>CDZT01040993.1_pt1 | contig 334221 bp, 323 predicted proteins | sample 557531 | NCBI WGS metagenome assembly CDZT01 (sample SAMEA3182066, study PRJEB8094) | gut metagenome | biome: human; feature: gut; material: Stool; isolation source: human stools | place: Canada | collected 2013-03-05
TAAAGTGCTCCCCAAGTCAAGGACATTTTCATTTGACCCATAGCGGCAGCATACCGGCGGGGTACTCACCTGTGGTGATGTAGTGGTAATATTCGTTAGGGGATAGCTTCGCCAGATCCCACTGGCAGCGGTCGTTGTTGTAGTAATCCATCCAGCGGTCAATGGAGGCTTTGGCAGCCTCAAAAGACGTCCACCCCGGGATCTCACTGGCCAGCTCGTCTTTCATGTGCCCGAAGAAGCTCTCTTGGGGCGCGTTGTCCCAGCAGTTCCCTCTGCGGGACATGGACCGCCGCAGTGCGCTGTTCTCCACCAGCTGGATGAACTTCAGACTGGTGTAGTGGGTCCCCTGGTCGCTGTGGATCACGGTCTCCTTGCTCAGCGAGATCCCATGGTGCTTTACCAGCAGCTGGACCGTTTCCAAAACAAAATCCACTTCCAGCGATTCGCTCATCGCATAGGCCAGGACCTGCTTTGTGCAGGCGTCCAGGATCGTGGAGAGGTAGCAGAATCTGCCGCAGAGCGGGATGTATGTGATGTCCGTCAGGAGGATGGCTCTCGGCCCATGAGACTCGAATTCCCGGTTGACCAAATTCTCCACGGCGCTGCCCATTCGGATGGATCGCTGCAATCTGCGGTAGGGATTCGGCTTTCGGATGGGGCAGGTGAGCTTGTATTTCCGCATCAGGCGGCGGATCTTCTTCACGTTCATTCGGATACCCATGTGCAAAAGCCGCATATGAATGCCGCGAACGCCCTTTGCGTAGCCCCGGAACCGGTATGCCTCCAGGATCTGTTCGAATGCCGCCCGGTCCTTCGTCTCCCGAAGCTCTCTGTTTTTTTCAGAACGAACCCAGTTGTAGTAGCCGGAGCGGGAGACACCTGCCAATTCGCACAGGTCTTTCACGGTGAGGATGTTGTTCCGATCCGCCAACGCGGCGCGAATGGCCTCAAATCTCTCTCCGGCGCTGTCCATGGCTATTCTCCCGGCTTGCCGTGCAGCCGCATAACTTTTTTTAAGAACGCCATCTGCTGCTGGAGACACAAAATCTCCCGTTTCATGCGTCTGGCGGCTTCGTCAGACGGGGCGGACGCCCCCTCTGTCTGGCTGTTCCCGCCGCCTGGTATACGCACACCGCCCCGGGCGCCCTCATGAAAGCCCTCCGGCGATCTGGCCTCCCGCCGGATGCGCTTTGTAGTATTGTGGATCCGCTCGAAACCCAGAACTTCCGTGTTATAGCCCAGCTTGCGGAAGGCGGCTGTGCCGGTGTAGCCCTGGAGACTGAGCGCCCAGAACGCCTCCTTGAAAGCGAGGGTGTAGGATATGCTGTCTGCCGTCACCCGCAGCGTGTAGGGGTTTGCCTGCAGATGCTTCAGTTCCTCTGGTGTGAATTTCTTCTTCGTGCCCATACAGCACCTCCGTTCGGTAGTTCTATCATAACACAGGTGCGGCGCTTCTGACCCTATGGGTCAAATGCGTGTCCGCCGAACGGGGCCATGGGTCAAAATCTCGTGTCCATTTTCTTGGGTACAGTTTAGCTCCCGTTGGGGTCAGCGTTTGGGTCAGAAAAAACAGCAAGTAAGATATTGGACGCAAAAATGCGGAAAAAGTCCTGATTTCTTGCGAAATCAGGACTTTCTGGTTGCGGAGACAGGACTCGAACCTGCGACCTCCGGGTTATGAGGCAGTCTCAAGGGCAAATCGGAGTCATTTCGGCTCCGATTTGTGCTTTTTACCGCCATTCGTTCGGTGAGTTTTCCATTGTTTCCGTCCAAGCCTGCCCTCTTTTTTCGGATTCTGGGTCAAAACTGGGTCAGACACGGTGTGCCCGCACCCACGCCAACAGCGCCTCATAGTCCATCGCGCCGGAGGCGACAGCCAGACCGACTTCGACAACTTCATCATTCGTGCAGTCCAACCGAATACCGTTGACCTCCAAAAAGGTCAGCATCACATACATACCGATGCGCTTATTGCCATCCACAAAGGCATGGTTGGAGATGAGTGCATAGCCCAGTCGAGCACCCTTCTCCTCCTTGGTAGGGTAGAATTCCTGCCCGCCAAAGCCGGAAAAGACATTCTCCAGCGCAGATTCCAGCAGAGCCTCATCCCTAACGCCAATGCTCCCGCCTGTCTCCTCCGCGATGAGCTTGTGAAGCAGCAAGACCTTCTCTTTTGAGAATTTGATCATTTTGCCAACTCCATGAACGCGGGCTTGTATTTCTTCAAAATTCTTGCCGCAACAAAGTCGACCTTCTCATCATCTGTCATGTCGATCAAGGGCGAATTGTCCAAATCGACCAACATATATTTGGGACGGTTATTTTTGAAAATCACAGCCTGTCCATTCGTTTCGGCGATGCGCGTCACGCGGGAAAAATTCTGATTGGCCTCCGTCACGGAAACGATCGTGTTCGTATCAATGGTCATGGGAACACCTCCTCGTAGCACCTATTATATGCAAATTATAGGTAAAAATCAACCTATTTTAAGGCGGGCTTTCAATATGAACTGCGTGGCGTGAGTGGCTGGTGCAGCGTAAAAGGAGCTGCTTCGCTGGACACAGGCCGGAAAAGCTGGAACAGCCGGAGGCGGTAGTCGTAGAGGCACTAAAAAAAGAAATCCGCACAGCTATTGCTGACAGATTTCGAACATTCATATATGGAACGGCGCGAGGGGTCGATCTCTGGGTAGCAGAAATCGTGTTGGATCTTCGAGCCAATGGAGCAGCTATTCGGCTCATCTGTGCCAGCCCTTATCGGGGCTTTGAGGTTCGCTGGAGCCAGGACTGGCAGGAGCGGTATCGGCGGGTCATGAAACAAGCCGATTTGGTGCGGTTCATCTGCCCAAGCTACAGCCGGGATTGTTTCCAGCGGAGGAACGAGTGGATGGTTGACCACGCGGCAAGAGTTATCGCTGTCTACAACGGCGAATCTGGAGGAACAAGGAATACGGTGGCATATGCCAAGCGAAATGGCGTACCAGTGGTTAATGTACTTCTGAAATCCAACTCAGATATCTTCATCAAGTGAGTCGGGTGGCTCATATGAGCATTCTATATGATTCACTGTCTGCTCGAAAATGCAATCCTTAATGACAGCTATGCACTCTTCGGTGTTTTTGGAGATGTCCTTTCCCCAGAAACGGATAACTGTCCACCCAAGATAATTCAATTTTCGGTTTATTTCATTGTCCCTTTCCATATTGCGGGATATTTTCTTTTCCCAATATTCTGAATTTACTCCGTTTCGAATCCTGGGGAGCAATACTGTATACCAGTCCTTTCCATGAAAGAATTCACTGTCGCAGAAGATGGCAATTTTATATTTGGTCAACACTATATCCGGTTTCCCAGGCAAAGAAGCGTAGTTCTTTCGGTAACGGTAGCCGCTGTGCCATAAAGCCTTTCGGAGCTTCACTTCAATAGCAGTGTCTTTGGAGCGAATACGCGACATCGCCTTGTGCCGCTGTTCCTTTGTTAAATCATCCATTGGGCCACCTCCGTTTCGCTGCTATCATAATACAGTTACTCATCCACCAGTACCTATGGCACCGAGAACCTGTATACACAAAGCGGGGAGCAAACTGGTTTCGCTCCCCGACTTGTGCGGTTAGGACAATTAGAGTTCTAATGCGGATATGTCTAAAGACTTTCGACTCAAGTATAGATCATACATTTTTACCGCCGGAAGCAAGCGAATTTGAATATCGGTCAGATCCAAATCGTGTAACATGGGGAGCGAGACAGCACCAAGTTTGACCACATTGGCTTGCTCAGTTGGCATCAGAAAACAATTCTTTACGTCTTGGATATGGTTCTGACTGATAAAATTCCGGTAGGCCAACTGATAAAGATACTGCTTTGTCACATCTCCAACTCCAGGCTGTCCTCTTAGCGGCTTGCCGCTTTCGAGCTGGATGCAATAATACTTGGCATCAAAAATCACGAATGTATAGGCGCCATCTTCCTCATAGATGTTGATAAGGTCTGGAGTAAGCGTCTCTGCAGCCGCTTTCACAAATGCTGTGCCATCAGCGTTCCAGCCTTGCCACTGCGGTTTTTCAATGATATCGATAAGAAGAGTCTTGGGGTCATAGCCTGGGGTCAGTCCGTCTGGAAACGGAAGGTGGCGGAGCTGCGTTTTGAGTTTGTTGTTGAACACTTCCGCGCAGACATTTTCCCACACCAGATTGAAACTGTTCGTCCCGTACATACTGATGCCTTCGGACTCGATAAGAGTACGATGGTATGAGATGAAAGCATAGAGTGTTTTGAGAATCGTCTGTTTGTGTGTATTGAACTGAACCCCCAATTCAGACTGGAGCCGATAAAGAATGTATTCTCTGTCACCGAAATCTTCCAGAGCCTCATCGGAAACATCTGCCTCCACCAAATCAAAGAGGTCTATCAGCCCTGCATCTCGAAGCTGGCGGGAGCTTTCGGAAACAATACATCTATGCAGACGATGGAAAAAGTCCTGCTCATCGTCAACGGAGCGGTGTGTGTAGATGTCAACGTAGTACGGGCGGTTGCTGCTGATCAATGTAAACCCGTTGTCAATGGTCTGCCCCCAAAGGATAGGCCCTTCGCCATTGACTTCAACAATATCCTCGGAATTGATATACGCACCATATTGATGGTAGTCCTCCAGAAGAAACAACATAACCGCAAGAATGTTAAAACTGCTGCTCTGGCCATCTCCATTGTAGAGGTTGACGATTTGCTCTTTGCTGCCGTACCTTCGTAAAACTCGGATAACCTGTTTCATCTCTGTATCTGGGGCATCATTCTGAGTAATGTATTTGGGGAAACACTTGACAACTCTGTCGCCGATTGTCAGCACACCCACATAGGTGAAAACATAGAAGCATTCACTGCTCTCGCCAGTGTCATCGGCTATTTCGATATCGGCGTCCGACAAATCCGAAAGGTCCCTCTGTCCCGCAGTATTCTTAACAGCCTTCATGATGCCAAATGATTTGAGCCGCCGGATGAAGGATTCAGCCTCGGACTCGCTAAAGCTGAAGATGGACTTGATTTCATTTTTGGTATAACGTTTCTGCTCACGCACATACCGAGAGATGAATCCCATATCGGTCACCTCTCGAAGTCATTGTACTTGGCAAGGAAATCCGTTCCGAATATTTCAATCCCCGTTTCATCAAAAGCAGAACACACAGAGGAATACTTACTTGCATCGCACCCCTCGAACAGACGGCGTTTGACCGATTTGGCAGCATCCTCATAAAGATACATGATGACCTTGCTCTTAAATGCAGAAATAAACTTTTCTGGGGCGGTCATCCGCTGATCGCCGCCATAGGCAAAGACCTGCCTTGACAGGAAATAGGGGCCGAGCAGCTTGTCCTCGTTGATGCTATATGTCACAGCCAGTGTGTCATTGATGGCCTTCCTGAGTTGGTTCCAGTTGATGTCACGGGCGTGGCCACCGTACCCCAGAGTAACGACACCACCAACCTCGGCATCGTTCTCATCGATACCGATGTACTCAAAACTCCACCGCCGCTTGAAGGCGGTGTCCATCGGGTAGACTCCCTGATCCGCACTGTTCATCGTTGCCCAAATGAACATGTTGTCCGGGATACGGAGGCTGTCCGGGGATTTGCCAAGTTCGGAAATCAGATATTTTCTGATATCCTCCGTGGCGTGGATTTCATACTCACTTGCCCCTGAGTCGGAGCGATCCAAGAGCTGGAATACCTCACCGAACACTGCGGCCACTTTTGCACGATTGATTTCTTCGATGAGCAGAAGGTGGGGTTGGGGAGATTCGGTGCGTCCGCTTTTTAATGCCGCTACCAGGACGCGCATAAAAGGCCCCGGTACAAAGTCATAACGAATTTCTCCGGTTGGCCCGGTCACCGGCTTGTAGCTGCCGACAAACTGCGAATAGGTATACTCTGGGTGGAAGGTGACACGTTCATAGGAACCGCTGGTATCAGCCAGCAGGGAATCTTTGTCCTCGTTCAGTCGGTGGCTCTTGCCAGTACCGGGAGCGCCGAATACGATCCTGTTTCGCTCGAAGGAGGTTGGGAGGCCAGTTTCAAAGCGAATCGTCAAGAGCAACTCGAACAGCCAGTCAAGGAAAGCGCCTCTGGCATCCTCTCGGTCCGGACGCCACTGAGAGGAAACATAGTATTCATCTTCACCAATACTGTATGTGTCCGCATAGTAGCGTGGACGGCCAGATTCATCATGCATCCCTGCTCTAAACTCTTCATCCGTTGTTCCTGCGGGACGCTTATAAAGGATGCCGTGTAAATTATTGTGCCGGAATAACAGAGAACACTGCTCCCGGCTTTCAAGAGCTGGCAAAGTGTAGCCATTAAAAACCCGATGGCGCGACATCATGTCGAGACTGGTAAAAATGAACTCTTTATTATCCATTGCCATCAGTTCTTCACGAGTATACTCATGTGCGGCTGTTTCTTCGCCATAAAATCCGCGAGGGTTGGGAACTATGTAATCAAATAAAGGCTCTAATTCTGGGTAGGCAGTTACGGAATCTTGGCGGAAGTCAGGACATACTGCGCGGAGGACAAAGAAAAAGGCTTTTAGCTCTGAACGCTCCGAATCCTGCGTGATCATCCGAATGGTCTGGTTTGAGTGGTCATCAAGGCCGATCACAGGCAGCGTAGAACACCAATAATATGCTGTAGGAGCATCTCTCAAAATGTCAGTGCGGCTCACCGCATCTGGAAAGATGTAAGAAATATCAACGACCGTGGTACTTTCATCATTGTATTTTTCTCCGCGGTCTATGCTCCTGACCACACCAAGGGCCTTAAAGCCTTGTTTCCATGTTGTAGGCATACCTTTGCTGTTATCGGAACCCAGCCACAAAAACGTGTAGGTTCCCGGTAAGAGGTCCGCAGGAACCTGAGTACAGACCACCGAAATAGTCATAGGTGAAGTCAAGATGCCGCTCTCTTGCGCATCGATCAGCCTTATGTCCTCAACACTCGTTTTACCAAGCCGCAATGTAGCAAATGTCATTTATATCCCCCCAGCAACTTTCTTTGATTTCTCGGCTTCCAACGCCTTCCGCAAAGGTGGAAAGAGCTTCCGGCCTTGATTGTCAACGCGGCGGATGATTCCCTCTGCGGCATTTGATGTTAGGTAGTAGCGTTCTCCGACCCGTTCTCGTTCCACAATATCCAACAGGCTGGACGGGATAGGCTTTGCCGGAGTGGGGCTCACAGCGCTTCCAATAAATGAATCATCCCAGGCAAGCCCCGCTTTAGGCCACTTATAGCTGCTCGATTCGTCAGAGAAGTCGATTTCCGATAGATGAAGCGGTGACCAGGCTGTTTTAGAGAACTCAGGAACATAGGATTGTAGGTCGTCTCGGCTAAGAAGCGGACGGTTAGTCAAAAGTTCGGTATGGACTCTCTGCGCAATCCACTCTACAACCGGGACAGATACCGCATTTCCGATAGCAGTATACCGCAAAGTATCGGTATCCTCACTATCAACAGTATATCGAGCGGGCAATGTCCAGTAATCGGGAAAGCCCTGGAGGCGTTCATATTCTTTTGGAGTTAAACGCCGTACACCATCTGCGCATACAACATAGGTCCTGCTCCAATCAGTGCCTGTGTGTCTGCCGGATGTCGCGGCAAGGCAATATGCTACTTTGGGAACCTTGGGGTATTCACTTTCTTTGCTGGCTTCTGTCAAGAAATCTTTCCGCTCATTCGGGGATATGTGCGCCCCCGCCGAATCGAACATGACTCTCTGTGCTTTCTGAGGTGAGTTTTTCCAGCAGCACAGATAAACGCGAGGACGAGATTGGGGGACACCAAAGTAGCGGCTGTTTAAAAGCCTCCATGCCACCGCATATCCCATAGAAGTCATCCGTTGTAAAATCACGCCAAAGTCACGGCCACCGTTTGAGTTGAAGAGGCCCTCAACATTTTCAATAATAACAACCTCCGGGGACTTAGCTTCTATTAAATTTGCATACTGGAAAAATAATCCGGAGCGGCTACCACCCAACCCAAGCCGTGTGGCAGCGCCTCTGGCTACTGATATATCTTGACAGGGGAATCCGCCACACCACACTTCGGCCTTTGGTATATCATTGGCAGCTACTTGGCAGATGTCTGTTGCCCTTGGCACGTTTGGCCAGTGGGATGTAAGGATTTCATTGCAGAATTGATTGATTTCACATAAATAGACTGTCTCAAAGCCATGCTGCTCAAAGGCGATATCAAATCCACCAATTCCCGCAAAAAACGAATTAACTCTAAACCGCTGGTGTGCATCCATATGAATGGGTGTACAGTCCGCTGCCAATGTGTCAGAAACTTCGGCAATTTCGGAAATGTCACAGGAAAGGGCCGTACAAATCTTTGCAAGCACCTCAGTCGTTACAATCTCATTTTTTCCAAGTTTAGCTATAGAGGCTCGACTAATCCCAGCAGCTTCACGAAGGTCTTTTTTTCTAAGGCCCTTTTCAGCTAAACGGTGCCACAGCTTATCGTAAACGATAGTCATCCTATCCCTCCGCAGGTCTGTATTCTACCACTCATTGTAACTGCTCTAATATAAAATAGCAAGAAAAATCTGTGAACGCAGACTTATTTTCACTTGGATTGAGGCGGATGATGTTTTAACACCTCTCCAAAAATTTAACGGGAATCTTGACTTTTGCCACTCCAGCCCCGAAAGTTTAACGCCTTTTTCAAAATTTCAACGCATACAAAGGTCAAGAAAAAACAAAAAAGCACCTCCACAGACCGGGAGCTACCACGGTCAATGGCGATGCATACTTTCAAAATATACGAAAAACTACCTCTTTCAGCAGTTTTGAGTAAAAATAGGAACGGAAATCTTGATACTCGTGATATCAAAATCTTCGTCCCTACATGGTCCGAGTGGCGATACAGAACTTTTCAAAAAACGCAGTAATATCAACGGTTTCTGGCTTTCGGACAACAAAATTTCTTGCTTGTAACTTCATATTCAGTCATCAAATTCAAGGCGATTGTTAAAAAACAGTCGCCTTTTTCTATACCCAAGTGAACGCCATCAAAGGTGTTGAGATTATCCGATTACGCTATGAGTGCACAAAACTTGTATTAGCACCTTGCCCTTGTGTCATTGAGTTCATGCGTACAATCAACATATTTCTGCAAATTTCCACATTCGCATATCGCTGCCTGTGCGTACATTATGTTCTCCTATAGTTTACTTCTTCAAGAAATCTATTACCGCTTGATTAAACTCCGTTGGATGTTTATTTGCAATAAAGTGATTGCCGCTGATGAACACAAGTCTGGCATCTGGTATGCTTGCCGCAATCAGCCTCGTATGTTCTTCTTTAATCATATCCTTAGTCCCGGCAATGACCAGCGTCTTTGTCTGTATTCCCACAAGCTCCTCCGGCTTGACATTCGGCTCATTCACCATCAAACCAAGCATTTCAGCGTTTCGCTTAGCGGAGTCGCTTTTCTCAGAGAATCTCTTCGCCAGCTTATATCCGATCTCAATAGGCAATTGCGTAGTTTGCTTTACACCATCTGCATTCAAATTTGCGCCGTTCAATATCAATCGGTCTATACGGCCGGGATTCTGAAGAGCAAAGACCATAGCAATATTCCCGCCATCTGAGAAGCCAAGCAGATGAGCTTTTTCTATTTGATGCTCATCCATAAACTCCAAAAGATCGCCTGCAAATTGTCGTATCGTAAAGGGCATATCACCCCTCGGCGTCCTTCCGTGTCCTCTGGTATCTATCGCATACACATGATACTGTTTGGAAAACTCATCTATTTGCCCTCGGAAGTAATCACAGTCTTCTCCATTTCCGTGAAGGAGGATAAGAGGGAAACCCCGCCCCTTTTCGATGTAAAAATGTTCAATGTCCATTGAAGCAATCACCCCATTTAATTCTTATAGTTCACACACCATAATGTATTCTTCGGCGTTCTCATTTACCGTCTTGAAGCCGACATCCTTATACATCTTCACGGCGTAGTTTGCTTTCTGCACCGCCAGAGACGCTCGTTCGTAACCTTGCCACTTCAGCAATTCGAGCATCTTCACCATATGATACGGATTTTTGACGCTTTTTCCATCAACTATTACGCAACTTTTGGTTGCATTCCACAAAAATGCAACATTTTGCAGAAAATCTCTGCTTAGCCAGTCCGCCGGCACACAAGCAACATATTGATTATTATATCATAGTTTTCTTTGAAAAGCAGTATAAAGTAGGCTATTCTCTCGTTTTTACGGGTAACCTTCAATCCGCCGCTACACTTGACGCTTACGTTTCTGCTTTTGCGCCGCTGGAATCAATGATGTCCGTCGACCTCAAAAAATGGCAGATTAGCCCTTTTGACAAGCGGCAATCCGGTGTTTCAGCAGCACGTAAAGCGCGCTGAGGGTAGTGATACCACCCCTCGCCTCGCACACACGGAAAGGCCCTGAGCGCAGGGTATACAAGCCGCAATTTCGACAGAAACGGAAAAGATCACGCAGCCCAGCGGGGCCGCGACGCCTTGGAACAGCGACGCGCATAAGCACATCGCTGTTCCGCAGGCTCTCTGCGTTCTTCGAGAGCACCTCCCGACCAAGACTAAAAAGCGGCAAAGTTTGCCGTTCTGACACCCGGCCCGGGGATGTTCGTGAACGTGCAGCTCGTGTCGAGGGTAATGATAGCGCCCCCACCCAAAACGCCACCTGTTTCGGCGTGTGTGCCCTTGTGCGCGATTTTTCTCGGAGAGCCGAGTGTGTACAAGCCGCAATTTCGACAGAAACGGAAAAGATCACGCAGCCCAGCGGGGCCGCGACGCCTTCGGAACAGCGACGCGCATAAGCGCATCGCTGCTCCGAAGGCTTTCTGCGTTCTTCAGGAGCGTCTCCGACCAAGACCCAAAAGCGGCAAAGTTTGCCGTTTTAAACCCCGGCCACGCAGGGTTTCCGAAACGTGTGGAACGCTCCGAGGGTAGTAATAGCGCCCCCATCCGAAACGCCCCGTGTTTCGCCGTGTGAGCCGCTGTGTGCGATCCTGTTGGCAAAGGCGAGTGTGTACCCATTTTCACCCGAGAAAGCAAGCGTGGGCCGTTTGTGCCGGAGGTGTTGAAAGCCGTGTGACCAGTGTGTTGGAAACGTTGGTATGACTGCGTTTCCTGCGCTTTTCGAGCCTTTTTCGAGGACGAAAAAGAAAGCAGGATAAAGGGCTGGCGTCGCAAGCGCCGCCGCAGCCGCCACTTCTGCCCGCGGTGCGGGCAGTTGACGGGGGTTTCAGCGCAGTCGGTTGTGGCACCTTTTGAAGAAAATTTCAGAGCGGCTGGCGTCTTGGTTCCCGCAAACGCAGATGTCCCAAGGATTTTGGTGGTGCCTTGTGGCCGTTTCGGAAGGAAATCGAGGTAATTACCTTCGCGTGATCAATGGTGCAGGGCAAGCGTGTTTTGAGTCACCGCAGTCAATGAAAAGAGTCTTTCGACCGTTCAAAAATCGCACCGCTGTAACCAAAGAAGAACGCTTCCGGCAGCGCAAAAATTGCGCCGCAATAAACAAAGATAGGGCAGCGTGGTCTAAGCGCAAATGATAACTTTCTGATAACAGTTCTGCTTTCCGGTAGCTTTCCTCTGCTGTTTACGGTATGGTTTGCCGTTACAAAGGAGGCTGATTTTATGCCAAAAAGACGAGCAAACGGGGAAGGGAACATCCGAAAGCGCAAGGATGGACGCTGGGAGGGTCGGTACACAGTCGGTCACGATCCGGAAACCGGCAAAGCCATCATCAAGAACGTTCTCGGCAAGACGCAGGCGGAAGTAAAAGAAAGGCTGAAAAAAGCCATCGAGGAAAATGTGGGAATCGACTACGGACGGGCCAAGAACTACACCGTGGGTAACTGGTTAGAAGTGTGGTACGAGAACTATGCCAAAATCAAGATGCGCCCATCCACCTATCTGACCTATCATGGCTACATCGAAAACCACATCAAGCCGCAGCTCGGCAAGATCCCGTTGAATGATCTGACGACGCTGCATCTGCAACAGTTCTACAAGAAATTGTTGGCGGAAGGGCGGGTAGAGCGAATCGAAGCACAGAAGCAGCCCAAGGGACTGAGCGCCAAAACAGTGCGCAACATCCATCAAATCATTTCCTCTGCCCTGAAGCTGGCAGTCGAGCAGCGGCTGATCGCCCGCAATCCGGCAGACGGCTGCGCGTTGCCGAAGGCGGAGCGCAAGGAAATGCAGACGCTTCCCGTTGAGCAGCTGACATCCTTCCTCCGCGAGGCAAAAGACAGCGGCGTGTTCGCCCTGTACTACATCGACCTGACCACCGGCCTGCGGCGGGGCGAGTTGCTCGGATTAAAATGGTCGGACATTGATTTGGAAAAAGGAGACCTCCGGGTTCAACGGCAGATCGGGCGCATCGACGGCAAGATCATTGAGATGCCGCTGAAAACAAAAAACGCCTACCGCACACTGCCTCTGTCGGCAGACGCGATAGACGTTCTGATGCAACAAAGAAGAAAAACGGGTAACAGCGAGTGGGTGTTTCCGTCACCCACCGGAGGCCCCATGTCACCGGACAGCGTGTTGCACATGCTGCACCGCGTTCTAAAGCGGGCAGGGTTGCCGAAGGTGCGTTTTCATGACCTGCGTCACACCTTCGCGACGCTGGCACTGCAAAACGGAGTGGACATCAAGACCGTGTCTGGCATGCTGGGGCATTTTTCAGCAGGCTTCACGCTGGACACCTACGCGCATGTAACGACCTCTGCCAAGCGTGAAGCGGCAAAAACAATGGGTAACATTCTCTCTGGTGCGGTATAGACCTTTCCGCTGTCCGCTCCCGTTGGGGTCAGCGTTTGGGTCAGAAAAAGTGGCAAGTAAGATATTGGACGCAAAAGTGCGGAAAAAGTCCTGATTTCGCAAGAAATCAGGACTTTCTGGTTGCGGAGACAGGACTCGAACCTGCGACCTCCGGGTTATGAGGCAGTCTCAAGCACAAATCGGAGTTGTTTCGGCTCCGATTTGTGCTTTTTACCGCCATTCGTTCGGTGAGTTTTCCATTGTTTCCGTCCAGCCCTGCCCGCTTTTTTCGGATTCTGGGTCAAAACTGGGTCAGGATCGCTTCACAGGCAATTTTCAAAGCAGGAATGTCATTTATCAGTGTATCCCACACAGAGGGGATGTCGATTGCACCATAAGCGTGGACATAGAAATTCCGGGTGTCCTTAATGATACGCCACGGAATTGCTTTGTTTTGTGCCTTAGTTTCGTCGGAAAGCTGCGATACCAATTCGCCAATTTGGACAACGCACATACAACAAGCGTCCTGAAAGAGATAGTCCTGCTCAAAAGCGGAAAAGTCATGATGGTAGCGCTCCAAATTGTCAGCAACACGCTGGCAATAGAGAACGATTTTTTGCAAAATAAGTCGGTCACGCGTTTCGATAGAGCACCACCTCGTCTTTCTGGATCATGTCTAAGAATGATTTATCGGAGGAGTCGCTTGTCACCAGATCCACCGGCAGCTTTAAGGCATCCTCAATGGCCAGCCGAAACCCGCAGAGTTGGAACAGGGAGCGCAGAGCACCCTTGTCGATTTTAAGATCAACATCGCTGCCAGCATCAGCCAAGCCCTTGGCGTAAGAGCCGAAAAGGGATACGCTTGCCACACCGTGGGCCCGCGCGATGGGGGAAACAATATTACGGAGTTCTTCAATGCTGTATGGCGCCATAAAACCACCCCTTTGCTAACATAAATATACCATGAAATCAGAGAAAGTAAAAGAAAATTTTCCTGAAACGCGGTGTGTGATATGATTAGGGGAGAGTGAGACGGACAATTCGTTCCGTTTCTTCGCTGCTTACGATGGTCGCGGTCAGCACTGTGCCGTCCTGTGAATAGGAAAGACCATAGACGTACTCATTTTCCGCAAGGTCCAATTCGGCAAGTGTGCGCCCATCAATCGAGAGAATGTTGCTGCCATCAACGTAGGCGGCGGTGGAAAGATCATCGTACTGCCAGACGAGGTGGGTGCCGATGAAAGCGTTGGAGAAGCTGCGGCTTTCCGTATCAAAAATGAAGTAAAGGGCGTTTTTCGGTCCACCGTGGCCAGTAATTACCACGTACTGCCCTAAGATCATACTTTTTGAGTTCGCTTCCCGGTGTTCTCAGAGCCACGCACTTCCTCATGGTAAAAGTAATCTACAATGACCGGGTGCCCAGGCTCTGCCCGGCCGTAGGGCAGCTCGTTGTCCACGAAGGGACAGCTGTTTTCTTTCGCCAGCCGTTCCGCTTGATCCTCCAAACCACGGAAGTAGCTTCTGTCTCTCTTGTTGTAGATAGCGTCGTACAGCGGAACCAAGTCAGGATGTTTTTTACGTATATAGTCAAGGATGTCTTTTTTGAATCCGCCTCGCAGGTTTAGATTTTCTAACCAAATCAGGTCACATTGATTTCTGACCTGATGGAAGATAGCCTCAAAATCCGTGATACCGGGAAAAACCGGAGCGATAAAGCATACGGTGCGGATACCTGCGTCATAAACCTGCTTCATGGCATCCAGCCGCCGCTTGATGCTGACGGCATTGTCCATATCGTTTTTAAAATCCTCGTCCAGCGTATTGATCGACCAGGAAACCGTGACCTTTCCCAGTTCTTTCAGAAGGTCGATATCACGGATCACCAAGTCTGACTTGGTACAGATGAGAATTTCCGCCTCGCTGCCCCGAAGCTGCTCAAGAAGCTTTCGGGTGTTCTGAAACTGAGCCTCCTGGGGCAGATAGCCATCGGTCACCGAGCCGATGACTACGCGCTGTCCGGCGTACTTCCGGGGGTTTTTGATGGCAGGCCAATATTTCACATCCAGAAAAGTACCCCAAGGCTCAGTATGGCCGGTGAACCGCTTCATGAATGAAGCGTAGCAGTATTTGCAGCCATGGGTACAGCCTACATAAGGATTGACGGAATAGCCGCCCACCGGCAGGGTGGATTTTGTCATAATATTTTTGGTTTCGACATCCTGAATCAGAATGCTGCTCTCTTTCACTTCTGCCATGTCTTCTGTTCCTCCAATACCCGGTAAAAGGCCGGGGGAAATTCCTGTACCATTTGTGCCTCTCCCATGATAGGAAGTAGATCTTCCTTCATGAATACAGGGATGCCCAGTGTGTGAGCTTGATCGGTCAAATTCCGTACCCACTCTGGTTTGGATACGGTTTTACCCTTCCTGCGTCCGGTCTCAGTACCGATGACGATCCATTCGATGCCGGTAAGATCTACCATGCCAACATCATCAAACATAGGTTCAAAGGTCACATGATAGTGTCCGCCATGGATATGCTCCCGTAAAGCCTGGATGCGGTCCTTTTCCTTGCTGGAGGTAACAGTTACACCAAACCAAGCATTCTCCAGGGTAGTGGAAAACACAATATCCTCCGGTCGCTTGGTCAAAAACAGATACTGATGCTGTGGGTTTTCAGCCATTTTAGAAAATATCTGATTCCGCCATTCCGGATTCCAGTGGGCAAAATCACTCATGCCGGTGAGCAGAAAATTCTGTGGGCGCTTTTTCTCCATCAGCCGCAGCTTATTGGGAAAAAACTCCGGCTTTTCAAAGTCGTCGATCATGTGAAACCGACGAACATTGTTTCTGGCGTAGCAGTAGCTGCAACCAATAGTACAGCCAATCACCAGATTCATGTTCTGAATACAGTCTTTGATACAAACAGCCACCGCTGACACCTCCTTACCGTTTTAAGATTTAGCCTTCTGCCGCAGGTGCAACTTTCCCGAAGCCGTTCCAGGCATACAGGCCCTTCTTGTCCTCATTGCCCAGGAACTTGTCCACCTGACAGATGTGCAGGATATGGTCGCCCACCTCCACCGACTGCTGCAAGGTAGCCACCATCGCCAGCCGGGTGTCCGCCGGAATCTGGATGTCGCTGCCCTCTACAGCCATCATCTCGATGTTGTTGGCGGCCACCTTGTCGGTCTCGGCACCGGTAGATGCTCCGCAGGCCATTACTGCGCCTGCCAGACTCTCACAGGGAACAGTGACAATGACTTTGCCGGTCTCACGCACACGCTTGCCGGTGTGGGACTGTTTGCCAGTGGCGAAACCCACCATAGGCGGATTGAAGGAGAGGTAAGACACAAAGCAAATGGGAGCCAGGTTCGTAGAACCATCCTCCTTTTTAGAGCAGATCAATGTCAGCGGATTGGGGGAGGTCAGAACAGTAGCCTCCATAATGTTCAGTTCTTTCATATCATTCAGACCTTTCTGAGAAATTTCAGTCGTTGACTGCATGGCCAACCAGTGATATATTTATTATACTTGACAGCAATTTTTGTTCAAGTACGCAAATTATTTGTACCTGGTATCAAAAAGTATACTGCAAAAGACGAGGAAAGATCCAATCATGACTTATGAAGAATTCAAAGAAAAGGTTGGCAGTGTCATTCTAACCGATGATGGAAACTGCCCGGTCACGCCGGTGGTTCAAATGCTGCAGGGCAAATGGAAACTCCAAATTCTCTATGAACTGTGCATCAAGTGTCCCATGCGGTTTGGGGAACTGAAAAAGATGCTAAAGCCAATTACAAATACAGCGCTGACAAATGCCCTCAAAGAGTTGGAAGCCGATGATTTGATACAACGAATCCAGTACAATGAGATGCCGTTGCGAGTAGAATACTCCCTAACACTGAAAGGGCAAGATTTGTTGCCGGTATTTTATGCCATTATGCAGTGGGGAATAAAATATATCCCTTGAATTTCTAAAACAAATGATTTCAAAAAATTACTGGTGTAATTTACCCTTGACAAATCTCGTCACAGAAAGCGGCAAATGAGCCCTTTTGACAAGCGGCCGTCCAGCGTTTCAGCAGCACGCGGAGCAAGACGAGGGTAGTGATACCACCCTCGTCTTGCACACGCAGAAAGTTCTGAGTAAAGTACTGTGTACAGAGTGAAAAAACAGCAACATCACCAAATTGCAAAAAGATCACGCAGCCCAGCGGGGCCGCGACGCCTTCGGGACAGCGACACGCATAAGCGCATCGCTGTCCCGAAGGCTTTCTGCGTTCTTCGAGAGCACCTCCCGGCCAAGATCCCAAAGCGGCAAAGTACGCCGTTCTGATACCCCGGCCACGCAGGGTTTCCGAAACGTGTGGAACGCTCCGAGGGTAGTGATACCACCCCCCATCCGAAACGCCCGTGTTTCGGCGTGTGAGCCGCTGTGTGCGATCCTCTGAGCAAAAGCGAGGGTGTACCCGCTTTCGCCTGCGAAAGCAAACGTGGGCCATTTGTGCGAGAAGCTGAAAAACGCGATGAAAAGCGGTTGGGGATAAAATTTATGGCGGCAGCTTTGCCGGATTTTTCTCTTCTGCTGGTGTTGAGGGTTCACAGAGAACCGAGAAATGTATGTATATAAAAGCACGGTGGAATAAAATGAGTTTCGCTGGTAGCACAAGACCACGCTGTGGCCGGGGGAGGAAAGCGCCCTGTTTCACCGTGTGAGCCGCTGTGTGCGATCCTGTTGGCGAAGGCAGGTGTGTACCCGCCGCAGTCCCTCGAAACGAACGTTGCGGCGTTTGTGCCGGAGGTGTTGAAGGCCGTGCGACCAATGTGTTGGAAACGTTGGTATGACTGCGTTTCCTGCGCTTTTCACGGCTTTTTCGAGGACGAAAAAGAAAGCAGGATAAAGGGCTGGCGTCGCAAGCGCCGCCGCAGCCGCCACTTCTGCCCGCAGTGCGGGCAGTTGACGGGGGTTTCAGCGCAGTCGGTTATGGCGCCTTTTGAAGAAAATTTCAGAGCGGCTGGCGTCTTAGTTCCCGCAAACGCAGATGTTCCAAGGATTTTGGTGGTGCCTTATGGCTGCTTTTGAAGAAAATCAAGGTAATCACGTCTCTCAAGACCGGCAGTGCAAGGCGAGCATATTTTGCGCCACTGTAGTCAATGAAAAGGACTTCTTGACCGTTCGAAAATTGCACCGCTGTAACCAAAGAGAATATCCCCGGCAGCGCAGAAATTGCGCCGCCATAGACAAAGATAAGGCGGCGCAGCTCCGAGGTGCAAATGATAACTTTCTGATAACAGTTCGGCTTTTCGGTAGCTTTGTTCCCTTGGTTACGGTATTGTTCGTTTCGAAAGGGGCTGATATCATGCCAAAAAGACGAGCAAACGGGGAAGGGAACATCCGCAAACGAAAGGACGGTCGATGGGAAGGACGCTACACAGTCGGTCATGACCCGGAAACTGGCAAGGCCATCATCAAAAACGTCCTCGGCAAGACGCAAGCGGAAGTCAAGGAGAAGTTGAAGAAAGCCATCGAGGAAAATGTGGGCATCGACTACGGACGGGCCAAGACCTACACGGTAGGTAATTGGTTAGGAGTATGGTACGAGAACTATGCCAAAATCAAGATGCGCCCATCCACCTACCTGACCTATCATGGCTACATCGAAAACCACATCAAGCCGCAGCTCGGAAAGATCCCGTTGAATGATCTGACGACGCTGCATCTGCAACAGTTCTACAAGAAATTGTTGGCGGAAGGGCGGGTAGAGCGAATCGAAGCACAGAAGCAGCCCAAGGGATTGAGCGCCAAAACAGTACGCAACATCCATCAAATCATTTCCTCTGCCCTGAAGCTGGCAAACGAGCAGCGGCTGATCGCCCGCAATCCGGCAGACGGCTGTGCCTTGCCGAAGGCAGAGCACAAGGAAATGCAGACACTTCCCATTGAGCAGTTGACGTCCTTCCTCCGCGAGGCAAAAGACAGCGGCGTGTTCGCCCTGTACTACATCGACCTGACCACCGGCCTGCGGCGGGGCGAGTTGCTCGGATTAAAATGGTCGGACATTGATTTGGAAAAAGGCGACCTTCGGGTTCAACGGCAGATCGGGCGCATCGACGGCAAGATTATTGAGATGCCGCTGAAAACGAAAAACGCCTACCGCACCCTGCTGCTGTCGGCAGACGCGATAAGCGTACTGAAAATGCAGAAATGCAAAGTCGGAAATAGCGAGTGGGTATTCCCATCACCCACCGGAGGCCCCATGTCGCCGGACAGCGTGTTGCACATGCTGCACCGAGTCCTAAAGCGGGCAGGGCTGCCGAAGGTGCGTTTCCATGACCTGCGTCACACCTTCGCAACGTTGGCCCTGCAAAACGGCGTGGACATTAAAACCGTATCTGGCATGCTGGGGCATTTTTCGGCAGGCTTCACGCTGGACACCTACGCTCATGTAACGACCTCCGCCAAGCGTGAAGCGGCAAAAACAATGGGGAGCATCCTCTCTGGTGCGATATAGACCTTTCCGCTATCCGCTCCCGTTGGGGTCAGCGTTTGGGTCAGAAAAAATGGCAAGTAAGATATTAGGCGCAAAAGTACGGAAAAAGTCCTGATTTCGCAAGAAATCAGGACTTTCTGGTTGCGGAGACAGGACTCGAACCTGCGACCTCCGGGTTATGAGCCCGACGAGCTACCAACTGCTCTACTCCGCGATATTTATTTTTGGTGCCGGTGACCGGACTCGAACCGGTACAGTATTGCTACCGGGAGATTTTAAGTCTCCTGTGTCTACCATTCCACCACACCGGCAGCTTATCGGCAAATATTAGGATACCATACTCCCGGGGAACTTGTCAAGAGGAAACTTTAAAATAAGGAAAGAAAATTGAAATGCCGCGAAATGCCACGGCATTTCAATCTGGAGCGGCTGATGGGAGTTGAACCCACCTATGCAGCTTGGGAAGCTGCCGTTCTACCGATGAACTACAGCCGCAGGAACGTATTGTATTATAGCAGACCTTTCTTTATTTTGCAACACGAAAAATGGCGGGTCTTCTGAAAAAGTTAGAAGGATCTCCGGGGGTCAAATGACGGCGGCATGAACGCCTTTGCACACTCATATAATGCACCGATCAGAAAGGGGAGGTCATCATGAAAAAAATCCTGGCGCTGATGGGCGCCGTATTGCTGCTGAGTGTCAGCGCCCGGGCTGTGGAGGTGTCCGCGCCCTCGGCAGTGCTGATGGAAAAGGAGACAGGGACCGTGCTGTTTGCCAAAAACGAGCACGAAAAGCTGGAACCGGCCAGCGTCACTAAAATTATGACGCTGCTGCTGACCATGGAGGCTATTGACGGCGGGACACTGCGCTATGAGGACACCGTTACCGCTTCACCTCACGCCTGCTCCATGGGCGGCAGTCAGATTTGGCTGAAGGAGGGGGAGCGGCTGACCGTGGACGAGATGCTGAAGGCCGTGTGCGTGGTATCCGCCAATGACTGCGCCGTGGCGCTGGCAGAGCATCTGGCCGGCAGCGAGGAAGCCTTCGTGGAGCGGATGAACCGGCGGGCAGCGGAGCTGGGGATGAACGACACTACTTTCAAAAACGCCTGCGGTCTGCCGGTGGAGGGCCACGTCACCTCTGCCTACGACATTGCTTTGATGAGCCGGGAGCTGATGCTGCGCCATCCGGATATCCGAAGATACACAACGGTCTGGATGGACACCCTTCGAGATGGGGCATCCTCACTGGTCAATACCAACAAGTTAGTGCGGTTCTATGACGGCACTACCGGACTGAAAACCGGCTCCACCAACGCTGCCGGGTACTGTATTTCCGCCACGGCGGAGCGGGACGGCATGGAACTGATTGCCGTCATTCTCAAGGGAAAGACCTCTCCGGAGCGGTTTGCGGACGCGCAGACGCTGTTGAATTACGGCTTTGCCTCCTACGCCCTGAAAACCGTTATCCCCGACGAACCGCTGCCGCCAGTGCCGGTGACGCTGGGGACGCAGGCCACGGTTCAGCCGGTTTTGGGCGAGGAAAACCAGCTGCTGCTGGAAAAGGCCAAGACAGGGGAGTTGAGCCAGTCCGTGACGCTGGAATCCTCCGTACAGGCCCCAGTGGCGGTGGGGGATCGGCTGGGGACGCTGACCGTCACCTTCGGGGAAGAGGTTCTGGTGGAACTGCCCCTGCTGGCGGGGGAGGAGGTTCCCCGGATCACCTTCCGCCAAATGCTGCCACGGGTGCTGCGGATCGCCTGTCTGGTTGAGTGAACGGATCTCGCACCGCCCTTTTTCTCTTGCCGTACCCGGGGAAAAATGCTATACTGGACAAACAGAGGGAAAATGTGCCCTCTGGCTGAAATTTGATACATGAGGGTGAATCACATGCTGGATGTTCAGTTGTTTGATCTGCATACATTTTTACCGAAGCCTTACGAGGAGGCACTGCTGCCCCGTTTGAAAAAAGCCCATGAAAAACTTCAGACCGGCACCGGTCTGGGCGGAGAATTCACCGGCTGGGTGCATCTGCCTCAGGCATATGACCGGGAAGAATTTGCCCGAATCCAGGCTGCCGCCAAGAAGATCCAAAGCGATTCTCAGGCATTGGTGGTCATCGGCATCGGCGGCAGCTATCTGGGAGCCCGCGGCGTGATCGACTGCCTGTGCTCCCCTAATTATAATCTGAAAAAGAAAGAGACTCCCAACGTGTACTTTGTGGGCAACGGTCTCTCCGGCGACGCACTGAGCGAGGTACTGGATCTGGTGCGGGATGTGGATTTCTCCGTGAATATCATCTCCAAATCCGGTACCACCACGGAGCCTGCCGTGGCCTTCCGTTTCTTCCGGGAGCTGCTGGAGGAGAAATACGGCAAGGAGGAAGCCGGCAAGCGCATCTACGCCACCACCGATAAGGCCCGGGGTGCGCTGAAATCTCTGGCGGATGCCGAGGGCTGGGAGACCTTTGTGGTGCCGGATGACATCGGCGGCCGCTATTCCGTCCTTACCGCCGTGGGCCTGCTGCCCATCGCCGTTACCGGTGTGGATGTAGGGGCCCTGATGGAGGGCGCGGCTGAGATGATGAACGTCTGTGCCGACGGCTCCTACGATAGTCCCGCATGGCAGTATGCCACTTTGCGGTATGAGCTGTACCGGGCCGGGTACGCCATTGAAATTCTGGGCTGCTACGATCCGGCCTTCCGATTTATGACGGAGTGGTGGAAGCAGCTCTACGGCGAGAGCGAGGGAAAGGACGGCAAGGGCCTGTTCCCCGCCAGTGTGGAGTTTACCGCAGACCTGCACTCCATGGGGCAGTATATTCAGGAGGGCCGCCGGATCCTCTTCGAGACGATCGTGCGGCTGGGTGCCTCCGACCGGCAGCTGGCCGTTCCTCGGGACGAGACGGACGGCGACGGGCTGAACTTCCTTGCGGGTGCGTCTATGGACCACATCCGGGACCGGGCCACGGAGGGAACGCTCTTGGCCCACAGTCAGGGCGGCGTACCCAACGTCATTGTGAATGTGGGCGGTAAGGGCCCCCGTGAGCTGGGCCGGCTCATCTACTTCTTTGAGTATGCCTGCGGCTTGTCCGGCTATCTGCTGGACGTGAATCCCTTCGACCAGCCCGGTGTGGAGGCGTATAAGAAAAATATGTTTGCCCTCCTCGGCAAGCCCGGCTACGAGGATCGTAAGGCAGAACTGGAAGCCAAGCTGACCGAAAAGCATTGAGGAAAGCGGAATACGAAAAGCGAAATATGCAAAAAAACACGGCAGAGTATACATTGCTCTGCCGTGTTTATAAACAAATTTTGAAGTTACTTTTTGGGATTGTCTTTTTTCATTCTTTATGGTATGCTATGACTACGAAAGGTCCCGTTTATTACGGAGACGAACTATGACAGGAGTGATCTATTATGGTTAGACTGATTATGGGCGTCAAGGGTTCCGGCAAAACCAAGCAGCTCATCGAACTCATCAACGCTGCCGCGAAGGATGAGGCCGGCAATGTGGTCTGCATTGAGCCGAAGCGTGATATGTCCTACAATATTCACTACAACATCCGCCTGATTGACGCGCAGGAATACGATCTGCACAGCTATGAGGTATTCCGTGGCTTTATCAGCGGTCTGTATGCCGGCAACTATGATATTTCTCAGGTGTTCATCGACAACCTGTGCAAGACCGTGGGTGCCGATGTGGATGCGGAGACTGAGAAGTTCCTCAACTGGCTGGATGTATTCGGCGAGCGGAACAACATCAAGTTCACCGTCACCATCAGCGGCGACGTGGAAACTGCTACCGATGGTATGCGGAAGTACCTGTAATTGAATAAAAGAAAACCGCCTTGCTGAAAAGCAAGGCGGTTTTTGCTGTCCGGATTTGAAAGCTCAGCTTTCTTGGGCGTGTAAAGTACCGTTGGGGGTGGAGAGACAGCAGGAGGATACGCCGAAGCAGCGCAGCAGCTGCTGGCGGGCTTCCAGAGCCTTTTCGTTGAGATACCAGACCACCGTATCCTTTGTCTCCAGATAGGCGCAGGCGTAGCGGTCAGAATAGTAGGTGCGGCCTTTGGCTTCCAGTGCGGCCACAGTGTCCCCGCTGAAGGCGGTGGGTTTTCCGGTACCCTTCCGGCCGTGGCCCTCCGCCCTCAAAAGCAGGGCGAGCTTCTCACCGGGGATCTGGTCATTCAGAGTGCTGAGCGCGTAGTAGACGGTCTCCAAAGGCTCCATGGCATATACGGGAACAGCGCCGTCCGTGTCCTCATGTCCGGACACCTGCAGCACGATCCGGTCTGCGGCCTTTCCGAGAGCCTGATAGTCCGGAATTGCTTCCCTTCGGGCCGGGGCGCTTGCCGCCACATACAGCTTTTTCTCCGGCACAGCGGCCCGGAGCGCCTGTACGAAGGCAGCCAGGGCGTCGCCATTTTCAGCGGACGGGGTGATGTTCAGATAAACGCCGTCATAGCTGCTGTCGGTCAATGCTTCGGCAACTGCCGTGGCTGCGGCGGCGGTGCTCTTCAGAACGCCGGACTGACCGGAAATACCCAGCAGGACCGTCTGGCCGGAGGCGGTTGCTGTTTCCATGACCTGTTTCTGCGTATTGCTGACACTCAAAGCCAGCCGAGGGTTCTGACCGCCGGTCAGCGTTCCCGCCATGAGTATGACGGTCTGATATCCGGAAAGGTCCTCCGCTTCCTCGCCGGAGCGGAGAAGGACCATGGCCTCGTTTGCGGTCTGAGCAGGGTGCAGCTTGTCATACAGGCGGCTGAGCATGACAGCAGCCTGTTCCCGGGTGGCGTACCGATCCGGCACGAACAGATCATTCCCCATACCGCTGACCAGACCCAGCTCGTAGGCCATAGCGATATGCCCCTTGTTGGTGGTCACGTCCCGGAAGGGAAGCGGATCATCCTCCGCGAGGCCGGCGATGGGCCCGTAGCCCAAGGCCCGGATCAGCATGACTGCCAATTCCTCCCGGGTGATGGGATCGCCGGGACGGAAATCGCCGGTCTGACGGGTGACTGCCCCGTGCTCATAGCAGGCCCGGAGGGCCGGCTCATACCAGGCGCCCTGCGGCACATCCGAAAAGATCCGGTAGTAGGTCTCACCGCTCTGCCAGCCGAAAAAACGGCTGAGTGCCACGGCGAAGCCCGCCCGGGTCATGGGCTGGCCCACGCCGAAGGTATCGGCGGTCTTGCCCTGAAACCATCCCTGAGCCGCGCAGCGGTCGATGGCGGTTGCCGCCCAGTGGTTGGACGGCACATCCTGAAAGGAAGCCGCCCCGGCGGGAACGGTAAGCGCCCCGCTCAGCACCGCGCACAGGCACAGGCAGGCGGTCAGCTTTTTCAAAATCGTTCGTTTCATCTATCTGCCTCCTTATGGAAAGGGTATCCGTTTTTGGACTTTATTAGACGGTTTTGGGAAAAACTCCCATCTATTGTAGCAGACAGCGGCCTGTTCGTCAAATCCGGAGGGAAAACTGGCTGAAAAACAGGGAAAAAACCGAAGGGACCTCTTTCGCTGAGCAGAAAAATGTGGTATCCTATATGCGCTTTATGAACTCTTACGGAGGATTGATTATGAACAACAACGAGATCCTGCTTTTAAAGCTGGGCGAGGTGGTGCTGAAGGGCCTGAACCGCCGCAGCTTTGAGGATAAGCTGGTGAGCAATGTCCGCCGCCGGATGAAGCCCTGCGGCAGCTTCCAGATCTACATTCGCCAGAGCACCATCTATGTGGAGCCTCAGACCGAAGACTGCGACATGGAGGCCGCCTTCAAGGCCGCCCGTCAGGTGTTCGGCATCGTGACGGTGGCCCGCGCCGTCCCTTGTGCCAAGGAGATGGACGCCATTGTGGAGACCGCCAAGACCTATCTGGCGGAGGAATTTGCCAAGGCCAGAACCTTCAAGGTGGAGAGCCGCCGGGCAGACAAGCAGTTCCCCATGAACTCCATTCAGATCTCCCAGTATGTAGGCGGCGAGCTGGGGCAGTTCTTCAACGTGAAAGCGGATATGCACCATCCTGATCTTACGGTTTATGTGGAGATCCGGGAGAAGTACGCCTATATCCACACGCCCTCCGTCCCCGGCGCCGGCGGCCTGCCCATCGGCATGGGCGGCCGGGCGGTGAGCCTGCTTTCCGGCGGTCTGGACAGCCCCGTTTCCTCCTATATGATTGCCCGCCGGGGCGTGGAGCTGGAAATGGTGCACTTTGTTTCTCCCCCGTACACCTCCCAGCAGGCGTTGGACAAGGTGCTGGAGCTGGCCCGGCTGCTGACGGTGTACTGCGGCCGGATGATCGTCCACATCATCCCCTTCACGGAAATTCAGGAGGAGATCCGCCGCCAGTGCCCCGAGGAATACTTTACCCTCATCATGCGCCGGTTTATGATGCGGCTGGCAGAGGCTGTGGCCCGGAAGTCCCACGCCTCTGCGCTGGTCACCGGCGAATCTCTGGGTCAGGTGGCCAGCCAGACCATCAAGGCTCTGGGCGTCACGGAGGACGTGACGAAAATGCCCGTTCTGCGGCCCCTCATCGGCACCGACAAGGTGGAGATCATCCGCATGGCCCGGGAGATCGGCACCTACGAGACCTCCATTCTACCCTATGAGGACTGCTGCACGGTCTTTACCCCCCGCCACCCCGCCACCCGGCCGGTGCTGGAGGACGTGGTGCAGGCCGAGTCCGTTCTGGATATTGACGGCCTGGTGGCCAAGGCCCTGGAGGGCGAGACCTGGGTTCGGGTAAAGCCCTGACCGGATCGGAAAGAAGGCATCTGTTATGTCACATACCGCTGAGATCATTGCCGTCGGTACGGAACTGCTTCTTGGAAATATCACCAACACCAACGCCAGCGAGATCTCACGGGCGCTGTCTGCTGTTGGCGTCAATGTGTTCTGGCATACCGTGGTAGGGGACAACCCGGAACGGCTGCGGGAGGCGCTGAAGATCGCCCGGAAGCGGGCGGACGTCATCCTTACCACCGGCGGCCTTGGCCCCACCTATGACGATCTTACCAAGCAGACCGTCTGCGAGACCTTCGGCAAGCCGTTGGTCCTGCGGGAGGATGTACTGGAGCATATTCGGACTTATTTTGCCCGGAACGTCCACCTAGTCATGCCGGAAAATAACCGCCAGCAGGCGGAGTTTCCCGCCGATTGCGTGATCTTCGACAATCCGGTGGGCACCGCTCCCGGCTGCGCCTTTGAAGCGGAGGGGGTGCACGTGCTGATGCTGCCCGGTCCGCCCTTTGAAATGCGGACCATGCTGCAAAACTGGGCGATCCCCTATCTGCGGGGACTTTCCAAGGAGGTCATTGTGTCCCATGACATTATGACCTTCGGCCTTGGGGAAAGCCCTATGGAGGATCTGATGCGGGAGCGGATATCCCGGATGGAAAATCCATCCCTCGCCACCTACGCCAAGCCCAGCGAGGTCCGGCTCCGCGCTACCGCCAAGGCGGACAGCGCAGCGGCGGCGGAGGCCATGCTGGTCCCGGTGGTAAAAGAGGTGACGGATTATTTGGGAGATGTGGTGTACGGCGTGGATGTCCCTAATCTGGAGACCGTCTGCATGACACACCTGAAGGAAAAGGGCTGGACCTTCGCCACGGCGGAAAGCTGCACCGGCGGCCAGATAGCCGCCCGGATCACGGCCCTGTCCGGGGCCTCCAGTGTGTATCGGGGCGGCGTGGTGAGCTACTGGACCAGCGTAAAGGCAGAGGTGCTGGGGGTGCCCCAGACGCTTCTGGACCAATACGGCGCCGTGTCGGAGGAATGTGCCCGATCCATGGCGGAAAATGCCCGGCGGATCACCGGAGCTGACATTGGCCTGTCCGTCACCGGCGTGGCCGGTCCGGACCCGGACGAGCGCAACAACCCGGTGGGACTGGTGTATGTGGGTCTGGCGTCCCCCGATGGGACGTGGTGCCGGAAGCTGGAGTTGGGCAAGCGCCGCCGGGATCGCATTCAGGATCTGGCTGCCAACCACGCCTACGATATGCTGCGCCGCTGCCTGACTGGACTGCCGGTGGAGCAAAGCGGCACCGGAAAACACATGGAAAAGCTGTAAAACGCGACGAAAATCGCAAATAACAGCAAAATGACAGCAAAAAGGACACTGGCTTGTTATACAAGCCAGTGTCCTTTTTATCATTATGATGCTTGCGCTGCCGCCGATCGGATCACTTCAGGACTCGGACGCAGCCCTCGATCAGGCTCATGGTGACGGCATCGCCCACGCTGAAACGCTCCGTCAGTTGGGGGTTGTAGACCTCCACGATGATGGGCTGCTCATTCAGCATGACCTCGTACTCGATCTTGGCGCCGTAATAGGTGGCACGGGAAACGGTACCGGGGAGAGCACCGGCATCCTTGGTAAGCAGGAAGGATTCGGGGCGGACCGTCAGGCAGCAGGCACCGCCCACTTCCACACCCTCCATCTTGCCGGGGGCGGGGATGGAGAAGGTCTTTCCACCAATCTCCACCAGCGCGGCCTCGCCGTCACGGCCCTTGAAGATGCCGTCGATGAAGTTGGCCTTGCCGATGAAGTTTGCCACAAAGCGGCTGGCGGGCTGCTCGTAGATCTCCTGAGGAGTGCCCTGCTGGCAGATAACGCCGTCCTTCATGATGACCACCTTGTCGGAGATGGCCATGGCCTCGGACTGGTCATGGGTGACGTACAGAGAGGTGATCCCCAGCCGCTGCTGGAGGGCGCGGAGCTCATCCCGCATGCTCTCGCGGAGCTTGGCGTCCAGGTTGGACAGGGGTTCGTCAAACAGCAGCACGGAAGGCTCGATGACCACGGCGCGGGCCAACGCCACACGCTGCTGCTGGCCGCCGGAGAGCTGGTTGGGGAACCGCTTCTCCATGCCCTTGAGCTGCATCAGCTCCACTACGTCATTGGTGCGGCGGATGATCTCATCCTGAGGGATCTTGGCCACACGCAGACCGTAGGCGATGTTCTCCCAGATGTTCAGGTGGGGGAACAGGGCGTAGGACTGGAACACCATGGAGATGCCCCGCTTGTTGGGGGGGATCTTGGCTACGTCTCGGTCTCCGATGAACACGTTGCCGCTGGTGGGATACTCAAAACCGGAGATCATCCGCAGGGTGGTGGTCTTGCCGCAGCCGGAGGGGCCCAGCAATGTCACCATCTCGCCGTCCTTGATCTCAAGATTGATATGGTCAACAGCCACGAAGTCCTTGCCGGTATCGGGCTGCTGGAAAATTTTGGTCACATCTTTCAGAACCACGCCGGAGCTCTTCTTGCTGAAGCCCAGCTTCTCATTCTTCTCTTGGCTCATTTTGATTCCTCCGTTTTCGTTTTAGCCTGAGGCACCTTGGAACGGGGCGCCAGCAGAAGGTTGATGACGGTGTTGAACAGGCCGATAAACACCAGCAGAATGCCTACCATCATCGTGACAAAGGCAGCTGCCTGCCCGTATTTCGCCAGGTCAAACAGGGAGTAGATGTTGCTGGTGACCAGCTTCCACCGGGGAGAGACCAGGAAAATGACCGCGCTGACGGCAGTGATGGCCTTGGTGAAGGAGTAGACAATGCCGGAGAAGAAGGCGTTTTTCAGCATGGGCAGCGTAATGCGGCGGAAGGAATAGCCGGTGTCGGCGCCCAGAATGGTAGAGGCCTCTTCAATGGAATTGTCGATCTGCAGCAGGGTGGTGGTGCCGGACTCGATGGCTACCGGCATGTTCCGGAAGGTGAACACGATCACCAGAATCAATCCAGTGCCAGTGAGGGCCAGCGGCTTGGAGTTGAAGCCCAGGATGTAGCTGATGCCCAGCACGGTGCCGGGAACAGCGAACATCAGGACGGAGGCGACCTCGATAAAACGCTTGCCGTAGTAGTTCCGCTTGGCGGTGATATAGGCGATGACCATGCCCAGCAGGCCGCCGATCACGGCGGAGATCAGGCCCAGCGTCATGGAGTTTTTCAGGCTGTCCCAGCCGTACTGGAGCGCCTTGCGGTACTGATCCAGCGTCAGGGAGAAGTCCACGCCCCAGGTGCGGACAAAGGAGGCAAAAATCACCGTGCCGTAGAACAGAATGATGATAGCGGAAACGATTAGGCAGAAAGCAAACAGGGGCCACTTGATGTGGGGTTCCTCAATGAGCTTCCGGGCCTGGGTGGGCTTGCCGGTGACTGTGACAAAGCTCTTTTTGTTGACCCAGTATTTATTGAGAAGATACGCGATGACTGCGGGCAGAAGCAGCAGCAGCGCCAGCACGGAGCCCTTTCGCATATCATAGCTGCCGGTGATAATGTTGTAGACCTCAATGGAGAGGGTGGTGTAATCGCCGCCGATGGTAGCCGGGTTGGAGAAGTCCTCCAGAGACTGGATGAACACCAGCAGCGCGCCGGAGATGATGCCGGGGAGGGACAGGGGGAAGGTAACCGTCCAAAAGGTTTTCCAGCGTCCGGCGCCCATGTTGCAGGCGGCATCCTCTACAGAGGCGTCGATGGAGGCCAGAATGCCGGAGAGGGTCAGGTAGGCGATGGGGAAGAAGCTCATCACCTGAACCACAATCAGGCTCTTGAGGCCGTATACGCTGCTGCCGGTGATGCCAAGCAGGTTCTTGGAAATCAGACCCTGCTTGCCGAAGAGGAAGATAATGGACAGGGACAGCACGAAGGGCGGGGAGAGGATGGGCAGCGTGGCCATGGTCTTGAAAAAGCCCTTGGCCGGTACGTTGACCCGGGTGACGGTATAGGCAAAGACATAGCCGATGAAGGTGGCGATGACGGCCACAATCAGGCCCAGCGCCATGGTGCGGCCGAAGACCTTGCCGTACCGGGGCGTTTGCAGGATGGTGATGAGATTGGCCAGAGAGAACGCGCCGGTCTCGTCGGTAAGGCTGTAGATCAGCGTTTTGGCCAGAGGATAGATGACGAACAGCAGCAACAGCGCGAACGAGAGGATGATGGCAATCAGCAGCAGGGGCTGGCGCAGGATCATCTTCGTTTCATTGAGGCGCTTTGCGCGGGTAGTGGCATTTGCCATGAGCGTTCCTCCTGAGTGAGAGTGTCAAAAGCGGCGGGAAAGCTGCGTGAGGGAGTTCCGCCTTCTCTGTCTTGGTATGCGGGCCCCCTCCCCTTGGGGGAGGAGGCCCGTTTGCGGGAAATCAATCAGAAATCTATTGGGATCAGCCCTCGGGCTTGGTGGCGATCTTATTCTCGAACTGCTCGCAGTACTCGCTCTTGACGCTGGCAGCCCAAACGGCGTCATAATCAATCACGGGAACCTCATCCAGCGTCACCAGACCGTCGGCCACAGGAGCGGCGGTGTTGGTGGGAACGCGGAAGGAGTCGTTTTCGGCGTAGCAACCCTGACCGGCCTCGGAGGTCATCCAGTCAATGAACTTCTTGGCGTTCTCCTGCTCGTCGGCCTTGCCGCCCTTGATGAGGGCCATGGCGCCCACCTCATAACCGGTGCCGTCGGTGGGGAAGCTCAGCTCAATGTGATAGCCCTCGGGAGTCAGCTGCAGGGCGTCGTGAGAGAAGGTGAGGGCGATGGCAGCCTCACCGATGGCCACGGCATTGGGAGCGGCGGAGCCGGACTTGGTGTACTGACTCATGTTGGTGTTCAGCTTTTCCAGATAGTCCCAGACCTGATCGTCGCCCTTGAGCTGAACCAGCGTGGCCAGAACGGTGTAGGCGGTGCCGGAGGTGGCGGGGTGGGCCATGATGATCTCACCCTTGAACTCGGGCTTCAGCAGGTCTTCCCAGCTGGTGGGATATTCCAGACCCTTTTCGGCAAACCAGTCGGCGTTGCAGGCGAAGGCGATGCAGCCCACATAGATGGGGTTCCAGGTACCGGTGGGATCCAGATAAGTAGAGGGTGTCTTGTCCAGATTGGGAGACTGATAGGCTTCCAGCAAGCCCTTATCCACGGCGGCGATGTAGTTATCCGTAGAGCCGCCGAACATCAGCGTTGCCTGAGGATTGTCCTTCTCGGCTTCCACACGGGTCAGCATCTCACCGGCGGAGAGGCGGACATAGTTGATCTTGATGCCGGTTTCCTGCTCAAACTTGTTGAAATAGTAGATGACTTCGCTTTCGGGGAATGCGGTGTAAACGGAGAGTTCCTTGCTGCCGGAGGATTCGGCGGGCTGCTCGGTCTTGGAATCGTCAGTCTTGGGAGCCTCGGTCTTGCCGCCGCCGCAGGCGGTGAGGGCCAGCAGGCTGGTGGCAGCCAGCAGAGCGGCGAACAGGCGCTTAGTGGATTTCTTCATAAATCGTTTCTCCTTCTCATCCATTATTTATTTCCATTCCGCACTGCGGAAGAGAAAACACGGCTTTGCGGGAACCTTGGACAGTTCCTCTTTGCGGGAAACAAGCTGCGGACCAACTCATAGCACCAGTTGTCCTGACTTCTATCCGGGCCCGCAATCCATTTCTATGTAGGCGGTTCGCAGTTTAGCATGGACAGGCGGCATCCGGTCAGACGCTGTGTAAACACTTCAACTTATGGCAGTGTAAACAATGAACACATATGCGCAACCGCTTACATTGACAATGTAATACCACATATTTCCAAATGCGTCAATGAAGAATGTACTTTTTCTACATCTGATGCAAAAAGAACCCTGTATACTTTGTGCAAAATGGACAATACGGCTTGTGGCCGCACGGCTTTTGCTTTTGGCACATACACAAATGACTGCGAATACTGGCGAAAAATATTAGAGGCATCCGCCATGTAAAAGTCCTTTTCAGCTGCGCTTTATGTAACCGCTTACATTATAAATCAAGAGGGCAGCACATAAAAAGCCTCCGCCAAACGGCGGAGGCTTTTGCTTTGTTGAAAACAGGCAACCACGGGCTATGCCCGTGGAATAAAAAAGGCTAAGCCTATGAGAGGGAAAAGATAAACCTCCCATGCTGCAATCGAAGCAGGTTTGCCGACCGCAAGAAAAGTAGCAGAGGAGGAATATCCATGTTTGGAACACAAAAGAAAGAGGAAATAGATAGTCTTGCACGCTGGAACTGTAAATAACACATAGTCTTTGCACCAAAATATCGGAGACAAGCAATATATGGACAGATTCGGACAGATATCGGGAGCATCCTAAGAAAACTGTGCGAGTATAAGGGGGTAGAAATTATAGAGGCAGAAACTTGCCCAGACCATATCCATATGCTGGTGAGCATCCCATCCAAATACAGTGTATCACAGTTTATGGGATATCTCAAAGGGAAAAGTTCGCTGATGATATTTGACCGACATGCGAATCTGAAGTACAAGTACGGAAACCGGCAATTTTGGTGCAAGGGCTACTACGTGGATACAGTAGGGAGGAACAAGAAAGTAATTGCGGAGTATATCCGAAATCAATTTGCAGAAGACAAAATATCGGATCAGATATCGATCAAGGAATACTTTGACCCGTTTACGGGTGAGCAAGTAAACAAGAGCAAATAAGAGCAGCCCCACTTGGTGGGGCTGCTCGGGATCATATGCGGCCGGCAGACCGTTTCACCGCGCCTTAAGGCGTGGTCTGTCTTAAGCCCTTATAGGGCTTGTGCAAGCCACCCGTTTTACGGGTGGTCTTGACTTAGGAAGCTCTTACTTCGCGGCCTTGGCAGCCTTGATAGCCTCGATCAGCATGGGAGTGACCTTGAACAGGTCGCCGCAGATGCCATAGTCAGCGATCTCGAAGATGGGAGCGGTGTCGTTCTTGTTGACGGCAATGATGCACTCGGAATCCTGCATGCCAGCCTTGTGCTGGATGGCGCCGGAGATACCCAGAGCAACGTACACCTTGGGATGCACGGTCTTGCCGGTCTGACCAACCTGATGGTCGGCAGACAGCCAGCCGGAGTCGATGGTGGCACGGGAGCCGCCAACAACGCCGCCCAGGACCTCAGCCAGCTCCTCAGCCAGCTTGATGCCGCCCTCAACATCCTTGGAAATGCCGCGGCCCACAGACACGATGAAGTCAGCGCCGATCAGGTCCACCAGCTTCTTAGCGGCCTTCACCACCTCGGTGACGTCGGTGTGGATGTCCTCAGCAGTCAGAGTGAAGTTGGGCTTCACGATCTCAACAGCGTTGGCCTTGGCCTCGTCAAAGGCGTTCTTCTTCATAACGCCGGGACGGACGGTAGCCATGCAGGGACGGAAACGGGGGCAGATGATGGTAGCCATCAGGTGACCGCCGAAAGCAGGACGGGTCATCTTCAGGTTGCGGTCCTCCATATCCCACTTCATGGAGTCAACGTCCAGAGTGGAGGACTCACGCAGGAACTGGATGTAGTTGGGCACATCCACGTCCAGATGGGTGCAGTCAGCGCACAGGCCGGTGTGCAGACGGGCTGCGCAGCGGGGGCCCAGGTCACGGCCGATGTTGGTGGCGCCGATCAGGAAAGCCTCGGGCTTCAGGTCCTCGATCACGTCGCAGATGACCTTGGCATAGCCGTCGGTGGTGTAGGTGGCCAGCAGGGGGCTCTCGCAGACAATGACCTTGTCGGCGCCGTAGCCGCCCAGCTCCTTAGCGGCGGACTCAATGCCCTCGCCGCCCAGCAGCAGACCGCACAGGTTCACGCCCAGCTCGTTGGCCAGGTCGCGGCCCTTGGAGATCAGCTCGAAATCGGTGGGCATCAGCTTGCCCTCGCGCTGCTCGCAGAACACCCATACATCCTTGAAAGCAGCGATATCAGCACTATTGAAATTAGACATGATTTTCTATCCCCTTTCTTAGATGATGTGCTTAGCGGCCAGAATACCGGCCAGCTTCTCGCAGGTTTCCTTACCGTCGCCCTCCAGCATCATGCCGACGCCCTTCTGAGGAGGCGTAAAGCTCTTGAAGATGTTGGTGGGAGAGCCCTTCAGGCCGATGGTGGTAGCGTCGATCAGGGGATGATCCTTCAGGTCCTCATAGCCCAGAGTGGTCAGGGGCTTGCTGTAGGTAGACAGGATGCCGCCGATGGACATATAGCGGGGGTTGTTCAGCTCCTTGATGCAGGTCAGCAGGCAGGGAGTCTGGACCTTGATGGTCATGTAGCCATCCTCCAGCATGCGCTGGACAGTGATGGTGTCGCCGTCCTTCTTGATGTCGGCGGCATAGGTGACCTGGGGCAGGTGCAGCTTCTCAGCGATCTGGGGACCGACCTGAGCGGTATCGCCGTCGATAGCCTGACGGCCGCACATCACGATATCGTCCTTCTCAACACCCAGGGTGCTCAGAGCGGCGGCCAGGATCTGGGAGGTAGCGTAGGTATCGGAACCGCCGAACTCACGGGCGGAAACCAGCACGCCCTCGTCAGCGCCCATGGCCATCAGCTCACGCAGCATACCGGCAGCGGGAGGGGGGCCCATGGTGACAACGGTGACCTTGCAGCCGGTGGCGTCCTTCAGCTTCAGGGCGGCCTCAACAGCGTTCATATCATCGGGGTTGGTGATGGTCTGCATGGAAGCACGGTTCAGAGTACCGTCGGGATTGACAGCCACCTTGCCGGAGGTATCGGGTACCTGCTTGACACAAACATAAATCTTCATTTCGACTTCTCCTCCTTACAGGCCCATGTTGGCGGAGATGACGATACGCTGGACCTCGCTGGTGCCCTCGTAAATCTCCGTGATCTTGGCGTCGCGCATCATGCGCTCCATGGGATAATCCTTGGTGTAGCCGTAGCCGCCGAACATCTGCAGCGCCTTGGTGGTGGTCTTCATAGCGTGCTCAGAGCAGAACAGCTTGGCCATGGCGGCCTCCTTGGTGTAGCGCTCACCGGCACCCTTCTTCATGGCGGCCTGGTAGGTCAGCAGACGACCGGCCTCGCAGCCCAGCTCCATGTCAGCGAAGGTGAACTGGGTGTTCTGGAACTTGCTGATGGGCTTGCCGAACTGGACACGGCCCTTGGTGTAAGCCTTGGCCTCTTCCAGAGCGCCCTCGGCAATACCCAGAGACTGAGCGGCAATGCCGATACGGCCGCCGTCCAGAGTCTGCATGGCGATGTTGAAGCCCTTGCCCTCGCGGCCCAGCATGTTCTCCTTGGGGACGATCATGTCGGTGAACACGATCTCAGCCGTGGGAGAGCCGTGCAGGCCCATCTTCTCCTCGTGCTTGCCGACGGAGAAGCCGGGGAAGGAGGACTCCACGATGAAGGCGGAGATGCCCTTGGTGCCCTTGGACTTATCGGTCATGGCAAAGACCACGAACACATCGGCCACATAGCCGTTGGTGATGAAGATCTTGGAGCCGTTCATCACATAGTGGTCGCCCTCCAGCTTGGCCTCGGTCTGGCCCTTGGAAGCGTCGGAACCGGCGTTGGGCTCAGTCAGAGCGAAGGCGCCGACCTTGTGACCGGTGGACAGCATGGGCAGATACTTGGCCTTCTGCTCCTCGGTGCCGTGGGTCAGGATGGGGTCGCAGCACAGGCCGTTGTGGGTGGCTACGATATCGCCGGTGGAGGCGCACTGCTTGGACAGCTCCTCGATGCAGATAGCGCTGGCCAGGGGGTCAGCACCCTGTCCGCCGTACTCCTTGGGGATGCACATGCCCATCACGCCCAGGTCGAACAGCTTTTCGATGTTCTCGCGGGGATAGAGGGTCTTGGCGTCGGTCTCGGCAGCGATGGGCTTCACTTCGTTCTCGGTGAACTCAGCCATCATCTTCCGGATCAACAGATGCTCAGGGCTCAGATTGAAATCCATAATGCTTTCTCCTTATATCAGTTTTGGAAAGGCTATATTGATATGTCGCAGGGACAAATATCACAGTTTATCATTTGTTCTGACCGGGCGCTGCCCGGTCAGAACGCTGCTGCCCGCGGGACAGCATGCCCACCGCTGGGCGCGTCAGGGGCAGCGTGTCCGAGGGGGATCAACCCGTCTCAGAATCAGTCCACAATGCCGGCGATGTCCTTAGCAAGCTGCTTCTTACCCTGGATATTGCCCTGACGGGCGATCATGATGCGCTGGGCCTGGGGAGAACCGGCGCCGTGCATGGACTCGGTGCGGTAACCCACAGCGGCAGCGCCCAGGCACAGGTTCTCGATGAAGCGCATGATGCGCTGACGGTTCTCGGTGGAAACACCCTCGCGAGCGGCAAAGAACTTGTTGCAGATCTGGCCGATGGTCTCGCCGTTCCGGCCAACAACCATATCGCTGTGGAAGTCCACCTGAGAGGGCATGGTGACCATCAGGCCGCCGGCAATGTCCTCTGCCAGACGCACGATCTCATAGGGGAAGCGGGTCACGTTCTGCTTGCAGACATTGGCCAGCAGCAGGTCGATCTGATAGTTGCCCGCCTTGGTCTTGAAGCCCTGAGCGGAGCAGGCGATGCCGCAGCAGAACAGGGTCTCGTTCAGGTGGGTCATCTCGATGAGCTTGTCCTTGACGGCGGAGGCCTTCTCCACGCCGTTGTACTCAGCGGCCAGAGCAGCGGCACCGATCAGGGTGTCGCCCACGCCCACCTTGCAGCCGCCGTAGGACTGACGGTGATAACCGGCGAAGCGCTCCACGATCATACCGGCGAACTCATACTCACCGTTGAGGAAGATGTACTCATTGGGGATGAACACATGGTCCAGAACCACCAGAGCCTCCTGGCCGCCGAACTTGGCGTTGCCCACGTCGATAGAGGCGTCCTCTTCCATCTTCCGGGTGTCGCAGGACTGACGGCCGTAGATCATGTACATACCCTCGGCGTCGGTGGGGCAGGCAAAGCTGACAGCCCAATCCTTATCGGCTTCACCCATGGAGATGGTGGGCATGAAGATATGCCAGTGGGAGTTGATGGAGCCGGTCTGGTGGCACTTGGCACCGCAGACCACGATGCCGTCGGGACGGCGCTCCACAACATGAACGTACATGTCGGGATCAGCCTGCTGGCTGGGAGATTTGGAACGGTCACCCTTGGGGTCGGTCATAGCGCCGTCCACGGTGAGGTCGTTGTCCTGAACGTAGGTCAGGAACTTCTTGAAGTTCTCGTGATAGTGGGTGCCGTACTTCTCGTCGATCTCATAGGTGGTGGAGAAGACGGAGTTGAAGGCGTCCATGCCCACGCAGCGCTGGAAGCAGGAAGCAGTCTTCTGGCCCAGCAGACGCTGCATCTTCACCTTGTTCATCAGGTCCTCGGTGGACTGATGCAGGTGGGTGAAGCGGTTGATGGTGTGACCGGTGAGGCTGGACTTCACGGTCATCAGCTCAGCGTACTGGGGGTCCTGAGCCAGAGCGTAGGTCATGGCCACGCAGTTGATGGAGGGACGGATCATGGGGTGGTCCACCCAGTTCTCGATCTTCTCGCCGAACATGTAGACGCGGGTGTTCAGCTTCCGCAGGGACTCAATGTATTCTTGGGGGGTCATCAATGCCATTTTTTGTTATCCTCCTAATTGATTTGGGGACTAAGGGGGGATCGCTCCCCCCTTAGAGGGATGTTTAGCCGTTAGCCAGACCCATCAGTTCTTCACGGAAGATGCGCTCATCCATGAGCTTCAGGTCATCGGCGATCTTGGGCATGAACTCCATCTGATCCAGAACCTGGGTCTGGAGGTCAATGCCGGGGGCGATCTCCACCAGCGTCACGCCCTCGGGCCGCAGCTCGAACACGGCGCGCTCGGTGATGTACAGAACGGGCTGGTGCACCTTGTTGGCGTAATCGCCGGAGAAGGTGATCTGCTCTACCTTGTTGACGAACTTCTTCTTGGCACCCTCCTGGGTGATGACCAGCTTGCCGTCCTTGCACTCGGTCTTGAGGCCCTTGGCGGTAAAGGTGCCGCAGTAAACGACCTTCTTGGCGTTCTGGGTGATATCGATGAAGCCGCCGGCGCCGGCCAGACGGGTGCCGAACTTGGAGACGTTCAGGTCGCCGTTGGGAGCGGTCTCGGCCAGGCCCAGGAAGGCCACGTCCAGGCCGCCGCCCTGATAGAAATCGAACTGGACGTTGTGGTCCAGAATGGCCATGGAGTTGGCTGCGCCGCCGAACTGGGTGCCGCCGTAGGGCACACCGGCGATGGAGCCGGCTTCCACGGTCAGAGTCATCTTGTTGGAGATGCCCTCCTCAGCGCAGACGTTGGCGATCTTCTCGGGAGCACCGGTGCCTAGGTTCACGATGGCGTCCTGAGGCAGCTCCATAGCGGCGCGGCGGGCGATGATCTTCTTGGCGTCCATGGGGATGGGGGGGATATCGTCCACGGGGATGCGGAACTCACCGGAGAGAGCTCCGTCATAGGGCATGCCCAGGCACTGGTTGTTGTCCTCGGGAGAGCCCACGACGATGGCATCCACATAGATGCCGGGGATCTTCACCAGGCGGGGGTCCAGGGTGCCGCCCTGGACGATCTTCTCCACCTGAACAATGACGATACCGCCGGAGTTCTTGGTGGCCTGGCACTGGGCGGTGACATCCAGAGGACCGATCTCGCGGTGGACGGTGCAGTTGCCGTATTCATCGGCGTAGGAGCCGCGGACCAGGCACACATTGATGGGGATGGGCTTGTAGAGCAGGCGCTCCTCACCGTCAATGTTCACCAGCTTCACCAGGTCTTCCTTGGTGCACTCGTTGAGCTTGCCACCCTCGTGACGGGGGTCTACGAAGGTGTTCAGGCCAACGTGGGTGATGGTGCCGATGTTGTGGGCGGCGATGTCGCGGTACATGTGGGTGATGACGCCCTGAGGCAGGTTATAGGCCTCCAGCTTGTTGGCCAGAGCCAACTCGCCCAGCTTAGCGGCGCGGTCCCAGTGACCGCCGACTACCCGCTTGCACATACCCTCGTGGCCGAAGTGGTCGCCGCCGGTGCCGTCCCGGTGGCCCTGACCGGCTGCAAAGAACAGAGTCAGGTCGCGGGGATGGCCGGTTTCCACAAAACGGTTTTCCAGAGCCTTGGTCAGCGCCTCGGGGCAGGCGCAGCTAACGAAGCCGCCGGTGGAGACGGTGTCGCCGTCCTTGACCATCAGGGCCGCTTCCTCAGCGGTAATGACACGTACTTTCTTCATATCCTAAATCCTCTATTTAAATAAGAATTTTGAACAGCCGGTAAGACCGGCGGGAATCGCGCGGGATAATTACTTGTTCTGGAAGTGCTTTTCCTTGCGCTTTTCAACGAAGGCGCTCATGCCTTCCTTCTGGTCGGCGGTGGCGAAGCACATGGCGAACAGCTCGTTCTCCAGAGCGATGCCGTCGTCAATGTCCATCTGCATGCCGCGGTCGATGCAGGCCTTGGAATACTTCACGGCGATGGGAGCGTTGGCGGTGAAGGACTTGGCCATGGCGATGGCACCGGGGATCAGCTCCTCGGGAGCATACACGGCGTTGACCAGGCCGATTTTCTCAGCCTCAGCGGCGCCGATGACCTTGCCGGAGAAGATCAGCTCCTTGGCCTTGGCGATGCCCACGCGGCGGGGCAGGCGCTGGGTGCCGGAGAAGCCGGGGGTGATGCCCAGGCCAACCTCGGGCTGGCCGAACTTGGCGCCGCCCTTGCCCTCAGCGTTGGGGCCGGCAGCCAGGATGATGTCGCAGCTCATGGCCAGCTCGCAGCCGCCGCCCAGAGCGAAGCCGTTGACAGCAGCGATGGTGGGGATCTCCAGCTTCTCAATGCGGCGCATCAGGGCGCTGCCCCGCTGGCCCCACTTGCGGCCGCCGGCCACATCCAGGGGGAGCTGCTCGCCGATGTCGGCACCGGCCACAAAGGAACGGCCCTCGCCGGTGATGATGAGAGCGCCCAGCTCGGCGTCCTTCTCCACCTCGGTGATGGCCTGCTCCAGGTCGCCGATGACGGTGGAGTTCAGGGCGTTCAGCGCCTCGGGACGGTTGATGGTGAGAATGCCGATGTTTTCCTGCTTTTCATAACGAAGGGTCTGATACATAAGTAGATTCCTCCTCAAAAATAATATGTAAGCGTCTGTGCTGACGGAGATGTGGGTCCAGCTGCACCCGTCAGCCTATCCATGGTTGTACAGTGAGTAATATAGCAATTTATGTGCCAAGATTGGCAAGATGTTTTTCACAAAAATGGAGCATTCAACTGTGCGGGTTTGACAAAAAAATCGGGGGATTTCGGCGGAATTTTCCTCTTTTCAGCGACCTCATTCGGGCACTATTCAAAAATGAATAGGCTGGATGCGCATATATTTTTCCCTGCGCAGGACATCCTTTCGGCAAGAACCACGAAAGCCGGCGGGTATTTTTTTACAAAAGATACAGAATAAACTTGGCACTGGCCCTTTCTATTCGTTTTTGAATATGCTATAATCAAAAATGAATAGATCACACGCGGGAGGTACTCTCATGGCGCATACACCTGACCTTCCTCATTTCTTTGAGGAAAATATCAATCTGGAGGGACTTTTCGACATCCTCAGCCCCAAAAACAATCTGGTCCTGGCAGACGATATGATGCTCTCTGACGCAGACGGCATCATTCTCCGGGTCAGTGAGAACTATGAGCGGAACTTTGGCTTTACCCACGATTCCATCGTGGGTAAGTCGGCTTTTGATCTGGAAGCGAACGGGACCTTCCGGCCCTGTATCACTGCGGAGGTCATCCGGCAGAAGAAAAAGATCACCGCCACCCAGACCATCAACCACACCCATAAAAATGTCATGACGGTGGGGATTCCGCTGTTTGACCAAAACGGTGTGCTGAAATATGCCGTGTGCTTCAACACGGTGTCCATGGAGCAGATCAACACCATTCAGCAGAACTACCGGCATTTACAGGATTCCTTGCAGCAGTATACGCAGGAGATCGCAGAACTGCGGCTCCGGGCCACCGCCACGGATCTGGTGGTGAAAAGTCCCGCCATGCAGCGGTTGTGGACACTGATCCTGAATACCGCCAACACGAAGGCCAATATTCTCATCACCGGGGAGACCGGCGTGGGCAAAAGCGCAGTGGCCAAGGCCATCCACGCCATCAGCAACCGGGCCAACGGCCCCTTTATCGAGGTCAACTGCGCGGTGCTCCATGAAAACCTCATTGAATCCGAGCTGTTCGGCTATGAAAAGGGAGCCTTTACCGGCGCGGCCTCTGCCGGTAAGATTGGTAAGATCGAACTGGCCAACCACGGCACCCTGTTTCTGGATGAGATCGGAGAACTGCCGCCCCATATCCAATCCAAGCTGCTGCAGCTCATTCAGGAAAAGACCATCGAGCGGGTGTCCGGCACCAAGCGCATTGAGTTGGATTTCCGTCTGCTGGTGGCCACCAATCGCAATCTGGAGGAGGAAGTGCAGCGGGGGCTGTTCCGTTCGGACCTTTTCTACCGGCTGAACGTCATCCGGGTCCACATTCCCCCTCTGCGGCAGCGTCCAGAGGATATCCTGCCTATGGCGCACCAGTTTTTGGAGCGGTTCTGCAAGGAATACGGCAAGCAGCTGGCGTTAAGCCCCCGGTTTGTGGCCTTTCTGGAGCAATATCCCTGGCCCGGCAATGTGCGTCAGTTGGAAAACCTGATGGAACGGCTGGTCATCACCGCCCAGAATCCGATTTTGGACATTACGGCCCTGCCGCTGGAATACAACAGCGGCGGCAGCGCACCGGACCTCCCCTCTCAGGAGGGGACCTTGGCGGAGCGGATGGATGCCTTCGAGGGACAGATCATCCGGGATTCCTACCGCCGCTGCGGCACCACGGTGGCCGTGGCGAAGGAACTGGGCATCTCTCAGGCCACCGCTGTCCGGAAAATCGCAAAATATGTGAAGGACCGGAAGGAATGAAGCTGTTATGAATCTCATTTCTTTAAAAACAGAACTGCGGCAGGAGCTGAAGCTGACGCCGCAGCTACTGCAATCCATGGAAGTCTTGCAGATGAATTCTCAGGAGCTGCTGGACTATCTGGGAAAGATCTCCGAGGAGAACCCCACCTTGGAGCTTTCGGAGGCCTCAGAGCTTCGCTCTGCCTACGCGGAGCTGCGTCAGAAAGCCAGTTGGCTGGACGCGGGGACCTTTGGGACCTCCTTTGCCCATGAGGAGGATGCCCCACCGGAGCCGGGAGCGGCTGATAAGGAGCTGGACAGCCTGTCTGCGTTTCTCTGCGATCAGTTGGAACGGAAACGACTGCCGAAGCCCATGCTGGCCCTGTGTAAATATATGGCGGAGCTGGTGGACGAGGACGGATATCTGACGCAGGAGGATCTGGACGGCCTGACAGAAATGAAGATCCCCCAGACGATGGTAGATCAGGCACTGGATACGATTCAGTCCTTGGAGCCTGCCGGTGTGGGCGCCCGGGACCTGTCGGAGTGTCTGGTGCTTCAGCTGAGCCGCCGGAAGGATAACGTTCCCTATGCCATGGATATTGCTGCACGGTTCCTCACGGAACTGAGCCGCAGTCACTATGGACCCATCACCAAGGCACTTGGGGCCAGCATCTCTGAAATTCAGGCGGCGGAGAAGGCCATCGCTGCCTTGGATCCTCACCCCGGTCAGGCGTTTCAGCCGGCAGAGCCGACCCTCTACGTCCGGCCGGACGTGTTCGTGGTGGAGCTGGAAGGGGAATTGCAGGTGCTGCTGAACGAATACTATCTTCCAAAGGTCACTGTGAACCCTTATTACAGCAGTATGGCAAAGGAGAGTGACGATCCGGAGACCCGCACCTATTTAAGGGAGAAGCTGCGGCAGACCAAATGGCTGCTGGACAGCCTGGAACGCCGGGGCAGCACCCTGCGCCGCTGCGCGCAGGCCATCCTGGACGCGCAGAGATCCTTCTTTTCCGGACAGACTGTGGAACTGTCACCCATGAAACTGTCCTCCCTGGCGGAGACGCTGGACCTGCACCCTTCCACCGTTTCCCGGGCCGTGCGGGATAAATACCTGCAATGCCGTCAGGGAATCTATCCGCTGCGATACTTTTTCAGTCGGGCGGTGGGACAGCAGGGGCTGTCCCGTCAGGCGGTGAAGCAGCGGATGCTGCTTCGCTTCAAGGATGAGGATTCCGGCCATCCTCTCAGCGATCAGACACTTTGCGACCTGCTGGCGGCGGAGGGAATTTTCCTGGCCCGCCGCACCGTGGCAAAATACCGGATCGAGCTGGGAATCGGTTCCTCTACGGCGCGCCGGGCCCGGAACCGTGGAAAATAAGGCATGATGAGTTAAGATCAAAAGACGGAAGGCCCTGAGTGGCTTCTACTGACACTCATTTAAATTTAGAGGTATGCGTTGATTTGACGCATACCTCTGTTTTTTGCAATGACGGGCGTATGACCGGCAAGACAGCCGAAGAGAATTTGGAGTTTTTTGCAAGAGCCTTGTAAAACGGGAATCGAAATGAATTTACGTTGCGTAAGGTGACGTAAAAATTTTGTAAAAACTAAAAACTTTTCTTGCAATCAAGGTTGTCAGTTTGTATAATAGGCGTATAAATAAAGGAGTGAGCTTTATGGACAATGACGGATTGACCCAGTATATGCGAATTGCAATCTCTGTGGCTGAGCGGATCGCGGCGGGAGAACTGCGGGAAGGGGAAAAAATCTCCGGTCGGTCCAAGCTCTCATCGGAATACGAGGTGTCGCCGGAGACTGTCCGGCGGGCCATCCAGCTTCTCAGTGATATGCGGGTGGTGGCGGTGAAGGAGCAGAGCGGCGTATATGTGCTCTCTGCGGACAACGCCAAGCGCTATCTGCAAAACTTTGAGAACAGGGCAGATCTGATGAGCAAACGCCGGAAACTGCGGGAACTGATCGAGGAAAAGGAGGCGCTGAACCGCCGCATGGGGGAACTGTGCCAGAGTATTCTGGAGGATACCCTTTATCCTGTTCAACCGGCGGAGACGCTGCCTACGTTTAGCTGCCGGGTGCCGGATGGCTGGTACGGCATCGGAAAAAATTTGGGTGACCTGCGATTCTGGCAGGCTACCGGCGCTACGGTGGCCGCCATCCGCCGGGGCACCACGGATATTCTTTCCCCCGGCCCCTACGCGGAGCTGTACGCCGGGGATACCGTTATTTTTGTGGGCGAAAAGAAAGCGAAGGAGGCGGTGGAACGCTTCCTGAACACAGAGCAGGAAACCGGATCCGGCAAGGGTCCTTAATCGGAAAGGAGCAGCCTATGGTTCACAATCAACTTCACGCAATCGACCTCATCATCATCGCAGCCTACCTGATTTCCATGGTTTTGATCGGCGTGGTGGTGGTCAAGAAAGTTCAGAGCATGGACGACTACTATCTGGGCGGCCGGTCCTTCGGTCCACTGGTGCTGATGGCTACCGTGTGCGCCACCATCATTGGCGGCAGCGGCCTTATGGGCCGGGCGGGCGTGGCCTATTCCAGCGGCTTCAAGGCCATTATGACGGCACTGCCCTATCTTCTGGGTATGTTTATTTTCTCCGGCTTTGCCGGGCGGATCTCCGCAGTGGGCACTACGTTCCATGTGACCTCAATCCCGGACCTTTTTGAGCAGCGCTTCGGCAAGACCACCAAGGTGATCCTGGGCTGTCTCATTGCCTTCACCATGATGGGCACCGTGGCCTCCCAGGTGACGGCCACCGCCACCATCATCAATATGCTGGGCAATGAGATCGGAATTTCCTACGAGATGGGCGCGCTCATCGCCTGTGTCGTGTTTATAGTCTATACGGCCACCTCCGGCCTGTTCGGCGTGATCTATACGGATGTATTTCAGTTTGTCATGCTGATTCTGTTTGTCTACATTCTGATTCCCTCGGCGTCTCTGGTCAAGCTGGGCGGCTTGTCCGCCTTTTTGGAGGGGCTTGCTCCGGAATTAGCAAAGCCCTATCTGGATGGCGGCATCGTGGGCGACATCATCACCTATTTCGTCTTTACTCTGGCGGGAGCGGAAATGTGGCAGCGGGCCTTCGCTGCCAAGAGCCAGAAGGCGGCCAAGGAGGGGCTGTTTCTGGGGACGCTGGCCTACGGCCTTACCATTCCGCTGGTGTGGTTCATGGGCGTGGTGGCACATCAGCTGGTGCCGGCGGAAAAGCTGGCCCAGTACGGCTCTACGGACGCGGTAGTCCCGGCTCTGGCCATTGAGATCCTGCCGGTGGGCCTGACGGGTCTGGCACTGGCGGGGATTCTGTCCGTTATCATGTCTACGGCGGACAGCTACCTGATCGTCTCCGTGCAGACCTGCGTCCACGATATTTATAAGGTCTTCAATCCCAATATTTCTGAGAAAAAGGAACTGCGGTTGACCCGCGTGTTCGCGGTGATCCTACCCTTGGGAGCGCTGGTGATCGCCCTGTACATCAAAAACGCTTACAGCATCCTGATGTTCGCGTGGAGCTTTTACGCGGCGGCGGCGGGACTGCCGGCATTTGCAGCGCTGTATTGGAAAAAGGCCACCAAGGCCGGCATCATCGCCGGTATGGTGGCGGGTTTCACGGTCTGTGTAGGCTGGAAACTGGCGGGGGTGCCCTTCGGCCTCGGGCCTACGGTCCCCGGCGCCATTGCCTGCGCTGCTGCATTGGTTGGAGTCAGTCTGGCTACCTATCGGAAGGCACCGACCCCCTTTCTGGACCCTTATCAGAACACGGCAGGTCGCTGAACGGTTGATGCCGGTATGAAAATCTGATACCATATTCTCCGGGGAAGATTCCCCGGAGAATTTTTTGTTTTCTACGCGACGGAACGCACAGATTTCTCGTCTATATGGGCAGAGAGACAAAAAGGAGGCACGGCTATGGACGATACGCAGATCATTGACCTCTATTGGGACCGGGATCAGGGAGCCATTACGGCTACCGCCGGGAAGTACGGCAGCTTTCTCCATGCTCTGTCCTGGAATATCCTCCGCAGCCATCACGATGCAGAGGAGTGCGTCAACGATACCTATTTCCGGGCCTGGAACGCCATGCCGCCGGAGCGACCAGGTGCACTGCGGGCCTGGCTGGGGCGGATCACCCGGAACCTGTCACTGGACCGCTGGAAGGCGGGGCGGACCCAAAGCCGGGGCGCGGGTATGGAGACGCTGCTGGGGGAACTGGACGAGTGCATCCCCGACCATCGGGGACCGGAGCAGGCGGCGGAGGAGCGGGTTTTGGCGGAATGTGTCAGCGCGTTTCTGCGGGGACAGACGGCGGATAACCGGTATATCTTCCTGCGGCGCTACTGGTACGGCGAGGATATCGCCGCCATCGCAAAGCGTCTGGATTGCGGCGAGAGCCGGGTAAAATCTGCCCTGTTCCGCACGAGAAAGGCCCTGCGGGCATTTTTGGAAAAGGAGGGGATCGTGGTATGAAAGCAGAGCGATTGTTCCGGGCCATCGGTTTGGTGGATGAGGGTCTGATCGAGGCGGCCGCTGAGACCCCCGTGAAAAAGCGACCCGTCTGGCGGCGGTATGCGGCTGCGGCGGCCTGCTTGATGGTGCTCTGCGGGGCGGGAGCCGCCTATCTGATCACCGGCGGATTTCGCGGCTATGGGGCCAGTGCGGGGGGCAGCGGGATCAACAACGCGGGCGGCGCTGCAGACGCCGTCACCTTTATGTCGTATGCCGGGCCGGTGTTGCCCCTGACCACAGCAGAAGAAAACCCCGGCGTGACGGCGGAACGCCGCACGGATTGGGATTTTACCCCCCGGACAGACCCGGAGGGGTACGATTCTCAGTGGGGCGCTACGGTGACGGACAGCTATGTTCTCCGCAATCCAACCGATACGGATGTGACGCTGACCCTGCTGTATCCCATTGTGGGCGGGATCAAGGATCTGCTTTCCATAGATCCCAGCGTGACGGTGAACGGAGAGAAAGCGGAGACGGAGTTGGTTATCGGCGATTACGCGGGCGGCTTTGGCGGCGCCGGCGGCGGTGACACTTCTACCCTGAATCTGCGATATCCCAGCCAATGGACGGATTATCAGGCGCTTCTGGACGGCGGTGATTACAGAGAGACGGTTACCGGGACGCAAATACCGGCGGATATGCCGGTCACGGTCTATACCTTTACGGATTTTGAAGCGCCCACGGAGCAATATCAGGCGGCTACCCAGGCGGTGACGTTTACGGCAGATGAAACCCGTACCACGGTACTGTCCTACGGCTTTGAGGGGTACGGCTGGGATGAACGCACCGGAGAGATCACTTACAGCTATTTTGTACCTGACGGTCAGCGGCGGAGTAAAACCGACAAGAAGCTGATCGTGATCGGGACGGACCTGACGGGCTATACATTACAAGGCTATCAGGATGGCGGCTGCGATTCCGGCGAGGAGATAGAGGGTGTTTCCTGCACCGTTACTCGGAGTGAGACCACGCTTCATGAGACGCTGCTGACCCTGTGCCGGGAGATCCTTGACACAATGGAAGAAAATCCTGGCTATTACGGCTGGCTCAGCGAGGCGGCGGAGATTTTGAACCCGGAAACTTATTGCTTGCTGGCGGAGCGGGCGTTGGAGCAATACGGCCTGTTGTCGGATAAACCGGTGGACCGTTATGACAGCGGACGGCTGGATGAGCTGATGGACGAGGTGCTGTCTGTGGATCGGGTACTGTATCTGAAAACGGAGGTTACCGTTCCGACTGGCGGTACGGCGGAGGTCACGGCGCAGTACTGGAAGGCCCCCAGCTTTGACTTTGCCTGCTCCGGCTCAGAGCATCGGAATTTACAGGGATATGATCTGATGACCACGCTGGATTCCACTCTGGCCTTCACGGCCCAGACAGCCTCCGTTACCCATGCAGAAAACGTCCAAATCACAGGCCAGAACATCGGTTTTGATCCGGAAAATGGCGTTACGGAGGTGAAGTTGGACCCAAACCAGCCCCATTATTATTTGGAAATTCAACCGGTTCCCAAGGAGACAGATTGACAGACGGAATGAACAGGAGGCACAGCATTGACGCTGTGCCTCCTGCGTTCATCTGTTATTTTTCGTAGAATTTGATCAGAGCCTGAGTGCCCAGATCACCGCAGCCCCGGTCGATCAGGGATTGACAGTTGGAAAGCGCCTGCTGCAAAACATTCAGATCCAGCCCGGCGTTTTCTGCTTCCTCTTCCGCAAGGCGCATATCTTTCACAAAGTGCTTCATGAAGAAGCCGGGGGCAAAGTCACCTGCCAGGATCTTCTTGCCCTGAAAGTCCAGTTGCTTGCTGCCAGCGGCTCCGGTGGATACGGCGCCCAGCAAAGTATTCCCGTCTAACCCCTCCGCCTTGGCGTAGGTCAGAGCCTCACACACGCCGGAAAGCGCCCCGGCGATCATGATCTGATTGGCCATTTTGGCGTGTTGGCCGCAGCCTGCGGGACCGAAATAGGTGATGTTAGTGCCCATTGCCTGGAAAATGGGGAGGCAAGCGTCGAAATCTGCCTGATCGCCGCCTACCAGAATGGAAAGCGTTCCAGCACGGGCCCCGCTGTCCCCGCCGGTGACAGGAGCATCCAGCACCCGCAGGCCCCGGGCGGTGCCCTCCCGGTAAATGCGCTGGGCCAGGGTGGGACTGGTGGTGGTCATGTCGATGAGCGTCATGCCCTTGGCGGCGCTGTCCAGAATATTGCCGGGGGCAAAGTAGACCTCCTCCACATCCTTGGGGAAGCCCACCATGGTGATGACCACCTCACTGGCCTTTACGCACTCCGCAATGCTGCCGTGGGGTACGGCACCCTCGGATACCACGTCTGCCACTTTTTCCGGGTGACGGGCATAAATGTGGACCTCGTAGCCCGCTTTCATCAGGTTCCGCACCATGGCTTTCCCCATGATGCCTACGCCGATCCAGCTGATTCTCCGCATATTGATCCCTCCTGTGTCATTTTTTTCAGCATGACACATTTAAAGAGGGGTGTCAAGAGAAACAACTGTCCTTGTTGTAAATACACATAAAATTGGTAGGAAAAGCGCGGAAAATTTGACATCTGAAATCTTGACGGATGAACTGCACGGGGCTATAATCAGTCCATCAATTCCGGAGCGGGCCAATGCTTCGGCCATATTGAAAATGCGTGGATCGAGACAAGTACCGTGGCCAAACGGTCACAGCGAGCCGGGGACGGTGAAAGCCCGGTACAACGGGGCGGCGGGAATAACACTCGGGAGCAGCGATCTGAACGGCGGCAGCCCAGTAGGAGAGACGCGGCGTGCGGCGTTAAAGCACAGGGGTTTGTTGGAACCCCGCAAAGGGGCTGATTTTCGATCAGCAAGTTAGGTGGCACCACGGATGCAGCAGCGATTCGTCCTAAAATTTTAGGATCGTTCGCTGCTTTTATTTTTTCCGGAGGTGCTTTTTTATGTGCGCAATTATGGGTTTTTCCACCAAGAAGCTGGACAAGAGTGAGATCCCGGCCTATTTTGACCGGACTGTTTCCCGGGGCCCCGATATGTCCCGGATCATGGACACCGGCTCCGGCTGGCTGTGCTTCCACCGGCTGGCCATCATGGGCCTGACTGAGGCTGGCATGCAGCCCTTTGAGCTGGACGGCGATATGGTGGTGTGCAACGGGGAGTTGTACGGCTTCCGTCCCCTGAAGCGGCAGTTGACGGAGAAGGGCTACGAATTCAAGAGCGGCAGCGACTGCGAGATCATTCTGCCGTTGTACCGGGAATACGGCCTTTCTATGTTTGCCAAGCTGGATGCGGAGTTTGCCATGATCATCTATGACCACAAGACGGATTCCCTCATCGCCGCCCGGGACCCCATCGGCATCCGGCCGCTGTTCTACGGCTATCTGGATGACGGCGGCATCGTGTTCGCCAGTGAAGCCAAGAACCTCATCGGCCTCTGCAAGGAGGTCTGCCCCTTCCCGCCGGGGCATTATTACGCAGACGGCAAGTTCGTCCGCTACGCCGACCTGACCACTGTTACGGAGTATTGTCATGACGATCTGGAGACCGTCTGCCGCACCATCCGCAACAAGCTGATCGCCGGTGTGGATAAGCGGCTGGACGCCGACGCCCCTCTGGGCTTCCTGCTCTCCGGCGGACTGGATTCCTCTCTGGTGTGCGCCATCAGCGCACTGGTGCTGGGGAAGAAGATCCGCACTTTCGCAATCGGCATGGACAAGGACGCCATTGATCTGAAATACGCCAGAGAAGTGGCGGATTACATCGGCGCGGATCACACCGAGGTATATATGACCCGCCAGCAGGTGCTGGATACGCTGGAAGAGGTGATCTCCCTGCTGGGGACCTATGACATCACCACCATCCGGGCCAGCATGGGTATGTACCTCTGCTGCAAGGCCATCCACGAGCAGACGGATATCCGTGTCTTGCTGACCGGTGAGATCAGCGACGAGCTCTTCGGCTACAAGTACACCGACTTTGCCCCTTCTCCCGAAGCCTTCCAGCAGGAGGCGAAGAAGCGGGTGGACGAGCTGTATATGTACGATGTGCTCCGGGCGGACCGCTGCATCTCCGCCAACTCTTTGGAAGCCCGGGTGCCCTTCGGCGACCTGGATTTCGTGAAGTACGTCATGAACATCGATCCGGCCATGAAGGTCAACACCTACGACATGGGCAAGTACCTTCTGCGCCACGCCTTTGAAAAGGACCACCTGCTGCCTGACGACATCCTTTGGCGCCAGAAGGCGGCCTTCTCAGACGCCGTGGGTCACTCCATGGTGGATGATCTCAAGGCTTATGCCGAAACCAAGTACACCGACGCCGAATTTGAGGAAAAGCGGAAGAAGTACGATTTCGCCCAGCCGTTCACCAAGGAATCCCTGCTGTACCGGGAGATCTTTGAGAAGTACTATCCCGGCCAGGCCCCCATGGTGAAGAATTTCTGGATGCCCAACAAGAGTTGGAAGGGCTGCGACGTCAACGATCCCTCTGCCCGCGTGCTGAGCAACTACGGCGAGAGCGGAACATAAAGAATCAAATCACCTCCGTCGTTTTCGGCGGAGGTGATTTTGATACATATATAAATTAAGGGGTACACTTCGGCCTTTTCAGTGCTTTCGGGCTTAGTCAGAGGGGTTGATCTGGGAGAGGTAGCGGTAAATGCTGGCGGTGGAACAGCCGAGGGCGGCCGCGGCGCTTTTAATGGCGCCCTTCAGCAGAAAAATGCCGGCGGATTCCAGAGAAGTGATGACCTGAAGCCGCTCGCTGTGGGTGAGGTGGCCGGGCGTGACCCCCATCCGTTCCAACTCCCGATTGATGGCGTCCAAAGCCACCGCATCTGCGGAGTTGCGGAATTTTTCCGGGGAGGACCGGGCGGACATGTCATCTTCGCTCTCCGGCAGCGGCTGTGCCAGCACATCGGTTACGAACAGGTCCGGGTGGCACAGCTTCAGGATATGGTCGCTGATGGCCCGATAGCGGCTGTCGTCAAAGTTGATGCACAGCAGGCCGATGAGCTTGCCGCTGTCCTTGATGAAAAAGGTGCTGGAGCGGAGATCCTTTCCGTTGACGTTGATGCTGTAATAGTGGAGATGATAGTCCGTATGCTCATAGCTCTTGTCCCGGAGAATACTCAGGGACATATTGGTCAGAGGCGCGCCGACCTCCCGGCCGCTGATATAATTATTGGCGATGGCGATGATGGAACGGTCCTTCCGGGTCAGATCGTGGAGGGCCACTTCATAGTCGGGACCTAGCGCTTTCCCCAAAAATTCGGTTAGCTTGATGTAATGCTGAAGAATCAGGTTGGAAGAGGACGTCATAAGATTCCCTCGTTTCATTTTGCATATTTTCAGGCTATGAAAATATTATATATGAGAAAGTCATATTGTCAAAGCAAAAAATAATGAGAAAAAATTATTATTCGTCCATCGAGGAAACGTGCAAGATATATAAATTTAAACAGCTAAACAGCGTAAAAAATATTGAAGATATGCAAAAAAATCGCAATAAAAGTTGACAACTCTTAAAAAACATGATAAAATAATCGCACAACAGGAAAGGGGCGGAGACAGGATCCTTGCTTGGCGTTCTATTCAGGCAGCCTGAAACGAGCCGCTCCACGATTCTTTTGTATCGGATACTGTCCGCCAGGCGCAGAGCAGGAAATGGGAAGCCCGCTCTTCGACGACCGGGGTATCTCCAAAAAAACAGGCGAAAAACGCCAAATTATGGAGGTAAACAAAATGGACAAGAATGCGAAGCACTATCCCCTGAACGTGACGATGCCTCAGCACTGCGCATATGTGGTGCGCGATCTTCCTCAGGCTACCGTTGAACAGCGCGAGCGCGCTCTGAACGCTACGCACTGGAATGAGTTTGCATTCCCCTCCGGCATGCTGACTGTGGATATGCTGTCTGACTCCGGTACCACCGCAATGACCAACCAGCAGTGGGCAACCCTGTTCCTGGGCGACGAGGCCTACGGCCGCAACACCGGCTACTATGTGCTGCTGGATACCTTCCGCGACATTTTCGAGCGCGGCGGCGAGAAGAACTGGAAGAAGGTCATCGACCTGGTCCGCACCGATTGCCGTGACATCGAGAAGATGATGGACGAGGTCTATCTCTGCGAGTACGAGGGCGGCCTGTTCAACGGCGGCGCTGCTCAGATGGAGCGCCCCAACGCCTTCATCATCCAGCAGGGCCGTGCCGCTGAGTCCGTCCTGATGGAGATCGTGAAGAAGATCCTGGCCCAGCGTCATCCCGGCAAGGTCTTCACCATCCCCTCCAACGGCCACTTCGACACCACCGAGGGCAACATCAAGCAGATGGGCTCCATCCCCCGCAACCTGTACAACAAGGAGCTGCTGTATGAGATCCCCGAGGGCGGCTCTTACGAGAAGAACCCGTTCAAGGGCAACATGGACATCGAGAAGCTGGAGCAGCTGATCCAGGCCGTGGGTCCCGAGAACGTACCTCTGGTGTTCACCTGCATCACCAACAACCCCATCTGCGGTCAGCCCGTCTCCATGGCCAACATCCGGGAGATCAACCGCGTGGCGCATAAGTATGACATTCCTCTGGTGTTCGACGTTGCCCGCTGGGCCGAGAACTGCTACTTCATCAAGATGAACGAGGAAGGCTACGCCGACAAGTCCATCGCCGAGATCGCCAGCGAGATGTTCTCCTACTGCGACGCCTTCACCATGTCCGCCAAGAAGGACGGCCACGCCAACATGGGCGGTATGCTGGCCTTCCGCGACCGCGGCCTGTTCTGGCAGAAGTTCTCCGACTTCAACGAGGACGGCACCGTGAAGACCGACGTGGGCGTGCTCATCAAGGTCAAGCAGATCTCCTGCTACGGCAACGACTCCTACGGCGGCATGTCCGGCCGTGACATCATGGCTCTGGCCTGCGGTCTCTATGAGAGCTGCGACTTCGGCTACATGCATGACCGCGTGCAGCAGTGCGAGTACCTGGCACAGGGCTTCTACAAGGCCGGCGTCAAGGGCGTCGTTCTCCCCGCCGGCGGCCACGCTGTGTACATCAACATGGATGAGTTCTTCGACGGCAAGCGCGATCATACCACCTTCGCCGGCACCGGCTTCTCTCTGGAGCTGATCCGCCGCTACGGTATCCGCGTGTCCGAGCTGGGCGACTTCTCCATGGAATATGACCTGAAGACTCCCGAGCAGCAGGCTGAGCTGGCCAACGTGGTGCGTTTCGCCATCGACCGCAGCCGCCTGACCCAGGAGCACCTGGACTACGTCATCGCCGCTGTCAAAGCGCTGTATGAGGACCGCGAGTCCATCCCCAACATGCGGATCGTCTGGGGCCACAAGCTGCCCATGCGTCACTTCCACGCCTTCCTGGAGCCCTACGCCAACGAGGAGAAGTAATTCCGGGAAATACAATTAAATAAAAAGATTTCAGCGCAGCATTTCCAGCAAGTTCCTTTGTCTCAGTTTTCATCGCGCCCGGGCGCTTGAATAGGTTCCGTCCCGTTTGGGTGCGCCGCTTGCGGCCACCCATCGGGCGTGAGCCGATCTGAAAAGTGCCACATCCGATCATCACACCAATCTGTGTCTTTAGGAGGGCAAACTATGTCAGACAAACACGCAACTCTGGAAAATCGCGACGGTTTTCAAAGCAAATGGGGCTTTATTCTGGCCTGCATTGGCTCTGCCGTTGGTATGGGTAATATTTGGCGCTTCCCCATCATGGTGCAGCAGTTCGGGGGCATGACGTTCCTGATCCCCTACTTCCTGTTCGTACTTCTGATCGGTTCCACCGGTATCATTGAGGAATTCGCACTGGGCCGTTGGGCACAGGGCGGCCCCGTGATCTCCTTCGGCAAGGCTACCGAGGAACGCACCGGTAATAAGCGGCTGGGCGAGGCCATCGGCGCGCTCCCCATCGTCGGCTCTATGATGCTGGCTATCGGCTACACCGTGGTCATGAGCTGGATCTTCAAGTACTGCTGGATGGGTATTTCCGGCAGCCTGTACGCTATGGGCACCGATATGGCGACCATCGGCGGCACCTTCGGCGGCACCGCTCCCGAGGCAGAGACTCTGGGCGAGGCCCTGAGCATGATGTTCAGCAATGGCATCTTCGGCATCGGCAACGGCGTATGGCTGATCGTGGGTCTGGTGGCCTCTTTGGCCATCATGGCATTCGGCGTGGGCAACGGCATTGAAAAGGCCAATAAGGTCATGATGCCCGCTCTGTTCTTCCTGTTTGTGATCCTGGGCATCTATATCTGCACTCTGCCCGGCGCCAGCGAGGGCTACAAGTACATCTTCACCCTCAAGCCCGAGGGCCTGCTGAATCCTCAGGTCTGGGTCTTCGCATTCGGTCAGGCATTCTTCTCCCTGTCTGTGGCGGGCAACGGCTCCGTGATCTACGGCTCCTATCTGCCCAAGGATGAGGACCTGCCTTCCTCTGCCCGCAACGTGGCCCTGTTCGACACCATCGCCGCTCTGCTGGCTGCCATCGTCATCATCCCTGCCATGGCAGTCATTCTGGGTGACGGCATCGTTGGAATGAAGGGCGGCCCCGGCCTGATGTTCGTCTATCTGGTCAATGTGTTCAACGCCATGCCCGGCGGCCGGATCGTGGGTATGATCTTCTACATCTGCGTGCTGTTCGCAGGCGTCAGCTCCATCGTGAACCTGTATGAGGCTCCCGTGGCCTTCCTGCAGGAGAAGCTCCACACCAACCGTGTGCTGTCCGTGGTCATCATCGGCGCGGTGGGCGGCGTGATCGCCCTGTGCATCCAGCCTTGGACCTCTCAGTGGATGGACGTTGTCTCCATTTACATCTGCCCGCTGGGCGCTCTGCTGGCCGGTATCATGTTCTTCTGGGTCATGAAGAAGGACACTGCTCTGGCGGCTGTCCACGAGGGCCGCACCGTCGGCAAGAAGGACATCAGCGGCTGGTTCTATCCTCTGGGCAAGTGGGTGTATTGCGCAGCCTCTCTGGCGGCCCTGATTTTGGGCGCCATTTACGGCGGCATCGGCTAAGCCTGTATACAATTTAAAAATGGAGCACCGGGATCGACCGGTGCTCCATTTTTTCACTTTTTCGAAAAATATGGCCTTTTGTGGGCTGCACGGGAAGAAAATGGATAGAAATGAATGGGTAGCTGATATGCGCATCAGATTCTTTATCCCCCAAAATGAATAGAGCGCTCAGCGAGAAAACTGGAGGGGAAATAGGAATAACTCTCATGAAAAGTGTCCGTAATACGGAAAAAAGTATCAGTTTTTTGTTTCTGTTCTGTTGACAAATGCGAATGATTCAGGTATCATATATAGCAACTATTTGCAGGTCTCTTGTGAAATGCTTGCAAAAAAACGAATTGGAGGCATGTATGAAAAGATTGCTGAGCACACTGCTTGCCCTGACCATGGCCCTGGCCCTGGTTTCCTGCGGCAAAAGCAACCCCACCCCCAACACTGGCAGCAACAAAACCGAGACTCCTTCTGAGACCGCTGACACGAAAACCGAGGGCAACGTCCACATCGGCATCGTGACCGGCTCCGTTTCTCAGTCCGAGGACGACCGCCGCGGCGCCGAGGCTTTCCAGGCCCTGTACGGTGAGGATATGGTCAAGCTGGCCATCTATCCCGATAACTTCACCGAGGAGTTGGAGACCACCATCCAGACCATCGTGAACCTGGCTGATGACGCCGACATGAAGGCCATCATCGTCAACCAGTCCGTCCCCGGCACCACCGAGGCGTTCCGTAAGATCAAGGAGATCCGCCCCGACATCCTGTGCATCGCCGGCGAGGCCCATGAGGATCTGCTCGAGATCGGCTCCGCTGCCGATCTGGTGTGCAACAACGACTTCGTGGCCCGCGGCTATCTGATCATCCGCACCGCTCACGAGCTGGGCTGTGACACCTTCGTGCACATCTCCTTCCCCCGTCACCTGGCTTATGAGACCATGAGCCGTCGTATCGCGGTCATGAAGGCCGCCTGCGAGGAGTTCGGCATGAAGTTCGTTATGGAGACTGCTCCCGATCCCACCTCTGACGTCGGCGTGGCCGGCGCGCAGGCTTACATTCTGGAGAAGGTCCCCGAGTGGTCCAAGACCTACGGCGAGAAGGCCGCTTACTTCTGCACCAACGACGCTCACACTGAGCCTCTGCTCAAGCAGCTGCTGCAGTACGGCGGTTACTTCATCGAGGCCGACCTGCCCTCTCCTCTGATGGGCTATCCCGGCGCTCTGGGCATCGACCTGACCGCTGAGGCCGGCGACTTCCAGAAGATCCTGGCCAAGGTCGAGGACGCGATCTGCGAGGCCGACGGCGCTGGCCGCTTCGGTACCTGGGCTTACTCCTACGGCTACACCACCACTGCCGGTCTGGCCCAGCACGCTCTGAATGTCATCAACGGCGAGAGCGAGCTGTGCGACATCGACGATATCGCCAAGGCTTACCACGAGTTCTCTCCCGAGGCTTCCTGGAACGGCTCCAACTACACCAACGCCACCAGCGGCGTCAAGGCCGACAACACCTTCTTGGTGTATCAGGACACCTACATCATGGGTGATCCCGGCTGGTTCATGGGCTCCACCGAAGTTGAGGTTCCCGAGAAGTATTTCACCGTGAAATAAGCAGCGTTTTTTCTCGCTCATTCAAAACTGGGGAGGAGGGGCGACCCTCCTCCCCTCTTATTAGGTAGGGTATCATTTATGGAAAGTAATACGGCTCCCCTGTTGGAGATGCGCGGCATCAAAAAAGACTTCTTCGGCAACCAGGTCCTGACGGACATCAACTTCACTCTGAAGGCCGGCGAGGTTCTGGGCTTGGCAGGCGAAAACGGCGCGGGTAAATCCACGCTGATGAAGATCCTGTTCGGTATGGACGTCATCCGGGAAACCGGCGGCTACGGCGGCGACGTCCTCATCAATGGTGAAAAAGTCACCTTTAATACGCCCTTTGAGGCACTGGAAGCCGGCATCGGCATGGTGCATCAGGAGTTCTCTCTGATTCCCGGCTTTACCGCCACGGAAAACATTCTGCTCAATCGTGAGCCCCAAAAGAAGAACGTCATTTCCGAGGTGTTTGGCCCCCGGCTGAATACGCTCGATTATAAAAAAATGAAGACCAAGGCCGCTGAGGCCATTGACAAGATGGGCGTGGAGATCGACCAGAACATGGTCATCAGCGATATGCCCGTCGGCCATAAGCAGTTCACCGAGATCGCCCGTGAGTTGAGCAAGGACCAGCTCAAGCTGCTGATTCTGGACGAGCCCACCGCCGTTTTGACGGAAAAGGAGGCCGCGGCTCTGCTGGACTCCATCCGGGGCATGGCGTCCCGTGGCATCGCTGTTATCTTCATCACCCACCGGCTTCAGGAAGTCCTGAACGTGTGTGACAAGGTAGTCATCATGCGGGATGGCAAGGTGGTAAAGGACACGCCTGCCTCCGAGACCAGCGTGGATGAGATCACCAAGTGCATGGTGGGACGCAGCGTGGACCTCAGTGCGGTCCGGGAGGTTCGGGATTGTTCCGACGCCCGGACGATCATGTCCATCCGTAAGCTGTGGGTGGATATGCCCGGCGAGATCGTCCGGAATGTGAATCTGGATGTCAAGGAGGGCGAGATCCTCGGTATCGGCGGTCTGGCAGGTCAGGGCAAGCTGGGTATTCCCAACGGCGTCATGGGCCTGTATGAGGCCGGCGGCACCGTGGAATTTGACGGCAAGCCCATTCCCCTGAACAATCCCCGGAAGTGCCTGGACGCGCAGCTTGCCTTCGTGTCTGAGGACCGCCGCGGCGTGGGCCTGCTGCTGGACGAGACGCTGGAATGGAACGTTGCCTTCCCGGCCATGCAGATCCAGAATAAGTTCCTGAAGAAATACGGTCCTATCACCTGGCGCGATACCAGGGCGATCCATGATGTGACGCAGGAGTATATCGACGAGCTGAAGATCAAGTGTACCAGCTCCAAGCAGAAGGCCAGAGAGCTTTCCGGCGGCAACCAGCAGAAGGTGTGCCTGGCCAAGGCCTTTGCCCTGCAGCCCCGGTTCCTGTTCGTTTCGGAGCCTACCCGCGGTATCGACGTGGGCGCAAAGGCGCTGGTGCTGGACGCACTGAAGAAATTTAACCGTGAAAACGGCGTTACCGTGGTGATGATCTCCTCTGAGCTGGAGGAGCTGCGCACCACCTGCGACCGGATCGCCATTGTCTCTGGCGGCAGGATCGTCGGCATCCTCCCGGCCACCGAATCCTCCGAGACGTTCGGCGCGCTGATGGTCAGCCAGGTCAAATAAGGAGGAAGTATGGATAACACGACAAATACGCTTGCGGAGCAGAGCAAGCTGCGGCGGCTCGTCAACAGCTATGGCGTGCCCCGCCTGATCATCACCGGCTTTTTGCTGCTGATGTTCATTCTGGCGCCGGTGGCCGGCGTGGACTTTGCTACGCAGATCACCAACGTCATCAACCGCTTCAGCTGGAACGCCATTATGGTGCTGGCCATGGTCCCCATGATCCACTCCGGCTGCGGCCTGAACTTCGGCCTGCCTCTGGGCATTATCTCCGGTCTGCTGGGTGCGACTCTTTCCATTGAATTCGGGTTCACCGGCGGCATGAGCTTCCTGATGGCTATTGTCATCGCCACGCCCTTTGCACTGGTGCTGGGCGGCGGCTACGGCTGGATGCTCAACAAGATCAAGGGCGGCGAAATGATGGTCGCTACCTATGTGGGCTTTTCCTCCGTGTCCTTCATGTGCATGATGTGGCTGCTGCTGCCCTACAAGAGCCCGACGATGGTTTGGGGCTTTGCCGGTAAGGGCCTGCGTACCACCATCTCTTTGGAAGGCTTTTACGATCAGTTCCTGGCAAAGTTTTTGCAGATCGACCTGAACCGGTTCGGCATCAATCTGGTAATCCCCACCGGCAGCCTGCTGTTCTTCGCTCTGCTGGCATTCCTGATGTGGGTCTTCCTGCACACTAAGACCGGTACCGCCATGACGGCTGTGGGCTCCAACCCCACCTTCGCCAAGGCTGCCGGTATCAGCGTGGACAAGACCCGTCTGCTGTCTGTGGTGCTTTCCACTTGGCTGGGCGCTGTGGGCATCCTGCTGTATGAGCAGGGCTTCGGCTTTGTACAGATCTATATGGCGCCCCTGAACATGGCGTTCCCCGCCGTGGCGGCGATTCTGATCGGCGGCGCCAGCGTGAACAAGGCCAGCATTACCAACGTTATCATCGGCACGATCCTTTATCAGGGCCTTGTCACCATGACACCCACCGTGATGAACGCCATCGTGCATCTGGACATCAGCGAGGTCATCCGGATCATCGTCTCTAACGGCATGATCGTTTACGCTCTGACCCGTAAGACGGAAGGAGGGAAATGAGCATGAAAAAGACGAATGTACCCGGCAGCCAGAGCTTCGGGCAGAAGCTTTTGCAGTTCATCCGCAACAACACCGTCCCCATTATGTTCATCCTGATCTGCGCGTACTGTATTCCGCAGGCGGGCTTTTCCTGGTCCTACCTCTTGAATGAGGTCATGACCCGTCTGGGCCGTAACGCATTCCTGATCCTGAGCCTGCTGATCCCTGTTATGGCAGGCATGGGCATGAACTTCGGCATGACGCTGGGCGCCATGGCCGGTGAGATCGGGCTGATCTTCGCCGCTGACTGGCAGGTTTGGGGCATCCCCGGCATGATCCTGGCCGCTATCGTTTCCATCCCCATTTCTGTGGCATTGGGCGTGATGATCGGCAAGATCCTGAACCGGTCCAAGGGCCGGGAGATGATCACCAGCTATATGATCTCCTTTACCATGAACGGCGTGTATCAGTTTGTAGTGCTGTTTATGATGGGACCCATCATTCCCATCGTTCATGATTCCCTGAAACTTCCCCGCGGCTATGGCATCCGCAACACCGTGAGCCTGCTGAGTATGCGCCAGAGTCTGGACAACCTGCTGGCTGTTCAGGTGGGCGGCGTGAAGATCCCTGTACTGACCCTGCTGATCATCGGTCTGGCCTGCCTGTTCATCGTTTGGTTCCGCAAGACCAAGCTGGGCCAGGATATGCGGGCTGTGGGTCAGGATATGGAAGTGGCCCGGGACGCCGGCATCAATGTGGAGCGCACCCGCGTGATCTCCATGGTGATCTCCACGGTGTTCGCCGGCTTCGGCATGATCATCTATCTGCAGAACGTAGGCAACTTCCCCACCTATACGGCCCATACCCAGATCGGTATGTTTGCCATCGCAGCTCTGCTGGTGGGCGGCGCCTCTGTGGATAGGGCGAGCATCGGCAACGTATTTTTGGGCGTGATCCTGTTCCACACCATGTTCATTGTGGCACCCAAGACCGGTGCTGCCATTACCGGCGACTCCATGATCGGCGAGTATTTCCGCGTGTTTGTGTCCTATGCGGTCATTACGCTGGCTCTGGTCATGTATGAGTCCAAGAAGCGCAAGAACAAGAGCCTGGCAGGCCAGCAGTTGGCTGCCGAGCAGGCTGCGGAAGAGGAGGCATCGAAATGAAAGCAAAGCGGAGACTTCTCTTTCAAATCTTAGCGGTGGTCCTGCTGGTGGCGATCGGCTATACCATGACCATCATTGGCCGTGGCCATACGATCTATCTGGACAGCAAGACTCTGGAATATGACGGCCAGACCTACAAGCCCGCCTATAAGACGGTGGTGTATGTGGATGGTCAGCAGGTAGCCAAGCTCTACGACAAGGAGCGCGGCGTTGCTACCTGCATCGGCCAGATGCTGACCGTGACGCTGGAGATCACCCAGCAGAAGGGCGGAACGGAAGAGGTTTATGCCTATAACATCCCCGTTCCCCGGAAGATGGACAATGTGATCATCAACCTGCCCGGTTTCCTGGCGGGACTCCCCGAAGAGGCGTACCTCAGCGAGTTTATCCCCTCTCCGGACGAGGTGGCGGCAGACGAGACCGATGTTCCCTCCGACGATGATTTCGGCATGGAGGATATGGGCATGGGCGACGAGTCCGCAGCTCAGTAAATCGGCTGAGAACGGCCAAACCAAAATCCAAAATAGAACGGCAGCCCTCACGATGAATCGTGAGGGCTGCGTTTTTGCATATAATACCCGCATATACGGCAAGAAGCAGCCGGTACGGTGGAAGGAGGGGTGTGGGCAATATAATATAGGAGAGCCTCTGCACTCCGGGGAGCGGGAAGCGAAGCACCTATGCTGACCGGTCCGACTATGCCACGTTTTTGCATTTCCGACAGCGCTAAGCCCGGTGTATTCAAGGGGGGATTGGGTGTAGGGTGCAATCAAACGTAGGAAGAGATCGTAAAATCCGTCCCATCGGCTAAGGCCGATGGGACGGATTGTTATCTGATATGGAAACCGATCAGGCGTTGTTAAGCTGCTTCTGGAGCCAATCCTTGCCTTCCACGAAGCGGGAGACGATGTAGCTGACCACATAGTCGCCGGCGGAGTTGATCATGGTAGCGGGAGGGTCCACCAGATTGCCGATAGCCACCAGAATGGGGAAGGCCAGTTCCATCTGCGTGGGGAAGAAGATGGAGCAGATGATGTACTCGCCGATGTAGCCGCCGCCGGGAACGCCGCTCATACCAACAGAGGACAGGACGGCCACCAGAACGATGAAGGGCAGACGGGACCAGGAGAGCTGCTCGCCGAACACGCCCAGCACGAAGGCAATCTTCAGCACGCAGGAGAAGCAGGAGCCATCCATGTGCATGGTAGCGCCCAGGGGCAGCACCATACCGGCGATATCCTTGCTGACACCGGTCTCCACGGCTTCCTCCATGTTGGTGGGGATGGTTGCCACGGAAGAGCAGGTGCCCAGAGAAACAACGGCAGGGCGGGCAATGTGCTTGAACATGATGCCCACGGCACCCTTGCCGCCGCCGAACCACGCGAACAGGGGGAAGGCTGTGAAGATATAGATGAAGCACAGGGGATAGTAGACCAGCAGGGCGCGGCCGTAGCCCTTGGCGACCTCAGAGCCGTAGGTGGCTACCAGATCAGCGAAGATGGCGAAGAACGCGATAGGGGCATAGTAGGTGATGATCTGGACGAACTTCATCATCACGTCGGAAAGGCCGGCCAGCCACTTGCCGATGCTGGAATCCTTGCCGCCGGTCATCTGGACGGAGAAGCCGAACAGGATAGAGAACACGATGAGAGGCAGCATGGCCCGGCGGCTCAGCAGGCCCACAAAGTCAGAGGAGGTGAAGAAGTTGACGATCATCTCCGTGAAGGAGGCGTGTTCGCCGATCTCCTCAGCCACCATATCTGCCCAGGGAGTCAGCACTGGGGGGAACAGCTTCATCAGCACGAACATGAGCACAGCTGCGATGGCGCCGGTGATGACGAAGGTGCCAACGGTGACGCCCATGATCTTGCCCGCCCGCTGACGGCTTTCCATATTGGCAACGGAACCGGCGATGGAAGCAAAGACCAGAGGCACCACCACACAGAACATCATGTTGATGAATACGGTGCCCAGGAAGGCGATGTTGTGTCCCCACTTGGGCCTGAACCAGCCCAGCAAAGCGCCGGCGACCATGCAGCTCAGCAGGATCGCCAGAAAGCGGTAGTTTTTTGCGACAGATTTCTTATCCATAAAACACACTCCTTTTGGTTTGGATAACAGATATGTTGGTGCAATTTATCAGTTCAGAGAAAGCTCCTCATCCGTGACCTCGCCCTTGCAAACAATATTGGTGGGACCTGTGAGATAGAGGTTTTGGACGGTGCTTCCCTGGAGATCTACGTCTACAATGAGCTGGCCGCCGGTCATATTGACTCGGACCTGCCTGCCGCTGACTTTACCCATCAGGGTCAGGGCGGTGACAACGCAGCCGGTTCCCGTGCCGCAGGCATAGGTAAAGTCCTCCACGCCCCGCTCGAAGGTGCGCTCAAAGACCTCGTCCTCACCGGTGAGCTCGCAGAAGTTGACGTTAGCGCCCTTGGGGAATTCCGGATAGAAGCGGATCTTGCGTCCCAATTCACGCAGCGCGTTTTCATCGGCCTGCGCCAAATTGGGATACGGGACCACAGCGTGGGGGAGTCCGGGATCTCCTAATTCTAAATAGGAACATTCATAGCGAACGCCGTCGATCACCACAGGTGCATCCAAACGGACCGTGGTGGGATCATTCAGACGAATCCGATAGAGACGCTGGTCGATGCGGTGGCCTGTCACCAGACCGGCGGTGGTTTCTACACGCTGGATCTCGCCGGCCAGACCATTTTCGTAGCCGTAGCGGCAAATGCAACGGGCGCCGTTGCCGCACATTTCACCGAGGCTGCCGTCAGAATTGAAAAACAGCATCCGATAGTCACCGCCCTGAAGCGGGGCATCTACGATCATCAGACCGTCGGCCCCAATGGACAGATGGCGTTCGCACAGAGTGCGGGCCAAAGTGGGAAAGCAGGTTTCGGGAAGATGCTCTACCATATTATTTATAATGATAAAGTCATTGCCGGCACCGTTCATTTTCCAGAACCGCAAGTAAATCACCTCAAAGCTTGGTATGATATTGTATTATAGTAAAGCAAAGCTGGAAAAAACACTGGATATTGTGCGGAAAATCATGCAAAAAGTGCTTCTGACAAAAAACCCGAAAAAACTCGAAAAAAATGCTTGACATTTCAGGCATGTTTTGGTATCCTAATAAAGCTGTTTGACGGCGATGAAGTGAATGAGTCGGGTGCTTGAAGATCTTAAAAGATCGGAAAGAAAAATCTGAAAAAGATTTGAAAAAGTACTTGACAAATGAAACTGAGCCTGATATAATAGTGACTGTTCCGCTTGAGGGACGTGCACCTTGTAAATTAAACAACGTGAGAAAAGAAAGCACCAGCGGAGCGAGCTTTTCACGAGGCTCGCGACGAAGTTGTGGGTGAATAGGCCGTAGTCAATTCGGTCGAAAGCAGCAACTATAAAAGAGAAGTAAATGAAGTCATGATAAATGACTCTATGATTGATTTAAGCGGCTACGGTCGTTTAGATACCATATTATAGAGAGTTTGATCCTGGCTCAGGACGAACGCTGGCGGCGTGCTTAACACATGCAAGTCGAACGGAGCACCCTTGACTGAGGTTTCGGCCAAATGATAGGAATGCTTAGTGGCGGACTGGTGAGTAACGCGTGAGGAACCTGCCTTTCAGAGGGGGACAACAGTTGGAAACGACTGCTAATACCGCATGATGCGTAACTGGGACATCCCGGATACGCCAAAGATTTTATCGCTGAAAGATGGCCTCGCGTCTGATTAGATAGTTGGCGGGGTAACGGCCCACCAAGTCGACGATCAGTAGCCGGACTGAGAGGTTGACCGGCCACATTGGGACTGAGATACGGCCCAGACTCCTACGGGAGGCAGCAGTGGGGAATATTGGGCAATGGGCGCAAGCCTGACCCAGCAACGCCGCGTGAAGGAAGAAGGCTTTCGGGTTGTAAACTTCTTTTAAGTGGGAAGAGTAGAAGACGGTACCACTTGAATAAGCCACGGCTAACTACGTGCCAGCAGCCGCGGTAATACGTAGGTGGCAAGCGTTGTCCGGATTTACTGGGTGTAAAGGGCGTGCAGCCGGGCATGCAAGTCAGATGTGAAATCTCAGGGCTTAACCCTGAAACTGCATTTGAAACTGTATGTCTTGAGTGCCGGAGAGGTAATCGGAATTCCTTGTGTAGCGGTGAAATGCGTAGATATAAGGAAGAACACCAGTGGCGAAGGCGGATTACTGGACGGTAACTGACGGTGAGGCGCGAAAGCGTGGGGAGCGAACAGGATTAGATACCCTGGTAGTCCACGCTGTAAACGATGGATACTAGGTGTGCGGGGACTGACCCCCTGCGTGCCGCAGTTAACACAATAAGTATCCCACCTGGGGAGTACGATCGCAAGGTTGAAACTCAAAGGAATTGACGGGGGCCCGCACAAGCGGTGGATTATGTGGTTTAATTCGAAGCAACGCGAAGAACCTTACCAGGTCTTGACATCCTGCTAACGAAGTAGAGATACATTAGGTGCCCTTCGGGGAAAGCAGAGACAGGTGGTGCATGGTTGTCGTCAGCTCGTGTCGTGAGATGTTGGGTTAAGTCCCGCAACGAGCGCAACCCCTATTGTTAGTTGCTACGCAAGAGCACTCTAGCGAGACTGCCGTTGACAAAACGGAGGAAGGTGGGGACGACGTCAAATCATCATGCCCCTTATGACCTGGGCTACACACGTAATACAATGGCGGTCAACAAAGGGATGCGAAGCCGCGAGGCAGAGCGAACCCCAAAAAGCCGTCCCAGTTCGGATCGCAGGCTGCAACCCGCCTGCGTGAAGTCGGAATCGCTAGTAATCGTGGGTCAGCATACCACGGTGAATACGTTCCCGGGCCTTGTACACACCGCCCGTCACACCATGAGAGTCGGGAACACCCGAAGTCCGTAGCCTAACCGCAAGGAGGGCGCGGCCGAAGGTGGGTTCGATAATTGGGGTGAAGTCGTAACAAGGTAGCCGTTCGAGAACGAGCGGCTGGATCACCTCCTTTCTAAGGAGAACTTCTAAAAGCCAAGGCTTTTGGATAACATCCTGGTCAGCCGCTGGGGAGTAAGTTTTCACGTTGTTTAATTTAGAGGGCGCACATCCGGAAAGAGGGATGTGGTCCGGGAGATTTTGGGGGTTTAGCTCAGCTGGGAGAGCGCCTGCCTTGCAAGCAGGAGGTCAGCGGTTCGATCCCGCTAATCTCCACCAAAACGGGCCCGTAGCTCAGCTGGCTAGAGCGTGCGACTGATAATCGCAAGGTCGGTGGTTCGAGCCCACTCGGGCCCACCAAACAACGTTTGTTGTTGGATTTGAAGACCTGACTGAAAGGTTGGATCTTCAAATCTGATCGCAAAAGTGATCGGATAATGTACCTTGAAAACTGAACAATGCAACAACAAAGTGAAGTAAGGCAACAGAGAGGTTCTGTGTCTGAAAAGACACAGGAGCGTATATTTTAATTGTGGAACATCGTATAGATGGGTAACGATTACAATTTCTCTAAAGAATTGCCTGCATAATTCACAACGAGAACAAGCGAAAAGCTTTGTTTTCGATTGGTCAAGCTAATAAGAGCGCAAGGGGAATGCCTTGGCATCAGGAGCCGACGAAGGACGTGACAAGCTGCGATAAGCTACGGTGAGGAGCAAATATCCTGTGACCCGTAGATTTCCGAATGGGGCAACCCGGCTGGACAATATCCAGTCATCCTGCATTGAATAAAATAGGTGTAGGAAGGGAACCGCCTGAACTGAAACATCTAAGTAGGGCGAGGAAAAGACATCAACCGAGATTCCGCAAGTAGTGGCGAGCGAACGCGGAAGAGGCCAAACCGGAGGATTTATTCTCCGGGGTTGCGGACAGCTATACGGAACAATAGTTTAGCCGAACGGTCTGGGAAGGCCGGTCGCAGAGGGTGAGAACCCCGTAGGCGAAAGACGAATTGTTTCAGGCTGGATCCAGAGTACCGCAGGACACGTGAAACCCTGTGGGAAACAGGGGGGACCACCCTCCAAGCCTAAATACTACCTGATGACCGATAGAGGAGCAGTACCGTGAGGGAAAGGTGAAAAGGACCCCGGGAGGGGAGTGAAAGAGAACCTGAAACCTTGTGCTTACAAGCAGTCAGAGCACGTTAACGTGTGATGGCGTACTTTTTGTAGAACGGTCCGGCGAGTTATAGTAACGAGCAAGCTTAAGGTATTCAGTACCGGAGGCGAAGCGAAAGCGAGTCTGAATAGGGCGCATGAAGTTCGTTGCCATAGACCCGAAACCGGGTGACCTACGCATGAGCAGGTTGAAGTGGGGGTGAAACCCCATGGAGGACCGAACCAACCCCCGTTGCAATGGTGGTGGATGACTTGTGCGTAGCGGTGAAATTCCAATCGAACTCGGAGATAGCTGGTTCTCCCCGAAATAGCTTTAGGGCTAGCGTTAGTTTAGATTACCGGAGGTAAAGCACTGAATGGTTTAGGGGCTGATAAAGTTACCGACGCCTATCAAACTCTGAATGCCGGATAATTGATGACTAGCAGTCAGACAGTGTGAGATAAGTTTCATTGTCAAAAGGGAAACAGCCCAGACCTACAGCTAAGGTCCCAAATGTATGCTAAGTGGAAAACGATGTGGAATTGCGAAAACAACCAGGATGTTGGCTTAGAAGCAGCCACACATTAAAAGAGTGCGTAATAGCTCACTGGTCGAGTGACTCTGCGCGGAAAATGTAACGGGGCTAAGCATGCAACCGAAGCTTAGGATTGTCTAAAGACAGTGGTAGGGGAGCGTTCTGTATGGGGTGAAGTCGCAGCGAGAGCAGCGGTGGACTGTACAGAAGTGAGAATGCCGGAATGAGTAGCGAGAATTATGTGGGAATCATAATGGCCGAAAATCTAAGGTTTCTTGGGGAAGGTTCGTCCGCCCAAGGTAAGTCGGGAGCTAAGCTCAGGCCGCGAGGCGTAGGCGATGCACATACGGTAGAAATTCCGTAACCACCGAACTTTAAGCATGAGGGACACTTTGAGATAGCGGAACCCGGGCGTTGGTTGACCCGGGCGAAAGGGACCGAAATATAGTAGGGAAGTCCGCGATGCTCAGAGGCGAGAAAAGCTCATGTGTATACTAAGGTGCCCGTACCGCAAACCGACACAGGTAGATGAGGAGAGAATCCTAAGGCCAACGGGAGAAGGGTTGTTAAGGAACTCGGCAAGATGACCCCGTAACTTCGGAAGAAGGGGAGCCTCGAAAGAGGCCGCAGTGAATAGGCCCAAGCAACTGTTTACCAAAAACACAGGTTTATGCTAAATCGAAAGATGACGTATATGAGCTGACGCCTGCCCGGTGCCGGAAGGTTAAGAGGAGATGTCAACCGCAAGGTGAAGCATTGAATTGAAGCCCCGGTAAACGGCGGCCGTAACTATAACGGTCCTAAGGTAGCGAAATTCCTTGTCAGGTAAGTTCTGACCCGCACGAAAGGCGTAATGATTTGGGCACTGTCTCAACAGCCCGCCCGGCGAAATTGTAGTACTGGTGAAGATGCCAGTTACCCGCAACTAGACGGAAAGACCCCATGGAGCTTTACTGCAGCTTAATACTGGAATTCGGTAAATCATGTACAGGATAGGTGGGAGACTAGGAAGCATTGGCGTCAGCCAGTGTGGAGTCGCTGGTGGGATACCACTCTTGATTTGCTGGGTTTCTAACCTGCGGCCGTGAATCCGGTCGGGGGACACTGTTAGGCGGGCAGTTTGACTGGGGCGGTCGCCTCCAAAAGAGTAACGGAGGCGCTCAAAGGTTGGCTCAGCACGGACGGAAATCGTGCAATGAGTGTAAACGTATAAGCCAGCCTAACTGCGAGACCGACGGGTCGAGCAGTAACGAAAGTTGGAGTTAGTGATCCGGTGGTATGTGAGTGGAAATGCCATCGCTCAACGGATAAAAGCTACCCTGGGGATAACAGGCTGATCTCCCCCAAGCGTCCACAGCGACGGGGAGGTTTGGCACCTCGATGTCGGCTCGTCACATCCTGGGGCTGTATTCGGTCCCAAGGGTTCGGCTGTTCGCCGATTAAAGTGGCACGCGAGCTGGGTTCAGAACGTCGTGAGACAGTTCGGTCCCTATCTGTTGCGGGCGAAAGAGATTTGAAGGGAGCTGTCCTTAGTACGAGAGGACCGGGATGGACGTACCTCTGGTGCACCAGTTGTCCTGCCAAGGGCATAGCTGGGTAGCTATGTACGGACGAGATAAACGCTGAAAGCATCTAAGCGTGAAACTCCCCCTAAGATGAGATCTCTCATCCTTCATGGAGTAAGGGCCCAGGAAGACTACTTGGTTGATAGGCAAGAGGTGGAAGCGCAGTAATGTGTGTAGCTGACTTGTACTAATAGCCCGAGGGCTTGACCTACGAATGAAGCAGGCAAGGCCTGAAAAACGAGAAGTTGCATTGTTCGGTTTTGAGGGTACATGAAGGTAGTCTCAGTATGCGCCTTTAGCTCAGTTGGTAGAGCAACTGACTCTTAATCAGTGGGTCCCCGGTTCGAGTCCGTGAAGGCGCACCATGGCCCGTTGGTCAAGTGGTTAAGACAGCGGCCTCTCACGCCGTTAACATCGGTTCGAATCCGGTACGGGTCACCACTTAAAAAGTGTCTTGACAAAAGGCGCGAAGGACAATATAATATAGTTTGTTTTCGAGCAGTGCTCGATGACATATAGTTGGTGCTGATTAGGATGAGGGTCCACCCGTTCCCATTCCGAACACGGTAGTTAAGCTCATTTCTGTCCACAATACTTGGCTGGCAACGGCCTGGGAAGATAGATAGCGCCAACACTAAGCGACGGTCTTTTGACCGTCGTTTTTTTTGCTTGTTTATGGAAATAGCGGCTTTTTGGGGAGAAAATGGCGGTGATAAACTTATGTAAACTGCCAAAATCTTCTGGAAATTTTTCGCGCAGTGTGGTATCATAAATTTACTTATGAAATTTCGCAAGGAAGTGATATTATGTCGCTGTTACATTCCATTTTATTGGGCCTGGTTCAAGGCGTGGCAGAGTTTTTGCCCATTTCCAGCTCCGGACATCTGGCAATCGTAGAGCAGATCTTAGGCGTGAAGGGCGCTGCGGAGGTGCCTGGATTTTTTGACGTCCTGCTGCATTTGGGCACATTGGCGGCGGTTTTTGTGGCTTACTGGCCGGAGATCTGGGAGATGATCCAGGAGTTTTTCCGGGGGATCAGTGACCTGATCCACGGCACAACGCCTACCCCGGTGCCTCCGGCGCGGCGGATGATCCTGTTGGTGATCGTGGGTACACTGCCCTTGTTCGCAATTTTGGGAATCAAGGACTGGATCGAGAGTCTGAGCAGTAATCTGTATGTGGTAGGCGGTGCGCTGATCGTGACGGGCTGCCTGCTGTTCGCTTCGGACCGGGTGCGGAAGGGACGCAAGAATGAGCATAGTGCCCGGATGACCGATGTGCTGATCGTAGGTGCTGCGCAGGCGCTGGCTACCTGCCCGGGACTGTCACGCTCCGGTACGACGATCTCCGTGGGCTGCTTCCTTGGCTTTGAGCGGAAGTTTGCGGTCCGCTATTCCTTCATCATGTCGATCCCTGCTGTATTAGGTGCGAATATTCTGAGCCTGAAGGACGCACTGGGGGGTGAGGTCATCTGGAAAGATGTACCGGTGTACCTGCTGGGCGTTCTCGTGGCGGCTGTTGTGGGCTATGCCTGCATCTGGCTGCTGAAGATGATTGCGGCAAAGGGAAAATTCGGAGCCTTTGCCTATTATTGCTGGGCAGTAGGTCTGCTGACCGTGATTTTGACGCTGGTCAGAGGCTGAGCGAATTTTCCCTGATGCGCTCTGCGCGTTCGCCGCGTTTGCGGCGCCAAGCGTTCTGCTGGAAGCAGAACCTTGAAATGGCCGGGCTTTGCCTGGACATTTGAATTCAATGACGGGGACCCCGCAGAATTCTTGATTTTGCGGGGAGTAAATTCGGAGCCTTTGCCTATTATTGCTGGGCAGTGGGTCTGCTGACCGTGATTTTGACGCTGGTCGGGGCGTGACCCCGAGTTCGGTAGGTCTATTTGGCACGTCCATGGATTTTTCAATATGCGGAGGGTTTGATCGTGGCTTCCACATCACAGAAGAAAACAACAAAAAAAACAAGCGGCAAATCCGGCAGCCGGACTACCGCTAAAAAGCCGCAGCCCCGGCCTATCCGCCGGGAGGTAGGCGGCGTGGTATGCCTGGTCCTGGCACTGTGCGTATTTGTCAGCTATTTTGGAATCAGCGCGATCTTCATTGACTGGCTGGCTGTTCTCATCAAGGGCCTGCTGGGCTATGGCTACTGGCTGTTTGGACCGGCGCTGGTGCTGGCGGGCTGCATTCTGCTGTTCCACCATGGACGGCCTGTGACTTTGCGGGTGACCAGCGCGCTGCTGCTGCCGGTGCTGCTGGGAACGTTGTGCCACATGCTGCTGGTGAAGGAGGCATATGCTTCCTCTATCGGGATCATTCCGGCCATGTGGAAAGACGGCGTGGCCTTGAAATGCGGCGGCGTGATCTCCGGCGCACTGGGCCAGGGGTCTGTGGCTGTATTTTCCAAAATTGCGTCAATAATCATCTTTACGGTGCTGTTTGTGGTGCTGCTGATGGTGGCGCTGCGGCTCACCGTGGGGGCCTTGATCGAGAAGCACCGGGAGCGGCCCAAGTACGAGGAGGAGCCGGAACCGGAGAAGCCTGTCAGAGAGCCGAAGCGGCCGCGGGAGACCGTTGCAGCCATCCCGGCGGAAAGCGCCCGGCCCCGGATCGATATTCCGGTGGACGATCCGGTGAATGCTCCGGCACCCAAACCGGAAAAGACCGGCTTTACCAGCTTTTTCCGGCATAAGTCCGATAAGCAGAAAACCCCGGCGCAGGTGGTGGCACAGTCTGGCACTGCGGAACCGGCGGTCAGCGTGATGGAGGACGAGGGCGATCCCTTTGCCAATGTGCGGGTCCATCCGTCTTCCGCACCGGCTCCGGTGCCTATCAGCCAGCAGCCCCCGGCCAAGGCAATCCCCACCATGGAGCCGGTGGTGGTGTCTACGCCGGCGGAGCAGCCGGAGAATGCCCCGGTTCCTGCCGCAGTGACGATTGTTCCCCCGCAGGGGACGGCGCCTGTTGCCGCACCTGCTGTGCAGGAGCCGCTGTCCAAAAAGGCGGCGGCTCAGGCTGTGGCTGCGGAGACGGCTGCGGTCACGGCGGAAATTGCCGAAAATATGGCGGGAAGCGAGGCGGAATACCGCTACCCGCCGGTGAGTTTGCTGCATGAAAACGGCGGAGAGAACCACATGGCTGCCGGGGCGGAGCTGCGGAACAATTCCCGCCGCCTTGCGGAGACTTTGGCCAGCTTCGGCGTGGACGCCAAGGCGGGCGATGTGATCCATGGCCCGTCGGTCACCCGGTATGAGTTTACCTTGGATCAGGGTGTAAAGCTCTCCAAGATCACCAATTTGCAGGATGACATCGCCTTGGCGCTGGGCGCCAGCGGCGTCCGTATTGCCGCCGTGCCTAATAAAATCTCTGTGGTGGGTATTGAGGTGCCCAACAAGACGGTGACGCCGGTGCTGATCCGGGATGTGATCGAGTCCCGTGACTTTATGGAGCATCCTTCCAAGACGGCTTTCGCCTTGGGCCGGGACATCGGCGGACGGAATATCATCGGCAATATTGAAAAGCTGCCTCATGTGCTGATCGCCGGTACCACCGGCTCCGGTAAATCCGTGTGCACCAACTCCCTCATCATCAGTCTGCTGTATAAGTCTACGCCGGACGAGGTGCGCTTTATCATGGTGGACCCGAAAATGGTGGAGTTGGCCCCCTATAACGGGATCCCTCACCTGCTGATCCCGGTGGTGACAGATCCGAAAAAGGCGGCGGGCGCCTTGCAGTGGGCCGTGTTTGAGATGATGAAGCGCTATAAGACCTTCTCGGAAAACGGCGTGAAGAAGCTGGAGGAGTACAACAAGCTGGCCGCCGTCAGAGAGGATCTGGAAAAGCTGCCCAGCGTAGTGGTGGTCATTGACGAGCTGGCGGACCTGATGCTGGTGGCAGCGAAGGAGGTGGAGGAATCCATCTGTCGTGTGGCCCAGATGGGCCGTGCCGCCGGTGTGCATCTGGTGATCGCCACTCAGCGGCCCTCCGCTGACGTCATTACCGGCCTGATGAAGGCCAACATCCCCAGCCGGATCGCTTTCGCAGTGGCATCCTCTCTGGAATCCCGGATCATTCTGGACACCACCGGCGCGGAAAAGCTGGTTGGTAAGGGCGATATGCTTTACGCCCCGCTGGGTGAGGGAAAGCCCACCCGTGTTCAGGGCTGCTTTATCTCTCCGGAGGAGATCGAGGACGTGGTGTCCTATGTGAAGGAGACCGGCGAGGCCAACTACTCTCAGGAGGTCATTGCCCAGATCGAGCAGTCCGTCCAGGAGAAGGAGAACAAGGGCGGCAAGGGTGCCTCCGCTGCCGCCGATACGGAAAGCAGCGACGAGGACGAGCTGCTGCCCGCTGCTGTGGATGTGGTGCTGGAAACGGGACAAGCCTCTGTGTCTATGCTGCAGCGACGGCTGAAACTGGGGTATTCCCGGGCGGCCCGCTTGGTGGACCAGATGGAAGAACGGGGGATCGTGGGGCCCTTTGAAGGCTCCAAGCCCAGACAACTGCTCATCACCCGCGCACAGTGGGACGAAATGCAGATGGGGGGCGCTCCAGCAGTTGAGGATGCGCCGCCGTTTGACACAGGCGATGAATAACAAAGGCGGCGGGAATTCCCGCCGCCTTTTGTTTGAAAATTAACAGGCTTTTTCCACTTGACAAATGTCAGAAAGTGTCTATAATGAATTTCAAATCGACAAAAGCCATGACAAAGTCAGCCGTTTCAGACCGACCGTCAGCGAGGGGGGACAGTGCAAGCCCCCGGTCAGGAGAGATGGTACGCCGCTTTGGAGCAGCCCGCGAGGAGCGGGACGACCCATCCCCGTTACAGGATGACATGAGATACCCGCGCAGCGCGCGTGCGGGTAAATCAGGGTGGTACCGTGAAGTTTTTTCGCCCCTGACAGGAGTCAGGGGCGATTTTTATTTTCCATTTTGGAGGAGGAAGTCCCATGAAGTTTTCCAGTAAGATCTTGAAGTGCCAGTTATCTCCGGTTCGTAAGTTCAACCCCTGCGCAGATCAGGCAGTTGCCGCAGGCCGGACCATTTACCATCTGAATATCGGCCAGCCGGATGTAAAGACCCCGGAGTCCTTCTATCAGGCGGTCCGGGAATTCCGGGAGCCGACACTGGAATACGCACCTGCCTCCGGCCTGCCCGCCTATATCGACGCTGTGCGGGGATATTACGCCAAACTGGGCGTGAAGCTGGAGCGGGAGGACATTCTGGCCACCTCCGGCGGCGGTGAGGCCCTGGAATTCATCATGGCCTGTATCCTGGACGATGGCGATGAGCTGCTGGTGCCGGAGCCTTTCTACGCCAACTACAATACCTTTACGTTTATGAGCGGCGGCGTGATCCATCCCATTCCCACCTCCGCTGACAACGGCTACCGCTTTGCGGACCGGAAGCTGATCGAATCCCAGATCAACGAGCGCACTCGGGCAATTCTGGTCACCAACCCCGGCAACCCCACCGGTCTGGTACTGACCCACGAGGAGATGCGGGTCATCGCGGACGTGGTCAAGGAGCATGACCTGTTCCTGGTGGCGGACGAGGTGTATCGGGAATTTATCTACGATGACGAGCCTATGGGTACCTTCTGCGAGATGGAGGACATCAAGGATCATGTGATCGTGGTGGATTCCATTTCCAAGCGGTTTTCCGCCTGCGGTGCCCGCATTGGTTCCATCATTTCCCGGAACCGGGAATTTATGGCCGAGGCCATGAAGCTGTGTCAGGGCCGTCTGTGCACTGCCACCCTCGATCAGACGGGCGCTGCCGCCATGTACGAGCATGTGCAGCCTTCCTACTTCAAGGAGGTCCGGGACGAGTACAAGAAGCGGCGGGACGCTGTGGTAGAGGAGCTGAACAAGATCCCCGGCACCAAGTTCCATACGCCGGACGGCGCCTTCTACATGATGGTAACGCTGCCGGTGGACGATGTGGAAAAGCTTCAGTATTTCCTGCTGGAGGAATTTGAGGACAACGGCGACACGGTGATGTATGCCCCCGGCAGCGGCTTCTATGCCGATCCCGCCGATGGCCGCAGCGAAATCCGGATCGCCTATGTCCACAACTGCGACTATTTGCGCCGGGCCATTCAGCTTTTGGGCAAGGGCATTGCCGCCTATAACGCAAAGCGAGGCGCCTGATGCTGCGGCACATCGTGATGTGGAAATTCCGCCCCGGCACGGAGGCGGAGCGGGACCTTTTCCTCACTGGCTTGCAGGGGCTTTACGGGGCCATCCCGGAGCTGAAAAGTTGTCAGGTCCTCCGGGGCATGGAGGGCAGCGACTATGACGCTGTGCTGATCTCGGAATTCGCGGATCAGGCGGCGCTGGAAGCCTACAAGAACGATCCCCGGCACAAGGCGGTCTCCGCTCTGTGCAAATCCATCCGGACGGACCGGGCGGCGGTGGACTGTCTGCTGCCGGATCCGGAGGAATAAGGAAAAAATGCCGGAGGTCTCTTTCAAGGCCGCTGAACAGACGGCGGAACACAAGCTGAAAACAGGGAGGATACGGCAATGGCCGCTTATACGGAAACAAAGACCTACCACACCAAGGCCCACATGGGTATGATCGATGTCACGGAGGATTTCCGTCATGCGGTGGAGGAGGCAGCCCGGCAGAAGGGCATTCAGAATGGAACCATCACCGGATTCACAACCGGCGGCGTGGCGGCGCTGACCACGCTGGAATTTGAGCCGGGACTGGTGGGGCATGATCTGAAGGCTGCACTGGATGTGTTTTCCCCTTACCGGGACGAAAAAGGCCGGGTGATCCACTATCAGCACCATGACACCTGGCATGATGACAACGGTTCCTCCCACATCAAGGCACTGCTGCTGTCCCCCTTCATCACGGTGCCCATTGTGGCGGGACGAATGACGCTGGGCCCTTGGCAGAACCTGACCTTGGTGGAGTGCGACACCCGGGATCGGGTGCGGGACATCGTGTTTCAGGTCATGGGAGAGTAAGCAAAAAGCGGAACGGATCAGAACGCATCAGCAAGAAAGTCTCGGCTTGCCGGGGCTTTCTTTTTTGGGAAAAGCAGGTATAATAACAGAGAAAGGATGTGGTTTCATGCTGCAATCCACCTTGTGCTATCTGGAGCGGGGGGACGCATACCTGATGCTCCATCGGGTGAAAAAGGAACATGACGCCAACCGGGATAAGTGGATCGGCATTGGCGGCAAGTTTGAGGACAAGGAAAGCCCGGAGGACTGTCTGCTGCGGGAATGCCGGGAGGAGACAGGCCTGACCCTGACGGACTACCGCTACCGGGGACTGGTGACCTTTGTGAATACGGAGTGGCCCACGGAGTATATGCACCTGTTTACCGCTACCGGTTGGACCGGAGAACCTCACGTCTGCGATGAGGGGGATCTGGCGTGGATCAAAAAGGCGGAGCTGCTGACCCTGCCTATGTGGGAGGGAGATAAAATCTTTCTGCGGCTGCTGGATTCCGACGAACCGTTTTTCTCCCTGAAATTGTGTTACGCTGGGGATCGGCTGGAAAGTGCGGTCCTGAACGGGAAGCAGGTAGAGCTGTGAAAAAGGTATTGCTGTTTGGATTTGAAACGCTGCCGGAGATCTTAACGGTGGCGGGTATTGTTCAGCAGTTCGGCGGAGAGGCCGTGCCGGTGGCGAAGGAGAGCTGTGGTTTAACGCTGGAAGCCTTAGCCCAGGGAAAGACTGGCAGAGAGAGTGGTGTGCCCATCGGTGGGAAGATGCTGGTATTCTGCGGTTTGGAGCGGGAGTTGGACGGCCTGTTGGCGGCGCTGCGTCAGGCCGGGGTCGTGTGCCTGAAGGCGGTGCTGACGCCGGACAACCGAAGTTGGACGCCGGGACGGCTTTACCGGGAGCTTCAGCGGGAACACCGGGCTATGGGGAGGGGATAGAATGAAAATTCTGATCTCAGCGTGTCTGCTGGGCCTTCCCTGCCGGTATGACGGCGCATCCAAGCCACAACTCTGGGTGGAGGAACTGGCGCGGCGCCACGAGTTGATCCCGATGTGCCCGGAGCAGATGGGCGGTCTGCCCACCCCGCGAAATCCGTCGGAACGGCGGGGAGACCGGGTGGTGATGCGCACCGGGGAGGACGTGACGGAGCAGTACCGCCGGGGGGCGGCGTGTGCCTTGCGGCTATATCAGCTGCTGGGCTGTAAGGCGGCGGTGCTGAAGGAGCGAAGCCCTTCTTGCGGCTGCGGAGCCGTTTATGACGGCACATTTACCGGCACCCTCACCGCCGGGGACGGCGTAACGGCGGCACTGCTGCGGGCACACGGAATCCGTGTGCTGGGAGAGAGTCAGGTTTTGGAGTTGTTGGCGCCAGACGGAGAAAAACCGTAAAAGACAGGTAAAATGATTCCAAAATGTATAATCGTGCCGAAATATGACGAAGCGGAGATGGGAAAAGCCATCTCCGCTTCGATTTTAGAAAATTCAAGGGGTGTCGATGTGGGCGCGGATGCGCTGCATGATCATCTCCAGAGCCACCAGATTGCGGCCACCCTCCAAGACGATGATGTCGGCAAATTTGCGGCTTGGCTCCACATACTACTCGTGCATGGGCTTTACCGTGGTGAGGTATTGGGTGACGACGGATTGGAGGGTCCGGCCCCGTTCCTCCACATCCCGCAAAGCACGGCGGAGGATGCGGACGTCGGCATCCGTCTCCACAAAGATCTTAATGTCAAACATATCCCGGAGAGTGGGGTTCTGGAAAATCAGGATGCCCTCTACGATGATAACCTTGGTAGGGAGAATTTCCCGGGTCTCCTCCGTGCGGTTGTGCTCCACATAAGAGTAGACCGGGCAGCGGATGGGGCGGCCCTCTTTCAACTCCTTCAGATGCTCGATGAGCAGCTCCGTATCAAAGGCGGCGGGGTGGTCATAATTTACCTTGGCCCGTTCTTCCAGAGTCTTGCCGTCCTGACGCTTATAGTAATTGTCATGGCCGATGACGGTGACTTCCGGGCCGAAATGCTCTTTCAGATGCCGGGTGAGGGTGGTTTTGCCGGAGCCGGTACCGCCGGCGATACCGATCAGGATGGTACTCATGAGGAACCTCCCATTTCATATAAAGTAGCAGGCACGTGGGGTGCGTATTGGTGATGGCAGGCGTATTTTTCACGTTTGGTTGACAGTATATAATTTTATTATAGGTGTCCGATAACATGAAAGCAAGAAAAAGTATGAAATTCCTGTGAAATCGACCCGGCTCTACTTGACTGAATGCACAAAAATCGGTATTATGTAAAGTATGAATTTACGAGAGTCTGATACTGTCGAGTGCGGATACAAGGAGGACCACTATGGCGATGAAGCGCTGTCCCGACTGCGGGGAGAAATACTCCGATACCTATAAGTATTGCCCCTTCTGCGAGGAGGAAGAGGTTTTGCGAAAGGGCAAGGACCGGGGAGGCCGGCGGGCCCGGCAGAGCCGTCATTTCAGCGTGCTGACGCCGATCCTGGTGGTGCTGATCCTGATCATGGCGGGGATTTTGCTTTTCCTGCTGCGGGATGACAAAAGTCCTACCGGCCCCAAGGACCCGGTGACGCCTCAGCCCGGCGTGGTGACGCCGGTGCAGCCGGATGACAGCACGGAGAAGGATACCTCGGAACCGGGCGAGACGGAGGAGCCTGAGGACAATTCGGATCCCGGCGTGATGCCGGATGAACCGGATACCACCACGCCCATTACACCTACGACACCGACCACGCCGAGTACAACAACCGGCAGTACCGCCACTGTGGTGAACGCCGCTACCGGCGTCAATGTCCGACCGGACCCCAGCACCAGCGGCACACCCATCGCCTCCCTGAAGAACGGTGACGAGGTGAAGGTGGTGAAGGACGCCGGGAACGGCTGGTATGAGATCACGTTCTCCGGCCCCGGCGGCCGGGATACTACCGGTTATATGAAGGGTGAATTCCTGTCAACCACAGCGGGGACCACTTCCACAGGTGCATCCGGCACCACCACGGGCACAACAGGTACAACCACGGGTACTACCACAGGTACGGCCGGCAACACCACAACCACGTCCGGGGCCCTGAAAACCGGTAGCGGTAAGGTGATCAATGCCGGCGGCGGTGTGTTCGTCCGTTCCGGTCCTGGCAAGAGCTACGATTCCATTGCATCCCTGACAAACGGCAGCGATGTGAAGATCGTGTCCAGCGCCGGTGACGGCTGGTATCAGATCACCTTCTCCGGCAACGGCGGAAAAACCACCACCGGCTACATGAAGGGAGATTATCTGGCCAACAGCTGAACATACGCTTTTCCGACAGCTCCCCGGACGCGGTGCGTTCGGGGGGCTGTTTCCCCATTGCCAAGGTGGGAAAATCATGGTATGATGCAGCTATCGGTCCGCCGGAGGCGGACAGCAGCCGGAAAGAGCGGCTGTACTCTGTGAGAGGAGCTTTGAATTTTTCATGACCACCAAGGAATTTCAGGAGCGGTCCGATCTGCGGATCTTTCTGTCTTATTTCAAACCCCATAAGAAGCTGTTTGTGCTGGATATGGTCTGCGCCCTTACCATTGCGCTGATCGATCTGGCCTTTCCGTACCTGTCCCGCTGGTGTATGTACGAGCTGCTTCCGCAGAACGCATACCGCACCTTTTTCACGGTGATGGCAGTGGCCGCGGCGGCTTTTGCGGTGCGGGGCGTGTTGACCTATATCATCGGCTACTACGGGCACACCTTTGGTATTCTGGTAGAGGCGGACATCCGCCGGGATCTGTTCCGCCACATGCAGGAACTGGATTTCGGCTACTATGACCGCAATCGGACCGGCGCCCTGATGAGCCGCCTGACCAGCGAGCTGTTTGAGATCACGGAGCTGGCCCATCACGGCCCGGAGGATATTTTCATCTCCGGCGTGACCGTCATCGGCGCCCTTGTCATCATGTTTACGATCCAGTGGCGGCTGGCGCTGGTGATCGCCGCCATTCTGCCGGTGTTTTTGATCGTGGTGTGGACCTGCCGCCGGTCGATGAGTCAGGCGTCCCGCCATGTGAAGCAGAAAACCGCCGCCATTAACGCGGGGATCGAGTCCGGCATTTCCGGTATCCGCACGGCTAAGGCCTTCGCCAACGAGGCGGAGGAGCTGGAGAAGTTCAATGTCTCCAACGATGTTTATAAAACCTCCAAGAAGGAATTTCATAAGGCGATGGGCCGATTCAATGGCGTGATGGAATTCTTCCTGTCCATTCTCTCCGTGGCGGTGATCGCCGCCGGCGGCGTCCTCATTATGCGGGGCGAGCTGAATACCGTGGACCTGATTACCTTCAGTCTGTATATCACAACCTTTGTGAATCCCGTGCGGAAGCTGGCCAACTTTTCCGAGCTGCTGGCCAACGGCACTGCCGGTTTTTCCCGCTTTCTGGAGCTGATGCGGACGGAGCCGGCCATGAAGGATGCGCCGGACGCCGTGGAGCTGACCGATGTGAAGGGACAGGTGGATGTGGACCACGTCAGCTTTGCCTATGAGGGAGATCTGGATGTGCTCCACGATGTGGATCTGCATATCAAGGCGGGAGAGACGCTGGCGGTGGTGGGACCTTCCGGCGGCGGAAAGTCCACCCTGTGCAAGCTGATCCCAAGATTTTACGATGTGACGGACGGCGATATCCGCATCGACGGGCAGGATGTGCGCCATGTGACCCAGCGCTCTCTGCGGCAGCAGGTGGGCGTGGTACAGCAGGATGTGTTTCTGTTTGCTGACAGCATTCTGAACAACATCCGCTGCGGCAAGCCGGAGGCCACCGAGGAGGAGGTTATCCGGGCGGCGCAGCTGGCGGAGATCTATGACGATATTCAGGCCATGCCTGACGGTTTGGAGACCTATGTGGGCGAGCGGGGGACGCTGCTCTCCGGCGGACAGAAGCAGCGGATCTCCATTGCCCGGATCTTTTTGAAAAATCCGCCGGTGCTGATTTTGGACGAGGCCACCTCAGCGCTGGACAGCGTGACGGAGGCAAAATTGCAGGAGACCTTTGAACGGCTTTCCCAGGGGCGGACCACCATCATTATCGCCCACCGGCTGTCCACCGTGCGGAACGCGGACCGCATCGCGGTGATCGAGGACGGCCGGGTGACGGAGCTGGGGCGGCATGATGAGCTGATGGCGAAAAACGGCGCTTATGCCCGGTTGGTGCGGACACAGGAGCTGCGCCATGGATAAGAGCAAGCTGCTGGACCAGTGCGGCGCGCTGGGAGAGGACCGGACGCTGCTGGCCCGGGTACTGGATCGGGCCAAGCAGGCATCAGAGCGGAACATCCCGGCGGCAACGGACTTTTTAAGCCCCGCCCAGCAGGCGCAGGCCGCCGATCTGCTTCGTGCGGCGGGAATTCCGGAGACAGCATATATCCGCTGGGGCGGCTATGACGGCGCGGAACGGGCGGTGCTCCTGTTCCTGGCGGATTGGATGGACCCTTCGGACGCCGGAACGTACAGCCCCATCCGGTGTCTGCGGGCGGCCTTCCGGGAGGAAGAAAACCTGACCCACCGGGATTTTTTGGGCAGTCTCATGGGTATGGGGATCGTCCGGGAGAAAATCGGAGATATTTTAGTAGGGCCGGACAGCGCCGATGTGCTGGTGCTGGATACCGTGGCGGAATTTCTGGCGCAAAGCTGGGAGTCCGCCGGACGGGTGAAGCTGCGGGTGGCGGAGATCGACCCCGGCTGCGTCCATATCCCGGAGATCCGACGGGAAGAGCGACGGGATACGGTGTCCTCCCTGCGGTTGGACGCTGTGTGCTCCACCGGCTTCCGCATGGCCCGGGGCAAGGCGGCGGCGCTTATCGAAAGCGGCCGGGTGCAGCTGAACTGGCGGGAGTGCACGAAGCCGGATCGGACGGTTTCCGAGGGAGATACCGTCTCTGCAAGGGGCTTTGGGAAATTTGAGCTGACGGAGGTGGGGACCTTGACGAAAAAGGGCCGCATCCCCATCACCGTGCAGTGCTATAAGTGAGAGGTGGTTTCTGTGCTGGAATACGCATTTGAGCGGGTGGACTGCACCGGCTCCGGCGGGTACAGCTTTTTGGGCGGCGTTGGACTGGCAACAGTGGGCCATCAGGAGATCATCCGGAAACGGGCAGCCGAGGGCTGGCGGTTTGCGGGCTGGATCCCGGTCACCCAACGGGCAGGCGGCTTTATAGAAACAATAGACCTCGTTTTTGAACGGGAAACCGCGGAAAAGGAGTAAATATGGAACAAAAGCAAATAGACCGGATCAACGAATTGGCGAAGAAGGCAAAAAGCCCCGAAGGGTTGACCGAGTGGGAGGAGATGGAGCGCGCCGCCCTGCGGCGGGAATACATTGATTCCGTGCTGGGCAATTTGAAAGGGCAGCTGGACAATACCTATATCGTGGATGAACAAGGCAACAAAACAAAATTGCAGAAAAAAGGAGAGAAGTAATATGGCGATCCTGTCAAATCTGGAACCGAAGCGGGTATTTGAAATTTTTGAGGAGATGTGTGCCATTCCTCACGGCTCCACCAACACAAAGGCCATCAGCGACTGGTGCGTGGCATTCGGCGAAAAGCTGGGTTTGGAGCATTATCAGGACGAGGCCAACAACGTGATCCTGATCGCCCCGGCCACGCCGGGCTATGAGGACGCCCCGGCGGTGATCTTGCAGGGCCATGTGGACATGGTATGTGAAAAGGAGGCGGGCTGCGCCAAGGACATGGACAAGGAGGGCTTGGACCTCTTTGTGGACGGCGATCTGGTAGGCGCCAAGGGGACAACTCTGGGCGGCGATGACGGCATCGCCGTGGCCATGGCACTGGCGGCGCTGGAGGACACCACCTTGCAGCATCCCCGGCTGGAGGTCGTGCTGACTACCGACGAGGAGATCGGTATGCTGGGTGCCGCCGTGCTGGATGTGACGCCGCTGCAAGGGCGTACCATGCTGAATATCGACTCCGAGGAGGAGGGGATCTTCACCGTGGGCTGTGCCGGTGGCAGCAGCGTGTTCTGCCATCTGCCGCTGATCCGGGAGGAATTCGCCGGGGAGACGCTGGCGGTGCGGGTGTCTGGTCTGGTGGGCGGACACTCCGGCGTGGAGATCAACAAGGGCCGGGCCAACGCCGATGTGCTGCTGGGGCGGCTGCTGCGGGCCATGTCCGCCGTGACGGAGCTGCGTCTGGTGTCCGCTGAGGGCGGCAACAAGGACAACGCCATTCCCACGGCGGCGGCGGCGGTGGTCACCGTGGCTGATGGCAGTGCGGCCCGGAAGGCTGCGGAGACGCTGGCTGCAGAGCTGAAGAAGGAATACCGGATCGCGGATCCCGGTCTGACGGTAGCTGTGGAAACGGTGGAGACCAAGAGCCTGCCGATGGACGAAGTGACCACCGGCAAGGCGCTTTGCATGCTGACCTGCCTGCCCAACGGGGTGCAGGCCATGAGTATGGATATTCCCGGTCTGGTGCAGACTTCCTTGAATATAGGCATTCTGAAATGCGGCGACGATGAAATGACGGCGGTGTGCTCCGTCCGCAGCAGCGTAGCCAGCCAGAAGCAGATGGTCCGGGACCGCCTGCGGTGTCTGACGGAGCAGCTGGGTGGCCGCGTGGACGTGATCGGTGACTATCCCGCTTGGGAATATCTGCCGGATTCTCCCCTCCGGGAGCGGATGATCGAGGTCTATCGGGAGCAGTACGGCAAGGAGCCGGTGGTGGAGACCGTTCACGCCGGTCTGGAGTGCGGCCTGTTGGGTGAAAAGCTGCCGGGGCTGGATTGTGTGTCCTTCGGCCCGGACCTGACGGATATCCATACGCCCAGAGAGCGGATGCACATCGCGTCCGTCCAGCGGACGTGGAAGCTGCTGTGTGAGGTTCTGAAGCGCAGCAAGTAAACAGGAAAACAGAGGCAACCCCGACGGATAGTCGGGGTTGCTTTTTGGGGGCGGATGTGATATCTTATTTGAAAATGATTCTCAAATTGCAAGGAGACCACTGTGAAAAAACTGTTGATTTGTATGCTGGCACTGGCGCTGCTGGCAGGATGCGCACCGGCATCCGTGCAGGAACCGGAGGATGGAAAGCTGCACATCGTAGCGACTGTATTTCCGGCGTATGACTTTGCCCGGGCCGCCGCCGGAGACTTAGCGGATGTGGAATTACTGCTGCCGCCGGGAACGGAGAGCCATTCCTATGAACCTACTCCGGCGGATATTTTGAAGGTGCAGAGCTGTGACCTCTTTTTGTATCTGGGCGGGGACTCCGACCAGTGGGTAGAGACGATTTTAGAGGCGGCGGAGCCTACGGGCCGGACACTGGCGCTGATCGACTGCGTGGAGACTCTGGAGGAGGAGCACGTAGAGGGGATGCAGGAGGAAGTGGGGCATCACCACGATGAGGACGAGGATGACCATGACCACGACCACTTGGGGACCGTGACGGAGATCGATGAGCATGTTTGGACCGCCCCGGCCAACGCCGCGGCCATCACCCGGCAGTTTGGGGAGGTGCTGGCGGAGTTGGACAGTGCGAATGGGGAGCGGTATCGGGCCAACGCAGAGAAATATGCGGAGGAGATCGACACTCTGGATGGCGAATTTCATGCGTTTTTCGACAGCTTGCCGGACCGGACCATAGTGTTTGGAGATCGGTTCCCACTGCGGTACTTTGCGGAAGAATTTGATCTGCGGTACTACGCGGCATTTCCGGGATGCTCCACCCAGACGGAACCGTCCGCCGCGACCATTGCTTTTCTGACGGACAAGGTACGGGAGGAAGGGATTTCGACTGTCTGGTATATTGAGTTTTCCAATCATCTGGTGGCGGACGCCATCGCCGAGGCTGCAGGGGCGGAAACTGCCATGTTCCACACCTGCCACAACGTGTCCCCAAATGAGTTGACAGGGGGAGAGACGTATGTGACGCTTATGCGGGGAAATCTGGAACGCCTGCGGGCGCATTTGAGCGAAAGGTGAGAAAATCTGCATAAAGAAAACGAAAAAAGCACGGCTTTGCCGTGCTTTTTTTGCGTGAATTTGTAGATGTCAGGGGCCAAACAGGAGCCGCACGGTGAGGGCAGCGGTGAGAAAGCCAGTGAGGTCTGCCGCCAGCGCCGCCGGGACGGTGTGGCGGGTGCGGACAATGCCGGCGGAGCCGAAGTAGACAGCGATGGTGTAAAAGGTGGTTTCTGTGCTGCCCAGCATGACGGCGGCCACCCGGCCGATGTAGCTGTCGGGCCCGTGGGCGGCCATCAGATCGCTGGCGACGGCCAGCGCGCCGCTGCCGGATACGGGGCGGACCAGCATCAGCGGCACGGTCTCCGCCGGGATGCCCAGAAGGTTCAAAACCGGGGCGCACAGCCGGGCCAGCGCATCCATGGCACCGGAGGCCCGGAACATACTGACGGCGGTGAGTAAGCCCACCAGAGCGGGGATTACGTGGAGCAGGACGGTGAGACCGTCCTCCGCGCCGCGGGTTAGGGCGGCGTAGACGTTGACCCGGCGCCCGGTGCCGCAGGCGGCGGCTCCCGCCAGCAGCAGGGGGATGATGAGGTCAGAGGGGTTCATGCGGGGCCTCCTTTCCGGCGGGAGAGAAGGCGGGCGGTGAGCAGGCCCACCGTGACAGAGGCGAGAGAACTGATCCAGACGGCGGGCAGAATGTCGAAGGGGGCGGCACTGCCGAAGGCGGCCCGGACGGAGGCCACGGTGGTGGGCAGAAGCTGGATGGAGGCGGTGTTGAGCACCACCAGCAGGCACAGCTCGTCACTGGCGGCGCCGCCGCAGTTTCGGGCCATCCGCCGGGCGGCTTGGATGCCCAGCGGCGTGGCGGCGTTGCCAAGGCCCAGAAGGTTCGCGGAGACATTGGCGGAGACTGCCGCCAGCGTTTCCTCGTCCCGGCTGGCGTTGGGCAGCAGGCGGCGCAGCAGCGGACGGAACAGTGCGGCGATGCGGCGGGACAGACCGCAGACATTCAGAATCTCCATGACGCCGCTCCAAAGGCAGAGGATGCCGGCCATAGAAAGGCTCAGCTCCAGAGCGGACTGGGCACCGTCCAGCGCGGCGGCGGCCACGGCGCTGAGGTTCCCGTGAAAAAAGCCCCAAAGGAAGGAGAGGATCACCAGACCGGACCAGATATAAGACATTGCCATCGTTCGACACTCCCAAGCATTGATTTTGAGAAATGGGTGCACTGCAACTGTATGCGGGAGCGGGGACGGTCATTCTGAAAAATACAAATTGGGGGGCGATCTCGCGGGGCATCTTCAAAATGCGGGGCACTCCGAGAGAAATGACTGACCAGAAGCGGAAAAGAACGGGAATAAAAGGGACAAATGGATCGCAAAACAGAACAGCTCCTCCGCTGCATGGCGGAGGAGCTGTTTATGTACGTCAGTTTTCGGATTCTGCCATGCGGTAGCCCACGCCCACTTCGGTGAAAAGGTATTCCGGTTCGGCAGGATTTTTTTCAATCTTCCGGCGGATGTTGGCCATGTTGACCCGAAGAATCTGGTTATCGCCGCTGGCCCGGGGCCCCCACAGCTCCTTGATGATGGAATCATAGGTCATCACACGGCCAGCGTGCTTGCCTAACAGAGCGACGATCCGGAATTCGCTGAGGGTCAGCTTGGCGTTTTCACCCCGGACGAGAACCTGATGCTTGTTGTAGTCGATGGTGAGGTCGCCTACGGTGTAGGTGCCCTGCTGGGCGATCTCACTGTTGCCGGTGGCGGTGCGGGTGTGGCGGATGGCCGTCCGCACACGGGCCAGCAGCTCGTCGGTGCCGAAGGGCTTGGTGAGGTAGTCATCGGCCCCCAAATCCAGAGCGGAGACCTTGTCCTGCTCGTGGGAGCGGGCGGAGACCACCACCACAGGTAGGGTGGACCAGCTGCGGAGCTGGCGCAGAATGTCCAACCCGTCCATATCCGGCAGTCCCAGGTCCAGAATCACCAGATCTGGGCAGTGGGAGGAGATCATGGACATGGCCTCGGCTCCGCTGGCGGCCCGCATAGCCTCGTAGCCATTGGCGGTGAGAATGGTGGAGATAAAGCGGGCGATGCTCTTTTCGTCCTCAATGACCAAAATCTTTTCACGGATGTTCATAGGGTTTCCTCCTCGGATAAATCAGTGGAAATAGCGGGATCGGCGGGGGGCATGGGCAGGCAGAAGATAAATTCCGCGCCGTCCGGGTGATTATGGGCGGTGAGACGCCCGCCGTGGGCCTTGACTACGGCGCTGCACACCGAAAGCCCCAGACCCATGTTCCGCTTCCCATCTCCCGTGGGGGGAGAGGCGTGGCGGATAGAATAGTCGAATAAGTGGGGAAGGAGGGCCGGGGGGATACCTTGACCGTTGTCCCGAACGGAGAAGGCGGCGAAGCCGTCCTCCGTTTTTTCCGCCCGGAGATGGATGGCGGTGGTGGTTTTGCCGTGGATGACGGCGTTTTCAATCAGGTTGGAGAGGACCTGCTCGATGAGGATGGGGTCCATAGGGACCATGAGCAGCTCCGCCGGGACCTCCACAGAGAATTTGATGTCAGGAAGCCGCTTGCGGGCCTTTTGAACGGCTTCCGCCAGGACTTCCTCCACCGGCTCTAATTGCTTATTCAGCTCTGTCCGGTCACTGCCGATGCGGGTGATGGAAAGGAGATTTTCCACGGTGCGGATCAGCCACTGGGCCTCCTGCTTCACATCCTCCAGCAGGGAACGGCGATCCTCTTGGGAGAGGTCGGGATTGTCCAGCACGGCGGAGGTGGAGCCGATGATGGAGGTCAGGGGGGTGCGGATATCATGGGATACGGAGCGGAGCAGGTCGGCCCGCATCCGGATCTTTTCATTTTCCATTCGTAGCTTGTCCAACTGGCGGGTTTTGGTGGTCAGAGCGGAGGTGATGACGGAAACACTGAGAAAGGTCAGGAAGGACAGGGGGTAGCCGGTGATGGTCAGGTTGAAGGCCCAATAGGGAAAGGTGAAGAAAAAGTTGACGGCGATGACGCCCAACACCGCAGAGAAAAGACCCCAGAAATAGCCGGTGGTCAGGCGGGAGGTCAGCAGCACAGTCAGCACAAAAACCGGCGTGGCGAAGCCAGCGCTGGGGTCCAGCCTCTGCAGTAGGATACAGAAGGCCACGGCCACAAAGAGGATCAGCGCGGTGACAATGAGGTCCCGCATGGAGAAGGGGAATAGGGTGGCCAGGCTGGTCTTGGATTTGGAATTGGGATGAGACATAGGAAGCCTCCTTGCTGGTTTCAGTATAGCAGACGGATCGTTAAATTGTTGCTAAAAATTAAATGGGAGGAAAGAGAAAACGTGCAGAGCTTCGGCTGCGTCTTGAAAAGACGTTGCACAGAGAGATGCACTTTTTCTGAAAATCTGCCGGAGGGATGGAATGGGGGGACGGCTTTGGAGAAGAAACAGGAGGATGGCCGCTTTTGCAGGGCCTATCTGCGGACCATGGATCCGGAGCAGGCTGCCGCAGAGATCGGCAGACGGGACGGCTACGCCATGCTGGGGCAGAAAGGGACCCAACAGAAGCTGGAACGGATGCGCTGCGATGCGGCGGCGCAGCTGAAGCGGGAGGATGTACTGCGGCAGCTGGCACGGCTGGCCTTTGGCCGGGTGGATGATGCGGTGACACTGGCGCTGCGCCGGGGAGAGACGGAGCCGGAGGGACTGGAACTGTCGGCTGTGTCTGAACTAAGGGTAACAGAAAAGGGCGTAGAGGTCAAGCTGGTGGACCGGGTCCGGGCGTTAGAGACGCTGTGGAAGCTGTTGGGGGCCAGCGAACCCCAGCAGGCGGATCCGCTGCTTCAGGCGCTGGCGGCGCTGCCGGGGGAAACGGGAGACTGGAATGAGAAATGATATGATCCGGTTTTCCCGCAAGCAAAGGCAGGTGCTGACCTGGTGGAGGCAGAACCGTTGGCAGGCCATCATCTGCGATGGGGCAGTCCGCAGCGGAAAGACGTTTTGCATGGGACTGTCTTTTTTCCTGTGGGCCCAGAGTTGTTTTGACGGACGGCAGTTTGCCTTGTGCGGCAAGACGGTGGGGGCGCTGCGGCGGAATTTGCTGACGGAGTTGGTCCCCTGCCTGCGGCGGATCGGTATGATCGTGCGTGAAAACAGGAGCGCCAATTCCCTGACGGTGGAGTTTGGCGGGCAACGGAATCAATTTCTGCTGTTTGGCGGGAAAGACGAGTCCAGCGCGGCGCTGATCCAAGGGAGCACATTGGCGGGACTGCTGTTGGATGAGGCGGCGCTGATGCCACGGTCTTTCGTGGAGCAGGCGGTGGCCCGGTGCAGCGTCCGGGGCAGCAAGCTGTGGTTCAATTGCAATCCGGAGGGGCCGGAACACTGGTTTTACAAGGAGTGGATCGAGAAGGCGGAGAGCCGGGGGGCGCTGCGGCTGCACTTTACGATGGCGGATAATCCCGGCCTGTCGCCGGAGATCCGGCAGCGGTACGAGCGGCTGTATACGGGAACGTTTTACAGGCGGTTCGTGCTGGGGGAATGGGCAGCGGCGCAGGGCCTGGTGTACGACTTTTTTGACCCGGCCAGAGACGCGGCACCGGTGCCGGAGGGGCCGTTTGGCCGGTGGCGGGTATCCGTGGATTACGGGACGGTGAATCCGCTGTCCATGGGACTTTGGGGGGAACGGGACGGCGTTTGGTACCGGGTAGAGGAGGTCTATTACGATTCCCGCCGGGAGGGACAGCAGAAAACCGACGCGGAGTACGCGGATATGCTGGAGCGGCTGGCGGCGGGGCGGGAGATCCAGCGGGTGATCGTGGACCCGTCGGCGGCCAGCTTCATTGAGACCCTGCGGCAGCGGGGCTGGCGGGTAAAAAAGGCCAACAACGATGTGGCTGACGGCATCCGGGTGACGGCGGATCTGCTACGGCAGAGGCGGATCGTACTGTGTGATACCTGCCGGGACTGTCTGCGGGAGATGGCGCTGTACTGCTGGGACGAGCGGACCGGAAGAGACGCCCCCCGCAAGGAACACGATCATGCTATGGATGAGATGCGGTATTTTGCCATGGATCTGATGGGGGAGCGGAGCGGGGGGTTCGCTGTGACCAGCGTGAGACGGCAGGCATGATCGTGTTCCGATTTTAATACACGGCATGCCATGGACAGCGCCGAAGCGCCGCCGGGGGCGGAAGAAGCGAGGCGGTGTCGAGGCAGGGCCCCGGCTGGCAGACACGAAGTGGCTGGGAGCCGGTTGGCCCAACGGTGGAGATGCGGTACTTTGCCATGGATCTGTCAGGCGGGGAAAAGGGCGGATTTGCGGCAGTCAGCGTGGAGAGGGACGGATACCGTTAGGAAATATATAAAATGTTGTACGGGACTGTACACCAAAAGCGGGTGTGGACGGGAGAGTAGGAGACCGATTTCCGAAGAGAGGAGAGGTTCGTTTGAATTTTTGGAAAAGGAGAGGCGATGAAGCGGCAACGGCCCGGACTGTGCAGCTGCGGGACCGGGAGCGGCATCCCTATGCGGGGCTGCGGAGCTTTACGCCTCAGCGCGGCGGAGAGCTGCGGCTGTATCAGGCGGTGCGGGAGGCTGTACCGGTGGTGGACGCCGCCGTGTGCAAGCTGATCCGCCTCAGCGGCGGAACCAAGGTGTTTTGTGAGGATCCGGAGACAGAAAAGCGGCTGCGGGACTTTTTGGAGCGGGTCCCGGCGGGGCGGGGACAGTACGGTATCAACGCCTTTTTGGAGCAGTATCTGGAATCGCTGCTGATCTGCGGCGGCGCCGTAGGCGAGATGGTGCCTGCGGCGGGAAACCGGGATCTGGCGGCACTGCTGTGCGGACGGATGGACCGGATCGAGCTAAGAGAGGGAGAAAGTCCGCTGGATTTTCAGATTTTCGGGCCGGATGAGCGGGGGCGGATGGCAGCGCTGCCGTATCAGGAGCTGCTGCTGTTCACTCCGCTGCATCCGGAAGCCGAGCACCCCTACGGCGTGTCGCTGCTGCGGGGATTGCCGTTTATGGCGGATATTCTGATGAAGATCTACAACACGGTGGGGGTCAACTGGGAACGGTGCGGCAATATGCGGTTTGCCGTGACCTGCCGGGACGGCGACGGCAATGCCGCGGAACGGGGGCAGCTTCTGGCCAGCGAGTGGAGCCGGGCTATGCAGGATACCAGAAGCGGCAGTGTCCGGGACTTCGTGGCGGTGGGAGATGTGGATATCAAGGTCATCGGCGGCGACGCGCCCATTCTGGACAGTCAGGTGCCGGTGCGGCAGGTGTTGGAGCAGATCGTGGCGAAGACCTCCATTCCGCCCTTTATGCTGGGGCTGAACTGGAACTCCACGGAGCGGATGAGCGCCCAGCAGGCGGACATGCTCACCACGGAAATCACTGCTATTCGACGGACGCTGACACCGGTGGTGGAACAGATCTGCCGGATGTGGCTGCGGATGCAGGGAGAGACGGCGGCGTTCCGGGTGGACTGGGAGGATATCAACTTGCAGGATGAGGTGGAGGAAGCCAAGGCGGAACTGTACCGGGAGCAGGCGAGGAAGCTGCGAATCGAGAATGACGCGGCGGAAGGAACTAAGTGACGTGCCTTGGCTTCTGCGAGCGTAAGCGAGCCGCGGCGTTGCCGCGCCAAGGGTTTTGCGGAGCAAAACCTTGAAATCGGCGGACCTTGTCTGACGATTTGAGTGAAATGAAGGGGTCCCCGCAAAAGCGGCGCTTTTGTGGGGGGTGCCAAGGCGGAGCTGTACCGGGAGCAGGCGAGGAAGCTGCGAATCGAGAATGACGCGGCGGAAGGTAAAATTGAGGACAGGGCGGCGGGGGCTGCAAAGAAAGCGTGACAGGAGGGAAATGGATGCTGACAAAGGAAGAACTGGATCAGGTCAACCGGTTCAGCAAGGCGGAGCTGACGGCGGATCAGGTGTATACATTCAGCGTGCGGCTGTGCGACAACGAGGTGGACCGGGACTTTGAGCGGTTCGGGACGGAGGATCTGGACCGACTAGGAGAATTGTTTTTAGGCAAGAGCGGAATCTTTGATCACCAGTGGTCCGCTAAGGGCCAGACGGCCCGTATTTACCGGACGGAGGTGGTGCGAGAACCGGGCACCGTGACGGCGGCGGGGGATGAGTACCGTTGGCTGAAGGGCTGGGCCTACCTCATGCGGACGGAAAAGAATCAGGAGCTTATCACGGAGATCGAGGGTGGTATCAAGAAAGAGGTCAGCGTGGGATGCAGCATGGGGCGGAGCGTGTGCTCCGTGTGCGGCGCGGAAAACGGCGCCTGCGGCCATGTGAAGGGTCAGATGTACGGCGAAAAGCTGTGCTTTATGGAACTGAAGGATCCCAAGGACGCCTATGAGTGGTCCTTTGTGGCGGTGCCTGCCCAGCCCAGGGCCGGGGTGGTGAAGCGGTTCGGCTCCGAGGGGACAGAGCTGCGGACGCTGCGCAAGCAGGCAGAGCTGGGTCAGCGGTATCTGACTGGGCTGCGCCGGGAGGTGGTGCGTCTTGCTATGCTGGCGGACGGGCATCTGGATGGAAAAATCTTCACCAAGGCCGTTGGGAGACTGGATGAGGCGGAATTGCTGGAGTTAAAGAGGGCCTATGAGGCCCAGATCGCGAAGAAATTTCCCGTGGCTCCGCAGCTGCGGCAGCAGGCGGAGACCAAGCGGGAGGATGAAGCGGTGTTCCTTGTCTGATGGGACAAACACAATATGAGGGAGGAAATTGCATGAACGTTTCTTATGAGGGCATCGGCCAGTGGGCCGCCACCTTTGCCTGCGACGGTGTGTCCGCGGGACAGGTGGTGAAGGTCAGCGGCAACGGAACAGTTGCCAAATGCGCGGACAATGACGGCTTTGAGGGTGCGGTGTTGTCCGTGGCCAGAGACGGCAAAGCCTGCTCTGTGGCTATGGGGGGCATGGTGACGGTAAGCTACACCGGGGCTTCCGCGCCTGCTGCTGGTTGGAACTCTTTGGCAGCGGACGGCAGCGGCGGTGTGAAGGTCGTTTCCGATGGCGGCAAGGGCTATCTTGCCGTAGAGGTGGATACCACTGCTAAAACCGTGACCATTGTGCTGTAAGGAGGGGGAGAGAATATGGCTTATCATTATGAAAATCTGAAACTGGAAAAGGGTATGTACAGTCAGAGCGGCCGCAGCTTTGCACAGACGCTGGAAGCTCTGGACCCCAGCGAGAACTACAAGGGCACCTCTCTGGAGGGACTGGACGCCTTCCAACGTCAGCTCAAGCGCTTTGACATCAAGGTGAAGGGCGCGGGCAGTGATAGAGTGGAGAAGTTCTTCTGGTCTACGGAGTCCGCTGTGCTGTTCCCGGAATTCGTGTCCCGTGTGGTGCGTCAGGGTATGGAGGAGGAGAGCATCCTGCCGGACATCACCGCCACCGTTACCAATTTTGACGGTATGGATTACCGTTCCATCGCATCCACTCCTACGGAGGAGGAAAAGAAGCTCAAACGTGTGGAGGAGGGCGCGCAGATCCCCCAGACTACCATTCATACCCAGGAGAATCTGGTACGTCTTCATAAGCGGGGCCGTATGCTGGTGGCTCCCTATGAGGCCATCCGCTTTCAGAGACTGGACCTGTTTGCCGTGACGCTGCGGCAGATCGGCGCGTACATGGGCCGGATGCATCTGGAGGACGCCGTGAAGGTACTGAAGGACGGTGACGGCAACAACAATGCCGCCAAGGTCTATGAGGTGGGCAGCAATCCCATCGGCGGCAGCAAGGGTGCTCTGAGCTATGACGCACTGCTGGCCTTCTGGGCGCAGTTCGATCCCTATACCATGAATACCATGCTGGTGAGCAATGACATGATGCTGGCCATGCTGAAGCTCAGCGAGTTCCAGAATCCCAATACCGGGCTGAATTTCCAGGCCACCGGTAAGCTGACCACTCCTCTGGGGGCCAAGCTGCTGCGTTCCAGCGCCGTGCCTGCCGGGACCATCATCGGCCTGGACAAGAACTACGCCTTGGAGCAGATCTGCGGCAGCGAAGTGGTGGTGGAGTATGACAAGCTCATTGACCGCCAGCTGGAGCGGGCAGCCATTACCTCGGTTTCCGGCTTTGCCAAGCTGTTTACCGACGCGGCCAAGGTGCTGAAGGTCTGAGCTTGTCCACCGCACCGGGATTCCCGGTGCGGTGAAGCGGAAACGGAAGGAGAATGACCTATGGAGATAACGGCGGCCGCGCTAGCGGCGGAGCTGTGCGGCGCCTCTCAGGAGGACCCGCTGCTGGCGGTGCTGTGTGAAGCGGCGGAGGCGGCTTGGGAGAGCCGTCTGGACCCCGGCGTGACGAAGGAGGACTGTGGCGGCGCGCTGCGGTGCGCGGCGGCGTTCATGGCGGCGGCGGACTATCTGGGAAAACAGTGCAGGGCAGAGTCCTTTACTGTGGGCGAGGTGACGGTACGGCAGAGCGGCGGCCGATCCACGGCTGTGATGGCGGAGACCTTGCGGCAGACGGCGGAGCGGCTGATGCGTCCCTATGCCGCCTCCGGGGAGTTTTGCTTCAGGGGGGTGCGGGGATGACCGGCGTGATGGGGGAGATCCTGGAACATTACGGTCAGACCGTAACGCTGCGGAGCAGAGACGGCGAGAAGTCCGTCCGGGCCTTTATCCAGCCTGCCGCTGCTCGGGATGAGACAGTGCCGGGAGAGCAGACGTCCATCGGCTGGATAGACGAACGGCTGTGGCGGTATACCGGGCTGGAGGAGGTCCAGCCGGGGGATACCGTCATTTGGAGGGGACGAAGCTTTCGGGTGCGAAGCAGCCGGGAACACGCCCTGTCGGACGAGATCAATCACTGGTGGGCCTTGCTGGAACCGGAGCGGAGGGCAGCGGAATGAAGGAATTGTCACAGATCCGCATGGCGGTGCTGGACGCCCTGCGCGGGGCCGGGATTCAGGCTATGGAGGTGTTCCCTGAGAAGCAGGCCATGGCGTACAGCGGCGTGGTTGCGGCGGTGGGTGTCGGCGCGGCCAGCGGAAAAACGGCGGGCTTCTGCCATTATTTAGGAGAGATGAAGGACCCGGAGACTCAGGCGGTCCGGGAACGCTACGGCAAGGAGCTGTTCGGGCAGATCACCGTGGAACTGCGGGCGAATCGGGCGGCGGACTGCGAACGCGGCTGCGAAACGGCCACCGAGGTGCTGCTGGGCGGGCTTCCGGAGGGAGTCCGCACCGGGGAACTTACCTGGGAGGCCATTTGCTGGGAGAAGACCACGGGAATGTTCCTGCGGCGGGGCGTTCTGGAATGCAGAGCCCTGTTTCTGACGGAGAGCGCCGTGGAGTCCGGAGAATTTCTGGATTTCCGACTGAAAGGAGTTATGAGCGAGTGAGTGAGATGAGACATGAGCGGCCGGGGGTCTACTCGGTGTATGACGCGTCCAGCGTGACGTCTGCCGGTCGGGCGGCCAAACGGATCGGCGTGGCGGCCCTGGCCGTTAAGGGAACGGCCAATACAGCGGTGACACTGACTGGTTATGGCGCCGGTGTGGAGGCCTTTGGTGAGGACGGCGCTGACACGCCGGGCATGAGCACACTTTTGAAGCTGCTGTTCGCCAACGGCGCATCCACGGTTTACGCGGTACGGGTAGGTGCAGGCGGGGGATTGGAAGCTTATCAGGCGGCGTTTGCCGCCCTGGCTAACTGCGATGTACAGGTGGTGGTGTGCGACAGTAGCGAGCTGACCATCCAGAAGGCACTGAAAACCGCCGTGGAAACGGCATCTGCGGCCAGAGGGGAGCGGATCGGCGTCATCGGCGGCAGCGGAGATACGGCGGCGCAGTTGGTGACCAGGGCGGAGGCCATCAACAGTGAGCGAATGGTACTGGTTGGCCCGGATATGAAGGATGAGAGCGGCAAAGCCCTTTCCGGTGTGTTTGCCGCGGCGGCGGTGGCAGGTGCTATTGCCTGCGGCGCGGACCCGGCAGTACCCCTGAACGGTGCGGAGCTGTACGGCATCGGCGGTTTACAGAGCGTTTACAGTGACAATGACATTGACCTGTTGGTCCAAGGCGGCGTAACGCCGCTGGAGGACGTAGGGGGCGTTGTATCCCCGGTGCGGGGCATCACTACCCGGACAAAAACCGGCAGCGCCGCCGACAGTACCTGGCGGGAACTGACAACCGTCCTGATTGCCGACAATGTGATCCCTGCGGTGCGGTCTGCCCTGCGGAGCAAGTTTGCCAGAGCCAAGAACACCGCTCAGGGCCGGGGGGCTATCCGGGCACAGACCATTGTGGAACTGGAAAAGAAAAAGGACGCACAGATCATCGAAAGCTACGGCGAGGTGGCGGTGACGGCCGCAGCGGACGATCCGACGGTGTGTCTGGTGGAGTTCAGCTTTGCTGTGGCCCATGGGTTGAACCAGATCCGCCTGACGGTGCATCTGACGGTTTAAGGAGGGACGGATATGAAGGGATTTCCCACCAGTGCGGACATTTATCTGGAATTGGACGGGCGGAAGATCGCCGTGGTGCAGAGCTACCGGGCCAAGGCAGCCAAGTCCAGTAAGAATATCGAGGCCTTCGGCGAGAGTGAGCCGGTGGCAACCATTGAGGGGCAGAAGAGCTATACCGTGGAGCTGACCCGGCTGTACGCCACGGATACGGCCATTTCCGACGGCATCGACTTCTATAATCTCACGGATTTCTCTCTTGTGATCTGCAAGCCGGACCGCAAGGTCATTTACAGCGGCTGTGAGTGGAGCGGCATTCAGGAGGACGGGGAGCTGAACGCCACCGTGGCGGAACGGGTGACGCTGACGGCGGCCCGGCGCATCGAGACTACCGCATGAGGACAGTGGACGCTCTGAAGCCGCTGACAGCGGGGGAGTTGCTGGAGCTGTGGCGGTACTATCGGGAGAGGGTGGAAGATCCGCTGGAACGGACGCTGCTGTGCAACGCCGCCATTCTGCGGGATAGCTGCTATTGTCAGGGTGAGGCGGTTTACGGAGATGAACTGGAGGCCTTGCGGGACCTGACGCCCGGCGAAATGGAAGACCTTCTGCTGCGGCTGGCGGAGGGAGAAGCGCTGCCGGAGGAGCGAGGCGGCACCTTCGACCTTCAGCGGTTTGCGGATATGAAGGGGGAATGAGCCGGTGGACTATTTATGGGAGCTGCGGCGCCGCCAGCAGGCAGCGCTGAACCGTCTGCTGACCGGCAGTCCCTCCAAAGAGGAGACCACGGCGGAGGAGGAAGTTCTCCGCCGTGCTGCGGAGGGGGCTGAGAAAGCGTCTGCTGGACGGGAGAAGGGGATCTCCCGTCCAACGGCGGAACAGGGAAAGCTGATTGGTCAGGCGGAAAGCGGTGAAGCACTGTCATCGGCAAAGCGGAAAGCGTGGGACAGAGCGGAAGCTGATGACAGACTGCTGGATGGGCTGACGGCGCAGGCAGAAGAATTTCAGCAGGCCCGCCGGGCGGATGCCTTTTGGCGGAGTGAGCCGTTTTCTGCGGGGACCCTGCCGGGGTTACTGATGGCGGAAGGAAGCAGGGCGGCGATGGAGGTGGAGGACATCTCCCGGGCTGTTCAGCGGGACGCACGGCGGTATGACGGCGGATTTACCATGTTTTAAGAGGGAGGAATGGCATGAGATTATCCTCCATGCGCTATAAAAATTACACCTGGCCCCACAATCCGGAGACCTTTGTAGTGGAATACCGGCGGCAGATGGCGGCCCATAAGGTACCATTGGGCGGCTGCGTTTTGCAGGATCTGGGCGTAAATTGCCGGATCCTGCGGGGAGAAGGCGAGTTTGCGGGGCCGGGGGCCTATGAGGAATTCAAAGCGCTGGCGGCGGTGTTTCAGGAGCCGGGAGCGGGGATGCTGACGCATCCCGTGTGGCGGACGGACCGGGCGTATTTCGTCGCCCTATCTGTGACGGAGGAGCCGCGGCCGGACTATGTACGGTACAGCTTTGCGTTCTGGGAGGATGACAGCGGCTATGATGGTGGCCTGACGGAAAACAATGACGGCAGGACGTGGCCGGGGAGCGGCTTGGCTGCGTCTGATGGGACCCATGGAGCCGGGCGGGTATACACCGTGAAGCGGGGGGATACCCTGTGGGGCATTGCCCGGCGCTGTGGCGTGACCTTGAGCAGCCTGATCGCTGCCAATCCACAGATCAAAAATCCCAATCTCATTTATCCGGGGAATGAGGTGAGGCTGCCGTGACAGGACGGATCTTTACGGCAGACCATCATGTCTATGATCTGCCGCCGCTGCTGAGTTGGAACGTGAGGCATACGGGGACGGTGCCCTGCGACAGCTGGTCCGTGACGGCGGTGTATCAGCCGGAAATGCTGACAGTGCTGCGAATGGCGGCGGGTTTCGCCGCCATTGAGAATGGAATGACACAGTTACGGGGAATCGTGGACGAATATACCGTGGAACTGGGCAGCAGGGGGATGACGGTGACACTGTCCGGCCGGGGATACGCCGCACGGCTGTTGGATAACGAGTCCCGGCCTGTGACCTATGAGCAGGTGACGCTGCGGGAACTGATCCGCTGTCACGCGGAGCCTTATGGCATTTCCTGCGGGGCTGCGGCGGATCTGAGGCCCACGGTGCCCTATACCGCCGGGGCGGGAATCAGCCAATGGAAGGTGATTTCGGAGTTTTGCCGGACCTATGGAGGCTTCCTGCCCCGGTTTGCCAAAACCGGAGAGCTGCTGGCAACACCGGAACAGGACAGCGGAAAGAGGATCATCCTTGACAGCGGCAGTCCGGTGCTGAATTGCCGAATCCGGGAGGATCACTACGGCGTGCTGACGGAGGCGCTGGTCATCGACAAGCGGCAGAATGTCAGCTACTCTGTGAAAAATCCGGAGATGATTGCCAAGGGCGGCCAGTGCCGCCGGGTGATCTATACGCCGGGGCGGAGCACCTGGGATGCCATGCGCTATACGGGAGAATACCAGATCCAACAGTCCAAAAAGGAGGAGCAGGCGGTGACGGTAACGCTGCCGGGGAGCTTTGGTGCATTTCCGGGGGATCGGGTGACGGTGAGACTGGAAAAGCTGGGCCTTACCGGAAATTACCGGGTGGCGGAGACGGAAAACCGGTTTTCCGCCAGAGAAGGAGCCGTGATGATCTGGACATTGAAGGAGTGTGGTTGAAATGTGGCTGGCACAGAGCATGAAGCAGGCGGTCCCCACGGCGGATGCCGACCAGGGGATCTCTACCATAGTGGGAGATCAGATGGGAGTGGTGACCCGGGGCGAAGTGCGGCAGTTACCCATCTACGGTCCGGGCGGTTATGTGTGGCTGCCGGAGAGCGGGGCTTCCGTGCTGGTCATTAAGGGCGGCCCCGGCGGAGAGGAGCAGTGCGTCTGCGGCGGTAAGCAGGCGGCGGTCCCAAAGGGGATGCAGCCCGGGGAGGTCTATATTTACGGCCCAAAGGGCAGCAATGTGTATTTGCAGAAGGACGGGACTATTGAACTGACAGGGCGAATATCCATCAGAGGACAGCTTCTTGTTAACGGGGAACTCTATAAACCCTGTACTTGCGGAGGAGGACTGTAATGCTGATGCTGGTGAACGGCGATTATGTGCCGCAGGGAAACGGATTGCGGTCAGCGAAGGGAGACGAGGCAGTTTTACAGCGGATGCTGATGAAGCTGACTGCCCGGCGGGGGCAGTTTCCCTTTATGGAGAATTTTGGCAGCAGACTGTGGACTTTGGACCGGCTGCGTCCTGCGGAACGGCAGGCTGCGGCGGAACAGTATGTACTGGAGGCCCTCCGGGATGAGCCGGGGCTGATGGTAGAGCAGGTGACGCTGGCGGAGAACGGCGGAAAGGCGTCCCTGACGGTGAACGCCGTCAAAGACGAATGCCGATTGACGGCGGAGGTGGCCTTGGGGCAGGAGGGAGTGACAATGTGAGAGCGACGGAGACAATCTATCGGGAAATGCTGACGGCCTACGCCAAGCGGCGGGGCGGACAGCTTCAGGAGGACTGCGACCTGTCGGTGCGGCTGTGGGCGGCAGCGGCACAGATCCAGGCGTTGGAGGCACAGGCGGAATGGGTGCTGGGGCAGAGCTTTCCACAGACGGCCGCAGGGGTCTATCTGGACCGCCACGGAGCCATGCGAGGCATCGTTCGGCAGGCCTCCAGCAGGGCGACCGGTCAGTTGACCTTTCGGCTGTCCAACGCACAGACCGGCGCGGTGAGCGTGGAGACCGGAACGGTGTGCATGACGGAGGGAACTGTCCGGTTCCGGACTACGGAGCCGGGGACGATCCCGGCTGGGGAGATTTCGGTGACCGTGGCGGCGGAGGCCGTGGAGGCTGGCAGCAGCGGGAACGTGGGAGCCGGAACCGTTCATGTGCTGACGGCGTGTCCCGTGGCGGTGGCGGCAGTCACCAATGAAAAGGCATTCACGGGCGGACTGTCGGAGGAAACGGATGAGGAACTGCGGCAGCGGATTTTGGACAGCTTTCAGCGGCTGCCCAATGGAGCCAACGCCGCGTGGTATGAGCTGACCGCCTGCCGTCACGAGGGTGTGGCGGCGGCCAAGGCGGTGGGAAAAGCCCGGGGCGCCGGGACAGTGGATGTGTATGTATCGGCACCGGATGGTATTCCCTCGGAGAAGTTGCTGACAGAGCTTCAGACGGTTTTTCAGAAAAGCCGGGAGATCGCGGTGAACGTGCAGGTAAAAGCGCCCACGGCTGCGACAGTGAACGTGGCGGTGACGGTAAAAACGGCGGAAGGGACGGATTTTGCCAATGTGAAGACTGCGGTGGAGGCTGATCTGGCGGAGCAGTTCAACGGAAAGCTGTTAGGCAGGGGCGTGAAGCTGGCGGAGCTGAACAGCAGGATCTATGCTATGCCGGGTGTAGAGAACTGTCATATTACGGCCCCGGCAGCTGATCTGGCAGCCAATGACACGGTGCTGCCGGTATTGGGGACGGTGACAGTGACAGAGGAGGCGTGAGTCGTGTGTATGAGCAGTATTTGATTCGCCTGTTGGCCCCCTTGGGCCTCTACGATCTCCGAGCACCCCATAACGGCGGCGAGTTGGCGGCGCTGGGCGGGGAGCTGGACAGCGTCAGTGGGCTGGTAGAACTGGTGGAACGGGAAAGCCTGCTGGCCACGGCGGAGAGCGAGGGCCTTGACCGCCGGGAGGTATTGTTTGCTCACAAGCCTGCGGCCGTGACCCAAGGGGACCGCCGGGAGGCCATCGCCGCGCTGCTGCGGATCAGCGAGGACAGCCTGACACCGGAGGCCATCAACGATACTCTCACCGGCTGCGGCATCCGGGCCAGAGCGGAGGAAAAGGCGGACGGCAGCCTGCGGGTCGTATTTCCCAGAACTGCCGGTGTGCCGGCGGAGTTCGACCAGATCAGGAAGATTATTTTAGATATTCTACCCTGTCATTTGGAGGTGGAGTTCTACTTCCGCTATCTGACTTGGGCAGAATGTGAAGCGGCAGAATATACATGGGATGAGGTGGAGACGGCACAGCATACCTGGGAGAGCTTTCAACTGGCGGTGCCGCCGGAGGAATGAGACATGAGTGAGATCATAACCGCCGCCATCACCGGCTGTGTGACGCTGCTGGGGGTGCTTTTGAGCAACCGGGCGGCCCAAGCGGTAACGGATGAGAAGCTCACGGAGCTGACCCGGGAAGTCCGGGAGCACAATCATTTCGCACGGCGGGTGCCGGTGGTGGAGGAACAGATCCGGGGCATGGACCGCCGGTTGGAGCAGTTAGAGCGGGGACAGCGGCGTCAGCCAATCTCTTGAGATGGCGGACAGAGAGGAGAGTAAGGATGGACATTTCGGCATTTGGTATGGCAGGCGTGGCGGCGATCACGGTGATCTGCTACCTTGTGGGGTGGATCGTTAAGGTGTCCGGTCTGGATAACAAGTGGATCCCGGTGATCGTGGGTGTCTGCGGGGGGATCTTGGGCGTTGTGGGAATGCTGGTCATGACGGATTTTCCGGCGGCGGACCCGCTGACCGCCGCTGCGGTGGGAATCGTCAGCGGCCTCGCGGCCACAGGCGTGGATCAGATCAGCAAACAGATGAAGGACTGAGGGCGGAAAGGAGCGCGAAGATGGAAAAGATGTTTGAGAAAATCATCAGCGAAGGGAAAAAGTCCGGCAAGAGCATTGAAGAGATCAATGCCGAGCTGAAGGCGGCTGGGGCCAACTTCCACTTGAATCCCGACGGCGGCGTGGCCGGTTGGACCGATGCAGAGATGGAGGAGGGCTTTATCCCTGCAGAAGAGGAACCCAAGGAGGCCCGGCGTACCTTGGATATGCGCCGCAGAATGGAATTTGCCGGGACTGAGCAGATCCAGTGGATCCCCGGCGGCAGGTTTGCAGTCAGTTATGACGAGGACGGCTACGCTAAGAGCGCCGTCCGGCTCCATGACTGATGTATTTGCCTGTACCAGAGCGCAGATCTATTACAACAGCAAACGGAAACCTCTGGCGCAGGTGAAGCGGGAGTCCGGATGCAGCCACATCATCAACGGCTATTTGTTTAACGGCAGCTTTCAGCCGGTTGGCTGGACGGTGATCGACGGCAAGGTCATCAGTCGGGACGCCTATCAGGACTGGGGAATTTCCATCGGTTCTGATGGGAAGCCCCAGATGCTGACGGATCGGGGCGGCAGTTTTCTTTCCGGGGTGCCTCTTTTGAAAAATGGGGCGAAGCTGGAGCGAAGCCTGACGCCGGATGTGGCCCGCTCCGCAGCCCGGACAGCTGTGGGCTGGATGCCGGATGGACGGATCTGCCTGTGGTGCGACAAGACCAGCCTGACCCGGGAGCAGCTTCAAAACAAGCTGCTGGACCTGGGCGTGGCGGATGCGCTGATGTTGGACGGCGGCGGTTCCACCCAGGGATTTTTTCCCTCTGGTAAGGTGGCCAGTTCCCGAAAGGTGCCGACGATGGTCCTGTTTTGGGAAGAGACCAAACAGGAGAGGAACGCGGACCTGAACTGGGCAGGAAAATCTGGGATCCTGACGGAGGCTCAGCTTGCGGAGCCGGAAAAAGCCGTTACCCGATGGGAATTGGCGGAAATTCTGCATCGGCTTCAAAAATAAATTCAAAAAATCGGGGAGGCTTTTATGAAAGTTTCCCCGATTTTTTGCTTGAAAGCCAGTGCTTGACAACAGAGCGGAGCGGGGTATGATGAGATTATATCTTGCAAAGGGGAATGTACTATGACCAGAACAATCGGAATAAGAGTAATCTGTGTGGCGGCGGCAGTGATTTTGGCGCTGGCTTCCATATTCGGCGTGGCCAAACTCACCACGGACCCGGCCTTTTACCAGAAGTCTATCGCCGCACTGGAGGAAAAGCAGGAGACGGTTTTGGAACTGACTGCGGCCTCCACAGCGGCATCGGCGGCGATCACGCTGCTGCCCGGCGACACGGCTACACCGATCGCGGACAAGCTGGCGGATCTCAGCGGCTATTTTCTCATCGTGCTCTGCGCCATTTTTCTGGAAAAATATTTGCTGACCATCACCGCCGCTGCGGCATTCAAGGTCCTGATCCCGGCGGCCTGCGCGGTCTTTGCCACTGCGGCGCTGTTCCCCCATCTGCGGCGGACGGCGGGCGCGCTGGCGTGGAAACTGGCATTGTTCAGCGTAGCAATCATGCTGGTAATCCCGGTGGGGATCCGGGTCAGTGACCTGATTGAGGATACCTATCAGGCATCCATTGCGGCTACTATTCAGGAGGCCAAGGAGGCTACGGATACCATTCAAAGCAGCCAGAATGAAGGCTCAGCAACGGAACAGAGCGGTATTTCCGGATTCTTTTCCAAGGTGACGGACAGCATTACCGGTGCCGCGGCCGGTGCGGTGGAGAAGCTGCGGAATGTGCTGAACCGCTTTTTGGAGGCCCTGGCAGTCATGCTGGTGACTACCTGCCTGATCCCGATTCTGGTGCTGCTGTTTTTCGTGTGGCTGGTAAAACTCATTTTGGGCGTGGAGCTGCCGCCGCTGGGGATGCCCCGCCGCTCCGGCGAGAAAATCGGCGGAGGAGAGGTCTGACATCCGGTTGCAATTCCGGCAGATCTGTGGTATGTTAGAAAAACGGACCGCATGGAGCGGATCGTGAACTTAAATGCTCAAAGAAAGTTGAGGATCACCTATGTCAAACATTACAAAAACCGCCATGATCACCGTTTGCGGACGGCCCAACGTGGGCAAGTCCAGCCTGACCAACGCGCTGGTGGGCGAAAAGGTCGCCATCGTTTCCAACAAGGCCCAGACAACCCGGAACCGGATCTACGGCATTGTGAATCGGGAGGACACCCAGTACATTCTGCTGGATACACCGGGACTGCACAAGCCCAAGTCCGCTCTGGGGGATTACATGGTGAAGGTCGTGACCTCCAGCCTCAGCGATGTGGACTGTGCGCTGCTGCTGGTGGAGCCCATCCCCCATGTGGGAGGACCGGAGAAGGCGCTGATCGACCGCATCCGGGAGGAAAAGATCCCCTGCATCCTGTGCATCAACAAGATCGACACTGTGGAGCCTGCGGAGCTGCTGCCGGTGATTGCGGCCTACAACGAGGTGTGGGACGGCTTTGACGCCATCATTCCCATTTCTGCCCATAAGGGCGGCGGTCTGGACGATTTGATGCATGAATTGCAGAAATACGCCCAGGAAGGTCCTCAGCTGTTTCCGGACGGAGAGACCACCGACCAGCCGGAACGGCAGGTCATGGGCGAGCTGCTGCGTGAAAAGCTGCTGCTGTGTCTGGATAAGGAGATCCCCCACGGCACCGCCGTGGAGATCACCAAATTCTCCGAGCGGGATTCCGGGGTGGTGGACGTGGACGCCACGATCTATTGCGAAAAGGCCAGCCACAAGGGCATCATCATCGGTAAGCAGGGGGCCATGTTGAAGAAGATCAGCTCTCTGGCCCGGGCGGATATGGAAAAGTTCATGGGCACGAAGGTCTATCTCCAGACCTGGGTGAAGGTCAAGGAAAATTGGCGGGATAATCTGAACTATGTGCGGAGCATGGGCTACCGGGATGAATAACAACAAAGGGCCGGGAAGGATATCATCCTTCCCGGCCTTTTTTATTTGCTGCTGGTCAACTGCCCCAAAAGCGGCTCAAAGTCTACGCCATCCTGCTCTGTGAGTCCCTCGGCCAAGGTGCGCGCAATGCAATCACGGACAAAATCCGCGGCGGCTTGGGCGGCCTGAAACAGGGGAACACCCTTTGCCACTCCACCGGCGAGGACGCTGGCGAACAGGTCGCCGGTGCCGGAAAAGTCCTGCGGCTCCCGGGGAGTCTGTACAGCTTTGCTCTCGCCGCTGTCACGGTCAAAGCACAGGGTTCCGGTCTGCCCCGGCTCCGAAGAATAGCCGGTGAGCACCACGGACCGCCGTCCACCCAAACTTAACCGGCGGACCACCTCATAGGCGTTGGCCTGTCGGATCTCCTCGTAGGGACGGTCCAGCAGCAGCGCCGCCTCCGTCAGATTGGGGGTGATCACATCCGAGTTTTCCGCCAGCACCCGCATCCCCCGGCACAGTTCCGGCGTGCAGGTGCGGTAGGCGGTGCCGTGGTCGCCCATGACGGGGTCCACGATGACGGCGGTATCGGACTTTTTGAACGTATCAAAAAACCGCGCCACGGTGTCCACCTGATCGGCGCTGCCTAAAAAGCCGCTGTAAATGGCATCAAATTGCAGATCCATAGCGGCCCAGTGATCCGCGATACGGCCCATTTCCACCGTCAGATCCAAAAAGGTATTGCCGGGAAAACCGGTATGAGCGGAGAGCAGGGCGGTAGGCAGGGGGCAGCATTGGCAGCCCATGGCAGAGAGTACCGGCAGGGCAATGGTCAGCGAACAGCGGCCAAAGCAGGACAGATCGTGAATGGCAGCGATGCGGGGTGTGGACAAAGCAATCCCTCATTTCAAAGTGTGAATAATACCAATTCATTGTACCGCGGAAATACCTCTTGTTCAAGAGGGAAAACTGTGCTATACTCTATAAGATCAAATATACGGTACGCGCCTGTGATGGAATTGGTAGACATGCGGGATTTAGGTTCCCGTGCTTTCAGCGTGTGGGTTCGAGTCCCTTCAGGCGCACCAAAGCGGACCACCATGACGAAAAGTCATGGTGGTCCGTTTTATATGAGCTTCATACAAATGGAAAAACGAACAAAAAGGGGGATGGCAAGAGGCCATCCCCTTTTGCTGCACGATTCAGAAAAACTTAAACGCGCTTCCAGCTGGCACCGTCCTTGGTGTCCACGATCTCGATGCCCTGAGCCTTCAGCTCATCGCGGATGCGGTCGGCCTCCGCGAAGTTTTTGGACTTCTTGGCCTCGTAGCGCTGCATGACCAGCGCGTCGATGGCGGGATCGCCCTCGCCGGTGACGGTGTAGCCGCCTTCGGCCTTGGCGGTCTGGGCCTTGGCATTGGCTTCCCGCATCGCTGCGGCCTTTTCCAGCAGGGACAGGCTCAGTACCTGATCGTAGCTGTCCAGAATGGCCAGCTTGGTGGCGTCATTGGTCTTGGCCTTCAAAGCATCATACAGAGCGGTGACACCCATGGAGGTGTTCAGATCGTTGCCCATCTGCTGCAGGAACTTCTCCTTGTACTCCTTGAGAACAGCTTCGTCCACAGCGCCATCCTCCGGATTCAGGGCGGCGATCTTGGCAATCAGCTTGCCGTAGGCGGCTGCGGCGTTGTCCAGATTCTCCCAGGAGAATACCAAAGCCTTACGGTAGTGGCTCTGGAGGCAGAAGAAGCGGTAGGACAGAGGATCATAACCCTTTTCCTCCAGCAGGGACACGGTGAGGAACTCGCCCTTGGACTTGCTCATCTTGCCGTGGTTGGTATTCAGGTGGGCCACATGGAACCACTGGGGGCACCAGGGATGACCCAGATAGCTCTCAGACTGGGCAATCTCGTTGGTGTGGTGGGGGAAAGCGTTGTCGATGCCGCCGCAGTGGAGGTCCAGATATTCGCCGTTATACTTCATGGAGATGCCGGAGCACTCGATATGCCAGCCGGGATAGCCCACACCCCACGGAGAATCCCACTTCAACGCCTGATCCTCAAACTTGGACTTGGTGAACCAGAGGACGAAGTCGTTCTTGTTCCGCTTGTTGGTGTCCTCTTCTACGCCCTCACGGACGCCGACAGCCAGATCCTCTTCGTTGTGGTCATTAAAGATATAATAACGCTGGAGCTTGCTGGTGTCGAAATAGATGTTGCCGCCGGCAGGATAGGCGTAGCCGGTGTCCAGCAGCTTGGTGATGATCTTGATATAGTCATCAATGAGGCCGGTGGCGGGCTGCACCACGTCCGGGCGTTTGATGTTCAGCTTGCGGCAGTCATCAAAGAAGGCGTCCGTATAATACTGGGCCACCTCCATGACGGTCTTGTGCTCCCGGTGAGCGCCCTTGAGCATCTTATCCTCGCCTTCGTCAGCGTCAGAGGTCAGATGGCCCACGTCCGTGATGTTCATGACGCGGTTGACACTGTACCCGGAATAGCGCAGAAACTTTTCCAGCACGTCCTCCATGATATAGCTGCGGAGGTTGCCGATGTGGGCGAAGTGATACACCGTGGGGCCGCAGGTATACATTTCCACATGGCCGGGGGTGTGGGTGGTGAATTCAGCTTTCTTATGGGTAGCGGAGTTGTAAAGATACATAACATTCATCCTTTCCGGGTATTTGTTTGACGCGGACACGGGACGAAAAAAACGCCTCCCGCGCCGGTTTGGCACGAGAGGCGATCAAAAAACCGCGGTTCCACTCTCATTTTTCACTCAAGGCCCGTAACGTGGGCAAACCGGAGGGCATCTGCATCCCCCGCGCTCCCGGATGCACTTCCCATGCCCCGCCGCAGGCACGCTTTCAGCCGGTGACGCGCCCTCTCTGCCCATTGGATACACGGTACTCTTTCCGTTCAACACGCTATTTTGACTTCTATCAATATAGCAGGCATCTTCGCCGGTGTCAAGCCCCGGCGGGCGGTTGGCGAGATCAGATCTTCACCAGCTCGTATTCCCGGCTGCCCAGACCGATCTTCTCACTGTGGATCAGAGCGGCTTCCCAGTCGGTGTCCGGATGAGCGGCCTTGAAGTGATCCTCGCACTGGCAGGCCTCGCCGCTGCCGATGACGGAGTTGGGCATCTTGGGCTGGGCCAGCACCGCGTCGATACAGGCCTGATCCAGAGCAACAGGGTCGAAGGAGGCGAACATACCCACGTTGGGCACGATGGGCACATCGTTTTCGCCGTGGCAGTCACAGTTGGGAGACACATCCATCACCAGAGACACATGGAAGCAGGGACGGCCGTCCACCACCGCCTTGGTGTACTCGGCGATCTTGCAATTCAGAATGGAGGGAGCCTCGTCGTATAGGCACTGGATGGCGTCCTTGGGGCAGACCGCCAGACACCGGGCACAGCCTACGCATTTATCGGTGTTGATGGTGGCCTTGTTGTCAGGGCCGAAGGTAGGCGCACCGTGGGCGCAGATCTTGGCGCAGGCGTGGCAGCCTACGCACAGCTTCTGCTTGACGAAGGGTTTGCCGGAGTTGTGCTGCTCCATCTTGCCCGCACGGGAGCCGCAGCCCATGCCGATGTTTTTCAGGCAGCCGCCGAAGCCCGCCTGCTCGTGGCCCTTGAAATGGGTCAGGGAGATGAACACATCGGCGTCCATCACCGCCCGGCCGATCTTGGCCTCCCTTACATACTCACCGCCCTCCACGGGGACAGCCACCTCGTCATTGCCCTTCAAACCATCGGCAATAATGATATGGCAGCCGGTGGAATAGGGGGTAAAACCGTTGACGTAGGCAGATTCCATGTGATCCAGCGCGTTTTTGCGGCCGCCGATATACAGGGTGTTGCAGTCCGTCAGGAAGGGCTTGCCGCCCTGACTTTTTACCAGATCCGCCACGGTTTTGGCCCAGTTGGGGCGGAGATAGGCCATGTTGCCCGGCTCGCCGAAATGCATTTTGATGGCCACATATTTGCCGTCCATGTCGATGTCGCCGAAACCGGCAGTCATCATCAGCCGGGCCAGCTTCTGCTGCAGGTTTTCCCGCCAGCTGGGGCAGCGGAAATCTGCGAAATAAACTTTAGATGCCATAGTGCATTCTCCTTATCGGAGCTTTTGAGAACTTTCCTGAGATGATTATAAAACCTGAAGTTAACTTTATGTCAAGGACAAAAAAGGAATTCGATCTCTTTTTACTATCCTTCGTCCAGATCCACAGTCACCCGGTCAGTGCCGTGCTCATCGAATTCAGAGAGATAGGCGTCGATCCGCGCCATGAGTGCGTCGTAATTCTCCCGGGTCAGGGGCTGACCGTCCAGATCCCGCAGGGCCAGCTCCTCCGCCAGCAGCTCGTAGAAGATCGTATCCTCATACTGCTCGATGGCCTCGTGGATGCCGCCGTCGGCAAAGGCGCGGGAGGGGATAAGACTGCCCCGGTACCGCTCCACCAGCTTGGGCATCCCCTGGGGGACGCAGTGGGAGAAGACCTTGCCCTCCACCTGATCGTATTCCTCGATGCGGTCATCACCTCGGGTGGAATTCAGCACCCAGTTTCCTATGTATACCAGATCCAACAGATACCGGAATTCCTGGTCTGTCAATTCGAGCTTCATAAGGAGCCACCTCCCATATCCCTTTGATGGAGGGTATTATAGCAGAACCCATCTGAAAATGCTACCTGAAAAAGCGGGCAAAAAGCCAAAAATCTGTCTCCAGAACCGAAAAAACCGCCGTCCGGCAAATTTCAACTGCGAAAAACGGCGCTTTTGCCCTTGCACAGCGGAAGAGGCTATTGTATAATATACTTTCTGAACGAACACCCTGGAAAAAAGGAGGCGAGCGGTATGGATAACCGTCCTATCGGGGTATTTGATTCCGGGTTGGGCGGACTGACAGCGGTGAAGGCCCTGCGGCGTCTGCTGCCGGGAGAGGATCTCATCTATTTTGGAGATACTGCCCGGGTGCCATACGGCGGACGTTCCCGGGAGACCCTTTTGAAATATGCCCGTCAGGACATCGCCTTTCTCCGGTCCTTTGACCTGAAGGCGGTTCTGATCGCCTGCGGCACAGTGACCTCCACCTCTCTGGATACTTTGCGGAAGGAAAATGATCTGCCTGTGTTGGGCGTGGTGGAGCCCTCCTGCCGGGAGGCGCTGGCTGTCACAAAAAATAAAAAGATCGGCATGATCGCCACATTGGCCTCCGCTCGCTCCGGAGCTTACGAACGAACTCTGAAGGGTCTGGACGCCGATGTGCAGGTGGTCAGCCAGCCCTGCCCGCTGTTTGTCCCGCTGGTGGAGAACGGCCGGTTTCGGCAGGGGGATGTAGTCATCGAGACGGTGGCCCGGGAATACCTGACGCCGCTGATAGAAGCCGGCGTGGATACACTGATTCTGGGCTGCACTCATTACCCCTTGCTGAAAGACATCATCGGGGAGATCTGCGGCCCCGGCGTCACCCTGATCGACTCCGGCGCGGCCTCGGCCCGGGCACTGCGGCAGCAGCTTGCAGCAGAGGGCCAGCTTACGGACCGGCAGCAGGGCGAAACCCGCTTTTATGTCAGCGACCGGCCGGAGGATTTTGAGAAGCTGGCGGCGGTATTTTTGGAAGAACCCCTGAGCCGGGGGGCGGAGAGGATCGACATTGAACAGTATTGAACAAGAAAAGCTCCCGGTGATGATCTCCGTCCGGGGAGAACAGTATTTTGATGATGTGGACCCCAACGCCACGGAGCTGATGACGGAGGGGACACTGGAACAGACGGAGGACGGCTTCCTTCTGAGCTATCAGGAGACAGAGCTTACCGGCATGGAGGGGACCCTCACCACCTTTGAGATCGGCCCCGGCCGGGTGATCCTGCGGCGCAGCGGCAGCGTCAACTCACAGATGGTGTTTGAGGAGGGGCGGCAGCACACCTCCCTGTATGAAACGCCGTACGGCGAGTTATCCGTGGATATTCAGACCAGCCGCCTGCTCCATAACCTGACGGAGCGGGGCGGACTCATGGAGATCAAGTATTCCATTGCGGTAGAACACGTGGTCACGGGCCGGAACTGCTTCAAGATCCGGGTCCGGCGGAAATAAATGAAAAATTTAACCGAAGAAAGGGTTTAACGATATGACGAATATGATCCAAAATGCGAAGGACCAGGCTGCGGCGCTGGCAATGGCAGCCTACAAGGCGGCTGCTGCGGACGGCACTCTGCCGGAGGCAGAGGTCAAGACCGCCCCCGTAGAGATCCCCAAGGATACCGCCAACGGCGACTATACCACCACCTTTGCTCTGGCTGCCGCCAAGGCACTGGGCAAACCGCCCCGCGTGATCGCTCAGGCGCTGCTGGACCACATGGATCTCACCGGCACTTACTTTACCTCTGCGGAGATCGCTGGCCCCGGCTTTCTGAACTTCCGTCTGGGAGACCAGTGGTATGCCGGCGTCATGAACGCCGTGGAAACGGAGAAGGACGTCTACGGCACCAATGACAGTCTCAAGGGTCAGATGATCATGGTGGAGTTCGTCTCCGCCAACCCCACCGGACCCATGCACATGGGCAACGCCCGGGGCGGCGTGCTGGGCGATACGCTGGCTTCCGTCCTCGCCGCCTGCGGCGCGGATGTGTCCAGAGAGTTCTACGTCAACGACGCCGGACACCAGATCGACAAGTTTGCCCGTTCCATCGAGGTCCGTTACCTCCAGCTCATCAATGGCGAGGCTTCCATCGCCTTCCCGGAGGACGGCTATCAGGGCGAGGACATCAAGGAACTGGCCAAGGCCTATTATGACGAGCACGGCGACAGCCTGCTGAATGCCTCCGAGCAGGAGCGGCAGGACGCGCTGGCGCAGTTCGGCCTTTCTGTGAACCTGCCCCGCATGAAGACGGATCTGGAGCGCTATAAGATCCATTACGATACCTGGTTTTACGAGTCTACCCTCCACGAGAGCGGCTATGTAGCCGAGACTGTGGACCTGCTGACGGAAAAGGGCTGGACCTACGAAAAGGACGGCGCTCTGTGGCTGAAGACGGCCGATATTCTGCGGGATCACTTCCGCAAGCAGGGCAAAAAGGAAGCGGACATTGAAAAGCTGGATCTGAAGGATGACGTGCTCCGCCGGGCCAACGGCTTCTACACCTATTTCGCCGCGGATATCGCCTATCACCGCAACAAGTTCGCCGTCCGCGGCTTCGACAAGGTCATCAACATCTGGGGCGCCGACCATCACGGTCATGTGGCCCGTCTGAAGGGCGCACTGGACGCGCTGGGACTCAATGGTTCTGAGCGGCTGGATATCGTGCTCATGCAGCTGGTGAAGCTGCTGCGGGACGGCGAGGTGGTCCGGATGTCCAAGCGTACCGGTAAGGCCATCTCCCTCCACGACCTGCTGGACGAGGTCAGCGTGGACGCTGCCCGCTGGTATTTCAACGCCAAGCCTGACACCCAGATGGAATTCGACCTGGGTCTGGCCGTCCGGGAGGACAGTGAGAACCCCATCTATTATGTAGAGTATGCCCACGCCCGGATCTGCTCCCTGCTGCGGGCCTTGGAGACTGACGGCGTGACCGTGCCGGAGACCGCCGACCTGAGCCTGCTGTCCGGCGAAGCAGAAAAGGCCCTCATCAAGCAGATCGCTCAGTACTGCGAGGAGATCAAGCTGGCGGCACGGGATTATGACCCCAGCCACATCAACCGCTGCCTGCAGGAGCTGGCGGCCTGCTTCCACCGGTTCTATACCGCCTGCCGCATCCGGGGCGAGGAGCCTCAGGTGGCTGCCGCCCGTCTCAAGCTGGCGGACGATACCCGCATGGTGCTGAAGAACGGCCTGAAGCTCATCGGCGTGGATGCCCCAGAGAAGATGTAAGGACCTTCGAAGTTACCCAAGCGTCTTTGAGAAAATGCGCAGACAGCCGCTGATGAAGCTGTGTATCAGATGACTTAGGGCGAAAGCGCGGCCTTATCATAGTGCATAGCAAAATAAGAAATGTGCCATTTCCTCGCCCCTGCGGGGCAACCGGAAATGATGCACGAAAACTTCATGCATTGGCATTTGTGCATTTTCGTGGTGCGCATGCTCATGCATGAAGTTTTATATCCCGAAACGGAATTGACAGGGAAGTCTCCTGTCGTTATACTCTGCGTATAAAACTGCTTGTGAAACGGGTATGTGCATATGGAAGAACATGAAGCCATCGTAAAAAATCGGAGCGCCGCTCTGCGGGCCGCTTTTCCCGCCACCGTCCCGGTGATGACGGGGTATCTCTGCCTGGGCGCGGCCTTCGGCATCCTGCTGCGGACTGCCGGATATGGAATCGGCTGGTCTATCGCCATGAGCATGATCTGCTATTGCGGCAGTATGCAGTTTGTGGGCGTCTCGCTGCTGACGGCGGCCTTCGACCCCTTTCAGGCGCTGCTGATGTCCGTGATGGTCAATGCCCGCCACGCCTTTTATGGCCTGTCCATGCTGGAAAAGTACCGGGGCACCGGCCCGGTTCGCCCTGTTTTGATCTGTACCCTGACGGACGAGACCTTTTCTCTGGTATCCACACTGGAGCCGCCGGAGGGCGTAGCCCGGAGGGACTTCTACTTCTGGATCTCACTGCTGGACTACCTTTACTGGCAGGTGGGCTGCACACTGGGGAACGCTGTGGGCGGGCTGCTTACCTTTGACACAACCGGTTTGGATTTTACGCTGACGGCGCTGTTCATCGTGCTGCTGCTGGAACAGGTGAAGAAAAAGGAAAACCGGGCCGCCGGAATCATCGGCATGGTCTGCACCGCCGCCAGTCTGGCGGTGTTTGGCCCGGATAATTTCCTGATCCCCGCCATGATTTTGCTGCTGGCCGTTTTACTGGGAGGAAGGAAAAAGCTATGCAAATGACAAGCGTTCAGGCCCTCATCACCATTCTGGCCATCGCTGCTGGAACTCAGCTTACCCGCTGGCTACCTTTCTGGCTCTTCCCGGAGAAGAAGGCCCCGCCGGCGGTGGTGCTGTATCTGGGCAAGGTGCTGCCGCCCGCCATGATGGGTCTGCTGACGGTGTACTGCTTCAAGAATGTGACGTGGCTCTCCGGGGCCCATGGCGCGCCGGAACTGCTGGCCTCTGCCGCCGTGGTGGGGCTGCATCTGTGGAAACGGAACGTGCTGTTCTCTATCGCCGGGGGCACGGCGCTGTACATGGTTCTGGTGCAGGCCGTTTTCGCATAAAATAAAATAAATCGCATAAAATGGAAGCACAGTCAAATGCTGTGCTTCCATTTTTTCGGGCGGGAGGTCATTATGGGGAGACGGTGGCGGTTCTGGCCCCTGACGGGCTTTCTTACGGCGGCGGTGCTGGGTACCTTGGCCCACTTCGCGTACAGGTGGAGCGGCGGGGCGCTGCTGGCGGGGGTGTTCTGCGCTGTGAATGAATCCGTATGGGAACACATGAAGCTGCTGTTTTTCCCGGTGTTCCTCTTTACGGCGGCGCAGTTCTGCGTGGGAGAGCGGGACGGCCTGCTGGCGGCCCGGGCGGTCAGCGTCACGGCGGGACTGGCCCTGATCCCCACATTGTATTATACCTACACCGGCGTTTGGGGAGATCACGTGCTCTGGGCGGACGCGGCCATCTTCTATCTGTCGGCGGCGGTGACATTTTGGATGGACGATCTGCTTCACCGTCAGCGGCGGCTCTGGAAGATGGGATGCCAGGTGGCGGGACTGGTGTGGCTGTGGGTGCTGGCATTTCTGTTTGTCTGGTGGACCTTTTCACCGCCCCACATCGCCCTGTTCCGGGACCCGCTGACGGGACTTTATGGGATACCGTAGAAAAATGGCGCTGTCCTTTTGGGACAGCGCCGTCTCTGTTATTTCTTGTAGAAATGGAAATCGCAGCAATCACCGCCGGTCCCCAATGTCTGGGTGCGGCGGAAACCGACTTTTTTCAGGTCACCAAAGGCGTAATTGTCACATTCACAGAAAAAACGGCAGACTTCCGGACAGCCGCATGATACGCAGGTATCATGCCAGAGACACTGGTGGATGGTCAGGTCAAATTCCTCCGGCTGTTCCTCAAAGGTGCTGACCCAAGCGTCGCTGGAGGAGGTCGTTTTCCGGAAGGCCCAGCGAAATACCGAGAAGAAACGGGGAACCCATTCCAGACCGGCGTACCGGTCATGGGAGGCGGGCCCCTGTACCTCCCGCACATATTTTTCCATGAGCTTTTCAGCATCCAGCCCCCGGCGCTTCAATACAGTGTAGACTGCGACCCGCGGCAGGATCGTGCTTTGCATAAGGGCGCGCCGGGAGGGGGAGGTCTCCTGAGAGCTGGCTAAAAACGATGCGGCTTGTTCCTGGCTTTCTGCCATGACCGCCGTTCCCTCTTTTTCCCCCAGGACCCGGAGAAAGAAACGGTCCAGCATTTCCCACGTGGCTTTTTCTTTCTTTTGTACGGACATAGGACCTCCTTTATTCGCCGGCAGGCCGATCATCGAACTGAGCGGCCCGGGAGAGGATGTATTGTTCCAGAATATCCACGGTGCCGGGGATGTCCAGCCGGGCGCTGTTGATCACCAGATCGTAACATTTGGCATCGCCCCAGTCACCTTTGCAGTGCTGGTCATGGTAGATCCGCCGCTGCCGGTCCTGATGCTTGATGAAGTCCAAGGCTTCCTCCTCCGGCAGAGGGGTGCGCTTGACCCGGAAATCCAGATCCGCCCGGACGAAGACGGATACCAGTCCCTCCCGGTCCGCCAGCACCTCTTCAGCGCAGCGGCCCAGTACCACGAAGGATTCTCCGGCGTTAGCGTGCTGGCGCAGCAGCTCAAACTGCATCTGGGCCACGCAGTCCTCCGGGGCGCTGCTGATGCCCCGGACGGAGCGGCAGAACAGGGGGGAGTAAGGGCGCTCATCGTAGCGCTCCAGCGTTTCGGCGCTGACGCCCTTGCCCTCTGCGGCTTTTTGCAGAATGCTCTTGTCGAACAGGGGGAGCTGAAGCCGCTCCGCCAGCGCATGGGCGATATCCAGTCCGCCGCTGCCGGATTCCCGGCCGATGGCTACGATCAGTTGATGGGACATAGGAAGGACCTCCTTACAAAATGGTGGGCAGCAGCACCAGCGCGGCGTACAGCACCGGCTGATGCAGCAGATAGAGCAGCAGAGAGTGACGGCTTATAACGGACAGCCCCGGCAGGCGAATATCTGGCAGGGCGGGGATCTCCGGCCGCAGTCGGTAGAGATAGAACCCGGTCCAGAACAGAAAGAGCCACGGCAGCAGGGCGAAATAGTCTGAGGACGCAAAGGCGGGGGCGGGAAAACCCAGACCGGCGGTGGCGAGATTTGAGTACAAGCCACGGGGCAGCCGCAGCAGCGGCACCCAAGCAAAGCCGAGATAGCCGTGGTTCACATCCCGTGCCAGCAGAAACAGGGAAAAGCTGAGGATAAGCCCCAGCCGGGGCGGAATTCGGGCCAACAGAGGACGGAGAGGGACGGTCAGCAGGGCGGCAGTCCCTAAAAAAGTCAGCACGCCGAACCGGATCGGTTCCTCCGGCGTTACCAGAGTTGTTGCCAGAGACACGGCGGCACCACCGAAAAAGCTGATCGCTCCCCGGCGGATAGGGTGGCGGCTGGCCTGACAGCAATACCCGGAGAGCAGAATAAAGGTACAGCAGATGCTCTGCTGCCAGATATACGCCCAAAAGCCGTTATACCAGGCCCACGGCAGGCCCCGGAGATACACCAGATCCCAGCAGAGGTGATAGGCGATCATGCTGAACAGGGTCAGTCCACGAAGGGAATCCAAGGTGCCGCTGCGGAAGCGGATCGCGTTTGCGTTCATAGCACATCCATCCTTGCGGAAGAAGTTTCTTCCTCAAAAATACCACAATTCGACAGATTTTTCAAGATTTACCGGTCCTGCAAAACGGCGATACTGCCCAAAGCCAGACCCAGCTGGACGCCAGCCTGAAAAAAGAAGTGCTTGTGGCGGCAGTTGATGAGACCGTGGAGGTCCGCCAGCCCCAAAAGCTCTTTTCGCAGCGGCTGATCGTCGGCAAAGCGGTCCATCAGGGCATGAAACCGGCGGGCGTAGTCCTGACTGTCCGGCTGAAACTGATCCAGCCGCCGTTGCTCCTTCTCCACAAGATCCACCAGCAGTTGAATGGTATCGTCCTGTAAATTCATAAAAACACCCCTATATGGTACTTAGTATATTACTATATATATACCATGAGGTAACGACTTGTCAAGAAAAAATGGGCATGATATAGTGCATATATAGTGCAATGGAGGTTACTACATGGGTGAAGCTGTATTAGTAAACCGTAAAAAGTTCGTTTCCTCGCTGGCCAATGAATTGGTGGAGCCGTTCAATGAACTTTCTAAAAAGACACGCCTGACTAAAACAAAGCTTTTGGACGAGGCCATCGAGGACCTTTTGAAGAAATACGCGGCAAAGGACCTCTGACGATGGGGGAAACCGGGCAATTTCGCCTGTTTTCCCCGTTTTTCCCTTGCGCGAGCAGGGAAGATGTGTTAGAGTAGCTAAGTCTGTGTATATGAATTCAGGAGGAATATCATGCCAACATTAGAAGAAGAAATTTCCCGGCGGCGGACATTCGCTATCATTTCTCACCCGGACGCCGGTAAGACCACTTTGACGGAAAAGTTTCTGCTCTACGGCGGCGCCATCGCGCAGGCCGGTGAGGTCAAGGGCAAGCGGGCCAAGGCTGCCACCTCCGACTGGATGGAGATCGAAAAGCAGCGCGGCATTTCCGTCACCAGCTCCGTCATGCAGTTCCAACATGACGGCTTCTGCATCAATATTCTGGATACCCCCGGCCATCAGGACTTCTCTGAGGACACCTACCGGACCCTGATGGCTGCTGACAGCGCCGTCATGGTCATCGATGGCGCTAAGGGCGTGGAGCCTCAGACCCGGAAGCTGTTCAAGGTCTGCGCCCTGCGGCACATCCCCATTTTTACCTTCATCAACAAGATGGACCGTGAGACCCGTGACCCCTTGGAGCTGTGCGAGGAGGTAGAGCGGGAGCTGGGTATCGACACCTACGCCGTCAACTGGCCCATCGGCTGCGGCAAGGAGTTTGCCGGTGTCTACGACCGGGAAAAGCAGCGGATTCTCTTCTTCTCCGGCGAGACCCGGGGCAAGAAGGTCAACTCCATGGAGGTGGCGCTGGAGGATCCGTCTCTGGACGAGATGCTGGGGGTGGAAAAGGCCGCCAAACTGCGGGACGAGGTGGAGCTGCTGGGCGCCGGCCGGGACTTTGACATGAAGGCTGTGCGGAACGGAACGCTGTCCCCGGTGTTCTTCGGTTCTGCTCTGACCACCTTCGGCGTGGAGCCGTTTTTGGAGGAATTCCTGCGGATGACCACCGCACCGCTGCCCCGCGTCAGCGATCAGGGCGAGGTGGATGTGTTTTCCCCGGATTTCTCCGCCTTTGTGTTTAAGATTCAGGCCAACATGAATAAGGCCCACCGGGACCGGCTGGCCTTCATGCGGATCTGCTCCGGCAAGTTTGAGCGGGATACGGAATATTACCACGTCCAGAGCGGCAAAAAGCTGCGTCTCAGCCAGCCACAGACCATGATGGCTGCGGAGCGCGAGATCGTGGAGGAGGCATACGCCGGCGACATCATCGGCGTGTTCGATCCCGGCCTGTTCGCCATCGGCGATACCATCACCGTGCCGGGGAAGAAGTTCCGGTATTCAGGCATCCCCACGTTTGAGCCGGAGCACTTTATGCGGGTGTCTCCCAAGGACACCATGAAGCGAAAGCAGTTCATCAAGGGAACGGAGCAGATCGCACAGGAGGGCGCCATCCAGATCTTCAAGATCCCCGGCGCGGGCCTGGAGGAGGTCATCGTAGGCGTGGTGGGCACCCTGCAATTCGACGTGTTCGAGTACCGTATGAAAAACGAGTACAACGTGGATCTGCGGATGACCAGCCTGCCCTATGACCATCTGCGGCTCATTGAATCCATGGACTGCCACCCCGATGAGATCGTGCTCTGCACCGGCGCCGCTGTGCTGCAGGATTTCCGGGACCGCTATCTGCTGGCCTTTGACGGCGAGTGGAGCGTGGGCTTCCTCACCAAGCACAATCCCGGTCTGGTACTGGCGGACACCCTGTCTGTATAATAAAATCAAGGAGGCAGGACCATGCTGACCATCCGGCGCTTCCAAAAAGGCGATGAGGAGATCCTCTCCATTATGATCCGCCGCACTCTGCGGGAGGTCAATTACACCAGCCCCAAATCCGAACTGGATTACCTGATCCCCCACTATTCTCCGGAGACCATGGTTGAGCTGTCTGAGACCGGCCATACCTATGTATTGGAAGAGGACGGACAGATCATCGGCTCCGGCACAATCCTGCCGGATGGCGAGACAGAGGCGGAGATCGTGGCGGCCTTCCTGAGCCCGGAGAGCATCGGCAAGGGCTATGGCCGGAAGCTGTTTGAAACACTGGAGGCCGACGAGCTGGCAGCGATGGCCACGCGGGTCTGGCTGACCTCCTCGGACATGGCAGTGGAGTTTTACGAGCACATGGGCTGGGTGAATCCAAACGGCCCCCGTGCCCGGGCGGGAGAGGACAACCTGCTCTATATGGAAAAACGGAAATAAACAAAACGGACCGGTTTTTCCTTGACAAAACCGCTGGCAAGCAGTATGTTAAGGCTAACAGGGAACCGTCCCTGACTTTGAAAGGAGAAAATGCCAATGGGTTGTTTCTATTGCGATGAGCACCACGAGGGCCGGGAGGCCATTATGTTCAAGGTTGGGGAGATGAAGGCCGGTGTGCTGTATCTCTTCAAGGATCAGGCCCACAAGGGCCGCTGCGCGCTGGCTCTGAAGGCCCACAAAAAGGAACTGTGCGAGTGCACGGATCAGGAGCGGGCGGATTTTGCCGAGGATCTGGCTAAGGCCAGCGGCGCCATCAAGGAGCTGTGGGGCTGCACGAAGCTGAACTTGGGCTCCTTCGGCGACACGAATCCCCATCTGCATTTCCATATCGTCCCCAAGTATGAGGGCGGCTTTGAGTTCGGCGGAGCTTTTGCCATCACCAACCCGGAGCCGGTATACCTGACGGATGGAGAGTACCAGGAGATGATCTCCGCACTGAAGGCCAAGCTGGGTATCTGAGGACATATATAATAAGGAACACCGGGGTGTATAGCATCCCGGTGTTCTTTGTATCGGATCGATACACCATTATAATATGCGGAGGCGGCCTGATCGGGAATAGAATACCGGAGCGGAAAATAGCCCGGAGGGGGACATTTGCCCCGCTGCCGTGTGCATCCGCGTACTGCCAAAAAAATTTCAAAAAAACTATGAAAAACAGAGAAAAAGGTCTTGACATTCCGCTGAATATCCGATATGATAATCAAGTCCGCGTGGTGGAAGCCTTTCTGCGCGCAGACACTGCGATGAACCGGGAGATTGCTCCGCAAGGAGGTAACTTCCGGGGAGTATGTCCGATAATCGGGCGGCTGAGAAGTCCTGTATGCGGCGTAGATCGCCATACCATGGGACAAGTACCGGCCACAGTGCCGGTCTTTTTCATGAGTAGGAATGATACGCACGGTTAAGCGTACAGAAAATTTCTCGCCGTAGGTCGTCGAGACCCGTACAACAACCTACGAAACATTTGGAGGAAATCAACATGGCACAGAAAGAAATGATCCGCATCCGCCTGAAGGCTTACGATCATCAGGTCATCGACCAGAGCGCTGAGAAGATCGTAGAGACCGCCAAGCGCACCGGCGCCCAGGTGTCCGGCCCCATCCCCCTGCCCACCAAGAAGGAGGTTGTTACCATCCTCCGCGCTGTTCATAAGTATAAGGACAGCCGTGAGCAGTTCGAGCGCCGCACCCACAAGCGCCTGATCGACATCACCAACTCCAGCCCCAAGACCGTTGAGGCTCTGATGGCTCTGGAGCTGCCCGCTGGCGTGGAGATCGAGATCAAGCTGTAATCCTCGCGATTACAAAACTTCCCAAGCTCAAAGAAGTGTAAACACTTTTTTGAATATGTTGCTCACCCAATCGCCTGTCAACTTGCGTGAGACAGGTAGGGTCATGTCGGCAGAGCAATGCGGATTCCGTATCTAAGCCGACCAATAACCTAACAGGAGGAAATACACATGAAGGCAATCATCGGCAAAAAAGTGGGCATGTCCCAGATTTTTGACGAGAACGGCCACGTGATCCCCGTCACCGTCATTGAGGCGGGACCCTGCACGGTCGTTCAGAAGAAGACTTCCGAGAAGGAAGGCTACAATGCGGTTCAGCTGGGCTACGAGGACGTGGCTGAGAAGAAGCTGACCAAGGGCGAGATGGGCCACCTGAACAAGGCTGGCGTGTCTCCCAAGAAGCACCTGCGCGAATTCGACCTGGACAACGCTGCCGAGCTGAACATCGGCGACATTGTGAAGGCTGACACCTTCCAGGCTGGCGACTTCGTTGATATCACCGGTATCAGCAAGGGCCACGGCTATCAGGGCGTCATCAAGCGCTGGGGCGCACAGCGCACCCCCACCAGCCACGGCGGCGGCCCCGTCCATCGTCACGCTGGTTCCATGGGCTCCTCTACCGATCCCTCCCGTATCTTCAAGGGCAAGATCGGCGCCGGCCACATGGGCGTGGATCAGGTGACTGTCCAGAACCTGTCCGTTGTGAAGGTTGACCCCGAGCTGAACATGCTGGTCGTCTGCGGCGCCGTTCCCGGCCCCAAGGGCGGTCTGGTGACCATCAAGAGCACCGTTAAGGTCCACAAGGTCAAGCAGGCCGGCGCTGACATCAGCAAGAACCCGCAGAAGGCTTCCGGCCGCAACCCGCAGAAGGCTTCCGCGAGAAACAAGTAAGAAAGGGGTGCTTAAAGAATGTCTTCCATGAAAGTTTTGAACATGGCCGGCGCAGAAGTCGGTACTGTGGAACTCAACGACGAGATCTTTGGCATCACGCCCAATCCCGTCGCTGTGCATGAGGTTGTGAAGAACCACCTCGCCAATTGCAGACAGGGCACTCAGAGCGCCCTCACCCGTGCTGAGGTTTCCGGCGGTGGCCGTAAGCCCTGGCGCCAGAAGGGTACCGGCCACGCCCGTCAGGGCTCTACCCGTGCTCCTCAGTGGACTCACGGCGGTATCGTGTTCGCTCCCAAGCCCCGCGATTACAGCTATGTGCTGAACAAGAAGGTCAAGCGCCTGGCGCTGAAGTCCGTCCTGTCCGCCAAGGCTGCCGAGGGCAAGCTGGTGGTCATCGACTCCATCAAGATGGACGCCATCAAGACCGCTGACTTCCGTAAGTTCCTGAGCGCTGTCAAGGTGGACGGCAAGGCCGTTGTTGTCACCCGCGAGGTGGACAATGTCATCGTCAAGAGCGCCCGCAATATCCCCGGCGTGCTGACTACCGTCGCCAACATCCTGAGCGTTTATGACATCATCAACGCCCAGTACCTGGTGGTGGATCAGGCCGCCCTCGCCAAGATCGAGGAGGTGTACGCATGATGACCGCTTACGATATCGTCATTCGCCCCATTATCACCGAGCGTGCCATGGCTGGCGCCGCTGACAAGAAGTATGTCTTTGAAGTGGCCAAGTCCGCCGGCAAGGTGGAGATCAAGAAGGCTGTTGAGGAGATCTTCGGCGTGAAGGTCGCTTCCGTCAACACCCTGAACGTCCCGGCTAAGGCCAAGCGCATGGGCGCCGGCCGTCCCGGCACCACCCGTGCCTGGAAGAAGGCTTATGTGACCCTGACCGCTGATTCTAAGACCATCGAGTTCTTCGAAGGCATGGTCTAAGGAAGGAGTAAAGCAGAATGTCTATTAAAACTTTTAAGCCGACGACTCCTTCCCGCCGTCAGATGACGGTTTCCGGTTTCGACGGCATCGACAAGAAGGCTCGTCCCGAGCCCAGCCTCACCGAGCCTCTGAAGAAGAGCTCCGGCCGCAACAGCTATGGCCGCATCACCGTCCGTCATCGCGGCGGCGGCAACAAGCGCAAGTATCGTATCATCGACTTCAAGCGCGACAAGATGGGTTCCGCCACCGTGCTGCGTCTGGAGTATGACCCCAACCGCAGCGCCAATATCGCTCTCATCGAGTATGAGGATGGCGAGAAGCGCTACATCCTGGCTCCTGTCGGCCTGAAGGCTGGTCACAAGATCATGACCGGTCCCGACGCCGATATCCTGCCCGGCAACGCTCTGCCCATCGCCAACATCCCCGTTGGTACCGTGATCCACAACATCGAGCTGCATCCCGGCAACGGCGCTCAGCTGGTGCGTGCCGCCGGTACCTCCGCTCAGCTGATGGCTAAGGAAGGCGATGACGCTCAGATCCGTATGCCCTCCGGCGAGGTCCGCATCGTGCGTACCAACTGCTATGCCACCATTGGCCAGGTCGGCAACATCGAGCACGAGAACATCAACATCGGTAAGGCTGGCCGTAAGCGTCACATGGGTTGGCGTCCCACCGTCCGCGGTTCCGTCATGAACCCCAATGACCACCCCCACGGCGGCGGCGAGGGCCGTGCCCCTGTCGGTCGTTCCGGGCCTGTGACGCCTTGGGGCAAGCCCGCTCTGGGCTACAAGACCCGCAAGGGCAAGAACCCCACCAGCAAGTTCATCGTCAAGCGGCGTAACGAGAAGTAAGGAGGCAAGGTAATATGAGCAGATCTATTAAGAAAGGCCCTTATGTTGCCCCTGAGCTCCTCAAGAGAGTCGAGGCAATGAACGAGAAGAACGAGAAGAAGGTCCTCAAGACCTGGAGCCGTAGCTCCACCATCTTCCCCGCTTTCGTTGGCCACACCATCGCTGTCCATGACGGCCGGAAGCATGTGCCCGTGTATATCCAGGAGGATATGGTCGGTCACAAGCTGGGTGAGTTTGCTCCCACCCGCACCTTCCGTGGCCACACCAAGGATAAATAATTGAAGGAGGATGCTGAACATGGAAAACAAAACTGCTAAAGCGTATCTGCGCTATGTCCGCATCTCTCCCCGCAAGATCCAGATCGTCTGCGATCTGATCCGCGGCAAGGATGCCGGAACCGCTATGGCCATTCTGGCACAGACCCCCAAGGCTGCTTCCGAGCCCCTGACGAAGCTGCTGAAGTCCGCCGTGGCCAATGCCGAGAACAACTTCGGCATGGACCCCGCCAAGCTGGTGGTGTCTGAGGTGTTCGCCACCCCCGGCCCCATCCTCAAGCGTATGATGCCCCGGGCTCAGGGCCGCGCTTACCGCATTAACAAGCGCACTTCTCACGTCACCCTGGCTGTGACGGAAAAGGCATAAGAAAGGGAGGAGACAGTTTATGGGACAGAAAGTTAATCCCCATGGCCTGCGGGTCGGCGTCATCAAAGACTGGGATTCCCGTTGGTATGCCAGTGAAGAGAAGGTCGGCGACCTGATCGTCGAGGATCAGAAGATCCGCAAGTATCTCAAGAAGACTCTGTACGGTGCCGGCGTTCCCAAGATCGAGATCGAGCGCAGCAACGACATCGTTACCATCTATCTGCACTGCGCCCGTCCCGGTGTTGTCATTGGCAAGGGTGGCGAGCAGATCGAGCAGTATCGTCTGGCTGTGGAAAAGATGATCGGCAAGAAGGTCAAGCTGAACATCGTGGAAGTCCGCAACCCCGATATGAACGCTCAGCTGGTGGCTGAGAACATCGCCCAGCAGCTGGAGAAGCGTATTTCTCACCGCCGCGCCATGAAGAACTCCATGGCCCGCGCCATGCGTGCCGGCGCCAAGGGCATCAAGGTTTGCTGCTCTGGCCGTCTGGGCGGCCGCGAGATCGCTGGCGTTGAGCACTATCACGAGGGCACCATCCCCCTGCAGACCATCCGCGCCGACATTGAGTACGGCTTCGCGGAGGCTGCCACGACCTTCGGCCGCATCGGCGTGAAGGTGTGGATCTACAAGGGCGAGGTCCTCTCTCAGACCCTGCGCACCACTCCCCGCACCATGGACACCTCCAGGCCCTATCAGGAGCGTCGTGAGCGTCGTCCTCGCCGTGACGGTGATCGTCGCGGCGGTTTCGGCGGTGACCGTCGCAACGGCGGCTTCAACCGTGATCGTCAGGGCGGCTTCAACCGTCAGGGCGGTGCCGAGCGTCGTCCTCAGGGCGGCTTCCGGCCCAACACCAATCGTCCCGCTGCTCCCGCAGCCCCCGCTAAGGAAGGAGGAGCCAACTAATGTTAATGCCTAAGAGAGTCAAGTTCCGCCGTATGCAGCGGGGCCGCATGACTGGTAAAGCCACCCGTGGCAACACCGTTTCTTACGGTGAGTATGGTCTGATGGCTCTGGAACCCGGCTGGGTCAAGAGCAACCAGATCGAGGCCGCCCGTATCGCCATGACTCGTTACACCAAGCGTGGCGGTCAGGTCTGGATCAAGATCTTCCCCGACAAGTCCGTGACCATGCGTGCCGCCGACTCCCGAATGGGTTCCGGTAAAGGTACGCCTGAGTACTGGGTTGCCGTGGTGAAGCCCCAGCGTGTTATGTTTGAGATCGCTGGTGTCCCCGAGGAGATCGCTCGCGAGGCTCTGCGTCTGGCCAGCCACAAGCTGCCCATCAAGACGAAGATCGTTGCCCGCACCGAGGAAGCAGGTGAGTAAGATGAAGGCAAATGAAATCCGTAAGATGAATGCCGAGCAGCTCAATGAGAAGCTGACCGGCCTGAAGAAGGACCTGTTCATGCTCCGGATGCAGCACGCAACCAACCAGCTGGACAATCCCGTTAAGATCCGTGAAGTGAAGCACGATATTGCCCGAGTCAAGACCGTGCTGGCGGAGCTCGCCGCTTCCGATAAGCAGTAAGAAGGAGGGAAACGAGAATGAACGAAGTTAGAACTTCCTCCCGTAAGACCCGGGTAGGCAAAGTCGTTTCCGACAAGATGGATAAGACCGTGGTTGTGGCTGTGTCCGACCGCGTCGCCCATCCTCTATACAAGAAGATCGTCGGCCGTACCTACAAGCTGAAGGCCCACGATGAAAACAATGCCTGCGGTATCGGTGATACCGTGAAGGTGATGGAGACCCGCCCCCTGTCCAAGGACAAACGTTGGCGCGTGGTCGAGATCATCGAGAAGGCCAAGTAAGGAGGTGCCAGTATGATTCAGCAGGAAAGTTATCTGAAGGTTGCCGATAATACCGGCGCCAAGGAAATCAAGTGCATCCGCGTCCTGGGCGGTTCCACCCGGAAGTTCGGCAACATCGGCGACGTCATCGTGGCGTCTGTCCGTAAGGCCCAGCCCGGCGGCACCGTCAAGAAGGGCGAGGTGGTCAAGGCTGTCATCGTTCGCAGCGCCAAGGGTGTCCGCCGGAATGACGGCACCTATGTCCGCTTCGATGACAACGCCGCCGTCCTCATTAAGGACGACAAGAACCCCAGAGGTACCCGTATCTTTGGGCCTGTGGCTCGTGAGCTGCGCGACAAGGATTACATGAAGATCCTGTCCCTGGCTCCCGAAGTGATTTGATGGAGGGCTCGAACAATGGCTATGAACATTAAGAAGGGCGATACCATCGTCGTCCTGTCCGGCAAGGACAAGGGCAAGCAGGGCAAGGTGCTGGGCACTGTGCCCAAGAGCACCAAGATCGTGGCTGAGGGCATCAACATGGTGACCTGTCACGTCAAGCCCCGCCGTCAGGGCGAGGAGGGCGGCATCGTCAAGCGCGAGGCTGCCATCGCCGCCTGCAAGGTGCAGGTTGTCTGCCCCAAGTGCAACAAGGGTACCCGCGTTGCTCACAAGATCGAGGGCGACAAGAAGATCCGCGTGTGCAAGCACTGCGGTGCGGAACTGTAAGAAAGGAGCGAGATAACAAATGGCAAGATTGAAGGAACAGTATAAAGCCGAAGTTGCTCCCGCTCTGATGAAGCAGTTCGGTTACAAGTCCGTCATGCAGATCCCCAAGATCGACAAGGTTGTTATCAACGTGGGCTGCGGCGAGGCTCGTGAAAACGCGAAGGTGCTGGACAATGTTGTGGGCGATCTGGGTAAGATCACCGGCCAGAAGGCTGTTGTCACCCGTGCTCGCAAGTCCATTGCAAACTTCAAGCTCCGTGAGGAGATGCCCATCGGCGCCAAGGTCACCCTCCGCGGCGACAAGATGTGGGAATTCCTGGATCGTCTGTTCAACGTGGCTCTGCCCCGTGTCCGTGACTTCCAGGGCATCAACCCCAACGCTTTCGATGGCCGCGGCAACTATGCCATGGGCATCAAGGAGCAGCTGATCTTCCCCGAGATCGAGTATGACAAGATCGACAAGATCCGCGGCATGGACATCATCATTGTCACCACCGCTAAGACCGATGAAGAAGGCCGCGCCCTGCTGCAGCAGGTTGGCGCTCCCTTCGCCCGCTAAGGAGGAAGACAGTAATGGCAAAGACTTCTATGAAGATCAAGCAGGCCCGTCCTGCCAAGTTCTCCACCCGCAAGTACAACCGCTGCAAGCTGTGCGGCCGTCCCCACGCTTATCTTCGGAACTACGGTGTCTGCCGTATCTGCTTCCGTGAGCTGGCTTACAAGGGTGAGATCCCCGGCGTGCGTAAGGCTTCTTTCTAAAAAAATGAAAATGGCGCAGCAAAAAGACTTGACGAATTAAAATTTGTCTGGTATGCTGAAAAATGGGGCATTTCTGAGGAAATGCACCCATTACGCCATGTTCAGAAGTGTTTTTGGAGCCTGGCACTTATTTTCTTTAACAAAGGTCTTTGATATGGGACCTTGTTAATACGGATGGCGAAAGGTCATGACCAATTGTGCACCACGCGCGAGCGGACTGCTCCATTGGCCATGATACCTCGCTGCCGAAGCGGTCATAGACCGCAACTCTATAAATAGGAGGAACAATCCATGCATATCACCGATCCTGTTGCGGATATGCTGACCCGCGTCCGCAACGCAAACAATGCCAAGCATGAAACCGTGGATGTCCCCGCTTCCAACATGAAGAAGAGCATTGCTCAGATCCTGCTGGATGAGGGCTACATCAAGAGCTTCACCGTGGAGGATGACGGCCTGCAGGGCATGATTCACATCACGCTGAAGTACAACGCCGGCAAGGAGAAGGTCATCACCGGTCTCCGCCGTGTGTCCAAGCCCGGTCTCCGTGTTTACGTGGGCGCCGATGAGCTGCCCCGCGTGCTCCGCGGCCTGGGTATCGCCATCATCTCTACGTCCAAGGGCGTCATGACCGACAAGGCTGCTCGTGCAGCTCACGTTGGCGGCGAAGTCCTGGCATTCGTCTGGTAAGGAGGGTATCGAACAATGTCTCGAATTGGTAGAATGCCCATTACCGTTCCCGCCGGTGTTACCGTGAACGTTGCTGAGGGCAATGTGGTCACCGTCAAGGGACCCAAGGGCGAACTGACTCAGAGCCTGCGGCCTGAGATGATCATTAAACAGGAAGGTACGACGATCACCGTGGAACGTCCTTCCGACGATAAGCTGCATCGCAGCGTTCACGGCCTGACCCGCACCCTGCTCCACAACATGGTCATCGGTGTTACCGAGGGCTTTAAGAAGGAGCTGGACGTCAACGGCGTCGGTTACCGTGTTGCCAAGGAGGGTACGAACCTGGTCATGAACCTGGGTTTCTCCCACCAGGTGATCGTTCCTGAGATTCCGGGCATCACTGTTGAGGTTCCGGGTCCCAATAAAATCATCATTCATGGATGCGACAAGCAGGCTGTCGGCCAGTTTGCTGCCGAGGTCCGCGAGAAGCGTCCTCCCGAGCCTTATAAGGGCAAGGGCATCAAGTATACTGACGAGGTCATCCGCCGTAAGGTTGGTAAGACCGGCGCCAAGAAGTAAGGAGGTGTGCCGAAATGATTACTAGACCTAATACCAATAAGCAGCGCATGAAGCGTCATAAGCGTGTTCGCGCTAAGATCTCCGGCACTCCCGTGTGCCCCCGTCTCAACGTTTTCCGCAGCGAGGCCAACATCTATGCCCAGATCATCGACGATGTGAACGGCGTGACCCTGGCTTCCGCTTCCTCTCTGGACAAGGCCATCGAAGGTTACGGCGGCAATGTGACCGCTGCTTCCGCTGTTGGCAAGCTGATCGCTGAGCGCGCTCTGGCCAAGGGCATTGAGAACGTCGTGTTTGACCGCGGCGGCTATCTCTATCACGGCCGTGTGCAGGCTCTGGCTGAGGGCGCCCGTGAAGGCGGCCTGAAATTCTAAGGGAGGAGGAAACGAGAAATGGCAAGATTTGAAAGAGAACAGAGCGAGTATATCGAAAAGCTCGTTTACCTCAACCGTGTTTCCAAGACCGTCAAGGGCGGCCGTGTCATGAAGTTCTCCGCGCTGATGGTCGTGGGCGACGGCAAGGGCAAGGTCGGCTATGGTCTGGGCAAGGCCGCTGAGGTCCCCGAGGCCATCCGTAAGGGTCTGGAAGCCGCTAAGAAGAACATGATCACTGTGACCATGTCCGGCAGCACCATTCCTCATGAGACTGTTGGCGAGGCTGGCGCCGGCCGCGTGCTGATGAAGCCCGCTGCTCCCGGTACCGGTATCATCGCCGGCGGCGCTGTGCGTGCCGTCGTCGAGGCCGCAGGCATCAAGGATATCCGTTCCAAGTGCCTGCGTTCCAACAACCCCAACAACGTCGTCGCCGCCACCTTCCAGGGCCTCAAGAGCATGCGTGGTCCTGAGGATGTCGCCCGTATCCGCGGCAAGAGCGTCGAAGAGATCGTGGGTTAAGGAGGCGCTGAGAAATGGCTAAGAATATTACGATCAAGCTCGCTAAGAGCCTGAACGGCCGCCTGGAGAAGCAGGTTGCCACCGCACATTCCCTGGGCCTGCGTAAGATCGGTGACGTCACCGTGCAGCCCGATAACGATTCCACCCGCGGCAAGATCGCCAAGATCGGCTACCTGCTGCAGGTCACCGAAGAGAAGTAAAGGAGGACGGAATCATGAAATTGAGCGAACTGTCTCCCGCTGAGGGCTCCGTCCGTCAGGCTTACCGCAAGGGCCGGGGCGCCGGCAGCGGCAATGGCAAGACCGGCGGCCGCGGCCACAAGGGCCAGAAGGCCCGTTCCGGCGGCAAGGTCCGTATTGGCTTCGAGGGCGGCCAGATGCCTCTGGCACGCCGTCTGCCCAAGCGCGGCTTCAACAACATTTTCGCAACCCCGCTGGAGATCATCAACCTGAGTGCCCTGAACGCGTTTGAGGACGGCGATGTCGTCAACGTCGAGGCTCTGCTGGCCAAGGGCATCCTGTCCAAGTGCGAGTATGGCTTCAAGGTTCTGGGCAACGGCAAGGTCACCAAGAAGGTCACTGTCGAGGCTTCTGCTTTCTCCGCTTCTGCCAAGGAGGCTATCGAGGCAGCGGGCGGAAAGGCAGAGGTGAAGTAAAATGATCCAAACCATTCGCAAAGCATGGGGCATCCCTGAGCTGCGGAAAAAGATCGTTTTTACTCTCCTGATCCTGCTGATTTTCCGTCTCGGCAACGCCATCATGGTGCCCTATATCAACCGGGACGCTCTGGCCCTGCAGATGCAGGTCTGGGGCACCGGCCTGCTGGGCCTTTACAACGTGATGAGCGGCGGCGCTTTTGCCACCGCCACCGTGTTTGCCTTGAGCATCCAGCCTTATATTAACAGTTCTATTATCATCCAGCTGCTGACTGTGGCCATCCCCGCTCTGGAGCGGCTGGCCCGTGACGGCGGCGAGGAAGGTAAGAAGAAGATCCAGTCCATCACCCGCTACGCTACCGTGGCGATCGCCATTCTCCAGGCCATTGGCTATTACTTCATGATGAAGAATTACAACCTCCTGGAGCAGGACGGCATCTGGGTGGCACTGGTCATCATCGTGACTCTGATCGCAGGTTCCTCCTTCGTGATGTGGATGGGCGAGCAGGTCACCGAGTTCGGTGTAGGCAACGGTATCTCCATCATTCTGTTCGCCGGTATTCTGGCCCGGATCCCCTCTATGGTTTCCGGCATGAAGGACGGCATCCAGAGATGGTCCGCCATCAACGCAGGCACTTTGTCTGCGGAGACCCTGACCTCTGCCGGTTACACCGAGACACAGGCGCAGGCTTACCTGAACGGCGCACTGGCTCCCTGGAGCATTGCGCTGCTGGTCATCGGTATGCTGGCCCTGATCGCATTCATTGTCTTTATCAATGACGCTGAGCGCCGCATTCCCGTGCAGTATGCCAAGCGTCAGGTGGGCCGTAAGATGTATGGCGGCCAGAGCAGCACCCTGCCCATGAAGGTGAACATGTCCGGCGTTCTGCCTGTCATCTTCGCCCAGAGCATCGCTTCTCTGCCCATCACCATCTGGACCTTCATCGGTATGCCCAAGGAAGGTACTGTGTCCTACAGCATCTACAATGCCATTGATACGAAGTCCGTCATCTACATGGTGGTGTACTTCATCATGATCATTGGCTTCAGCTATTTCTACTCCAGCATCCAGTTCAACCCCGTGGAGATCGCCAACAACCTGAAGAAGCAGGGCGGCTTCATTCCGGGCTTCCGTCCCGGCCAGCCCACCGTGCAGTTCATTCAGAAGGTCCTGAACCGGATCACCATGTTCGGTGCCATCTATCTGGGTATCGTTGCCATCTGCCCCCTGATCGTGGGCAAGATCATTGGCAACTCTTCCCTGGCCATCGGCGGCACCTCCGTCATCATCGTGGTGGGTGTTGCGCTTGAGACCGTGAAGGCGCTGGAGAATCAGATGCTGATGCGTCAGTACAAGGGCTTCCTGGAATAAAAAGGAAGGCGTGCTGTCATGAAAATGATCCTGTTAGGCGCCCCCGGCGCCGGCAAGGGCACACAGGCTGAGCGCCTGTGCAAAGTGCTGAATATCCCCACAATCTCCACTGGCAACATCCTCCGGGCCGCCGTGAAAAACGGCACCCCCACCGGCAAGCAGGCGGAAGCCTACATGAAGGCCGGCAAGCTGGTCCCCGATGAGGTCATCATCGGCATCATCCATGACCGGCTGGACGAGGATGACTGCAAGAACGGCTATATCCTGGACGGCGTGCCCCGCACCATCGCTCAGGCTGAGTCTCTGGAGAAGGCCGGGATCCGGTTTGACGACGTAATCTCCATCGAGATCCCCGATGAGGCGATCATGGAGCGCATGAGCGGCCGCCGCGTCTGCGAGCACTGCGGAGCCAGCTACCATCTGGTGGCTGTGCCTCCCAAGGTGCCCGGCGTGTGCGACAGCTGCGGCGGCAAGCTGATTCAGCGTCACGATGATGAACCTGAGACGGTCAAGCACCGCCTTGAGGTCTATCATAAGGAGACGGAACCTCTCAAGGATTTCTACGCTGAGAGGGGTCTCCTGAGATCGGTGGAAAATCAACCCTCTGTGGAGGCCACAACCAAGGCCATCCTCAACGCCCTGAGGAGATGAGCTTATGATTACGCTCAAATCCGCACATGAGATCGAACTGATGCGCCGAGCGGGAAAAATTACCGCGGCTGCCCGTGCTTTGGCAGGGGAAATGGTAAAGCCCGGCGTAACAACCCAGGAGATCGACAGGGCAGTGGAGCATTTCATCCGCAAGCAGGGTGCCGTTCCCTCGTTCCTCCATTTTCCCGGCCCGCCGGGAGTCCGGGCATTCCCCGGCAGTGTCTGCGCCAGTGTCAACGATGAAATCATCCACGGTATCCCGGGTCCCCGGGTGCTGCAGGAGGGTGACATCGTCAGCATTGATGTAGGCGCCTATATCGGAGGATATCATGGGGACTGCGCAGCCACCTTTCCCTGCGGCAAGGTTTCTCCGGAGGCTCAGAATCTGATCGATGTGACCAGACAGAGCTTCTTCGAGGGCATCAAGTTTGCCAAGGAAGGCTGCCGGCTGTATGATATTTCCGCAGCGATCCAAGGTTATGCGGAGAGTCACGGCTGCTCCATCGTCCGTGAGTATGTCGGTCACGGCATCGGCACGGAGATGCACGAGTCACCCGAGATTCCCAACTACGGCCATCCCGGCCGCGGACCCCGGCTTCTTCGGGGCATGACCATCGCGGTTGAACCCATGGTGAACGCCGGCACTGCCGCCATCCGCCAGATGCCAGACGGTTGGACCGTCCGGACTGCGGACGGCAAGTTGGCGGCCCACTATGAGAATACGCTTCTGATCACCGACGGGGAGCCTGAGATCCTGACGGCTCCCGCCATCTGAGGAAAGACGTATATGGAGATCGCAAAATCAGATATTGTTCGTTCCGATGCCGGCAGAGATCAGGGAAAACTCTTCATCGTTCTCGCGGTGGAGGGGGAGTACCTCCTGCTGGCAGACGGAAAAGGCCGCAAGGCGGAGTCACCGAAACGCAAAAAACGCAAACACGTGCTGTTTGTGGCGGAGGATGACAGCCGTCTGGCGGATAAGATCAAACGCAGCGAGAAGATCACCAACAGTGAGCTTCGCAGGACACTCGCGGCCTACCGCGGGGAAGTCCAACCGGACCAGGAGGGATAACGTTTGGCAAAATCCGACATGATCGAAGTGGAAGGCGTTGTGGTAGAGTCCCTGCCCAACACGACTTTCCAGGTGGACATTGGAAATGGCCACATGATTCTGGCACACATCTCCGGAAAACTCAGAATGAATTTCATCAGGATCTTGCCCGGCGATAAGGTCACCGTGGAGATGTCTCCCTATGACCTGACCCGTGGCCGGATCACCTGGCGCAGCAAATAAGCCGCGTCCGGCGAAATCTAAGACACAAAACGCTGAAAGGAAGGTTACAAACTTATGAAGGTAAGACCGTCCGTGAAGCCCATGTGCGAGAAGTGCAAGGTTATTCGCCGCAAAGGCCGTGTTATGGTGATTTGCGAGAACCCCAAGCACAAGCAGCGCCAGGGCTAAGATTGATTGGAGGTTAAAAAGTATGGCACGTATTGCCGGTATTGACCTGCCCAAGGATAAGCGCATTGAAATCGGCCTGACCTATATCTATGGCATTGGCCGCAAGAGCGCGAAGGACATCCTGGAAAAGGCCGGGGTCAACCCTGACACCCGCGTGAAGGATCTGACTGACGCCGAGGAGCAGAAGCTCCGTGACGTGATCGACAACTATATCGTCGAGGGCGATCTGCGCCGTCAGACCGCTCTGGACATCAAGCGCCTCAGCGAGATCGGCTGCTACCGCGGCATGCGTCATCGCAAGGGCCTGCCTGTCCGCGGCCAGCGCAGCAAGACCAACGCCCGCACCCGCAAGGGCCCCAAGAAGACCATCGCAAATAAGAAGAAGTAAGAAAGGAGAACAGCAATGGCACAGGCAAAGAAAGTCATCCGCCGTCGGCGGGAGAAGAAGAACATTGAGCGTGGCCAGGTCCATATCCGTTCTTCTTTCAACAACACCATGGTAACCGTTACCGATACCCAGGGCAATGCTATTTCCTGGGCTTCCTCCGGCGGACTGGGTTTCCGCGGCAGCAAGAAGTCCACTCCCTTCGCGGCTCAGACCGCAGCCGAGACGGCTGCCCGCGCCGCTATGGAGCATGGCCTGAAGACCGTTGAGGTCTTCGTCAAGGGTCCCGGCCAGGGCCGTGAAGCCGCTATCCGCGCGCTGCAGGCCGTGGGTCTGGAAGTGACCATGATCAAGGACGTCACCCCCATCCCCCACAATGGCTGCCGTCCCCCGAAGCGCCGCCGCGTGTAATCGAAAGAGGAGGTAACAAGCAATATGGCAAAGAATATGCAGCCCATCGCCAAGCGCTGCAAGGCTCTGGGCATCTCTCCTGCTGAGATGGGTTACGCTAAGAAGACCACCAATCGTAATCCCGGCGGCCAGATGCGTAAGAAGAAGAGCGAATACGGCCTCCAGCTGGCTGAGAAGCAGAAGGTCAAGTTCATCTACGGTGTTCTGGAAAAGCAGTTCCACGCTTACTATGAGAGCGCTGCTGCCGCTTCCGGTAAGACCGGCGATAACCTGCTGATCCTGGTTGAGCGCCGTCTGGACAACGTTGTGTATCGTATGGGTCTCGCCGCTACTCGCCGTCAGGCCCGTCAGCTGGTGAGCCACGCCCACTTCACCGTCAACGGCAAGAAGGTCAACATTCCTTCCTACCTGGTGAAGGCTGGCGATGTCATCGAAGTGGCCGAGAGCAGCCGTTCTTCCGAGCTGTTCAAGCGCCTCACTGGTGAGAATGCCCCCATGACCCTGCTGCCTGCCTGGCTGGAGCGCACCAAGGGCACTCTCCAGGGTACGGTTGCTCACCTTCCCACCCGCGAGGAGATCGATACTCCCGTGGAAGAGCACCTCATCGTCGAGTTGTACTCCAAGTAATTGGGAGGATACCCTCGAAGAATGGTACGAACTGCAAGCGGCACGCGGCTTGACCGCGTGACCGCAATGACAAGATGAAGGAGGGTAACCGCATGATCGAAATTGAGAAGCCCCAGATCGAGTGCATCGAGACCCCGGCTGACATCACTTATGGCAAGTACGTGGTAGAGCCTCTGGAGCGCGGCTATGGCACCACCCTCGGCAACGCCCTGCGCCGCATTCTGCTTTCCTCTCTGCCCGGCACTGCGCCGACGACCATCAAGATCGACGGTGTGCAGCACGAGTTTTCCACCATCCCCGGCGTCAAGGAGGATGTGACGGAGATCGTTCTGAACATCAAGAGCTTGCTGACCAAGCTCCATGGTGATTCCGGCAAGACCGTCTATATCGAGGCGGTGGGTCCCTGCACAGTTACCGCCGGCGACATTAAGGCCGACGGTGAGGTGGAGATCCTGAATCCGGATCTGCACATTGCGACGCTGGACAGCGGTGCCACGCTGAACATGGAGATCACCCTCTCCCATGGTCGGGGCTATGTGCCCGCCGACCGGAATAAGCCCACGCAAAACGTCATCGGCACCATTGCCGTGGATTCCATCTATACCCCTGTCAAGAAGGTCAACTACACTGTGGAGCCCACCCGTGTGGGTACCTCCAGCGACTTCGACAAGCTGACGCTGGAAGTCTGGACCGACGGGACCATTTCTGCCCGGGACGCTGTTTCTCTGGGCGCCAAGATCCTGTGCGACCACTTTACTCTGTTCACCGACCTCTCCGAAAGCGTTGGCAGCAAGCCTACCGTGGTGGAGAAGGCGGAGGCCCAGCGTGACAAGGTACTGGAAATGACCATCGAGGAGCTGGACCTCTCTGTCCGCAGCTTCAACTGCCTCAAGCGCGCCAACATCAACACCGTCGAGGACTTGATCTCCAAGACCGAGGACGAGATGATGAAGGTCCGCAACCTGGGCCGCAAGTCCCTGGAAGAGGTCATCAACAAGCTGGCGATGATGGGCCTGCACCTGGCTGACGAGGAAAACAACTAAATTTTCCGCCGGGAACACCCCGGCGCACCAAAATCCTTACAAGGAGGAGAACCGAAATGCCCGGAACTCGGAAACTTGGCAAGACCAGCGACCAGCGCATGGCTATGCTGCGTCAGCAGGTCACTGATTTCTTGGATAACGGCAAGATGGAGACCACCATCACCCGTGCCAAGGAAATCAAGCCCATGGCTGAAAAGATGATCACCCTGGGTAAGAAGGCTGACCTGGCCGCTTACCGTCAGGCGATGTCTTTCATCACCCGCGAAGATGTCTGCAAGAAGATCTTCAAGGAGATCGCTCCCAAGTATGCGGAGCGCAACGGCGGCTATACCCGCATCATCCGCACCGGCATCCGCCGCGGCGATGCTGCTGAGACCGCTATCATCGAGCTCGTCTGATTCAGACCCGCTCACGGCGTAAGCACTGATAAAAGCCCCATTGTCATGGAACTCGAGACCATGACAATGGGGCTTTTTATGGGTTAATTAAATAGCTGTAACGCCATTTTATGTAGAACAAGCCCCCGGAAAAGCTTCCGGGGGCTTGTTCAGAAAAAAGAAGAAAAAGAAGAAAAAGAAGAAAAAAGAGAAAAGCAAAAATAAGAACTGGACTTACCGCACGCCAAAGAGGAGATCTCCGTAGGTGGGGAAGGGCCAATATTTGTCGGCAGTGATGGACTCTGCCTCGTCGCAGACCACTCGCAGCTCTGCCATTTTTTGCAGGACCACATCCCGGATCACATAGGCTGCGTCCGTTACATCGGGGATTGCTTTCAACCGGATCAGGGTGGTATCCAGAGAGGAAGCGGCGTCACTGATCTCGTCCGCCAGCTTGGAGAGTTTGGAGATCAGATCCTTTTCATATTTACAGGCCAGCCCGGGAACCGCCGCAGTTTTGGCGGCCACGGTGCCGGACAGATTGCCCAGATAGGCCTCCACAGCAGGCAAGATCTCTTTACGGGCCATATCTACCATGGTGAGACCCTCAATATTGACGGTTTTGCAGTAGTTTTCCAGGCAGATTTCGTACCGGGAGTGAATCTCCGCTTCGGAGAAAATCTTCAGAGAAGTGAGCATTTCCACGTTTTTCTTTTCCAGCACGGTGGCCAGAGCATCCGGTGTGGTGCGGAGATTCAGCAATCCGCGTTTTTCTGTGGCCTCCTTGATCCAGGCGTCATCATAGCCGTTGCCGTTGAAAATGATCCGCTTGTGGGCCTTGATGGTCTCCTTGATCAGGTCATGGAGCGCGGACTCAAAATCAGACACACCCTCCAGCCGGTCGGCAAATTCCTTCAGCGTTTCTGCCATGGCTGCGTTGAGCATGATGTTGGCACAGGCGATAGAATCAGAGGAGCCCACCATGCGGAACTCAAACTTGTTGCCTGTGAAGGCGAAGGGGGAGGTGCGGTTGCGGTCCGTGGTGTCCCGGGTGAATTTAGGCAGCACATGAACGCCCAGCTTCAAAACGGTTTTCTCTGTGCCGCTGTAAGGGGTATCCGTCTCAATGGCATCCAGAACAGCGGTAAGCTCGTCGCCCAAAAAGATAGAGATCACGGCAGGCGGCGCTTCATTGGCACCCAGACGGTGATCGTTGCCGGCAGTGGCAACAGACAGCCGCAACAGGTCCTGATAATTGTCCACGGCCTGAACGGCGGCGCACAGGAACAGCAGGAACTGGGCATTTTCGTAGGGCGTCTCACCAGGTTTGAACAGATTCACGCCGGTGTCCGTAGCCAAAGACCAGTTGTTATGCTTGCCGCTGCCGTTGACGCCGGCAAAGGGCTTTTCCGCCAGCAGACACACCAGATCGTGGCGAGAGGCGACTCTCTGCATGATCTCCATAATCAGTTGGTTCTGGTCGGTAGCCACATTGGCTACTGTATAAATCGAAGCCAATTCGTGCTGGGAGGGAGCTACCTCGTTATGTTCCGTCTTCGCATAGATACCCAATTTCCACAGTTCTGTGTTCAGTTCCTCCATATAGGCTTCTACCCGGGGTTTGATAGCGCCGAAGTAGTGATCATCCAATTCCTGCCCCTTGGGAGGCTTTGCACCGAACAGAGTCCGACCGCAGAAGACCAGATCCTTCCGCTTTTCATACATGGCCTTGTCAATGAGAAAATACTCCTGTTCGGGGCCTACGCAGGGATGAACACATTTGACATCCTCATTGCCAAAGAGCCTCAGCACTCGCAGTGCCTGTTTGTTCAGGGCCTGCATGGACCGCAGCAGCGGTGTTTTCTTATCCAAGGCCTCGCCACTGTAGGAACAGAACGCCGTGGGGATGCACAAGGTATGTCCCTTAATGAAGGCATAGGAAGTGGGGTCCCAGGCGGTATAACCGCGGGCCTCAAAAGTGGCCCGCAGACCGCCGGAAGGGAAGGAGGAAGCGTCCGGCTCTCCCTGAATCAACTCCTTGCCGGAAAATTCCATGATGACGCCGCCGTCGGGAGAAGGGGAAATGAAGCTTTCGTGTTTTTCTGCGGTAATGCCAGTCAGCGGCTGGAACCAGTGGGTGAAATGGGTAGCGCCGTGCTCCACAGCCCAGTCCCGCATGGCGGTAGCTACCGCGTCTGCCACATGGGCGTCCAGAGAAGCACCCTCATCAATGGTCCTCTTCAGAGAAGCATAAACATCGGAGGGCAGCTTGGCCCGCATGACCCGGTCATCAAATACCAGACTGCCGAAATAGTCAGAAACTGTACGCATGTATAAACTCCTTTCCATCATAAAAAAGGGGGCACCGATCCCCCGGAATCACATTCCGGGACACCGTTGCCCCTCCGCATAACAATCAAAAATAGCGTCTTGAAGATCACTCTCCAAGACGCCATTGCCTTTGATGCTGGGGATTATACACGATAAGATTTTGCTTGTCAAGATGTTTCCTACAAAAAAACGGAGGAATTTTCGGGAAATTTGCCGAAGCCTCTTGACATCCCGGAAATACCTGTTAAGATAGAAATACAATTTCAAAGTCCCTTATCAAGAGTGGCGGAGGGAACGGCCCGATGAAGCCACGGCAACCTGTTTTCACAAGGTGCCAATTCCGACGGAAACGACAGATGAGGAGCGGAAAACGATCTTTTCACGCGCTTCCATGTCGGAAGCGCGCGTTTTTTGTCATCCGGCGAGGGACAGCAAAGGAGAAAGAACATGGCAAGAACCTACTTATTTACCTCTGAATCCGTGACCGAGGGCCACCCCGACAAGATCTGCGACCAGATCTCTGACGCGGTGCTGGACGCCATTCTGGCCAAGGACCCCAACGGACGCGTGGCCTGCGAGACCACCGCTTCCACCGGCCTGGTACACATCATGGGCGAGATCACCACCAGCTGCTACGTGGATATTCCCAAGATCGCCCGGGAAGTTATCCGGGATATCGGTTATGACCGTGCCAAGTACGGCTTTGACTGCGATACCTGCGGTATTATTTCCAACATCGACGAGCAGTCCAGCGATATCGCTCTGGGCGTGGACAAGTCTCTGGAGGCCAAGGAATCCGGCGAGGCCGAGCTGGATAACGGCGCCGGCGACCAGGGCATGATGTTCGGCTACGCCTGCGACGAGACCCCGGAGCTGATGCCCCTGCCTATTTCTCTGTCTCATAAAATGGCCCGGAAGCTCACTGAGGTCCGCAAGACTGGCCTTGTGAACTATCTGCGGCCCGACGGCAAGACTCAGGTTACTGTGGAGTATAACGGCGAGAAGCCCATCCGTGTGGATACTGTGGTGCTCTCCACCCAGCACAGCCCCGAGGTGACGCTGGAGCAGATCCGCAAGGATATGATCGACATGGTCATCAAGCCCACCATTCCCGCGGAGCTGCTGGACGAGAATACGAAGATCTATGTGAACCCCACCGGCCGGTTCGTCATCGGCGGCCCTCAGGGTGACAGCGGTCTCACCGGCCGGAAGATCATCGTGGATACCTATGGCGGCAGCGCCCCTCACGGCGGCGGCTGCTTCTCCGGCAAGGACCCCACCAAGGTGGACCGCTCCGCTGCTTACGCCGCCCGCTGGGTGGCCAAGAACATCGTGGCGGCAGGACTGGCCCGGAAGTGCCAGGTGCAGTTGGCCTACGCCATCGGCGTGGCCCAGCCCGTCAGCGTGCTGGTGGATACCTTCGGTACCGGTACGGTGGGGGATGAGAAGCTGGAAGAGGCTGTGAAGAAGGTCTTTGACCTGCGGCCCACCGCCATCATCCGGGATCTGGACCTGAGAAAGCCTATCTATCGCCAGCTGGCGGCCTACGGCCACATGGGCCGCGAGGATCTGGGCGTATCCTGGGAAAAGACCGACCGGGTGGACGCCCTGAAGGCTGCCCTTCAGTAACGGAATCAACTGTCAGATAGAACCCACCCCGGAGTACACAGTACTCCGGGGTGGGTTTGAGTTTACCGATAAAGCAGTAGATTTTCCGTAGCGGTAAGGAAGGGTGTGCGCGGGAAACCCAAGAAGGGTGTCCTGCGCAATTGAGATCCTAAGTTTTCAGAAATTCTATAAAGTTCTGAAAACTTGTTCAGCGGGGAGAAAAAGTTTTTTTCGATACGCTGAACCCACCCCGGAGTACACAGTACTCCGGGGTGGGTTTGAGTTTACCGATAAAGCAGTAGATTTTCCGTAGCGGTAAGGAAGGGTGTGCGCGGGAAACCCAAGAAGGGTGTCCTGCGCAATTGAGATCCTAAGTTTTCAGAAATTCTATAAAGTTCTGAAAACTTGTTCAGCGGGGAGAAAAAGTTTTTTTCGATACGCTGAACCCACCCCGGAGTACACAGTACTCCGGGGTGGGTTTTTTCAAATCTTTTCCAGCATGGACCGGACGGTGTCCAGATCCGCGGAAGTGAGGCCGTAAAGTGCGGCTACCGCCCGGTCAAGCTGCTGCCGGACGGCGTCCTGACAGCGGGGGTCTGAGGTTCGGTGGCCCTCCTCGCAGAGAGCGGCGATGGACAGATGACGGCTGTCCGCGGGGTCAAAGGCCGGAATATGCAGCTTGTCCAGCACATGAGCGGAAATACTGGTGGGGTTCATGTAGCAGGTGACGCAGCAGCGCACCGGAGCGGAGCTGAGAATCCCGCAGAGATAATAGGCCTCCTCCCGGCAGTCAGTGCTCACATAGATCACCTTTTCGTTGGGCAAGGGCAGCCTTTCTCCCAGATAGGGGTCCTGCATCGGTGCGATGACCGCCGTGATGAAGGAGCGGGCGATGTAGCGCCACGCTACCTTGTAGCGGGAAAACGTATAGGGCCCCACCCGCAGCAGCGCGTAGAAGTAACGCTCTTGAATGGCTCGCTCCCACCCGGCGAAGCCTTTCCGGGTTTCCAGAAGATCCCGGAACCGGGTCAGGTAGGCGTAGGTCAGCGGCAGATCCTGCCGCAAATCCGCTTCCGCAAGAGGATAGATTTTGGTTTCAGCCGTGTGGGGGCACAGCAGCCAGGCGCGGCTGCGGACGCTCCACTGGGAGAGGTCGCTGCCCTGAATAAGGGGATAGACGCAGGTTGGCTCCAGCTCCGCCGTAACGGCGGGGGCCTTGCGGCGGGCCTTTTCCGCCAGATTGGTGACCCGCAGGGCATTGCCTGTCCGTTCCAGAATCTGGAACCGATAGACGGCGTTGGCCCCGCCGGTGAATACGCCGGTCCGGGCCTGATAGGGATTGCTGCCTAAAAGAGCGTCCAGTACTGGAGCAAGTCCATTGGGAGCGCTGACCCACACGGAGCCGGGATCATCCCGGTGGGCGGGAGCGGCGGTCATGTTCTCCATCCGCACAAAGGGAAGAACGGAGGCAATCGTCGCGTCCGGTGACCGGACCGCCCGCCGGAAGCCGGGCTTTGCCTGCCAGTGCCGGTAGGGGACAGGGAAAACGTGGCGGGCATCCCGCTGGATGAGTACCAGCGCAACAGGGGTACAGATCCCGTCAAAGGGCCGGATGCGGCCAAGGTCTTCCACCTCCAGCACCCGAAAATCCAGACCGGGGCCGTCCAGATGAAACCGCCGGAACCCGGCGCCGTTCTGGGCGGAGCGGAAGGTGGCCTGCCGCAAGATAAAACTGAGGCGCCCACCGGGGACGAGAAAGCGGTCCAACGCGGCGCAGGTGAACAGGGTGGACACATCCTCCTTGGAAAAACCGAGCCGGGGGCCTTTTACCTGCAACAGGCCGTATTCCCCCCACAAATGCTGGGACCCGGCCCGATACCGGGGGAACAGGTACTCCCAGTTCACCCATGGGGGATTTCCCATGACTATATCTGCCTTTTGATGGAAGAACGCCCAGATACGATTCAGCAAAATACCGGCCAAAAGAAGCCGCCCATTCGGGGGCAGAGAGGTGAGCAGACCGCGTGCTTCCGGCATGGAAAGAAATTCCTCCGGATCGGGGCGCATTTCCACTGCCTGACGGCAGAGGGACAGGGGAACATCACATGCCAGACCACAGCCGGTGTCGATCACCAGCGTATCCCCACGGAGGATGGGGATATTCAGAGCGTCATAGCGGTAAATGGGAAGAAACAGACCCGCTTCCGGCAGCGGCTGGCGGGCCATGACGGCCAGATAATTGACCTTCGCCGTTAGGACTGCCAATGGGTGGAGGTCGAAGCCTGCCACCTGATCGGATAAGGGAGGACCTTGGGGCGTATCCGCCCGGATCATGCGGAGAGCCTGGATCAAAAAAACACCGGAGCCGCAGGCGGGGTCCAGAAAGCGCAAATCTCCGGCCTGCTGTCCGCTGGCGCTGACGGCATTTTGCAGCGTCCGTTCCGCCAGCCAGCCGGGGGTGTAGTATTCCCCAAGGGCATGGCGGAGGGCCGGGGGGACCACGGTTTCGTAGATGCGGCTGAGACTGTCCGGGGAAAGGGTGCTGCCTTCCGGACAGGTGTCAAAGGCCTCCAGACAGGCCCGCAATTCCTCACCCTGGGTTTCCAGCGCCGGGTCCCAGATGTCCAGCGGCCAGATATACCAGTCATCCCCACAGAAATTGCGGATACCCCGGTTAACAAAGGCCCTGCCGGAGAGAAGCTCCGTCAGAGGCGGTTCGGGGGTCGCACCCCGGAGGGTGTTCCAGGCGATGAGCTTGATGAGCACACTGTAAAAGGTCTGGATGCTTTGCAGGAGCCGGGGCAATTCCGGCGGTGTGTCAAAACCAAACCGATCACCCAAGGACCCGGCGTCGGTTTTTGCATTGGGAGAGAGCCGCTGGCGCAGATCACCGTAGATCAGTTCCAATTCCTGCGCCCACAGCTCAAACAGCGCTGAACCTTCCCACAGGGTGGGGTCCAGCCACTGATAAAAACAACGGACACACCGCACCATGACGCCATGGAGCGGTGTGTCCTCTTTTTTCAGTTGGATCAAGATGGAATGCAGATCGTACATGGTCCCTCCGGCGGGCTGACTGCCGCCTGACAGTTTATTTGGTTTCCGCAGCGGCCCGGACGGGCAGTTCGCTGATAAGGGTGGAGCCCAGCACCAGAACGGCGCCAAGGATGCCGCTCCAACCCAGAGGCTCCTTCAGCAGCAGAGCGGAGAGGAAGATGGCTACGATGGGGTCGATGTAGCTGAACAGCACCACCGTCTGGGCGGGGAGATAGGTCATGGAGCCGAAGAACAGGGAATAGCACCAGCCGGTGTGGAAAACACCTACGATCAGCAGCAGTACGGCGCCCAGAGGTGTCAGAACCATAGCGGCTACATCCTCCGTCAGCAGGATGTAGGGGATCATCACCAGTGCTGCCACCGCCAGCTGTACCAGAGTCCGCTCACAGGCGGGGACCTGATCCAGAAACTTGTTGATGGACACATCGCTGGCATAAAGCACGGCGGAAAGAAGGGCCAGCAGGATACCGGTGGCCTCTCCGGCCTCCGGCAGACCGGACTGGGGGACCCCGGAGACAAACACCATGCCGCACAGGGCGGCCAGCACACAGAGGAGCTTTCTGGTGGTCAGCTTTTCGTGGAACAGAAAGGGGGAGGCCAGCGTCACGAACACCGGCGCCATGTAGTAGCACAGGGTAGCGGTGGCCACGGTGGTGTACCGGTAGGCTTCAAACAACGTGATCCAGTTGAAGCTGATGATCGCGCCGGAAAGAGCCAGCAGCTTCCAATGCGGCTGGACGCTTGCCCACCGAAAGGGTGTCCGGCGGAGATACAACAAGAGCAGCAGGAACACTGCGCCCACCGCACCGCGGACAAAGGCAATGACGGAGGAGGGCAGGTTGATATAGCGGACAAAGATGCCGATGGTGCCGAAGGCGGTGACGGCAATGATGAGATCCAGCTTGGCACGGTTGACGGACTTCATAGGAACAAACCTCTCTTGGACAAAAATAGAGAAATCCTGGGGATGGACTTACGCCAGCAGCGGCAGCAGGACATCCGTCAGCAGCTGGAGGGCCTCCTCCAGATCGGACTGGGACAGACCGGCGTAGTTGATGACCAGCGTGTGAGCGAAGCGGGGGTCCGGTACGGCGGCATACTCTGAGAGAAAGCTCAGTCGGATGCCGGCCTCCGCCGTCAGGCGGCGCAATTCTTCATCGGAGCGGTTGGTATCCAGCCGCAGCAGAAAGTGCAGACCGGCCCCCTCCTCGGAAAAGGTGACATGGCTGGCCAGCGGCGAAGCCCGGAAGGCGCTGATGGTGGCGGAGCGGCGGTCCCGATATTCCTTCCGCATCCGGGAGAGGTGGCGCTCGTAGTGGCCCCCGGCGATGAAACGGGCCAGAACGTGCTGCGCCAGCGCAGGGACCGTACAGGCATAGAAGCCCAGCTCCTGCCGGTAGCGTTCCAGCAGCCGGGGCGGCAGCACCAGAAAGCCGAGGCGCATAGAGGGGGAAATGGTCTGGGAAAAGGTGTTCAGGTAAATGACCCGGCCCCGGTCATCGATGCTTTGCAGGGTGGGGATGGGACGGCCAGTGTAGCGGAACTCGCTGTCATAGTCATCCTCGATGATGGTGGAGCCGGTATCCTCTGCCCATCGCAGAAGGGCTTGCCGCCGGGCGATGGGGGTCACCAGTCCGGTGGGGTACTGGTGGTTGGGGGAGATGTGCAGCGCCCGCGCCTTGGATCTCATCAGCGCCGCCAGTTCTACGCCCTGATTATCCAGCGGGATGGGGGCGCAGACGGCCCCGCAGGCGTCATAGACCTGACGGATCTTGGGATAGCCGGGGTCCTCCACGGCGAACACCGTGTCCCGGCCCAGCAGTTGGGCCAGCAATAAGTAAAGGTATTCCGCACCGGCGCCGATGACGATCTGTTCCGGGGAGACTGCCATACCTTTGAAGTCCCGGAGATCGTCGGCAATGGCCTGCCGCAGGGCAGCCAAGCCCTGATGGGGGACCGGGGACAACAGAGCCTCCGGTGCTTCTGAGAGGACCTGCCGGGTGAGGCGGGCCCAGGTGGAAACGGGGAACCGGGCGGTGTCCACCTGATTGCGGCCCAGATCCAGCCGCCAGGAAACAGCGGGGGTCTCCGGCATCAAAACCGAGCGGACAGCAGGCGGTGGGGCCCGCTCCACGGCGGAGACAAAAAAGCCACGCTTGGGCCGGGCCTGTAAATAGCCCTCCGCTTCCAACTGGCTGTACGCGCTCTCCACGGTAACAACGGAGACCCGCAGATGCTCCGCCAGCGCCCGCTTGGAGGGAAGCCGCGTCCCGGCGGGCAGAGCACCGCTGAGAATGTCCGCCCGGATCCGGCGGCACAGGTATTCATAGAGGGGGAGAGAACCCCGCTCCTCCATGGGGTAAGTCAGCATAGCGGCACCTCCAGAATGGAATAGGGAAAAACGCCCCGGCAAGGGTGACCCAGCCGGGGCGGAATGATTAGAAAGAAAACTCAGAAGCTGCCCGGGCCGTCGGAGAAATCTGACTGCCGGGAGCGGAACTCCGGCATATCTTCCTTGGCGGCATCGAAATAGGCAAGCTGGACGCACTGGTAGTTAGGCAGATAGAAGATGGACAGCGCGTAAACGAAGGCGGAGGCTGTCAGGATCTGCCACAGAGGCATGGGAGCGGCGAGGGCCGTATAGGGGTCCATACCGCTGAACCCAAGGGTCAAAATCGCCTGACTCGTGAAAAAGAGACTGGGAAGCATACTCAGCAGGATCCAGCCCATGTAGCTGAGATCCAGCTTGAACAGCTCCATTTTATACCCCTGCGTCTGCCGCTTGCTTAAATTCAGTGCCTCCATAATATCCATATCCGGATTTTCATAGAGATTATAGAGGGCGAAGCTGTAACGGTAATGGGCGATGAAGCCGGGGAACACAAACAGCATAGACCACAGGAACACAAACAGGTTGATGACGATGTTCAGAGCGATGATCTTGCCGGTGAAGGAAAAGCCGTCGAACAGCACCGCGTATTCCGAACGCTCCCGGCGGCGGATATCCATACAGTAGAAGGCAAAGCCGGCGGCTAAGATCCACTCAGCCAGCGTTGTGAGGATGGAGAGGAAGGTGGATACCAGCTCCGGCCCGGGAATCAGGGCCTCCAGCAGGCTGAGCAGAAACAGACAGGCACAGTACAGGGCCGTCATACCCTTGGGGGATACCTGAGCTGTCTGCAAGAGTTCCCGGGTCTGGGCTTTCATTTCGGCGCGGTCAATGGGCTTCGTCATAAAAAGGGACCTCCATTCGCCGCTCCGACAGACAGGCCGGACTGCGGCGATACTTTCTGAAAGATATGCTTCATCATAGCATACCTCCGAAAAAAAGACAAGAGAGGCAAAGGGGGTACAGCGACTGCGGGAGTTGTCGGCAGGAAAATATGCAGGTTGACCAAAAAGAGAGGGTGGGCTTGTGCAAAAACAGGGAAAAAGTGGAGGAATACAAAGAAATTGATAAATTTTATACAAAAAAACGAATTCATAGTCTGGACATTTTTCAACGGGTGGTGTAGAATAAAGCGCAGTATGTGATAGTGCGCCGAAGCATGGCCTGCCATGCCATTGCCCGATGGCGGGGCGGGGTATGCTTTGACACCTATCAATGGAGTAAGAATGAGGTGAAGACAATGGCACAAGCTTTCTTTGGCGGCGTTCATCCCCATGATATGAAGGCCGCAACCAATGAAAAGGCCATCGAGCAGCTGGCACCCCCGGCTACCGTGGTCATCCCCATGTCGATGCACTTTGGCGCACCCTGCACCCCGATCGTAAAAGTAGGCGACCAGGTAAAGGTGGGTCAGAAAATCGGCGAATTCAAGGGGCTGGGCGCCCCGATTCATGCCAGCGTTTCCGGTACGGTGAAGGCCATCGAGCCCCGGCCCTTCTCTATGGGCGGCGACATGGTGTCCGTTGTGATCGAAAACGATTTCCAGAACACGGTCAGCGAAGAGGTGAAGGCTCCTGCCGATCCCGACGCTCTGACGGTGGAGGAAATGGTCGAGATCGTGAAGAATGCCGGTATCGTGGGTATGGGCGGCGCGACCTTCCCCACGCATGTTAAGATCTCCGGCGGCATCGGCAAGGTGAAGGACGTGCTCATCAACGGCGCTGAGTGCGAGCCTTACATCACCGGCGACCATCGGGCCATGCTGGAGCGTCCCGAGGAGATCATCGGCGGCGCTACCTATCTGGCCAAGATGTTCGGCGTGGACAAGGTCATCATCGGCGTTGAGGACAACAAGCAGAACGGCATCGACGCCATGAACAAGGTCATCGCTGAGAAGAAGGCCCCCGTTGTGGTGGAGCCTCTGCGCTGCCGTTACCCCCAGGGCGGTGAGAAGCAGCTCATTCAGGCCATCACCGGCCGTCAGGTGCCTCCCGGCGGCCTGCCCGCTGATGTGGGCTGCGCGGTGTTCAACATCAACACCACCATCTGCATCTTCAAGGCCATCACCACCGGTATGCCCGTGGTGAACAAGGTGGTCACCGTGTCCGGCTCCGGCATCGTGGACCCCAAGAACATCGAGTGCCCCATCGGTACCCCCGTGTCTCTGCTGCTGGACGCTTGCGGCGGCGTGAAGGACGGTACTTACAAGCTCATCGCCGGCGGCCCCATGATGGGCATGGCCCAGTATACCGCGGATATTCCCGTGGCCAAGGGCACCGGCGCCATCCTCGCTTTCTGCGAGAAGGAGGAGCAGACCGTTGAGCATCCCCAGTGCATCCGCTGCGGTAAGTGCGTTGCCGCCTGCCCGGTGCACCTGGAGCCTCTCTTTATGTATCAGTATGCCGAGAAGGGCATGGTGGATGAGCTGAACGAGGCCCACATCATGGACTGCATGGAGTGCGGCGCCTGCGCTTACGCCTGCCCCGCCCGTATGCACCTGACCCACATGTTCAAGACTGGCAAGCAGCTCGTCAAGAACAAGATGGCTGCCGATCGGGCCGCCGCTGAGGCCAAGAAGGCCGCGGAAGCGAAGAAGGAGGCATAAGAGATGACCGATTACAAGAATTTGAAGCTCATTGCCACTTCCAACCCTCACATCCGCGGCAGTGAGACCACCCGGTCCATCATGCTGGACGTCATCATTGCCATGTGTCCCGCTCTGATCTGGGCCATCATTTACTTCGGCGTGGAGGCTCTGCTCCTCACCGCCGTGTCCGTCATTGGCTGCGTTGTCTTTGAGGGACTGTACCGCAAGCTCATGCACAAGCCCCAGTCCATCGATGACCTCTCTGCTGTGGTCACCGGTATGCTGCTGGCTTTCGTCTGCCCCGCCACCACCCCGCTGTGGATGATCCTCATCGGTGACTTCTTTGCCATCATTGTGGTCAAGCAGCTCTTCGGCGGCATCGGCAAGAACTTCCTGAACCCTGCTCTGGCAGGCCGTGCCGCTCTGCTGGCCAGCTATGCCGGTGCGATGACCACCTGGCTGCCTGCCGGCACCAAGGCCGCCATCGGCGGCGGTATGCCTGTGGACGTGGTTTCCGCCGCGACCCCGCTGGCCTATCTGAAGACCGGCGATCTGGAGGGCCTGAAGCAGATCGCCTCCGTGGGTGATATGTTCCTGGGCAAGGTGGGCGGCTCCATGGGTGAGGTTTCTGCCCTGATGCTGCTCATCGGCGGTCTGTACCTGATCTGGCGCAAGGTCATCAACTGGCAGACTCCCGTGGCTTACATCGCCACCGTGGCTGTTCTGACCGTGCTGTTCCCCAAGGCCGGCGGCGCTGAGTATATGCTTTACAGCATCTTCGGCGGCGGCCTGTTCCTGGGCGCTTTCTTCATGGCTACCGACTATGCCATCTCCCCTGTCACCAAGAAGGGCCAGCTGATCTACGGTATCGGCTGCGGCCTGTTCACCGTGTTCATCCGGTACTTCGGTTCTTACAATGAGGGCGTTTGCTACTCCATCATGGTCATGAACTGCTGCACCGCATTGATCGACAAGTACACCAAGCCCGTTCGTTTCGGCGTGGTGAAATCCGACAAGAAGGAGGCAGCCGCGAAATGAGCAATGAAGTGAAGACCAAGGAAAAGGTCAATATGGACCCCAAGTACATCATCAAGCTGACTGTGACCCTGCTGCTTACCTGCATGGTCGTGGCTGGCCTGCTGGGCTGGGTCAACAGCATCACCAAGGATAAGATCGCCGCGATCACCTGGGAAAAGACCGTGGCCGCTATGCAGAAGGTCATTGAGGCCGATGACTTCTCCGACGCCATGGAGCTGACCGACGATATGACTGCCGCTGCCACCGCTCAGGGCGGTACTTTGGCTGCTGTCTATCAGGCTCAGTCCGGCGGTCAGCCTGTGGGCTACGCCATCAACGTGGAGGCTTCCGGCTCTCAGGGCACCATCTCCATGATGGTGGGTATCGACATGGACGGTGCTGTCACCGGTGTTTCCATTGTCACCAACTCTGAGACCTCCGGTATCGGCTCCAAGGTCATGAGCAACGAGCCTCTGACCAACGGCACCCGCGTTCTGGATCAGTTTATCGGCAAGTCCGCCGCTGACGGCGTTCTGTCCGTTGGCTCCAACGTGGACGCCATCACCGGCGCTACCGTGTCCACCAAGGGTGTGACCACCGGCGTCAATGCCGCTTTGGCTGCTGCCGGCGTCATCGGTTAAGAGAGGAGGACACTGAAGTATGAATCTTGGTAAACAATTCAAGGACGGTATGCTGACGCAGAACCCCGTTCTGGTTCAGGTGCTGGGCATGTGCTCTACCATGGCCATCACCACCTCTTTCTTCAACGGCATCGGCATGGGTGTGGCGGTTACCATCATCCTGACCCTGTCCAACGTCATTATCTCCGCTATGCGGAAGATCATCCCTGATAAGATCCGTATCGCCATGTTCATCGTGGTGATCGCCGGCTTCGTGACCTGCGTGGACCTGTCTATTCAGGCATTCCTGCCGGATCTGGCCAACTCTCTGGGCGTGTTCATCCCCCTGATCGTGGTGAACTGCATCATCCTGGGCCGTGCGGAGGCTTTCTCCTACAAGAACGGCATGGTTGCCTCTTTCTTTGACGGCATCTTCCAGGGCATCGGCTACACCTGGGTTCTGCTGGCCATGTGCATCATCCGTGAGTTTCTGGGCGGCGGCACCTTCGGCGGCGGCGTCCTGGGCGCTGTGAACGAGGCCGGTCAGCATGTGGGCATCCAGATCTTCCCCGCTGATTACGGTATCGGTATGCTGACCCTGCCTGTGGGCGGCTTCCTGGTGCTGGCTGCTCTGATCGCTGCCATGCAGTGGGCTCTGGCTCGTCCCAAGAAGGATAAGGAGGAGAGCAAATAATGGAAATCTTTAAGCTGCTTTCGATCACGCTGGGTGCAATCCTGGCAAACAACTTCATCTTCTCCCAGTTCCTGGGCTGCTGCCCCTTCCTGGGCGTTTCTAAGAAGGTGGATACCGCGGTGGGCATGGGCGTGGCTGTTACCTTCGTTATGGGTCTGGCCTCCGCTGTGTGCTTTGTGGTGAACAAGTACATCCTGATCCCCCTGGATCTGGCTTACATGCAGACCGTGGCATTCATTCTGGTCATCGCTTCTCTGGTGCAGTTCATCGAGATGTTCCTCCAGAAGGCCATGCCCGCTCTGTATACCGCTCTTGGCGTGTATCTGCCCCTGATCACCACCAACTGCGCAGTTCTTGGCGTTGTGCTGCTGAACGTGCAGAATGGCTACAACTTCATTGAGTCTGTGGTCTACGGCATCACCGGCGGTCTGGGCTTCCTGCTGGCCATCGTGCTGTTCGCCAGCATCCGTGAGCGTCTGGTGTTCGCTGACTATCCCAAGTGCTGGGACGGTTTCCCCATCGCGCTGATCACCGCCGGCCTGATGGCTCTGGCCTTTATGGGCTTCTCCGGCCTGAAGGTCTGGTAAGGAGGTAGGAAAGATGGGAAATATTATTGCTGCTATCGCAGTTCTGGGCGCTCTGGGCGCTCTGTTCGGACTGATCCTGTCCGTGGCTTCCAAAATCTTTGAAGTCAAAAAGGATCCCCGCGAGGAGGCTATCCTCAGCCATCTGGCCGGCGCGAACTGCGGCGGCTGCGGCTACCCCGGATGCGGCGGCTGTGCTGCTGCCATCCTGGCCGGCAACGCTCCTGTCACCGCTTGCGCTCCCGCAGGCCCCGACAATGCTGCTGCCATCGCTGAGATCATGGGCATGGCTGCTCCCACCGGTGAGCGTCAGGTGGCCTTCGTCCGCTGCAACGGCGGCGAGGCTGCTAAGAAGCGCTTTGAGTATGTGGGCGTGCAGGACTGCCTCTCTGCCACCAAGGTTGCCGCCGGTCCTCTGGAGTGCCGCTTCGGCTGCCTGGGCTTCGGCTCCTGTGTGAACGCCTGCCAGTTCGGTGCTATGTCCATCGGTCCCAACGGCACCGCCGTTGTGGACCCTGAGAAGTGCACCAACTGCGGCGCCTGCATGAAGGCCTGCCCCCGCGGCCTGATCACCTCCGTGCCCGTGAGCAAGAAGGTCCATGTGGCCTGCGCCAACCTGGATAAGGGTAAGGCTGCTATGAGCGTCTGCGGCAACTCCTGCATCGGCTGCGGCCTGTGCGAGAAGGAGTGCAAGAAGGACGCCATCCATGTGGTCAACGGCGTGGCCGTCATCGACTATGACAAGTGCGTGGGCTGCAAGCTCTGCACCAAGGTCTGCCCCCGTGACGCCATCCTCCCCAAGGCTACTGCTGAGGAGAAGGAAAAGTATAAGGCCATCAAGAAGGCTCAGGCTGAGAAGGCCGCCGCTGCCAAGAAGGCTGCGGAAGAGGCTGCTCCTCAGGCCTAAGACTCCGTCTACGGATCAAATCCCGGCGCGGTCTGTCTCTGATCAGGACAACAACTGAATCCGGGAAAACCCCGACAGATCATCGCTTTGCGATGTCTGTCGGGGTTCCTTTATAACAAGGTTCCAGTTTGACTTTGTATTCTAAAAGGAGCCAGAGCCTTGTATCTTCGATGGTTTCAGAGGGCATAGAAAGACAAAAGGGAATTAGGATATATAAAAACACGGGCTGAAAGTGTTTACACTTTCAGCCCGTGAACAGTTGGGATTTATCGATTTACCGCTTGCCCGGCGTTTTCGCCGTTAGAGGGGGCGGGGGAACCGCCGTATTCTGTTTGCTCCCGCCGCATGAGCGAGACGCGGACACGGAGCTGCTGGAGCTTGTTCTCCCCCTGAATACCCACCTTTTCGTAAATATCCCGACGATAGGAGTAGACCGTGCTCATCTTTTTTCCGAGCTGTTCCGCAAGCACCTGAGCACTGACTCCGTCAACCATTGCATCGATCACAGCCCGAGATTCGGCCCCCAGCTTTTGATAGGAAGAAAGGAACACATGATACTCTTCCGGGTCAATTTCGTCCTTTCGTTTTTGCGCCAAGCGCTTGGCGTTGGCCTCCACCTGCTCCATCTGCCCCTGTAGATCCTGTTTTTCTGTTTCCAGATCGGTAATGGTCTGTTCGTGGTCACGGAGTTTGGTGGAAAGGGGCAGAAGTTCTTCAAAAAAGGGCTGTCCCTCATCACCGCCGATCTCGGTGACATGATCAATGTCTTCCAGAATGGGCCTGAAATAACGCCGCGTGTAAAACAGACAGCAGGCTCCACCGAAAAATACCAGCAGCATCAGCAGCCCGCCAATCTCCAATTTGCTTTTCAGCAGGAGCCGACCATAGTCTCTTTTGGGGATCAGAACCGTCAGGGCATGAGGCTCGATATCGCCGCTGGCGGCCATGAAGGGCTGAGAAAGGCCCACGAAGGAAAGCTCTGTTCCGGTGAAAGCCGTGAGTCCCTCCCGGAGATTTTTTTCGTCAGCAGTTCATCCGGTACAAAGCAGAAGCCATCTGCGGGATAGGTCAGAAGCCCTTTCGAAACATCCAGCCCCTCGGCGGAATCCGACAGGATACAGGCCAGACGGTTGATGCCGGAGGGCTGAACATGGTGGGAGGAAAAGTAGGTCTGGTTTACTGCAAAGCCGCACAAACCGTATACAGTACCATCCCCACCCAGCATGGGAACTGTCAGAAGGATCGCGCGTTCAGAGGTGTCGAGCAGGGTCAGCAGTGAGGTTGTCCGGCAGTCACGCTCAATGGGAACGGATGCCGTTTTCAGATGTTCGGCAAAGCCGGGAAATTCCGACAGGTCAAATTCCTGCGCCCATTTCCGGTGGGGCATCACATCATGCCGCCGTCCGATGTCCGCCATGCCGCGGTAGAGCAGCAGCCCACTTGTGGTGTGGGCGGCGTTGCTCCGCTGGACATACAGGCCGCTGAAGGAACTGTCAGCACTGACAAGAGAGGTGTTCAGCACCACGAACGCGCCGGAGCAGTCCGCCTGACGGACATACTGGCACAGCGGCTCCAGCATAGCCTCCTCCAGCCGCTCCACAGCGTCCGCGTCCCCATCCAGTTTGGAAAGGTCCGTTGTCTGTTTTTCCAGAATGGCGGTCATGTCCTCGGAGAGATGAAGCCCCATCACGGAGACATTCCGCCACAGGGATTCCATGTCCGATTGAAACGCCTCCATCCGGAAGGTCAGCGATTTCGCCAGCTCCTCCCGGGGACTTTTCAGCTGTCCCAACAGAAGAAGGACGGCGAACAGCGTTACCAGCAGCAGCGCCGCCAGTGCGCCCATGTAGAGGAACAGCCGCCGTCGCATGGAGGGCTTGGCCTGTTTCAGTTTGGAAAAAGAAAACCCGGACATGGGCCGTCCCCCTCTTTCAGCATGACAGTGTTCTCAATGGATAGCGCACAGCAGCGCCCAGGTCTCCTCTGCCAATGCGTCAATGCTTTCACCGGCAGCAGCACGGGCGGGAAGCTCCTGCTGCATTTGCCGCAGACCATCATAAAGTTGGCTGACCTTTCCGTAGTAGCCCTCAAAGCGAGGCTCGGATAAGGGAGTGTAGCTTTCCTGCATGATTTTCAGGGCTGCGTAAAGCTGACGGTAGCTTTCAGTCGGTTCCGGGAACTTATCATAATTTTCGATGGCGTCAAAGGCGCCGTTCCGTACCGGCATATAACCGGTCTGGGCCACAAAGTCCAGATTCCGCTCACTTTCCGTCAGCCAGCGGACGAACAGCGCGGCGGCCTCCGCCTTCTGGTCAGTGGTCTTGTAGGCACAAAGGCCCACGCCCGCCTGCGTCATCAGAGCGTCTGCACCTGCCGTTTTCGGCATGGGCAGTACATGGAGATCCATGGGCTCCTGCGTGCCGTCCCGGTAGGTAACGGTATCGTTATAGTAGAGGATCGCCGCGGAGGAGCCAAGACCGGAGAGCACGTCACCTGTCATGACCTGCGTGTTGGAATAGAGATCGGAGACCACCACATGGCCCTGAGCCAGAGAGCGGGCGAACTGCATCCAGCTCTCCTTGAATACGACATTATTGGTATCATACCAGCCGTTTTTCGTGTAGAAATCACCGCTGCCGTGCTCCAATGCGTTCAATTCTACAGAACGGATGGGATAGTCCAGTGCGCAGAAGGCCTCGCCGCCGGACCAGTCATAGAACTTTCCGGCAGCATCGTAAAAGCCCTCCCATGTGGAAAGGTCTGCGTAACTGACGCCGGTGGCCTGAGAAAAGCGGGCGAAGCCGCTGCCGTTGCACATCAGAAGCTGGGTGGATTTGGAAATAGGGAAGAGCAGCAGGGTTCCGTCCTCCGTCATGCCGTCGGCCAGAAAGCCGGGGACAAAGTTAGAGAGCTCCTCTGCTGTAAACCGGGCGTTCCAATCTACCAGATTGTCCGAGCCCAGCGCCGTGGCGTCGCTGATGTGGCAGGTGAACAGATCGGGCATTTCCGGTGCGTCTCTGCCGCCCTTCTGGGCTTCCTTGAGGAAGCCGCCGATCTTGGAGGCACTGCTGAGATTGGTCACCTGTACCCGGACGCCCTTCTCCTGCCCCACGGTACGGTTGAATTCCTGCACCAGCAGATCCATAGGCGAGCCGGACTGCTCGCCGTAAACGTGCCAGAAGTTCAGCGTCACCGGGTCGTTTTCCCGGAGCAGGGACTTCTCTCCGCAGCCGGAGAGGGTAAACACAAGCGCGGATACCAGCAGCAGGGAAAACAGACGCTTTTTCATGGGAAACCCTTCAAAATCGAGAAGCTGTTCATAAATCAGCGGTATTTTTGAAGCTTTTCGGTAAAATTTAGCCTTCAGGACCCTAATTCGGAGAAATTAGGGTTAACAAAATAAGAGATCCATGCTATACAAAAAGTGAGGTAAATTTGTCAAAGCGGGGCGGCAGCCGCTGCCCGGCTTCAAATTCATACACTTTATTGTAGCACACCCCACGGCGTTTTTACAAGGCGAAAAGCGGGAAAGAAGGGGGAAATACGGATGGTTCAGGCGAAGAAAACGGCCGCCTACCGGGTCATCGCCGGTCCCGGCGGTAAGCGGGTCTTTCGGTTCTACTGCGATATTTCCGGTGAGCTGTGCTGCGTGACCAAGTCCATTCGGGCGGATACGGAGGACGAGGCACTGGAGATCGCGTGGGAGACGGAGGGGCGGTGGCCTTTGACCGATGCCCCCAATGCGGCCGGTATGTGTCCTCCGCCATGTTCAACATCAACGCGGAGCGGTGTCTGGACTGTGCCCCCTGGGAGAACGAATACCCTGTGTTCTGCCACCACTGCGGCATCAGGCTGAAAGACCCGGACGCTTTCTTCTGCCCCGCCTGCGGGGCGCGGCTGCTGGTGGGCGGCACAGAGGAAGAGGAGGGAAGGACCGAATGACGGAGTATGACCTGGAAACCAAAAAGGCCTTGCGCCGGGTGTCCCTTCTGGAATATGGCTTCGGGCCGGAGACTCTGCGGGGACGCAAGATCTGCCCGGCCTGCGGCAGGGGCAACGGCGCTTACCGGACAGACTGTATCTCCTGCGGCGCGGCGCTGCCAAAGGAGACCCTCTATGACTTCTACCGCGCCCGCCATCGCTGCTGTCCCGGCTGCGGTGTGGTGGTCACGGACGTTGCAGTGTACTGTCCCGAATGTGGGACGCGGCTGTCTAAAGAGACGGGAGCAAAGGGGGCGTCTGGATGAGCATTTTCCAAAAGCGGGAGCTGTCCACCGGCGGCGGAACGGAGCCGACGCCGCCCAGAGCGGCGGTATGCTTTACCACATCTGCTATGACCCGTCGGGCGGCAGACTGGCTTGCGCGGCTGGGGGGGTGCAGACCCCTGGGCATCCTCTCCGACCACGGCGAGGATGTGATCTGGCAGTGTGAGGCGGAGAACGTGGATCTTTTGCTGCTGGAAACCGATTTTTCCCCGGCGGCGGAGGATACCAAGGACGTTTCCGCCCGCTGCGACATCGCCATCGAGGTGCGGCGCAGGCTGCCGGAGTGCAAGGTGTATTTGGCCTGCGAGGACGGCTGCCCGGAAAAGCTGCCCGCGCTGGACAAGGCGGTGGAGCTGGCTCTGATCGACGGCTACTGTGTTGGCAGTATCACTCCGCAGCAGATGCGCACATGGCTGAACGAAGCGGCAGAGGCCATGCACCGGCGGGAGAGCCGCCGTGACTGGACGTGCCGGCAGGATGTCCTCTCCGACGAGTAATCTTAAAACGAAACAACAGGCCGGGCATCCATTCGGATGCCCGGCCTGTTGTTGGAGACTGTCGATTAAGTGGTAAATTCTCCGCAATGGTAAGGACGGGTGTGCGCGGGAAACCCAAGAAGGGTGTCCTGCGCCATTGAAATCTCCCAAGTTTTCAGAACTTTACAAAAGTTCTGAAAACTTACTCAGCGGGGAGAAAAGGCTTTTTCAACACGCTGAAACAACAGGCCAGGCATCCAAAATGAATGCCTGGCCTGTTGCTTGGCGGAATCAGATCAAAAGCGATCCTGCAGTTGAAAACGGGGCAAGCCGTGTCAGAGCAGGTGGATCAGCCCCAGCGTCATCAGGGTCACGAGACTTCCGGCAATGAGCAGTCCCAGCGTGATGGCAGGCAGAGCGTGGCGCAGGCGGATGTTCAGAAAGGCCGCAATCAGAGCCCCGGTCCAGGCTCCGGTCCCCGGCAGGGGGATGGCCACGAACAGCATCAGCCCCAGCAGACGGTATTTCCGCACCAGACGCCCCTTCAGGTGGGCACGGCGCTCCAAGGCATCGATCTTCGGAGCGAAGAAGGCGTGCTTCCGCAGCCGGTCAAAGACCTGACGCACCAGCAGGATGATAAAGGGCACTGGCAGCAGGTTGCCGAAGATGGCAGCGCCGCAGGCCAGCCACGGGTCCAGCCCGGCGGCGATCCCGGCGGGGATGGCTCCCCGCAGCTCCACCACCGGAACGGCGGCGATGGCCATGGTCATAATGTACTTTCCCAAAACGGTTTCCCAAAAGGCCATGAGGTCCCCCTTGCATAAAAATTGCCCCGGCGTGTGACCGCCGGGGCATCGGCTATCATAGTTTACTCCAGATTCAGGTGTTTTTGCAAGAAGTAAACTGTTAAGAAATAGAAAACGGCACAGTAAATAAGTTCCAGAACGATCAGAAACCACATACCCAGATGCATACCGGCCACAACGGAAACGTTGGGCTCCCAGCCCAGCAGAAGCCGGTGGAACCAGGAATCGTTCACCAGTGCCATGCCGAGGCCGCCCAGAATCTGGAGAGCAATGCCCGTTGCGATATAGAATGCCACGCTCAGAAGCCCCTTGTGATTGGGAAAACTGAAGCCGATGGACATGGCCGAATAAAAGCGCAGACACAGGCCGAAGGAGCCCAGTACGCACAAAAGCAGCAGTTCCACGGCGAAGGCCGCGCCGTTGGCCACCAGATCCAGGTGGTTTATCCGGACTGCGTAGTCCAGCAGATTCAGGAAGCCGTGCCACAGATCACCCACAAAACGGATGTCAAAGGCCATGATGCAGCAGGAGAGACCGATCACCACAACAGTGGCGGCGAACCAGACGGTAGAGACGATGAGCTTGCTCCAGATCTGTTGGTGGACGCACACCGGAAGGGTCATCATTACGTAGCCCTCGTCCTGCAGGAGATTTTTGTAAAACCGGTTGATCATCAACACAAAAGAGATGATTCCCACGGCGAAGATCCCCACGATGAACAGCATGATGAAGATGGTACCCAGCGTGCGCAGGAGGGAGCTGTCAGAATTCAGCATACCCCGGCTGGAGAAATTGGCACCCACAGACACCAGCAGCAGAATGCCGAACAGGGGCAGCATGATCCGGCCGGTGGCCCGGAACTCATGCTTCAACAACTTTCTCAGCATTTGAACACCTCCCGGAACAGCGCGTCCACGCTCATGCCCTTTTCCTCCCGAATCTGATCCACGGAGGACTGCAGCACCAGATGCCCCCGGTCGATGAACACCACCTCATCCAGTACCTTTTCCACGTCGGCAATGAGGTGGGTGGAAATGACCACGGCGGCGTCGGGATTATAATTGGAAATAATGGTGGAGAGAATATAATCCCGTGTGGCGGGGTCCACGCCGCCGATGGGCTCGTCCAGCAGATACAGCCGGGCGGCCCGGCTCATGACCATAATGAGCTGAACCTTTTCCCGGGTGCCCTTGCTCATCTGCTTGATCCGCTGCTTGGGCTGGATGTTCAGATGGTGAAGCATCTCCTCCGCGGCCTGACGGCGGAAGTCCGGGTAGAAATCCTCGTAAAAATCCATGAGCTGACCGGCGCTCATCCAGGTGGGGATGGCGGTGCGCTCCGGCAGATAGCTGACCATGGCGTGGGTCTCCCGGCCGGGGGTCCTGCCGTCGATCAAAATTTCCCCGCTGCTGGGGGTCAGCAGGCCATTGGCCAGCTTGATGAGGGTGGTCTTGCCGCTGCCGTTGGGACCCAAAAGGCCCACGATCCGGCCCGGCTCAATGGCAAAGCTGACGCCATCCAGCGCCGGAACTTTGCCGTAGCTCTTGGAGAGCTGGTTACATTCTAAAATCGGCATATGTTCACTCCTTTTCCGACTCCTGCCGCAGCAGCGACAGCAAGTCTTCCTTTTCAAATCCCAGACGCTCCATATCGGTCAGAAAGGACCGCACCCGGTCCGCCGCCAGTGCATGGCGGGCCTCCATAATGGCCGTCTGATCCTCCGTTACATAGCGGCCGGAGGTCCGCTGGCTGTACACCAGTCCGTCCCGCTCCAGTTCCGTCAAGGCCCGCTGCATGGTGTTGGGGTTGACGCCCGCCTCCATAGCCAGATCTCGCACGGAGGGCAGCCGCTCTCCCGGCGAGAACGCACCGGAGACGATGCCGGCCCGGATCTGCCCGATGAGCTGGGCGTAGATCGGGGCATCATTGGAAAACTGCCAGTTCATGAGCCACCTCCTTGTACTCTTGTATTAAGCAACTAATACAATAACATAAAATGGGGAATTGTCAAGAGGACAGACTTAAATTTTTGAAATTTTTGCGGAAAACCATGTTTCTGATGACACAGGTTCCGCTTGTCCCACAGGCGGATGCGTGGTATAATATTCTGTCACAATGTGGAATTTCGCCGAAAACCGGCGTGATACAACAATAAGGAGGCTTTCATGAGCTGGAAAGAAAAACGATTGATCACGATTCTGAGCATCATTCTGGCGGTGCTGTGCGCTGCGGTGCTCGTCGTGTTGAGCATCCGCTACCGGGCGGCCCAGGCTGCCAAGGATCAGAACACCGTTTCCCCGTCGGACATCGCGGAGGCAGCCCAGAGTGAATATGTGGCCCTGTCTTACAGCAATGGCTCCACAACGCTGTCCTTCTCCCTGAATGAGGACGGCATCTGGACCTGGGACAGTGAGCCGGACTTCCCGCTGGACGATACCCACGTCAAGTCCATTCTGACGATTTTGGAGACCCTCAAGCCCCAGCAGACGCTGGATATGCCGGAGGACCTGTCGGTGTACGGATTGGATGTCCCGGATGTGAGCCTGACGGCCACAGCTCCGGATGACGCGGTGCTGACCGTTACCTTGGGGAATGCCACCACCGATGGAACCAGCTATTACGCGACTATCAACAGCGACCCGGACCACGTTTTTATTCTGGCGGGAACGCTGCGTCAGGCCATGCAGACGCCCATCTACCAGATGTGCCGCCTGCCGGAGCTGCCGGAATTGACGGAGAGCACCATCACGTCCATCCAGTTGCAGGGACCGTTGGTGGAGCAGGTGGATCTGGAAGGGAACAGTACTCAGGTCCGGAATTCCACTGTGCTCACTGCCACCCATGCGGAGGATGACAGCACCGCCGTTTCCTGGCGTTCCGGCGGGGCCAACATTACCGATGCCCCGTCCCTGCGGGCGCTGCTGGAGGATCTGGCGGCTTTGAAAGTGGCGGAATGTGTGGACTTCCGTCCCTCTGATGACGCGGTGACCTTCTGCGGTTTTCAGGACCCTGTGACGCTGACGGTGCATTATCAGACCGCCACCGGCATTGAGGGCATTTTTGAAATGAACGTCGGAACTCAGAATATGGGCGGCACCGGCCGCTACGTCCGCTTCGGGGACGAGCCGGCCATCTACCTCATGGAGCTGGAGCTGCTGGACCCCATGATGCGGCTGGCCTATCAGGGAATGGAGGAAGCGTCCTGACGGGAGGGAAGAACGATGCGTGTTCTCATAGTGGAGGATGAGGTCCGCCTGGCGGAGACCCTCCGGGACCTGCTGGAGCTGGAGCGCTATACCGCGGACATCTGTCATGACGGGGAAAGCGGTTTGGATAACGCTTTGTCCGACATCTATGATCTGGTGATTTTAGATGTGATGCTGCCGAAGAAGGACGGATTTTCCGTCCTGCGGGCGCTGCGGCAGGCGGGGAAAACCGTCCCAGTGCTGATGCTCTCGGCCCGTTCGGAGCTTGCGGACCGGGTGGAGGGGCTGGACTGCGGTGCGGACTACTACCTCACCAAGCCCTTTGAACCCAAGGAACTGCTGGCTTGCGTCCGGATGCTGACCCGGCGTCAGCCGGAGCAGCGGGCCTCTCAGAATCTGGAATACGGCGATCTGCGGCTGGAAACGGATACCTTTCAGCTTAGCTGCGGAGAGCGGTCTGTCCGGCTCAGCCGGAAGGAATTTGATATGCTGGAGCTGCTGATGCGGAGCCGGGAAATGGTCCTCACCAAGGAGAATCTGATCCTCAAGCTGTGGGGGTATGAATCCGATGCCGAGGACAACAATGTGGAGGTCTACATTTCCTTTTTGAGGAAAAAGCTGGACTACCTCCACTCGAAGGTAAAGATCCGTACCATCCGCATGGTGGGCTACCGGTTGGAGCAGGAAACCTAACTATTCGACTTTTCCACAGCTTTTTCAACATTTTCCACAGACTTTTCGACAAGGGGAGGCACTTGTCATGATCCGGAAACTGCGCTGGAAATTCGTGGCGGTGTGCATGGGGCTGGTGGCCCTGGTGCTCTCGGCGGTGTTCGGCGCCGCCTATCACGCCGTCCGGCAGAATATTGAGGACCTCAGCCGCCAAATGCTGTATCAGGTCTTGCGGGAGGACAGCGGCCGGGGCGCTGTGCCCAACCCCACCATTGAGATCGGCGGGGACCGGGTGCTGCTGCCTTATTTCACAGTGAATATCTGGGGGGATACCGCCTATATCACCGGCGGTACCTATGCCGATTTGGAGAATACCGATACCCTGCGGGACATTCTCAGCCAATGCCTGGAGCAGGAAGCGGCGGAGGGGACGGTCAACGAGTACCATCTCCGCTACCTCTCCATGGACAACGGCCTTTACCGGAAACTGGCCTTTGTGGATATGTCCATGGAGCAGGCGGTGCTGCGGCGGCTGGTCCGTTCCTACCTGCTGATCGCACTGGGAGCTATGCTGGTGCTGCTGGGCATTGCGGCAGCGGCATCCCGCTGGGTCACCCGGCCGGTGGAGAAGGCATGGAAGCAGCAGCGGCAGTTTTTGTCGGATGCCTCCCACGAGCTGAAGACGCCGCTGACGGTGATCCTCTCCAACGCGGAGCTGCTGGAGGGGGCAGGTCTTGCGGAAAAGCCTGCCCGGTGGAGCGGCAACATCCATACCGAGGCGGAGCAGATGCGCACTCTGGTGGAGCAGATGCTGACCTTGGCCCGGGCGGACAATGGCGTCCGGCCTGCCGCCATGGAGCCGCTGAACCTCTCCGATGTGGCCACGGACTGCGTGCTGGCCTTTGAGCCGGTGGCCTTTGAGGCGGGAAAGCCCTTGGAGGAGCGGATCACGGCGGACATTACCGTGGTGGGGGACGCTGACCGGCTGCGGCGGCTGATTTCCATTCTGCTGGACAATGCCGTGAAATACGGCGCGGAGGGCGGCCATATCACCTTGACGCTGGAAAAGACGGACCGGCAGGCCCGGCTCACCGTTTCCAATCCCGGCGACCCCATTCCACCGGAGCATCTGGCCCATCTGTTTGAGCGGTTTTACCGCGCGGACGCCTCCCGTGGGGAAAAATCCGGGTTTGGATTGGGGCTGGCTATTGCGGACACCATCGCCTGGGAACATAAGGGCGCACTGAAGGCGGAGAGCGATGCGGCGTCCACCCGCTTTACCTTTACCATGCCATTGAGAAAACAAGCGTAAAAAGAATGAAAAAGCGGAACGGAGAAGCTCTCCGTTCCGCTTTTGTTAGTTGCTTCGGGTTTTATGCCTTTTTCACCTTGCGGGCCATGATCTCCGGGTCCACGCAGAAGAAGGTGAACTCGCCGGTGGCCAGCAGCTTCTCATCCTCACCCAGAATGTCCACCGCCACCAGGCAAGTGGAGTGGCCCCGGTGCCTTACCCGGGCGTCGGCCTGGATCTCACCCTCAGACTGGTTGCGCAGGAAGTGGAGAGCGCTGGTCTGCGTGACGTAATTGCGGCCATCGGTGTGGGCGGCAAAGCCGGTGGCGTTGTCTGCCATGGCGTAGATAGCGCCGCCGTGGACCATACCGTAGGAGTTCTTGCTCTCCGGCTTGATGTTCAGCCGGAATACGGCGTGATCTTCCTCTACCATGACCATCTCAATATGGTTGTAAGTGGCAAAGAGATTTTTGCGCTCTTTGTCCTTAAACATTTCAATTGTAATTTCGTCCATTTTGTTTTCGTATACCTTTCTATTGTACTACTTTTTGAGTGTATCACATATTTTCTCTGATTTCTACTCTTTTTTTGAATTCGGGGTTGACAAACGAAAAATGCGTGCTATCATGAACACATGAACAGACATTCAAATGAAAGGAGCCGCTTATGGAGGATCGCTACAACGTGGAGTGCTGTGAATTCATGCATGCCCACGATGAGATCGTAGAGAGAGTACAAAAGGAGATGCCAGGGGAAGATACCCTGTATGATCTGACAGAACTGTTCCGGATCTTCGGTGATTCCACCCGTATCCGCATCCTGTATGTGCTCTTTGAGGCAGAGATGTGCGTGTGCGACATCGCGGCGCTGCTGGGAATGACCCAATCCGCTATTTCCCATCAGCTCAAGGCACTGAAAAACGCCCGGCTGGTAAAGTCACGGCGGGATGGCAAAACGGTGTTTTATTCTCTGGCGGACGATCATGTGAAAACCATCATCGATCAGGGATTAGAGCATATTCTGGAGTAATTTTTGATTTCCAATTCAGTTCTCATAAATATAAAATCAGGAGGAAGCTATTATGAAGAAGCATTACAAGTTCGAAATCGACTGCGCCAACTGTGCCGCCAAGGTGGAGGATGCCATTAAGAAGATCGACGGCGTCAACAACGCCACGGTGAGCTTCATGACCCAGAAGCTGACGCTGGACGCCGATGACGCCCGTTTTGACGAGATCCTGCAAAAGGTCGTAGCCGCCGCGAAGAAGATCGAGCCGGACTGCGAGCTGCACCTGTAAGAACCGCCGCCGCTGGCGCGTTTCGGAGCGCAACTGCCGTAAGGCGGCGCTTCGCCTGTTCCCGAAAAGGAGGATACGATGACGACCCTTTCCAAAAAGCAAAGAAAAATGCGGAACCGCATTCTGATTGCGGCGGCTCTGCTGGTTCTTGTCAAGCTGCTGCCCCTTACCGGCTGGGTCCGGGGCCTGTGCTGTCTGGCGCCGTATTTCATCATCGGCTATGATGTGCTGCGGAAGGCGGCACTGGGCATTGTCAATGGGCAGGTCTTTGACGAAAACTTCCTGATGGCCCTTGCCACCGTGGGTGCCTATGCTACCGGGGAGTTTGACGAGGCTGTGTTCGTCATGCTGTTCTACCAGACCGGTGAGCTGTTTCAGGATTATGCCGTGGGCAAGTCCCGGACCTCCATTGCCGCCCTGATGGACATTCGTCCGGACACCGCCAATCTGGAAACGGAAAACGGCTTGGAAACGGTGGATCCGGAGGATGTGGCCGTCGGCTCCGTCATCGTGGTGAAGCCCGGCGAGCGGGTACCGCTGGACGGTACGGTGTTAGAGGGCAGTTCCACACTGGATACCGCCGCCCTCACCGGCGAATCCCTGCCCCGAAGCATCCGTGTGGGCGATGACATCATCAGCGGCTGCGTGAACCTGACGGGGTTGCTGCGGGTGACGGTGACAAAGCCCTGTGAGGAATCCACGGTTTCCAAAATTCTGGAGCTGGTGGAGAATTCCAGCGAAAAGAAAGCCGTCAGCGAGCAGTTCATCACCCGGTTTGCCAAATACTATACCCCCTGTGTGGTGTATGCGGCGCTGGCTCTGTTCCTGATCCCTACGGTCCTACTGGCGGTGCTGCCCACCCTTCCCGGATTTCTGGTGGGCACTGTCTGGACGGACTGGCTCCACCGGGCGTTGACCTTTCTGGTCATCTCCTGCCCCTGCGCGCTGGTGATCTCCGTACCGCTGAGCTTTTTCGGCGGTATCGGCGGCGCCTCCAAGTGCGGTATTCTGGTCAAGGGCGGCAACTATCTGGAAGCGCTGGCCAAGGCGGACACCGTGGTGTTTGACAAGACAGGCACCCTGACAAAAGGCACCTTTGCCGTATCCGCCGTCCATCCAGAGGCGGGCTTTGAAGCGGATCAGGTGCTGGAATACGCGGCTCTGGCGGAGCAATATTCCACGCACCCCATCGCCGTCTCTCTGCGGGAGGCCTGCAAAAGCGGAATGGACCGCAGCCGGGTCTCCAACGTGGAGGAGATCGCCGGACACGGTATCATGGCGGAGGTGGACGGCAAGCGCGTCGGCGTGGGCAACAGCCGTCTGATGGAGCGCCAGAGCGTCAACTGGCTGCCCTGTGAGCTGCCCGGCACCATCGTCCATGTGACCATCGACGGCTTCTACGCCGGGCATATCGTGATCGCGGATCAGCCCAAGCCCGACGCGAAAGAGGCCATCGCCCGGCTGAAGGCTATGGGTGTGAAAAAGACGGTCATGCTCACCGGCGACACCAAGGAAGTGGCCCATACGGTGGCGGATGCACTGGGATTGGACGAGTACCACGCGGAGCTGCTGCCTGCCGACAAGGTGGCACGGGTAGAGGAACTGCTGAAGCAGGAGACCGGTAAGCTGGCCTTTGTAGGTGATGGCATCAACGATGCGCCGGTGCTGACCCGCGCGGACATCGGCATCGCCATGGGCGGTCTGGGCAGCGACGCGGCTATCGAAGCTGCCGACATCGTGCTTATGGACGATCAGCCCACCAAGATCGCCGCAGCCATCCGCATTGCCCGCAAAACGGTGCGGATCGTGCGGGAGAACATCGTCTTTGCCCTGACGGTGAAAGCCATCGTTCTGGTGATGGGCGCGCTGGGCAAGGCCCCCATGTGGCTGGCCGTGTTTGCCGACGTAGGTGTGGCATTTTTGGCCATTCTCAACGCCATGCGCTGCCTGTATACAGAAAAGGATAAGAAATGATACCGCAGCCCCGCCGCATAAAAACGCGGCGGGGCGGTGACTGTCGATAAAGCGGAAAATTTTCGGCAACGGTAAGGAAGGGTGTGCGCGGGAAACCCAAGAAGGGTGTCCTACGCCATTAAAATCATTAGTTTTCAGAACTTTTATAAGGTTCTGAAAACCTGCTCAGCGGGGCGAAAAGGATTTTTCGACACGCTGAGCAACAGGGAGGGCACAGCCCTCCCTGTTCCTTTTGTTCAGCGCAGATCGGATACAATGTTGTCCACGGCGTTGTCCACCGCGATACCCAGCTTGCGGATGCTTTTCCCCACCTGTGTTTTCATGGGGTCCCGTCCGTAGGGCGACATCATACCCATTGCGGCGCCAGCCAGCAGACCGGCGCTCATGCCGACCCAAAATCCGGCACAACCTTTCATACTCCGTCACTCCTTTTTCGGTCTGAGGGTAGTATGCCCGGAGAAACGGAAAGCATGATGGAAACTCATTCCAGAATTACGCCGCCGCCCACCACGGCGTCTCCGTCATAGAGGACAACGAACTGTCCCGGCGTCACCGCCCGCTGGGGCTCCCGGAACCGCAGGCGTACCTGCCCACCGGACAGCGGCTCCGCCACGGCCTCCGCTTCCCGCTGGGAATAGCGGGTCTTGACGGTGACGGTCATAGGGGCGGTCAAAGCGGGAATGGAGATCCAGTTCCAGTCCCCGGCAATCAGCTCTGAGGTGAACAGGTCCTCATTGTGACCCAGATAGACGGCATGGTCCGCCGGGTCCTTCCGCAGGACGTACAGCGGCGGTTCGATGGCAAGATCCAGTCCCTTGTGCTGCCCCTTGGTGTAGCGGATGAACCCCTTGTGCTGGCCTAAGACGCGACCCTCCTGATCCACAAACGGCCCAGTGGGGGATTCGTGTCCCACGCAGCGGGTAATGAAGCCCACATAGTCCCCGTCCGGCACGAAGCAGATGTCCTGACTGTCCCGCTTTTGGGCGTTGATCAGGCCGTGAGCCTCCGCCAAGGCCCGCACCGCCGGTTTTTCCAGATTACCCAAGGGGAACAGCGTCCGGGAAAGCTGCTCCTGCGTCAACCGGCAGAGAAAGTAGCTCTGATCCTTGGAGCGGTCCGCCCCCCGGCAGAGCAGGTGACGGCCGGTGGCAGGATCCTGTCGGATTTTGGCGTAGTGGCCGGTGGCCAGATAGTCCGCCCCCAGTTTTCGGGCAGCGTCCCACATGGCGCCGAACTTGATCCTCCGGTTGCAGAACACGCAGGGATTCGGCGTGTGGCCCGCCTCATATTCCCGGATGAAATAGTCGATAACTGTTGCCCGAAATTCCGGGGAGAGGTCCATATCGTAGAAGGGAAGCCCCAGCAGGGATGCCACGGCCCGGGCGTCGGAGCCGTCATCCGGAAGGCGGTCTGCCGGTAAAGGCAGACCGCTTAACAGGGACAGATGCAGGCCGCTGACGGCGTATCCCTGCTCTTGCAGCAAGACCGCGGCGGCAGAGCTGTCCACCCCACCGCTCATTCCCAAAAATACCTGTGCCATAGAAGCCTCCTATGCGTCAATGCACATTCCAGATCGTATTATGTCGAATAAATATGCCAAATGGTATTAAAAGAGCTATCGTGTAGAAAAAGAAAAGCGGCTTTGCGCCGCTTTTCTGAGGTTACGATAAAACGGTAAGATTTTCGTTCGCCTATTATTCCAGATTCCGCACGGCAAACGCATCAGAGGGAAGCGCATCCGCCAGTCCCAGCAGCGGACGGCTGAAGCCGCCGTTGTAGACGGAGGGGATGTCGGAAAGCTGGCTGCCCAACTGCCGGTCCGGCAGAGAGACCATAAAGCGGCTGCCCTTGCCGGGGGCGGACTCCACGGTGATGCTCCCACCGTGCTTTTCCGCGATGGCCCGGCACAGAGGAAGGCCCAGACCCAAGCCATAGGGCGCAGGGGAGGGATGGCCCGGCTGAAAGCAGCCGTCAAACAGATGGGCCATCCGCTCCGGCGGGATGCCGCAGCCGGTGTCGCTGACGGTCAGCCGCAAAGTCTCACCGCTTTTTTTCAGCTCCACCGTGACAGCGCCGCCGGCAGGCGTAAATTTCAGCGCATTGGAAAGCAGGTGATAAAGCATCTGCTCCACGGCGGCAGGATGAATGGCGCAGACCCGCCGATCCATGGCGCAGACAAATTTCAACTGAATCCCCAACTGTTCTGCCAGATCCGCAGAGGACTCGCAGACCTCAGAGACCAGCTTTACCAGATCGGCGTCCCGCAGAGACAGCGTTTGGCTGTCTGACAGATACTCTGCGGCGGACATACTGTTGACCAGCCGCAGCAGCCGGAAAAAACTTTGCTCCAAAATGGCGGCCTTGGCGTCCAAGGCTGGGTCCTGCTCCCGCTGCTCCGGAGGAATGACCTGAGAAGCCGCCAGGTACAGATTGCTGAGCAGGCTGCGCATCTGGTTGGCAATGTTCGGCAGCAGAGCTGCCTCGGTCCCGTGCTGCTCCATAACAGTGCCTCACTTTCTGTTTTGCATCAAAACTATCATAAGCCGCAGAGTGAAAATTACACCAGGAAAACATTTCCCAATGCGGGATGGTATCAATCAGCATATCAAAAATTTAGGAAGAAAACAAGAATTTTGTCGGAAATTTGAAATAATTTAACTTTTCACAAGTAAACGATGTGGTAAACGATGTGCTATGCAAAGGGGCTAAGAGCCGTTGGAAAAGGCAGATTTAATTTTACAGATCGTCCATTTCGCCTTTTAGAAAACGCGCCTATAATGAAAGCAACAAATCAACGCCCAAAGGGCAGGAGGGATCTGTTTATGGCGATCAAGGTAGGCATTAACGGCTTCGGCCGCATTGGCCGCGTAGCTCTGCGGATCATGGTGGAGCGTGGCAGCAGCAGTTATCAGATCTGCGGCATCAACCTGCGGAATGCGGATCTGGATTACATGGTCTATCAGGTGAAATATGACTCCGTGTTCCGGACTTTCCGGGATACGGTGGAGCACGATGACCGGCACCTCATCATCAACGGCAAGAAGATCCGGGTCTACAGCGAGAGCGATGCTTCCCAGATCCCCTGGGATGACTGCGGCGCGGAGTATATCATCGAATCCACCGGCGTGTTCAACACCGTGGAAAAGGCCAGCGCCCATCTGCAAAACGGCGCGAAAAAGGTCATCATCTCAGCCCCTTCCAAGGATGACATCATGCCCACCTTCGTCATGGGCGTCAACCATCTGAAGTACACCCCGGATATGAACGTGGTGTCCAACGCCTCCTGCACCACCAACTGCCTGGCCCCCATGACCAAGGTCATCAATGATACCTTCGGTATCCGGCAGGCCCTTATGTCCACCATCCACTCCGCTACCGCCAAGCAAAAGGCTGTGGACTCCCGTGCAGGCCGGGACTGGCGGACGGGCCGCAGCGTTCTGGGCAACATTATCCCCTCCAGCACCGGTGCTGCCAAGGCTGTTGGTCAGGTGATCCCGGAACTGAAAGGCAAAATGACCGGCATGAGCTTCCGTGTACCCACCAACGATGTGTCTGTGGTGGACCTCACCGCCCGGCTCATCCATCCCGCCAGCTATCACGATGTGTGCGTGGCCATGCGGAACGCAGCCAAGAACAGCATGAAAGGCATCATCACCTGCACCACGGATCAGGTGGTCTCCTCCGACCTGACGGGCTTTTCCGAGACCTGCATCTTTGACGAGACTGCCGGTATCATGCTGGATGACGATTTCGTGAAGCTCATTGCATGGTATGATAACGAATGGGGCTACACCAGCAAGCTGCTGGACCTCATGGCCCACATGTACGAGGTGGACCACCAGTAAGGTTATTCTATGAAGCGGGACTGAATTCCGTGTCCGCTGTGTTTCAAAACGGCTCACAGTCATCTTGTAAACATGAAAAACAGGGCGCCTTTTGGCGCCCTGTCTGAGGCTGTTGGCAGGATGGTAAACATTCCGCAACGGTGAGGAAGAGTGTGTGCAGGAAACCCAAGAAGAGTGTTCTACGCATTTGAAATCCTAAGTTTTCAGAACTTTATAAAAGTTTAAGCTGAAAACTTGTTCAGCGGGGCGAAAAGACTTTTTCGGCACGCTGAAACAGGGCGCCAGAGGCACCCTGTTTGTATTTTATTCTTCCTCGTCGGTGACGATCAGACCGTAGCCGCCATTCTTGCGGTGGTAAACAATGGAGATACTATCATCATCGCTGTTGCGGAACACATAGAAATCGTGATCCAGCAGGTTCATCTGCAAAATAGCCTCCTCTGGGCTCATGGGCTTCACGGAAAAGCGCTTGGTCCTGACGATGTGGAACTCCGATTCCTCCGCCACGGAGAAGTCATCCATGGGAACAGCGGGGAAGGCATCGGACCGCAGGCGCTTGGCCAGCCGGGTCTTGTTTTTCAGAATCTGCCGCTCAATATAGCTGACGGCGGCGTCAATGGCACCGCGCATATCCCCATCCGGTTCTGTGGTCTGCGCCCGGAGGAGAGTGGAACCATCCCGGATAGTGATCTCCACGGTGCACAGCTTGTCTTTTTCCACAGTAAATGTCACGAAGGCGGACGCATCGTCCCGGTGGAAATACTTTTCCAGCTTTTCCACGCGCTTTTCAGCGTAATCCTTAATGGAGTCATTCAGGGGAACTTTCTTGCATGCGTAAGTATACTTCATAATGCTCGCTCCTTTCGTGGAAGAGGGATGGGGCCCTCTCTATGGTCAAATCATATCACATTCCTCTGCATTTTACCAGATGCAAATGTATAAAATTCACAAAAAATTTTAAAGCGCCGAAAGGGGACAGCATTCGACAAAAGCTCCCATTTACAATAGAGCCAGTTCGTGCTACCATAATCGAGGAAGCTTTCCAATATCCCACCCGTTTGGGCCGCCCCTTGGGGCGGCTCTTTTTTATGCACTGCCAGCGAACTGGCCTGTATCCCGAATAGCGGCGTCCAACGAAAAAGCGGGTCACGGAAAGTACTCCGTGACCCGTTGGATTTTAGCGAGTAGAGAAATTATTGCACAGAGCCCGTTTCGGAACGTTGGCAGTCAGGGCAAACGCCCTCTACCACCATGTGATGACACAGGACGCGGTAGCCGGTTTCCTGCTCCAGCGTTTCGTCATAGGCGCAGTCATAGGTGTAGGGAACATCCACCACACTGTCACAGACCAGACAGTGCATATGATAGTGAGGATCGGTCCGGAGGTCAAAGCGGTCGCTGCTGGACATGACTACCCGATAGATCTCCCGGTTGTCGCACAGCAGGTTCAGGTTTCGATAGACGGTCCCGCGGCTGACATGGGCATCCTGCTCCCGGACGCTCTGGTAGATCTGCTCCGCAGTGGGATGGTCCCGGCGGCCTCGGACCACGTCCAAAACCAGCTGCCGCTGACGGGTGTTGCGCTGCTGCTTCATGCTCACGCACCTTTCTTTGTAGTAATGATTCCTAATTATAGCAAAGGAATGGAGATCATGCAAGAGAAAGGAGGCGGAGCAGCGCAAAAAAACCGGGGCCGCGCAAAGCGGCCCCGGTTGGGGATACAGAATGTAGCTTAGACCTTCTCCACCACGACAGCGGTACCCATACCGCCGCCGATGCAGAGGGTGGCCAGACCCTTCTTAGCGTCCTCGCGCTTCATCATCTCGTGGATCAGGGTGACGATGATACGGGCGCCGGAAGCACCGACGGGATGGCCCAGAGCGATGGCGCCGCCGTTGACGTTGACCTTGCTCATGTCGAAGTGCAGCTCGCGGGCCACAGCGATGGACTGAGCAGCGAAAGCCTCGTTAGCCTCGACCAGATCGATGTCCTCGATGGACACGCCAGCCTTAGCCATAGCAGCGCGGGAAGCCACAACGGGGCCAACGCCCATGATCTTGGGATCAACACCGCCCTGGCCCCAGCCGATCAGCTTGACCATGGGCTTCAGGCCGTACTTCTCAACAGCCTCGCCGGAGGCCAGCACGATAGCGGCAGCACCGTCATTGATACCGGAGGCGTTGGCGGCGGTCACGCGGGGCGTGCCCTTATCCTCGGCGTCCTGAATGCCGGTGGGCTCAAAGGTGTTCACAACCACGGGATTGGGGGACTCGGGGCCCACGGGGAAAGCGCCGCGCAGCTTGGCGATGCTGTCAGCGGTGACACCCTCCTTGGGATACTCATCACGCTTGAACTCCACGATCTCCTTCTTGACCTTCACGGGGACGGGAACGATCTCGTCATCGAAACGGCCGGAGTCGCGGGCAGCGCAGGCCTTCTGCTGAGAAGCTGCGGCGAACTCATCCTGCTCGCGGCGAGTGATGCCCCAGATATCATTGATGTTCTCAGCGGTGGTGCCCATGTGATAGTTGTTGAAAGCGTCCCACAGGCCGTCCTTGATCATCTCGTCGACAACCTTCTTGTCGCTCATACGGGCGCCCCAGCGCTCGTCGGGCAGGGTGTAAGGAGCAGCGCTCATGTTCTCGGTGCCGCCGCAGACCACGATGTCGGAGTCACCGGCCAGGATGGAACGGGCGCCCTCAATGACAGACTTCATGCCGGAGCCGCAGACCATGCCCACGGTGTAAGCGGGAACGGAATAGGGGATGCCAGCCTTCACAGAGACCTGACGGGCGGGGTTCTGGCCCTGGCCGGCAGTGAGGATGCAGCCGAACATCAGCTCGTCCACGTTCTCGGGAGCGACGTTAGCGCGCTTCAGAGCTTCCTTGACAACGATAGCGCCCATGTCCACGGCGGGGGTGTTCTTCAGAGAGCCACCAAAGGAGCCGATAGCGGTACGGCAGCAATTTACGACATAAAGTTCTTTCATGTTGATCCTCCGTTTTGTGTTTTTTTAGACGGAAAAGTCCGTCAGGATTATAGTAACAGGGGCAGAGATGCTTGTTAATTTTTTGGCAAACGCACTCGTTTTCCACCTCTGCAAATGAAATTATAGGCGCTTTTAAGGCCCCCGTCAACGATAATCTTGTATTTCACGAATTTTTGTTAAATCTTTGACAAAACTGTTGTGACTTTCGTCTAAATTGACGAAAATTTAACAATGTAAAAAAATGACATCAGCCGGAGGCCTGCTTCAGCGCAGTCCAGAAGGCGGCGGGACGCAGGGTTTCATAGGCGGAAGTGACCCGGATCTCGCTGGCATCAGCGGCACCTTGCAGCAGGCTGTCGAAGTAGGCTTCCCGCAGAGCGTCCCGGTCCGCAGGCAGACGCCGGAGGATGACGAAACCGTTTTCGGTCTCGATAATGCCGGAAAACTGTCCCGGTTCCAGAGCGGCCGCCGCATCCTGAAGGGAGGGCGTCCAATCCGCTTCTTCCAATAATGCGCCTCCGGTCTCTGCCAGCAGCGCGTCAAAGGCGGCTGACGGATCCGCAGCGGTATTCAGATGTGCGAACAGCTCCGCTGCCTTTTGCCGGGCGGCTTCTCGGTCAGACTCGAAGGGAATCAGGAGCCGTTCTGCCGTCAGCGGGGCAGTTTGCTGTTCAAACAGAGCCAGCTCGTTTTCCGCGGGAGCCAAGGCACTGCCGGGGGTCTCGTAGAGGGCGTATAATTTGGCATATTGCACACCGGTCTCCGTCAGATGCCGCCCCTGCTCCAGCGTCAGATAGGCGTAGTGCCGTTCCGGAAGTGCGTTCCGCTCAGCGTCCGTCAGCGTGCAGCCGTATGCCGCCGCCCAAGTCCCCACGGCAGCATACAAGGCTGTGTCCGCCAGCGCATCGGCCTTTACCAGATCCTCCGGTGTGCCACCCTCAGAGAGCGGAGCGGTCCAGTCCACTGGTTCTCCGGCGGCTTCGCAGCGTTCCTCCATCTGGCGGCAGTCCAGTGCCAGCCAATAGAGGTATTCCCACGCAGGGATGTTCTGTCCGTCGATCACCAACAGAGGTTCCGATTCGTTTAAGTCCGCAGCCTGTCCTAAAAGGAGAGCGGCGGGTCTCGGTTCTCTGCCGCAGGCGGTGAGCAGCAAGGCCAGCGGCAGGACCAAGGCAAAAAAACATTTCTTCATAGCGACGCCTCCTGTGTTTGTCCGTTTCCATATCTATGCGGCGGCGTACGGTGCTATGCGAAAAAACCGCCGCGCCCCGGAGGGCACGGCGGTCCGATCAGGACAGCGCGGCTGCAAGCACCAGCAATAGGCCGGTCAGCAGCAGGAAAAGCAGCATCAGCTTCCACACGAATTTCAGCCATTTTTCATAGGGGATGCGCCCCAGCGCCAGCGCGCCCATCACCACGGCGGCGGTAGGCGTCACCAGATTCACAAGACCGCAGGCGGACTGGAAGGCTGTCACCACCACGTCGCCGCCCACCCCGGCGAACTGTCCCAGCGGAGCCACCACCGGCACGGACAGTGTGGCCAGACCGGAGGAGGACGGAATCAGCACGGACAACGGCAGGTAGATCAAAAAGACCAGCAGCACAAAGGAGGTGGAGCCAAGGCCGGAGAGGGCCGTCTCTCCCCAGTGAAGAATGGTGTCGGTGATGTGGCCGTCGTTCATCAGCACGGTGATGCCCCGGCTGATGCCGATGATGAAGGCCACGCCCAAAAGATCCGTGCAGCCGGAGACGAAGGTCTCCGCCAGTTCTACCTCACTGAGCCGGTCCATCAGCCCCACCACGATGCCCGCCACTAAAAACAGAGCGGACAGCTCCGGGAACCACCAGCCCAAGACCGGCAGGGGCAGGCCCATTTCATCAAAGGGAATAACGCCGTAGATCATGGTGAGGAAGGTGGCGGCAAAAATAAGGAGGATGGCGGCGTGACGCCGGGTGAGAGGCTGGACGCGGCCCACGTCTGCGTGAAGCCTGCCTGCGCCGATGCCCACCACGGAGCAGATTGGGTCCCGCTTCACCCGGGCGGCGTAGGCGGAGACATACCAGATGGCGGCACCCTCAAAGATCACGAACTGAATGAGCCGCCAGAGAAGGCCCTCTCCCAGAGAGACCCCGGCGAAGCCTGCGGCGATGCCGGTGGCGAAGGGGTTCACCGTGGAGGCGATGACACCGGCCCCGGCCCCCAGCAGGATCACCGCCACGCCTACCACAGCGTCATAGCCCGCCGCCAGAAAAATAGGCAGCAGCAGAGGGAAGAAGGCCATGGTCTCCTCCCACATGCCGTAGGTGGTGCCGCCCAGACCGAAAAACAGCATTAAAATAGTAATGAGCAGGTTTTCCCGGCCTTGCAGCCGGGTGATCACGTTGCTGACTCCGGCGTCGATGGCCCCGGTCTTCATCACAACGCCCAGAAAACCGCCCACCATCAGGATGAACACGCAGACATCCACTGCGTCATAAAAGCCTCGGAAGGCGGCCTTCAGTGCCGCACCGATGCCCTGCGGCGCGGGGGCGACGGCGTGATAGCTGCCGGAGATGGGGATACCATCGGCGTAGTCATAACTGCCCGCCGGGATGAGCCATGTGGACAGTGCCACCAGAAGGATCAGGCAGAACAGGATCGTATACGCGGTGGGCATCCGGAATTTGCGTTGCTCCATGGGAACACTTCCTCCTTACGGACTGACTTATGCGCCGATGGTGGCCACCATCACGGCCTTGATGGAGTGCATCCGGTTCTCCGCCTCGTCGAAAACCACGCTGTGACGGGAGCGGAACACCTCATCGGTGACCTCCCGGATGTCCACGCCCTTGGCCTGCCATTCCTTCGCCATCTTCGTTTCAAAATCGTGGAAGGAGGGGAGACAGTGAAGATACAGCACGTCAGGATTCTCCGTGGCCTTCAGGGTGTCCATCGTCACCCGGAAGGGGGACAGCAGCCCTACCCGCTCCGGGATCTGGGCTTCCTCACCCATGGAAGCCCACACATCACCATAGATCACGTCAGCGCCCTTTAAGTCCTCTGCGTGGTCAGTGATCTCGATGAGGCCGCCGTTTTTCCGGGCCTCGGCAAAGGTGGACTGCACCACTTCCTGATCCATCTGCTTGGCCAGTTCCTCCGGCCCCATGGCTACAAAGTGCATTCCCAGCTTGGCTGCGCCCATCATCCACGCATAGCACATGTTGTTCCGCACATCGCCGGGGAACACCACCTTGATCTTGTTTAAAGGCTTTTTGCAGTGCTCCTCAATGGTCATCAGATCCGCTAAGATCTGGGTGGGATGGTCGGCGTCCGTCAGGCCGTTCCACACCGGCACACCGGACCACTTGGCAAGATCCTCCACCACGGACTGTTCGTAGCCCCGGTACTCGATGCCGTCAAAGAACCGGCCCAGCACCTTGGCGCTGTCCTCCAGAGATTCCTTTTTGCCCATCTGGGAAGAACCGGCGTCCAGATAGGTGACATGGGCGCCCTCCTGGGTGGCCGCTACCTCAAAGGAACAGCGGGTGCGGGTGGAGGTCTTTTCAAACAGCAGGACGATGTGCTTGCCCTGTATGGTGGGGGCGCAGACGCCTGCCCGCCGCTTGGCCTTCAGGTCGTGGCCCAGATCCAGCAGATAGCGAAGTTCCTCCGGGGTAAAATCGGCCAGCGAGAGAAAACTGCGGCCCTTTAAATTGACTGCCATGATGATCGCTCCTTTTGATTTACCATAAACTGATTTATAAATTGTGAAGGGAAGGTGCCGCTATGCGGCACGAGGGAGCATGGTGATACCATGCGGAATTGAAGACCCAAATGGGCTTTGCCCATTGGAATGTTTCTTACATTCTCTTTGCTCCGCAAAGGGACGCGGCGAACCGCCGCAGGGACGCACCCCCCATTTTCTTTTTGAGACATCAAAAAGAAAATGCGCCGTGCACGGTGGAAAAGAAAAAATGTCAGGGATGAGTTGACACATTTGTGTCAACTCACCCATACGAAGGAGCGGCCGGTACGAACTGCCGACAAAAATCAGAAGTCTTCTGCCGGCTGCGCTGAAAGTACCCAAATGACCTGAGTGCGTCCCCGCATTTGCGGGCATGGCATTCGTTGGGTCGCAAAGAGGACACCCTCTGCTCCTCTCCCCGCTGCCGCTCCCCTTATCCTCAGAGGGGTTTCCAAAGGGGAGGGCCGCAGCCCGCCCCTTTGTGTCGTTTCAAGGGGGTGCGGGGGGAAATCGAAATCCCCCCGCGTTTCTCTTTAGGGGGCCGGGGGGGACATTCTCTTTTCAAAAGAGAATATCCCCCTGGCTTCTCCGTACCGAACCGGTACAGTTCCGCCGGGAACCCCGGTAATCTTTTCGGCAAGACGAAAAGAAAATGGGGATTCAATCCGGTGCGGCATAGCCGCACATCTCCGTACCAATCTGGTGCGTTTGATGTCTCAAAAGAAAATGTGGGGTGCATTCTGCGCGGCAAAGCCGCGCTTCCTGCGGCGAACCGTCGCCTGTCTACGGATCGTCCCGGATCAGCGGCATACTCATGCACCGGGGACCGCCCCGCCCCCGGCTCAACTCGGCGCTGGGAATGGCGTGGATGCGGATGCCCGCCTCCTCCAAGGAGCGGTTGGTGACATGATTCCGGGTATAGACCACCACCTCACCGGGGGCAATGGCGAGGGTGTTGCTGCCGTCGCTCCACTGCTCCCGGGCCGCGTCGATGACACTGCCCTGTCCGCAGGGGATCAGCGTCACCTGACTAAGTCCCAGATGCTCCTTGAGAATATCCTCCAGCCGCCCGGTCTCCTGACGGATCTGCATCTGCTGATTTTCACCCAGCTCCATGACGAACACGGTGATGTCGCTGAGAATGTTGGGATGGACAGTGAACTTGTCCCGGTCCACCATGGTGAACACGGTGTCCAGATGCATGAAGGAGCGGCTTTTGGGAATGTTGAAGGCCAGAACTTTTTGGAAAGTCTTACTTTGTGAGAGCACTGTCTGAGCCAGTTGGTCGATGGAATCCCCCTCTGTCCGCTGGGAGATGCCCACAGCCAACACCTGAGGGGACAGCACCAGAATATCGCCGCCCTCCAAAGAGGAAGATGCACTGCGGTCATACCAGCGAGGTGCGTTCTGGTACCAGGGGTTATGCTCAAAGATGAACCGGCCGAACAGGGTCTCCCGGTTTCGGGTGACGGTGTGCATTTTGTGAATGGATACGCCGGTGCCGATGGTGGCGAAGGGGTCGCGGGTGAAGTAGAGGTTGGGCATGGGATCTACGGCGAAGGGATAGCCCTCCTCAAGACCGGACAGATGGTCGCTGAGACGGCCCCCCTGCTTTCGCAGGTCACTGCGGCGGATGCCTGCCATCATGGCGGACACCATGGCCCGGTTATCCAGTTCAGAGAGATATTCTGCTACGGCCTTCCCAACGGCTTCGTCCGGCAGATCGGCCTCCTTTAAGAATTGTGTTACCAGTTCCTGCCGTACCTCCGGTGAAGTCAGGGAATTGACCACCAGATCGATCAGGTAGACCACCTCCACCCCGGCGTCCCGGAGGCATTGGGCGAAGGCGTCATGCTCGGCTTGGGCCTCCTTCAGATAGGGAATATCGTCAAATAACAGCCGTTCCAGATATTCCGGCATGAGGTTTTCCAGCTCCTGACCGGGCCGGTGCAGCAGAACCTTCCGCAGCCGCCCAATCTCGGAGGTATTATGGATGCCTGTTTCCATAGGCTCACTCCTTTTTCCAGTTGGTAGTGTTAGGATTTCAGGTTTTTGCGATTTTATCCGCAAAAAGATTGCGGCCCGGCAAAAAACGGGGTATGATAGCGGAAAAGGATGTGATGGATATGAGACGCTGCGTGATCGTCGGCGGCGCGGAGATCCGGACCTATGACCGGGTACGGCAATATTTCCGGCCTGACGATTTTTTCATTTACTGCGACTGCGGCCTGCGACATCAGAAGGCGCTGGGAGCGGAGCCGGATCTGATCGTGGGGGACTTCGATTCCCATGAAAAGCCGGAGACTGACCGGGAGACCATCGTTCTGCCGGTGAAGAAGGATGATACGGACACGGTGTTTGCTGCCAAGGAGGCCATGCGCCGGGGGTTCGACGAATTTTTGCTGGTAGGCGTTTCCGGCGGACGGCTGGATCATACGCTGGTGAATGTCTATCTGCTGGTAATGCTGCGGGAGCAGGGGAAACGGGCCCTGCTGGTAGATGACTATTCGGAGATGGAGCTGGTGGGGGCGGAGAAGGTGGAGATTCCGGAGCGGTTTCCCTTCTACTCTCTGGTGAATATCACCGGCACCGCCCGGGGCATCACGGAGACCGGCTGCAAGTTCCCGCTGGACAACGGGGAAATTCATTGCGGCTACCAGTACGGCACCAGCAACGAGGTGCTGCCGGGACAGACCGCTGTGGTCTCCGTGAAGGAGGGACTGCTGCTGCTCATCAAGGATTTCCCGGAGGTGTAGCGCGGCTGATCGTATTCACACCATATATAAGAAAACAGGCTGAAAGCGTCGCTTTCAGCCTGTTTTGCTTGCCGCTCCCGATGCGGCATAGTTCTTAATTCATGTTTGCTTTACCACTGGAGACCAAGGGGCCAACTCCAACCGGATAAACCAGCCCTGACCGTGATTACAGACGGGGCACTGCTTCGGGGCCTCCAGACTGTTTTGGGTGTGGCCGCAGTTTAGACACATCCAGCCGGTCTCTATCTGCGAGACGAACAGAGCCCCACTTTCCAGCTGGTCTGCCAGCAGGCCGAAACGCTCGCCGTGGAGTTGTTCAATGGCGGCAATCTGCCGGAAGGAGGCGGCGGCCTCCGGGAAGCCCTCCTGGGTCGCGATGGCGGCGAAGGAGGGGTATACGGAACCATGCTCCTCGTGCTCGTTGTGCTGGGCGGCGCGCAGCAGCTCCAGAATCCGGTTGGTGCCCTCAATGGGGTAAGCGCCGTAGATAGGCAGATTTTGACCGTTCAGGGCTTGCAGATGGTCCCAGAAAACCTTGGCGTGGGCCTGTTCCTGCTTGGCTGTGGCTTGGAAGATAAAGGCCATCGCCTGTAATTCCTGCTTCTGGCAGAGGTTGGCGGCAAAGTCATAGCGGTTCCGGGCCTGACTTTCTCCGGCAAAGGCGCGGAGAAGATTTTTGGCGGTCTCACTGTCCTGAAAGGGGATGGACATGGCGGTTCCTCCTTTATAAAAACGGATGTCCGCAGTATGTCCCAAAACGGAGCGAAGAATACAAATACATAAAAAAAGACCTGCCATTTGGCAGGACGGGTCTTTCTTCAGATCATATTTCTTTTAATTGGTCTATCTTTGGAGACGGTTTATTCCGCGTGAGAGCAGATCATACCGCCAGCCACAGCCAGCATAGAGACCGTAAACAGGATTGCCATGGTGTGTACCTCCTTCTTTCTGATTTCGACGCTACTATACGCCAGGTAATCGTTTTTGTCAACAAATTTTTTAAAGTTTTTATAGTCAAATTGCACAAATGCTTCGTCAAAACAAATAAAAACAGGAGATGCGTTTTAGACACATCTCCTGTTCGGCTTTACCCCTTCAGAATGTCGGTGTTCCGGTACTGAATGGCCTCTGACAAATGCTCCACGCCGATATGCTCCGCACCGTCCAGATCCGCAATGGTCCGGGCCACCCGCAGTACCCGGTCATGGCTCCGTGCGGTGAGGCCCATGCGCTCAAAGGCGGACTTCATCAGCGCGTCGCACCGAGCGTCCAGCTCGCAGAACCGGCCCACCATAGGGGGCGTCATCTGGGCGTTGCAGGGAATACCGGTGCCCTCAAACCGCCTGGACTGAATGGCGCGGGCGGCGTCCACCCGTTCCTTGACCTGAGCGGAGGATTCCGGCTTGGACTTTCGCCGCATGGCCTCGTATTCCACAGAGGGGACATTTACATGGAGGTCGATCCGGTCCAGCAGAGGACCGGAGATCTTCTGGACGTACTTCTCCACCTCTTTGTCCGAGCAGGTGCACTTCCCGGAGGGGTGGCCCCGCCAGCCGCACTTGCAGGGATTCATGGCGCACACCAGCTGGAATTGGGCGGGGAGCCGCAGGGTGCCGCCTGCCCGTGCCACGGTGACGATGCCGTCCTCCAAGGGTTGACGGAGAGCCTCCAGCACGTCCCGGTGAAATTCCGGCAGCTCGTCCAAAAACAGCACGCCGTTGTGGGCCAGAGAGATCTCGCCGGGCCGCATCAACGGCCCGCCGCCGGCCAGCGCGGCGGCGGAGGTGGTGTGGTGAGGGGAGCGGAAGGGCCGCTGGGTCAGCAGAGGGTGGCGGGGGTCCGTCAGTCCCGCCACGGACCAGATGCCGGAGGTCTCCAGCGCTTCGGGACGGCTCAGCTCCGGCAGGATAGAGGGCAGCCGCTTGGCCAGCATGGATTTGCCCACTCCGGGGGAGCCAATCAGCAAAAGATTATGTCCACCTGCCGCGGCGATCTCCAGTGCCCGCTTTACATGCTCCTGTCCCATCACGTCCTGCAAGTCCGGCAGGCCGGTTTCCTCCGGCTCCGGTACCCAGACCGGGGCGGGGGAGAGAGGGGTCTCGTTTTTCAGATGGGCCACCAGTGCGCCCACGTCCGGGACGCCGTAGACGGTCAATCCCTCCGCCAGCGTTGCTTCGGCAGCGTTGTCCGCCGGGACATACAGCGTCCGGATACCTGCCTCCCGGGCGGCCAGCGCCATGGGCAATACACCGCTGACGCCCCGCAGGGCACCGGTGAGACTTAGCTCGCCGATGAAGGCGGCGTCCGTGGGCGGAGCGGGCAGATCGCCGTCCGCCGCCAGCAGCCCTACGAAAATAGGCAGATCGTAGACCGTGCCTGCTTTTTTCGTACCGGCGGGGGCCAGATTGACGGTGATGCGGCTGACGGGAAATTTTGCTCCGCAGTTTTTCACCGCCGCCCGGACCCGCTCCCGGGCCTCCCGGACGGCGGCGTCTGGAAGTCCCACGATGTCGAAGGCGGGCAGACCGCCGGAGAGAAAACACTCGGCTGTGACCTCATAGCCGGCAATACCGTTGAGGCCCAGAGAACGCACAGTGGTGACCATAGCGGCGCCTCCTGAAAAAAGTTAAAATTTTGTTTACATTTTTCTGATTAAAGAAATTGTACCACACTACGTGATTTTTGGGAACCCAAAGGGCGGCAAAGTTAAAAAATAAACATATTTTTCCAAAAAAGAACAAGAAAACCGATTAAGTTTCAAAATCTGAGCTTTTCTGTTTACAAATTGTAGAGGAAGTGCTACAATTACGGCGAATGGCGTTTGAGAAGAGAGAGCCCAAATGCCAAAAACCGGTGAGAGCCGTTCTGCAGACGGTATCCACCGACAGGAGGTAAGAGTTTATGGTAAGAAAATTCAAGTCCATGGACGGTAACAACGCGGCTGCGTATGTCAGCTACGCCTTTACCGAAGTGGCGGGTATCTACCCCATCACCCCGTCTTCTCCCATGGCAGACTATGTGGACCAGTGGGCAGCCAACGGTCAGAAGAACATCTTCGGCACCACCGTCAAGGTGTGCGAGATGCAGTCTGAGGCCGGTGCTTCCGGTACCGTCCACGGTTCTCTGGCAGCCGGTGCGCTGACCACCACCTACACGGCCTCTCAGGGCCTGCTGCTGATGATCCCCAATATGTACAAGATCGCCGGCGAGCTGCTGCCCTGCGTGTTCCACGTGTCCGCCCGTACCGTGGCCAGCCACGCTCTGAACATCTTCGGCGATCATTCCGACGTGATGGCCTGCCGTCAGACCGGCTTCGCCATGCTGTGCGAGAATGACGTTCAGGAGATCATGGATCTGGCTCCCGTGGCCCATCTGGCCGCCATCGAGGGCCGCGTTCCCTTCATCAACTTCTTCGACGGCTTCCGTACCTCTCACGAGATCCAGAAGGTCGCCGTGTGGGATTATGCCGACCTGAAGGAAATGTGCGATATGGACGCTGTTGACGCGTTCCGCAAGCACTCCCTGAACCCCGAGCGTCCCATGATGCGCGGTTCTCATGAGAACGGCGATATTTTCTTCCAGCACCGTGAAGCCTGCAACAAGTACTACGAGGATCTCCCCGAGGTCGTCGAGAAGTACATGGGCAAGATCAACGAGAAGCTGGGCACCAACTATCAGCTCTTCAACTACTACGGCGCTCCCGACGCTGACCGCGTGATCATCGCCATGGGTTCCATCTGCAACGTGGCAGAGGAAGTCATCGACTACATGAACGCTCACGGCGAGAAGGTCGGCATGGTGAAGGTCCACCTGTATCGTCCCTTCCGGGCCGATAAGCTGCTGGCTGCCATCCCCGCTACCTGCAAGGCTCTGGCCGTTCTGGACCGCACTAAGGAGCCCGGCTCCGAGGGCGAGCCTCTCTATAAGGATGTTGTCACCGCTCTGGCCAACGCCAACCGCTTCAATGACATGAAGGTCATCGGCGGCCGTTACGGTCTGGGCAGCAAGGATACGCCTCCCGCCTCCGTCTTCGCCGTGTATGACGAGCTGAAGAAGGACGCTCCCAAGCACGAGTTCACTCTGGGCATCGTGGATGACGTCACCCACCTGTCTCTGGAGGAGAAGGCCGTTCCCGGCGTTGCTCCTGCCGGCACCATCGAGTGCAAGTTCTGGGGTCTGGGCGGCGACGGTACTGTTGGCGCCAACAAGAACTCCACCAAGATCATCGGCGACCATACCGACAAGTACATCCAGGCCTACTTCCAGTATGACTCCAAGAAGACCGGCGGCGTCACCGTCAGCCATCTGCGTTTCGGCGATCAGCCCATCAAGTCTTCTTACTATATCAACAAGGCTGACTTTGTGGCCTGCCACGTGCCTGCCTACATTACCAAGCATTTCCCCATCGTCCGCGATGTGAAGCCCGGCGGTGTGTTCCTGATCAACTGCCAGTGGGATGACGCGGAGCTCAGCCACCATCTGGATGCCGCTTCCAAGCGTTACATTGCCAAGAACAATATTCAGGTCTACACCATCAACGCCATCGACCTGGCCAAGCAGATCGGCATGGGCAAGCGCACCAACACCATCTTGCAGTCCGCCTTCTTCTCTCTGGCAAAGGTTCTGCCTGAGACCGAGGCCCTGCAGTACATGAAGGACGCCGCCACCCACTCCTACCTGAAGAAGGGCCAGGACGTTGTGGACATGAACCACAAGGCCATCGATCTGGGCGCTACCGCTTACAAGAAGTTCGACGTGCCCGCCGATTGGGCTGACGCCAAGGACGAGACTGTGACCACCAAGCTCACCGGCCGCGAGGGCGTTGTGAAGCAGGTGGAGGACATCATGTTCCCCGTGGGCCGTATGGACGGCGACAGCCTGCCTGTTTCCGCCTTCCTGCCTCATGTGGACGGTCAGTTCGAGCAGGGCGCTGCCGCTTATGAGAAGCGCGGCGTGTCCGTCTCCGTTCCTACTTGGGACGCTTCCAAGTGCATCCAGTGCAACAACTGCGCATATGTCTGCCCCCATGCTACCATCCGTCCCTTCGCTCTGACTGAGGAGGAGGCCGCCAAGGCTCCCGCCGCTGCCAAGATCGTGGACGTGAAGGCTGGCAAGGGCAAGGGTGTTTACAAGTACACCATGGCCGTGTCTCCTCTGGACTGCATGGGCTGCGGCGTGTGCGTGGGCGTCTGCCCCGTGGGTGCCCTGACCATGGTTGGCCAGGAAGAGGAAGCCGCACAGCAGGATGTGTTCGACTACTGCGTGGCCGAGGTCGCTCCCAAGGCCGACATGCAGGACAACACCGTCAAGGGCAGCCAGTTCAAGCAGCCCTATCTGGAGTTCTCCGGCTCCTGCGCCGGCTGCGCCGAGACCAGCTATGCCCGTCTCGTCACCCAGCTCTTCGGTGACCGGATGTACATCTCCAACGCCACCGGCTGCTCCTCCATCTGGGGCGGTCCTGCCGCAACCTCTCCCTACTGCACCGATAAGAACGGCCACGGTCCCGCTTGGGCGAACTCCCTGTTCGAGGATAACGCTGAGCACGGCCTTGGCATGTATCTGGGCCAGGAGGCCACTCGTAACCGTCTGGCTGACCTGACCCGTCAGCTGATCGCTGTGGATTATGCCGATGAGTCCATCAAGGCTGCCGGCCAGAAGTGGCTGGATACCATGGCCGACGGCGCCGCCAACAAGAGCGCTTCCGCCGAGTTCATCGCTGCCATGGAGAACATTGTCTCCGCCCGCGGCGATTGCGACTGCGACGCCTGCAAGCTGGCTCGCGAGATCCTGAAGGACAAGGAATATCTGGAGAAGAAGTCCATCTGGATCTTCGGCGGCGACGGCTGGGCCTACGACATCGGCTTCGGCGGCGTGGATCACGTTCTGGCTTCCGGCAAGGACGTCAACGTCTTCGTCTTCGATACCGAGGTCTACTCCAACACCGGCGGTCAGGCTTCCAAGTCCTCCAACATCGGTCAGGTGGCACAGTTCGCCGCTGCCGGTAAGGAGACCAAGAAGAAGTCTTTGGCTGAGATCGCCATGAGCTACGGCTATGTGTATGTGGCTCAGGTAGCTATGGGTGCTAACCCCGCTCAGACCCTCAAGGCCATTCAGGAGGCTGAGGCCTATCATGGTCCCTCCCTCATCATCGGCTATGCTCCCTGCGAGATGCACAGCATCAAGGGCGGCATGACCAACTGCCAGGCTGAGATGAAGAAGGCCGTCGAGTGCGGCTACTGGAACCTGTTCCGCTTCAACCCCGCTGCTGAGACCGACAAGTTCATTGTGGATTCCAAGGAGCCCAAGGAAGAGGGCTACCGCGCCTTCCTGATGAACGAGGCCCGTTACAGCCGCCTGACCCGCGAGTTCCCCGACCGCGCCGAGACTCTGTTCAAGCGCAACGAGGAGGTCGCCATGGATCGCTATCAGCACCTGCTGAAGCTGAAGGCCATGTACGACGAGAAGTAATTCTCATCCGACAGATCGAAAAGGAGCACGGCGTGAGTCGTGCTCCTTTTTTACGTTGACACCTTCGGCAAAATGGGATACAATAAACTGCAACGGCTATGGGCCTGAGAGCCTTGCTGCGCCGTGAAAAGAATGAGATCTATGCCCCGGTAGCTCAGCTGGATAGAGCGAACGCCTCCTAAGTGTGAGATGATCACTCACCCTGAGAGCATAAATTAAATACTGGCCTCGGTAGCTCAGTTGGATAGAGCGACTGCCTCCTAAGCAGTAGGCCGCTGGTTCAAGCCCAGTCCGGGGTGCCAAAAACGCTGTAATCTCAATAGATTGCGGCGTTTTGCCTTTTGCAGATCATGCCCCAAAAAGCAATCACTTCACACTTGGCAATACACTGTATTTCTGGATCGTTCCCTGCTGGATTCGAACGAATTTTGAGAAATCTGCTAATGAAAATCGGATTCTGCTAATGGACCCTGCCGTGGCGTTTTATAGACGTTTTGAGTCCTCTCGTTACCCTGCGTGCAAAAGGGCTTTCAACTGGCGGGCAAGCTCAGGATTTTCCTGAAGCTGTGCAAGAAGCGCCTGGAGGTTTAGATCGGGAGTCGGTTCTGGCTTCGGGGGATTCAGCTCCTGCTCCACATGCCGCATATCCGGATTTGCATAGAAAGCAACTTCAAATTTCTGCGCGTTGATTTTTCGCTCCTCATCCAGAATATGCGCATAAACTTCCGTAACCATAGATGCCTGCGCATGGCCGGTATCTCCTTGAGTTGCCTTAATGTCACCATGATTGAGCTTCAACTTATAGGTGGTGCTTGAGTGTCGCAGGGAGTGAAAAACCACATCAGGAAGGTTCGCTGACTTTTTCAGCCGGTCAAACTGGTTTCCGATCACTCTGTCTTCGCAGGGCCTCCCCGTTTCCAAAGCTAAAACAAGGTTGTAGTCTGCATACTCATCGCCCATAATTTCTTTAAGGTTGTTCTGTTTTTCCTGCCACTCACGAAGAATATACGCAAGAGTTTTTGGCAGCCAGACCTTTCGGACACTGGTTTCAGTTTTGGGGCGTTTGAGAACGAGCCGCGTTGTAGATTTTGCTTTCACGATCCTTGGAAACATGAAAAGAATGTCTTTCTCTCCAAGGGCATCAATCGCACGCTGATCTACACGCGCCAGTTCTTTGTTGACAATAATATGGGCGTCATCCTTTGCGATGTCTGTATCAGAGATGTGAACACAATCCCAAGTCAGTCCTGTGATCTCACCCATACGCAGTGAGCAAGCGAAGGAGAGGTTAATTGCGATATATAGTTTCCCATCAGAACAGTTGTCCAGCGCTTGCCTAATGATGTCAGCCGTCCAGATAGCGCGTGGATGCCTTTCCTTCTTTGGAAGAAGAACATCATCAAACGGATTTTTGGGGACCATGTCCCATCGGACAGCTTGCCGGAAGGCACAATGCAGAACCTTACACACTTTTTCAATCGTGTTTGGCGGCAAGAATTCCGAGCGCGCGTTTCGGTATGTTGTGCTGACGGGTTTCATCTTTTGCAGTTGGACGATGAAACTATCCACGGTGCGCCTTGTTACATCCTGGATGTTCATATCGCCAATAATCGGATTGATATAATTGTTGATGATCCCGGTATTTCCGGAATAGGCTGAAAGCCCCCACCGCTTTGAACCATAGAGCTCAACAAAGTCTGCCAGAAAATCACGAACAGTCACGCTGGATGGTGGAATGAACGTTCCGTTGTTTATTTCATTCTCAACCTGTGCTTTTCTGACTGCGGCCTCCTTCTTCGTTGCATAGGTTTCCCACTTTTGCCTTTTGATATCAGCAGAATCGGTATAGTTGTAAACAACGGCATATTTTTTGCCGCGCTTTTGGATTGATGCCATAGTTTGTGGCTCCTTTCAGATGTTGTTACTGCCATCAAGCCAATCATCGAAAGCTTTCTTTGATATTCTCAGCCTGGTTCCGATCCGTACACATTTGAAGGTGCCGTTAGCACACATGTTATAGACGGATTTTTTGCTGACACCGAGAATTTCCGCTACTTCCATAACGGAATAACTTCTTTTTTCAGAGTTGGCTTTAAGACCGTTTGTATTTATCTCAGCCACAGAGAGCCTCCTTTCTTGAGTGGCTGGGGAAAAGAGCCTGTGATGTCCTCACAAGTATATTATACGGATTTTCCCCGCCATCACCAACAAGTAAATTACATTAGGTTCTAATCCAAGTTCGATTCCGAATTCCGGACCATTTCCTGCGCCCTCGCTTCAGGCTGCGTATTTGCAGGCTGCCGCTGTGCGGCACTTCCCCGGCAGGTACGCAAAGGCATACTGTCAGCCGGTCCTGTATAACTTCCGGACGAATCTATGCAGCCCTCCTTATCTCTGAGGGCGATTTCAAGGTGCGGAGCGGATGGCTTTTACCATTCATAAAATAAATACAAGACTCTGTCAGTATTTTTTGCATACACCTCAAAAAATCTAAATATAGTATTTGTATATTGACTTATACAATATATTGTGTTACACTTTGCCTGTAAATGAGTTTGCACAATTTCCCCTGCTTGGGGCATGGGTCGATTGGCCTGTGTGTGGAGCGATCCACCTGTGCACGTTGTCAGGTTTGTACGTTTATGTCAGTAGTATTGCTGCGCCATGAGAGGCCGGCTGCTGCTGGCTTTTTATTTTACGGGGTAGTAACACCCCAATGCCGCGGGAATGACGAGTGTTTGCTGTCAGGCAAACACACTGGATTTTACCAGAATCGTTGTTCCCGCTTTTTTTGCGCCCAAATGCCGTAAGGCTTTGAGGATATATCATCAGGAAAGGTGGAAACAGAAAATGAAATTCAGACAAAAATGGAAACCCGGAGGGCATCCGCGCTGCTCGCCTCAGCCGTACCACAGGTACAGAAAAAAACGGCTTTTGAATAAGCCGTGCATCGGATATGAAGCCGAGGAGGAATGTATCTATGGAAAACGCAGCGTGCTACGCTCCGCAAATTCTTGTCAGCACAGAAGATCTGCCGCGTGAGCAATGGCTGGAATACCGGCGCAAGGGCATTGGCGGAAGTGACGCCGCTGCCGTTCTCGGAATTTCACCATTCCGCACCGGGCGGGATCTCTACTATGACAAACTGAATATTGTCACAGCGGATGATGCCGAAAACTGGGTCCAGTTGGAGGTTGGAACTCTACTGGAGCCGTTGGTTGCCAAGATCTTCGCCCATAAGACGGGCTATAAGATCTACCGCCGGCCATTCATGTTCCAGCACCCGCTGTATCCTTGGATGCTGGCGGATCTGGATTATATGGTGGAACTGCCGGACGGTACAACAGCCATCCTTGAGATCAAAACCACGAATTATAACGCCAAGGATAACTGGTGGTACAACGGCGAGGAAATCGTTCCTATCTACTACGAATCGCAGGGGCGGCACTACATGGCGGTCATGAACATTGACCGGGTCTACTTCTGCTGCCTTTACGGCAATTCGGAAGACGAGGCGATGATCCGCCGTATCGACCGTGACATGGCCTATGAAGAAGAACTGATTGCTTTGGAACGGGACTTCTGGGAGAATCATGTCCTAACAAAAACGCCGCCTCCCTATGTGGAAGCGGACGGTGACCTGATACTCGAAAGCCTGCGGCGAAAGCTAGGACCGGCGGACAAGGACGCGCCGCCTGTGCTGTTGGGACAGACGCAGTTTGGACAGTTGTCCATGCTTCTCTCCCTGCAAGAGCAGAAAAAGGCGCTGTCGGCTGATGTGAGCAAGCTGGACAAGGACATCAAGCGGTTGAAGGGTATGCTCATCGAGCGATTGGGCACAAGCTGCACCGCCGTGTATAACGGTTCTGCGGAGAGCTACACCATAACCTACAATCCGGTACGCTCCGCAGGCATATCGAAGGACGCCTTAGAGCGTTTGAAGGACGAACACCCTGATATTTACGATCAGTATGTCACGGTGTCTGAATGGCGAAGATTCCATGTGAAAAAAGCTGCTTTGCAGGCAGCGTGAAAAGAAACGGAGGTGATGTGCTGTGAGCATTGTTGCGGCACTGGACAAGGTACTGTTTTTCAATGCGTCCAGCAAATATTCTGTCCTTCGGATGAAGACGGAGGACAGCAGCGTACCCACAGAAGCCCGGAGTCCCTATCGCTATCACGACCACCTGATCCGCTTCACTGCCGTTGGCATCGAATTGCCGCAGACGGATACGGTGAAGATCGAGATGGATGGAGAGTGGAAGGACGGAAAATACGGGCTCCAGCTTCAGGTCGATCATTGGCAGGAGATCGTGCCGCCCACATTGGAGGGCGTCCGCAATTATCTTGCCTCCGGTCTGCTGAAGGGCATCGGAGAAAAGACCGCCGACGCGATCATTGAAAAGTTTGGTGTCAACGCTCTGGAGATTCTGGAACATCAGCCAGACCGGCTTCTTGAGATCCGCGGTATTACAAAGGAGCGGCTTGCGGAGATCAAGGACGCCTATGCGGAAACCAGCCGGATGCGTGTCCTGATGACCCTGCTGGCCCCGTTCAAGGTCACGCCGACGACCGCACAGAAGATTTATCAGCATTTCGGGCCTGCCTGTGCGGACATCGTGAGACAGAGTCCCTTCAATCTCTGCCAGGTGCCGGGGTTCGGCTTCAAGAGGATTGACGCCATCGTGCAAAAATCCGGTGGAGACCTGCGTGATCCGAAGCGTGTTCATGGTGCGCTGTTCTATGCGCTGGAGGACGCACGGACAAAGGACGGGCATCTCTATCTGGAGGCAGAGTCTTTGCTCAAAGCAGCTATGCAGCTGCTCAATGAGCGGATACCCCTCCCACAGATGCGCGTCCCCATGAGCCAGGTCGAACAGGAGCTGTCTGCCATGATCCAGCAGGATGAGGTGGTATCGAACCACGGCAATGTGTATCTGCCCAAGCAATTCCTGCAGGAGAGCGAAACCGCACAGAAAGCGGTAGAGCTGTTTCTGGCAAAGCCGACGGTGGTGGACATCACGCAGCCGTTGGAGCAAGTAAAGCGTAGCTTAGGGCTCAACCTGTCCAAGCGCCAGTCAGAAGGCGTGGAAATGGTGTTCCGGCATAACCTGTCCATTATCACAGGCGGCCCCGGCACCGGCAAGACCACGGTTCTGAAAACGGTGATCGAAGTGTACCGTCAACTCTATCCGCGGCAGAAGATCGTACTCGGAGCGCCCACAGGTAAGGCGAGCCGGCGTATGGCGGAGGCAACGGGGATCGATGAAGCACAGACGCTCCACAGCATCCTGGGGCTTCACGGTGATTCGGAATCCAAGAAAGACCGGGAACGGAAACCGCTGGAGGCAGGGCTCCTGATCGTGGACGAGACTTCCATGGTCGATATGTGGCTGATCCATCAGCTCTTTTCACGCTTGCGCCCCGGCACCAAAGTCCTTTTGGTCGGTGACGCAGACCAGTTAGAGAGCGTGGGCGCCGGTGATGTATTTCACGAGCTGATTGGCTCCGGTGTCGTGCCGGTCACGGTGCTGGATGAGATCTTCCGTCAGGCACAGGACAGCCTGATCGCCCACAATGCCCGTTTTATCAACGAGGGTAAAACGACGCTCTACTATGGTGAGGACTTTGCCTTTCATAAGGCAGAGAGCCAGGAGGAGACTGCCGGCATCATCCGTGAGCTGTATCAGGAGCAGATCGCCGCAAAAGGAATCGAGCAGGTGGAGATTTTATCGCCGTTCCGCTCTGAGGGCGAGGCATCGGTCAACAGACTGAATGAAGCTATCCGTGAGGAGATCAACCCCGCATCGCCGGAGACACCGGAGATCGTGTACGCCGGAAAGATATTCCGCCTCAATGACCGCGTGATGCAGATGCGGAATAATTACGACATCAAGCTGTATGACCGCTCCGGCAAGCAGGTCGGCGAGGGTATTTTCAACGGTGACATCGGCACGATCCGCAAAATTAGCGGCACCAATGTCGTGATCGAGTTTGACGGCCGCTATATGGATTGTCCGCAGGTGCTTCTGGATGATTTGGAGCTGTCCTATGCCATTACGATCCACAAATCTATGGGCTCAGAGTATGATACGGTCATTATTCCGCTGCTGGCTGCCCATAATGTGCTCCTGACGCGGAATCTTCTCTACACGGCCATCACCCGTGCCAAGCGCCGTGTGCTGCTGGTGGGTGAGAAACGGGCGCTGTATATGGCGATCCATCGGAGTCGAAAAGGAAAACGCAATACCATGCTGGGCGAACGCATCGCCCTCTACTATAAGGCAGTCACGCGCAAGGCCCTCCGCAGCGAAGAGGGCGAGGAATGGCAGCGTGCCAGTTAATGTGAGATGAATGTGCAAAAAAACGCACAGTCATCTCTTATTTATTTTATGAAGGGAGTATCAAACCATGTCCAGAGAAAGAATCATGCTGACCCAGGCGATCCCCGCCGTACAGCAGCTTCGCAGGGTGCAGGGCTTTGACCCGCTGCGCTTTCTGAAAAGAAATGCCAGCGGCGGAATCGAACTGGAGCCGCGCTATCAGCGGCTCTGGTTCCGATTGGCCTGCCCCGATGGAAAAATGCTGCTGAACCGGCTGCGGATCACAGACCAAATCGCCGTTTATGAGGCGCAGGTATTTCTGTCCAGAGAGGATAACCAGCCAATCGCCAATTTCACCGCGGCGGTGGAAAAGGCGCAGGCTCCCGCCGGACGCTATGTGCAGGCCGCACAGGACGCGGCGCTGAAAACGGCACTGGACAATGCGGGCTTCGGCATCCAGCTTTGTGAGATCAACCCCTCTGCGGCGGTAGATGCACAGGCCGATGGAAAACAGGAAGTCGCAACGGGCGCTGTAAATCGTCAGGAGACTGCTCCGGCGGTAAATGGAGCCGCAGCGCCGCAGCGAGAAGATACTATCGGCGAAAGTCATCCGGTACAGGCAGTGCCTACACCGCAAGAGGCTCAACCGCAGGAGGCGGCAAAGACGCCCAATGTAAATCAGCAAGAGGTTCACACCGCCCAGCAGACGGAAAGCGTTTCAGACGCCATGAGTCTGCTGCAGGCGTTAAGCGGCGGAACTGCGGCTTCTGAGCCTGATCCGGTTATGCCCCAAAAGGCGCAGGAGATTTCTTCGGAAACGGCGGAGGCTGCGGTCACGGAGCGGACTGAAACAGCGCAGACGGTAAAGTCTGTTGTGGTCGATATGCCGGCAGCGGCATCGACAGCGGCTGCACCGAAATATTCGGACGATATGACGGTGGACGAGATCCTTTCGCTGATGACGGAAGAGGAAGCTGCGGAGCTGGTCGTGACCACCGGCGTCAATAAGGGCTGGACGATGGCACAGGTTTCTGAGCAGCGTCCCTCCAGTCTGAAATATTACGCCTATCTCTGTGAGGACTGCGGCAATATTGTGAAAGCCGCCGCCATGCTTCTGATGGGCGGTTCGCAGCAGTTAAAGGCAAGCTGACCGCTTTCCATCCGTAAATTTTGCGTCTTGGGAGGGATGCTGGTTTGCATTACGGGAAAAAGCATGATCTCCCCTTTGGTATTATGGATGTGGCCGGGCTCCTCCGCCTGAATATCAGGCGGAGGGCTCCCGGTCAGGTGTACGTGGATTGTCCCATCTGCGGTGACCGCCGGGGGAAAATGAATTTGAACACGGAAAAAGACCTGTGGCGCTGTAACTACTGCGGTGAAGGCGGCGGAATGCTGTCCCTTTACGCAAAGGTGTATGGCGTCAGCAATTCTGACGCTTATCGGGAGATCTGCGACGCTTTGGCGGTAAACGGTTTTTCGCCGGACTATACCGTTCCAGAGAAGACGACGCCTGCGGAGGCCGAGCAGTCTGACGCAGCTTCTGTCCAGGAAGTGCATCAGACCCTCTCCATGCTGCTGTCCATGCTGACACTCATCCCGGCACACCGCGAGCACCTCCGGTCTGTGCGGGGGCTGTCCGACGATGAGATCACACGCTTTGGCTTCAAGAGTACGCCGCCCCCCTTCCTGTGCCGATCCCTGACAAATCGGTTGGTCAAGGCGGGCTGCAGGGTGCAGGGTGTTCCCGGCTTCTATGTGGATGATAACGGCTGCTGGACGGTCAAATTCCACCAGCGGACATCAGGCATCATCATTCCCATCTTCGGTGTAGACGGTCTGATCCACGGCGCACAGATCCGGTTGGATCACCCGCTCAAGGATAAGGACGATCCACCGGAGAAAACGGGCGTGAAATATCTGACGCTGTCCTCCACGGGAAAGCGCATGGGAACGACCTCGGGGAGCCCCATTCATTTTGTGGGCGATCCATGCTCCCGCGTTGTATATGTGACGGAAGGCTGTCTCAAGGCGGATGTCGCTCACGCGCTGATGCACAGGACCTTTGTTGCCACGCTGGGCGTCAACAATACCGCCAAGCTGGATGAACTGTTTGCGTTCCTGCACCGAAACGGAACGGAGGAGATCATCGAGGCGGAGGACATGGATAAATACAGCAATGAAATGGTGGAGAAAGGCGCATCGAAGATTTATGCGCTGGCGGCCAGGCACGGGATGCGCTGCCGCAGGCTCACATGGAATCCCAATTATAAGGGCATTGATGACTGGCAGCTTGCGCTGCGCCGGAAAGAACAGAAAATGAAGGAGGATCCAGGAATGACATTTAAGGAGCAATATCTTAATGGCTTATGCGGGCTGGAAATGCTGGAAACCTGTACGAAAAAATGGCATGCGATGAAGGTGGACAGTATTTCCCTGCGGGACTATCTGGGGCTGACGGAGCAGGAATACGATGCGTACTTACAGACTGCCCCCGGCGTTTCTTTTCAGGAGCTGCTGGACAGTCAGCGCAAAACGCAGCGGTTTCGTGTTTATCAGCTGGAGCTGGAGCATGGCGAGACGCGCGCCTTCGCCTTTGGCGGCATTGACGCGCTGCACAAGGCTGGCTTTCAGCAGCCCCCGGCGGCGGAATACACACTCGTTTATGACGGTGAGCTGATCTGCCCCGCCGGGCAAGATGACCGTGATATTCTGGAGCGCATTTTTGCACGCTATAATCAGGCGCTTCCCCCGGACTATCACGGCCGCAGCATCGCGCCCTCTGATGTGCTGGAATTGTATGATGAAAGCGAGCGCAGATATTTTTACTGTGATATGGCCGGATTTGTGCAGGTGAAATTTTCACCCGCGCTGGCAAAGAAGGCATGAGTATGCTGCAATGGAGAAACAAAGAAAGGAATCTCTTGAAGCGGTATTACAGCTTTGCGGAAATTTAGGCGCGGAGATCCGGTATCATCCGGAGTACCGCTATTTCACAGCTATGGTCTGGACCGGCTGGGATACGCCCTGCGGAATGGGTGAGGCCCTTGCCATCCAACAGGAAATTCAAAGAACGGCTGCTCAGTATCCGACTGTTGTGTGCTACTGTTTCGACCCATTCAGCACACTGGTCTACACGGTCTGACCCAAGTATGTAAAAAAGGACGCCTTGTGCCATTGGCACAGGAGCGTCCTTTTCAAAATTTTATTTAGGAGGAATGTACGAATGGGCGCTTTTTCAAATGTGGATTACGAGCTTCAAAATAATGAGGCTGCCGTTTCCAACGCCTTTATGGAAGATGATGATATGGATATGCCGCAGACGGTCCCCGCGGAGCCGACAACAGGCAGTTTCCCGCCGGACACAGAACTGGCTCCGGCAACAGCGGTCAGCGAACCGTCGGCCGTCTCCGACACACAAAGTGAGGACGAGGCCCGCCGTGCGCACGAAGCGGCTGAAGCCAAGCGCAAGGCGGAATGGGAAGCCAGACAGGCAGAAAAGCAGCGGGCGGAACAGGCTGCATTGGAAAAGTTGGATGCCATGAGCCCGGCGGAGCTGCTCAAGGCTGCCGCAAAGCGCGTGTCCGCAGATACGGAGAAGCTGACGCGGCGCAATATGAAAGAAAGCGTTTCCGAGTTTATCCAGACTAAGTGCATTGATGACCTCGATTTTGCACGGCTTACCATGCACCCGCGCAAGAGCATGATCCACTGCTTCCAGTATATCAGCCGAAAGTCATGGGATTATGTGCAGGACGAGCTGAAGGCAAACGGCGTTCAACCGGGCCCCGGTCAGCAGGGATACGGCTGCGATATTCCCGACGATCTCTGCTATCAGTGGGCGGAGGATTATTTCCATGACCCCGATGCCAAGGAGGATCAGGGGGATGAAGAAGAGTTTGTCCCGCAGCCCTATCGTGGGAAAACATCTTCCAAGTCCGTTTCCAAGAAGAAAAAGGAAGAAAAGAAGAACAAGCCGGAGAAGAAGGAACCGCCGAAAAAAGCGGAAGCCGACGATGGGCAGATCTCGTTGGGTGACCTCTCCTCCTTTGGGGAGGCAGCCTGATGTACGCTTATAAAGGCTTTGAGCCGGATCTCTCCTGCCGTGGCTATCGGTTCGTCATGGGAAAGAATGTCACCCCGGAGGCAAACTGCGCCAGCAACGGCTTTCACTGTGCGGAGAATCCGCTGGATTGTCTCACCTATTACAGCGATATGGATCGCTCCATTTACTGCTTGGTGCAGCCCGGCGGGGATATTGACGAGGACGATCGTGACTCCAAAATTGCCTGCACAGAGCTGACGATCCTGCGGCGGCTGACGAGGAAAGAATTCTTTCTCCATGCGCTTGCCTACATGGTGGATCACCCAGGCCGCAAGGTAAGCGGCAAGGTACAGCGTGAGCACGGCGTTAGCCGCAACGGCTATGCCATCGTTCGAGGCAAGACACCCGCTGCGTGTGGAAAACTGGGCGATATTCTCGCATTTGCCAGAGAGCGGCGTGAAACCGAAGTAATCTGTCAGATTGCTGTTGCCGAAGTAGATGGAGAAAAAATCCAGCCCGGAGTATGGTATGACATTGATTTTGTGAAAAGAGAGGCGGTGCAGAAATGAAAAAGGACAGCCTGTTGAAAATGAAGGATCTGCCTGCGACTGAAGAAATGCTTGCGGTGGCCCGCGAGGATGTCCCGGTCAAGGTCGGTTCGGGCTGGAACACTTCCTATCGATGCCGATACAGCGGTTTTGCACGAAGCTCGGTGGAAGGCGGCATTTTGAAGGTCACCCTGTATGACCCGGATGCAATGCGCCTTGGTGGGACGCTGCCGGTCTATGAGATTTTCATGGAGAAAGAAAAGCAGCAGTTTCTCACCTATGACCGTGCCCATGACAAATGGCGGACGGCAAAGATCGACTACTTGGAATGGCAGGCGAAGGGATCCAATAACGTGTGGATCAGCGCCGTGGATGATGCACAGATCCGGCAATATCTGGTGTCGGATGAAAAAAACGTATATCGGGCTATTCTGAAATTTCAGCGCGCCGTTCGTGATGCTGAACTGGAACGTCGGCATAGAAAGGAAACCGATCCGTGGGATGCAGAACTGGCACAGACACCGCCGCTGCCGAAAGACTGGGAACGGTGGGTCAATAAGGTGGGTATTCAGGAAAACTACATCTTCTACGATTACCGCAAGGGCGGGGCAAGGTACGGCTACTGCACCTATTGTGAAAAGGAAGTCGCACTGAAACAGCGGCCCTATCATAACGCGGTGGGAAAGTGCCCGAGATGCCGTCATAAGATCACGTTCAAGGCGAAAGGGAAAATAACGGACTATCTGCACTCCCCAACAGAATGCGCATACCTGGCGCAGAAGTGCGGAGACGGGTTTGTGGTTCGCCAATTTCAGGTGAGCAGGCAGTACCGGAAAGAAGAGAACACCATCACATCGAAAACCTCCAGCTTTGAGAAGCAGCGTATTTTCTACCGTGCGGATCTGTCTTCACATTCGTATTACTGGGGCTGGTACAAACAGCGCCGCACCCGATGGGTGGAGGGCATCGATGAGTACGTCTACACGGGTATGGGCTATTCCTACAACGAGTATTGTTATCAGCCGGGGAGCATCTATGGAAAAACGCTTTCCAGCATTGCCCCACTTCTTGCAAGAACCGGATTGAGGGAGTATGTAAGACTTTGCCGGGGCTGTGTAAGCCCCAACTGGTACCTGTTTGCGTGGGGGTGGTTTCCACGCGTTGAGCAGATCTGCAAAGCCAATCTTCCGCGGCTGACCACGGAGTGCTTGGAAGATTTCGGAGCCGTAAAAAGCTGTATTCGGCAGGAGTCCGAAACCAGTCTTGTCAAGGCATTGGCGCTTGATACGAACCGGCTTTCGCGGCTCCGGGCACTCAACGGCGGCATCATTATGCTCGACTGGCTGCAGCGGGAAAAATGCAGCGGCAGAATCATCCCGGATCATGTGCTGCACTGGCTGGAGCAGGAGAAGATCCATGTTTCCGATATCGACTTCATTCTGGATCGAATGTCAGAGCAGCAGGTCTGCAACTATCTTCAGCGTCAGAAAAGCGGCACGCGGGATTCCCTGCGGCAGATTATTTCCACGTGGCGGGATTACCTTTCCATGGCGGACAAGCTGGGAATCAACACCAACGATGAGATCGTATACCGTGTCAAGCTGCTGCGCCAGCGTCACGATGAACTGGTGGAACAGCTGCGGAAAAGAGAACGGGACATGGAAGCTGCCGCAACAGCAAGAAAGTATCGGAAAATTGCAGGCATCTGCCGCTTGATCAAACCGAAATACGAATACACCGGCGAGGTGTATTCCATCGTTGTTCCGTCAGGTGTACGCGATATTATGCGCGAGGGCGATGCGCTTTCCCACTGTGTCGGCAAGTCAGACCGCTATTGGGAGCGCATCGAGCAGCAGGAGGCATATATCCTGTTCCTGCGCAAGACCGCAGAGATCGACAAGCCGTACTACACCCTTGAGGTGGAGCCAAACGGCACGATACGGCAGAAACGGACCTACTTTGACCGACAGAACGATGACCTCAAGGACGCGGAGCAGTTCCTGAAGGAATGGCAGAAGGTTGTCTCCGAGCGCTTGACAGAGAGCGACCGGGAAAAAGCGGAAAAGAGCAAGGTCCTTCGCCTGCAGGAATTCGAGCAGCTGCAGCAGGATGACATTCGTATCCATACCGGCGACCTTGCCGGTCAGCGGCTGGTGGATGTTCTGGTGTCGGATCTCATGGAAACTGCGGCCTAAGCCGCAGCACAATACATTTGAACGAAGGAAAGGAAGTTGTAGAGAATATGAAAAACGGATTTACGATCACGCAGCGCAACGCTGTGGTGGAGCAGCATCTTTGGTGCATTGATACGGTCATGGCGCAGTACGCCGCATGGATGCAGGCGGCGCCCATAGACCCCGATGATGTGTACCAGTCTTTGGCGGTACGCCTGATCCGGGCAGTCAACAGCTATGATCCCTGCAAGGGGTATCTGAAAGAGTACATCCTCTCTCAGCTCAAGCGGGAGATGGTTCGTGTCCGGAGTACGCAGACTGTCTATGGACTGACGCAGGCGCCGGCCAATATCGGCGGCACCATTGTTCCGCTCACGATTGCGGCACAGCGGGAATCGTACTGGGAAACCTATATTGCTGTATAAAAGGAGTCATGTGAAAATGAAACAGTTGGGAAACCTCGCGGTTATTTGTGCCCAACGCCCGGAGCTGCTGATGCAGCTCCGGGGCGGTCTGGTCTTGGTACAGGCAAAAAACCGTGCGGCGATGGAGGCCGCATGGAACGATGACGCACGGATCGAAAAGATGATCTATGAACTGAACTTCGGAGCATTCTCCAAGGAAAGGCTGGTGTAAGGAATGGAGCAGAGCAAGCAGCAGAGAATACGGGAATTGACCGACCGGCTGAACCGCTGCCGGTATGAATACTACAATCTCAACGCGCCGTCTCTGACGGATGCCGAATATGACGCGCTTTTTGATGAATTGAGCGCGCTGGAAAAGGAAACGGGATTTAATCTGACCAACTCCCCCACACAGACCGTTGGCTGTTATCCCGCTGTCAGCACCTTGGAGAAAACGACGCATAAGATCCCGCTGCTGTCCTTGGATAAGACCAAGAGCAGCGCGGAGCTGCTGCGTTTTGCGGGAGAACAGATGGTCATGCTGATGCTCAAGCTGGACGGTCTGACGGTGAAGCTGACCTATGAAAAGGGCCTTCTGATGGAGGCTGCTACCCGCGGCGACGGAGACACCGGCGAAAACATCACTCACAATGTAATGGGGATCTCCGGCATTCCGGATAAGATCCCGTGCATGGAGCGTCTGGTGGTCACCGGAGAAGCCTTTATCCGTCCCAGTGATTTTGCGGCGTTAAAGGACACGCTGCGGGATGGGAACGGAGAACCGTATAAAAACGGACGCAATCTGGCTGCCGGCTCTGTCCGTCTGCTGGACTGCGGCGCCTGCAAGGATCGCCGCGTGACCTTTATGGCGTTCAATGTGCTGGAGGGCTTTACAGAATACGCTTGGAAGTCGCAGCGGCTTCGGGCTATCGAACAGCTTGGCTTCCCCGTCTGCAAATATCTGGCAAGCAAGCAGGCGTTGACGCAGTTTGATATGGACGCCGGTATCCGGCACCTGCGGAAATACGCGCAGGAAAACGACATACCTATCGATGGCATCGTGGTCACCTACAACGATGCCGCCTACGCAAAATCCTGCGGACGGACCGGGCATCACTATAAGGATGGATTGGCGTTCAAATTTGAGGACGACACCTATGAAACCGTCCTGCGTTCGATTGAATGGACGCCCAGCCGCACAGGGGAAATCACGCCGGTGGCGGCCTTTGACACGGTGGAGATCGACGGCTGCGCGGTATCCAGGGCAAGCCTCCATAACCTCTCCTTCATTGAGAATTTGGAACTGATGCCGGGATGCCGTATCAAGGTGAGCAAGCGGAACCAGATCATTCCCCATGTGGAGGAAAATCTGGATCGGGACTGCTACGCCAGAGACAAAGTTGTTCCGGCCAGATGCCCGTGCTGCGGACAGCCTACCCGTATCCATACGACCAAAAACACTGTGAACGGGGAGGAAAAGGTCACGGCGGCCCTGTTCTGCGATAATGAGCAGTGCGAAACGCGGAAGCTGCGTAAGTTCGTCCACTTTGCAAGCCAGAAGGCGATGAATATCGTGGGATTGTCTGAAGCAATTCTGGAAAAATTCATTGGAAAAGGTTGGCTCCACTCCTATATGGACATCTTCTTTTTGGACAAACACAGGTCGGAGATCGTTCAGATGGAGGGCTTTGGGGTGAGATCCTGGCAAAATCTTTGGGATGCCATCCAGCACAGCCGCATTACCACCTTTGAGCAGTATCTGACTGCAATGGATATTCCCATGGTAGGCAGTACAGCCAGTAAGGCCATCTGTCAAAGGTTCCACGGAAATCTTTCGGAATTTGAAACGGCTGTATGCATGGGCTTTGATTTTACACAGCTCTCGGACTTCGGAGAGACACTGCACAGGAATATCTGTCAGTGGTTCCGCAGCGAGGAAAACTGGACGGTCTGGACGGAGCTTCGGCTGCTGGTGTGCATTAAGACCTATCAGCCGCCTGCGGTCGGCACCGATATGAGCAATCCCTTTGTCGGCAAGACCCTTGTGGTGACCGGCAAAGTAGAGCCGTACACCCGGGATGGGATCAACGAAAAAATTGAATCGTTGGGCGCTCATGCCGGCAGCTCGGTAAGCAGCAAGACGGATTATCTGATCTGCGGCGAGAACGCCGGAAGCAAGCTGGCAAAGGCGCAGGAACTTGGAATCAAGATCCTGTCACCCGACGAGTTCTTCCGCATGGCCGGAGAAAGTGCATAAAGAAATGAGGGAGGGCATTTTGCCCTCCCTTTTTTGCAGAGGCGAAATACGGTATTGCTTGATTTATCAGGGAAAAATAGATATACTACTACCAGAGTGTAGATTTCAATGGAGGAATTATATCAATGAGTCATGAACTGCACCTTCATAAAATCGGTCCCATCAATGACTGCCGGCTGACGCTTGACTCTTTTACGATTTTGACCGGACCGCAGGCTAACGGAAAGAGCACAGCTGCAAAAGCGGTCTATTTCTTTCGGTCAGTCAAACAGGATATCCTCAGCATTATGATGCAGGGGGGGCCAAACGCAGTTACCGGGGACAAGGCTTCCACGTGGAGCACCGTTCTGAAGCAGCGGATGAAAGACAAGTTTTTGCAGCTTTTCGGGACCTCGTGGGTCATGCCGTCTGATATGCGGATGGAATACCAATACAGCAAAGATGTGTCTATCACGGTGTCCTTAGAGGAGGATTACAATGACTCTTCCAAGAATTATATTGTGATCGATTTCGGCAAGTCTATTGAAGACTATTTGGAAGCATTAAGCTCACACATCTTCACCAATATTACCCCGGCGCAGAAAGAGTACGAAGAAAAGAAGCTGAATGAGCTCTTTGATGATCCATTCGAGCCCATCTTTATTCCCGCTGGGCGGAACCTCCTGACACTATTGAGTACACAGCTCAACTATATCTTTACCTCGTTGGAAGATTCGCAGCTGAGAAATATTGACTACGTCACAAAGAGATATACGGAATTGATCCTCCGCCTGAAACCGGTGTTTGCCCACGGGATGGAGGGCGTCGCCAACCGTATGAAAGACGATCCAACACAGTCTAAGAAATATGAACGGATTCGCCCTGCTCTTAATGTCCTCATGGACCAGGCGAAAGAGATCATGCAGAGCACCTATCGGTATGTGGATGGGGAAGAACGGCTGTATCTCTCGGATGACCGTTATGTAAAAATCAACCTTGCATCCTCCGGGCAGCAGGAAGTTGTGTGGGTATTCAACCTCCTCTTTTACTATCTGTCGGAAGATAAAAAGATTTTCCTGATTATTGAGGAACCGGAGTCACATCTCTATCCGGAATCCCAGCGTCGTATCAGCGAAACGCTTTCCCTGATGGCTGACAGCGGAAATTCAGTTTTTGTTACGACCCACAGCCCCTATGTCCTTGGAACGTTTAATTACCTTCTGATGGCAGGACAGATTACAGAGGATCATCAAGAAGAAGTGGCAGAGAAGCTTGATAAGCGGCTGTGGCTGAAAGCTGGGAATGTGAACGCCCACTATATCTCTGATGGGAAACTGACGGATGGAATCTCTGATGAAGACGGGCTGCGTTTGATCAGAAATGAACTGATCGATGGGGCCTCTTCCGAAATCAATGATATGAGCGATTATCTGCTTGGTTTTCTCTATGCTGAGGGAGACGAATGATGCCTTACAATATAAATGACTATAAACCTTTCCGCGAAGGCAATCATTCGGTTTTTCCATCTTCTGAAAATGGGTGCAGACACGTCGGAAATAACACAAAACGACAATATGTTCGGCACTTTAAGGTGGATGGAGAAGTTTTCAGGGGCCCAGGAGAGGAACGGTGCGATTATCTTCTTCTCAATGATGAAGCAGCAACCTCTTATTACATCGAGTTGAAAGGCTCCGATTTGCCCAAGGCTATTCGGCAGATTGAGAACACAATCAAACTGCTCTCGCCTTCACTGCCCGGCTACGCGGTTCTGCGCCGGATCGTGTACCACACGGGTTCCCATAACGTCCACGCATCTGAGGTCCTGCGCTGGAAGGCACGGTATAAAGCTGTGGTAAAAGAACGAGCGTATTCAGAAAACATTTAAAGGCTATCCCATAAATGGCATCCGCAGCCATTAAAAAACTGTGGAGTCTCTTTTCAGCAGAAAGCTAGGCGGTGAGAAAATTTCTCGCCGCCCAGTTTTTTTGTTGCTTTTATGCGTATTGCAGCCGTATAGAAGATGTATAGGAGGTACACAGCTATGTTAATTGCAATCGACCATGGAAACAAGCAGATCAAAACTGTTCATACGCAGCCATTCACATCCGGATTGATCCAGGGCGACACGCCGGGGTTCGGAACGGACTGCCTGGCATATCAGGGGAAGTACTATACGCTGACCGACCAGCGCATTCCCTATCGGCGGGATAAGACGGAGGATGAACGCTTTTTCATTCTGACGCTCTTTGCCATTGCCTATGAGATCGAAGCAATGGGACGGTACAGCGACACCCTGATGCGGGTTCAACTGGCGGTCGGATTGCCGCCGGCGCATTTCGGTGTGCAGGCCAAGCGATTTATCAACTATTTTGATGGACGGGGCGCTATTTCCTTTCAATTCCGCGGCAAGCCGTATGCCGTTTATATTGAAAATACGGCCTGCTTTCCGCAGTCATTTTCCGCGGCCGTTGCAACGGTAAAGAATCTGACTGCCAGCCCGAAGGTACTGGTGGTGGATATTGGCGGCTTTACAGCGGATTATGTCCGGCTGCGGAACGGCGTTCCGGATATGTCCGCGTGTGACTCCTTGGAAAACGGCGTGATCTTGCTTTATAACCGCGTTCGTGCCAGAGCCAATGCGGAATTGGACGTCCTCCTGGACGAGAGCGAGATCGACTGCATCCTGCGCGGAGAGCACCGTGATGTGGCACCGGAGGTCGTGGAGCTGGTGGAGAAGGAAGCACAGGAGTTCATCAACGACTTGCTCAGCGGTCTGCGGGAACGGATGCTGGAGCTCAAGTCCGGCAGGGTGATTTTCCTCGGCGGCGGTGCCAATTTGCTGCGGCGGCAGATCGAGGCATCCGGTAAGGTGGGACAGGCAACCTTTGTGGAGGACATCAACGCCAATGCGAAGGGGTATGCGTATCTGTACCGCCTTCAGCACGGTGAGCGGTGAGAACCATGGCGGACAAGAAAGATCCCGGTAAATTTACCGTCCGTTTTAATATACATGACCCGCAGCACCAAACCGTGGTTGCCCTGCTCAACCAGCAGGGGCGGAACAAAGCGCAATTTCTCGCCAGTGCTGTTCTGCACTACATCAACTGCAAGGAAACACCGAACCTGCAGGTCCCGCCCATCGATCCGGAAACATTGGAGAAAATCATTGTCTCCATTCTGGAAAAAAGGGACAAACAAAAGCGCGGCGGCGGTGTTCCGCAAAAAACAGAAAGCGTATGCGAGATCAATACTGCGGAGGAGCCACAGACCAAGGAAGAGTCGGAAGGCTGGCCCGGCAGTGCCGGTGAAGTATCTGCCATTTTGGATTCCTTAAAAATGTTTGATAACCTGTGAAAATACGGTATGTCTAAGGCAATGGAACAGACCCCGGGAGCGGGGCCCATTCCATCACCTTAGAGTTGGAAAAGTCTGATGCAATCCACCAGAGTCATACTGAGTTCCTGAAAGAGATCTTCGTCAAAGACCTCATAGACACAGGCTTCCTTGAATAACAGCGGACGGTAAAGAAGAAAAATTTTCTCCTGTGCATAGTGGCTCCCATCTTTGGCTTGAATCAGCAGGTCCTTAAAGCTCATTTGACGTTCCTCCCAAGGGTGTCCTTGATTTTCTGACGGGCACGGTGATATGCCGTGGCTGCGCCTTGATAGGTTAATCCCAACTCTGACGCCAGATTCCCAAAGTCCCGCTGGTAGAGTGCATGCGCGAGGAAAATGTAGCGGTCCCGCTGACTGAGCTTCTGAAGGGCTTCCTCCAGGGCATCGTTTTCAAACAGCGGGAATGGCGAGGGTGCATCCCCAGCCGAATTGACCATGGCATCCAGGACGGAAACAATATCATCCGGGTCCGTTGGAAGCTCCATTTCCCGGCGTTTGTTGCAGGCGCCCAGATAGGTCGCTTTTTTGCGGTGGATCGCTGTAAGAAGATACGCGGTAAAACGGTTTTGAATCACATTGTTTTCGCCGCTGCCGTTGTTTTTTGTATACATTATTTTTTCTCCTCCAATATCTGAAAATGTGAAACAGATATTGGAGGAGGACCCCGGCAGCAGGCGGGGTATAAAAGACGTCTGCTCCCGCCCGTGGGCGGAAGATCTATAATTTGCTCTGCGTGAAGACAGTGATGTATGCGCGGAGACCGTGCTTGTGTGCGCGTCCCCCATGCCGGAGAGGAAACACCGGCATGGGAAATAGAGAAATGATGTGAAAATGAAGCGGTATGCCCAGCTGTACGAAATCGCCAGATGTCATTCACGCAAAGGAGAGTGGGACAGTTCTCCAAGTGCATATGATATGACGATATCCCCCGCAGCCTTTTGATACGCAGACGGGTTTCAGGCCAAAATACTCTGCCGGTGAAACAGACGCGGCTGGATCATGCAGCCGCTATAAAGCAAGGACAGGAAAACGCAACAGATGCTGCGATTCCCTGTCCTTTGTTTTATTTTCTTGCGATAACGGCGCTGGTGGTGATATTTCTGGCATCTTCACCATTGGCATCCTTGGCATAAACGGTCACGATGCCACGGTACTGATTGCCAACCGTGCCGTAATAGGTCACAGAGCCCTCGTGAGAGCTTCTGTTATAGGCGACCATATCCGGGTAGTCCACCGGATAATAGTAGGCTACGTTCGTCCACTTGCCGGAGCTGTTCTTCTCCTGCAGGACAATGCAGCCGGCGCCAACCTGGGAAACGGTTTTTGTGGCGTCCACATCAAATTCAATGACGACCCGGCCGCCGCTGAGCGCAGCGGAATTCACATAATAGTCGTTCAAGTACAGGCTTGCGCGCCGGGCAGTTGCCAGTGTAGAGGTGCTGAGGCACAGCACAACAAGAACGCTAAGCGCCAGAATTTGAGTCAGCCGTTTTTTCATGATTGATCTTACCCTTCGTTAATGGAATCAATCATAGAATTGATCTCATCATCGGAAAGGCTGCCGCTGATAACGACCTGAAGATTATCAACGGTCCAAGTTACATTGCGGTTATCCACATTCGACAGAATGTAGTAATCCACCCCATTGATGTTCCGCACGTCGAATTCACCGTCATCTTTTTCAAGGAAAGATTGAGATGCTTTCAGAGCAGTTGTAAATCGGTGAATGGTGATGCTGTACTCGGACTCGCCGTTGCTGTACTGCGCCCGAATTTTCGTAGAGTCCAGAAGAATTCTGCAATAGACCTCTGTGCACTGATATTCACTGGGATACCATGTGGGGAGGACTGACGGATCGATCGCATTTTCCTCAAGTGCTTCAGACAAAGTAGCGTATGTTACAGAAGTTGGTGAAGACTGTGTTTCTATGAATTGAGCAGGGCTGAAATGAAAAATATCCTTTGTCCAGCGTGCGATGCTCTTGAAAATGTCGATCCCACTTGCAGATGCGATCACCGTACAGCTTAAAGCAGCTGCGAGTACTGCGGCAACCAAACCACGAGAAATTCTGTGATTGTTGTTTTGGCGGGGTGCAGGCGTTGTCTTGCCATGCGTATGTTTTTTGGAAACTTTCTTTAGGAGCAGCGCGTGCTTGGCTTTGAAGGCAGCCAATGCTTCTTCGGGTTTCTTTTGCTCCGGCATTGGGTCCTTTTCCTCCAGCACCTTCAGGTAAGCATCGATAGCGTCTAAATCGACTTCCTGATCTGACCACTTCATGGTTTGGGTCAGCTCGTCCAGCAGCTCCTGTTCTGATTTTTCTCTAAGATGTTCCAGTTTTTGAGCCGAGCAGTTCCCGTTCCCGCCGACTGGGTCATGTCGTTTCTCAGACATCTCTGGCATATACTAGGCACCTCCCTGTATATACTGTTTCTGTTAGGGGAAGAAATGTTGCATCATTTCTAAAAAAATTTATTTTTCTTGGTCAGTAACAAAAAATGCGCTTTTGCGCGAAAAAATCTGGAGCGGCAACTGACTTCCGATATGCCTAATATGGGGGCAATTTCGGCATATGTCAATTCCTTCTCCAGCTTTAATATTAAAATATCTCGTTCATCCGGACTCAGCCCCTGCGGAAGAAGGTACTCCAATGGTTCTGGACTGCTTTGGATATCTGCGGTTTCCTCCAGAATTTCCAGTGAGAGCGTTGGATGCAGGTCGCGTCGTTTGATGTAGTTGCCGATCAGGTTTCGCAGAATTTTAAAAAGGTAAGCGTCTGGATTTTCTATGTCCATTTCGTTGGTATGTTGGTAATAAACAAGGAACGCCTCGTTTGCTAAATCCTCTGCATCTCCTTTATCATGTATGATATGAAAGGCGTATTGGCTGAGACGGGTGTAGTTGCGTTTATACACTTCGTCGAAGCCTTCAACCTGTGGAGTTGAAATCATAATCCCATCCTTTTCAATCAAATTATCTTCACTCACTGTCCGGCGGCGAGTCGTTATCCGGATCGCCATCTTTCAGATAATCGTTGATCTCCGGAATGTTGATTAGCTCGGCGGGACTAATGCTCAGTGCATTGGCAATTTTCATGATCATTTTAATGCTCGGATTCTTGGAACGCCCATTCATAATGTTGTCCAATGAAGAGTGCGGAATACCGCCCATAGAAGCTAACTGGTTGATGCTGATATCACGGCAATCACAAAGTTGCTGGATTCTTTCTGCGAGAATTGAGGAAACCGACAACCAGACCACCTCCCGGACAGTTTTCTTTATAATAGCAAGAGAATGGGGGAAATTTGCCTATATATAGGCTATCCGAGGGGTAGATTTTGCTCATATATAGGCTGATTTTTTCAGTTTTCCCGCAAAAGGACCAGGTTATCAAAAAGTGAACCCTGCAAAATAACAGCACAGCACCTACGAAGCGAAGGATCGCAGGCGCTGTGCTGTTGTTGGAATATGGCAATGCTGCCAAAATAATATTTTTTTCGACGGTTTGCAACGTTTTTCGGAGTTGGCGAAACATATCATTATGGACAGGTCCCAGTGAACCTGCCCGGGAATGATTTTACTATGTTTGGAAGATAAGGAGAATGTGTTATGTACAGTGGTTTTAATCTCAAGATCAATGCTGCTCGGGATTGCGGACCGGACAGCATTAACTTCTTAGATCCGAGCTATATTGATGTGGGGAAAAAGCACCTTGGAGATGCCCCCGGTAAGGTGCATCAGGAACTGGAAGATATGGTGTTGAAAGGCACAGATATTCTGGATGGTGTTGCGATTCAGGATGACTGGTTCCCTGAGATCAATGCCGACATTTTTATTTCCCATTCTCATGGTGACTGCGATCTGGCAAACGGTATCGCAGGGTGGATGAATGAGGAATTTGGACTTCGCTGCTTTATTGACTCCAATGTTTGGGGGTATACGAATGATCTGCTGAGGATTTTGAATGACAAATATAGCGATAAACGCAAGGGTGATGATGGCGGAATTGTTTATACCCATGAGAAGTGCAATAGGGCGGCGAACCATGTGAACACCATGCTGACGATTGCGCTTCAGAAAATGATTGACCGTTGTGAATGTGTGCTTTTCCTAAACACCGACCAGTCGATTTTACCCTATGAAAAGACTCTGCGTGATGCCACGGATTCACCGTGGATCTACAGCGAAATCGTATGTACGCAGTTGATCCGGCACAAAGAATTGAAAGAATACCGAAAAGAAATCTTTCATGAGGATCAACGGATGTTGTTTGAGGCATCTGGAGGTTTTCACCCCGCATATTCCGTTTCGCTGGATCACCTGATGCCGTTGGATATAGGGAATCTGATGAAATGGGAACAGAGTTACCGGAAGGCTACATCAAAAAAGCATTATCCGCTGGATTATCTGTATCAACAGTTTCCTGTAAGGGACTGACAGATCGAGGAGGGGACACAACATGGAAAACGAGACTTCAGACGCCAAGGTGCCGATTATAGAGCGGCATAAGGAAATTGACCTTATCCAGAGCTGTATCAACCGAATGGCGCAAAACTCTTTTCAGGTCAAGGGGTGGACAGTTGCACTGTTTGCGGTGATTCTGGCGTTGCTCCCCGAAAAAGTTGAGAGTACGAACAAATTCTTCCTAGGTGTTGTTATGCTGGCGGTTTCTGTTATGTTCTGGTACTTGGACAGCTTTTTCTTGGCGGCAGAGAGAAACTACCGCAAAATTTATGGATGGGTACTTCAGGAAAGGGAGAAGGGAAGCCGTGAACTGCTGTATGAGCTGAACTTCAAGGAGTTTGAATCGAAAGAATCCTTGAAAGGTACAGCGATATGGGAAACCGCCTTTTCCAAGACCCTGAAGTGGTTTTATGGGATTCCAACAGTTATCAGTATTGCGTATCTTGTGGTTCAACTGATTCAGTATTGTCCATGCAAAGGAGTTTGAGCTATGGCACATAAGACATTTATTTCTTATAAATATTCTGAGAGCCAGGAATTGCGTGATCGCATCATCCAGGCAATGGGCAGCGATGCAGCTTACTATACTGGCGAAACCAGTGAATCGCCGGATATGAGTGACTTGAAAACGGCGACAATTCGTAAGAAACTCGCGGATATGATCTACTCAACATCTGTGACAATCGTAATTATTTCTCCGCACATGAAGGAGAGTAATTGGATAGATTGGGAAATTGAATACAGCCTTACACAAACGACCAGAAATGATCGAACATCGAGAATAAATGGAGTGGTAGGCGTTGTTATGAAAGTCAATGGCGGATATGATTGGTTTATTCATCCAAGAATAAATTGCCATGGGACGCAGGTTGTTACATACGACAATTCCCTGCTGTATCCGATTATCTCCAACAATCATTTTAACTCGGAACCAGAACAATGGCACTGTAGCCAGTGTAAAACGTTTGACTGGCTCAATGGTTCTTATATCGAATATGTAAAGGAAGAAGACTTCCTGTTAAACCCGAGTATGTATGTAGAAAATGCGTATACCAAAAGCCAGAATGGTGGAGCAGGTTATCGCCTGCAGCGTACTCGGAAGAATTGACGTTTACTACCCTCATAGAAATTTAATTTCTATGAGGGTACAGTCTGTCGAGGAACCCGGTCTGTACTCAGGAGCAGACTGGGTCTCGAACATATATGAGCGAAAAAACAGCAAAACGAAACGAGGACAACAGATTCCTCCATTTCCATGTGGCCAATTTTTTCAAGTTCATGGCGTACGCCGCTCAAAAAGTGCAGCTTGACCGCAGATGATGGTGCATGGTGGCCGCAGGCGTGGTGCACTGGGCCACCATGCGAGGAAATTACTCTGGGATGCCCTTGCGCTTGCGCATAGACTCACCCTCGATCTGGATGGTATAGGCGTTGTAGATGATCCGGTCACAGATGGCGTCGGCCAGGGAGGGGGCGTACAGGTTCTCGTGCCACTCGCTGGTGTCATACTGGGAACAGAAGATGGTGGAGGCCACCTTGTTCCTGGCCTCTACCAGTTCCAGCACATCCCGGGCCACTGTCTCTTTGAGGGGGTATAGCAGCCACTCGTCCAAAATAAGCAGCTTCTCTTTCCGGAGCCTTTTCATGTAATCCCGGTAGGTTCCGTTGGTCCGAGCCACAGAGATTTCCACCAACAGATCCGGTAGGTGGATATACCGAACGGAATAAAAACCGCGGCTGGCGGCCGTGCCAAAGGCACAGGCCAGGTAGGTCTTTCCGGCACCGGTAGCGCCCAGGATGATCACATTTCGTGCCTCCTAAATGTACGAACAGGATGCTAAGCGGAGGAGTTGCTCCCGGTCCAGATGCCGTTCTGCAATATACTCGATATTCTCCACGCTGGCCTGTGTATTGTTAGCGTTCACCAGGAAAACCACTGGGGGGTATTTCAGCCGGACGCCAATATTCCTGCAGAACAATGCAGCCGGCATCAACCCGGGAAACAGTTTTTGTGGCATCCACGTCAAATTCAATGACGACCCGCCCGCCGCTGAGTGCAGCGGAATTCACATAATAGTCATCCAGATACAGGCTTGCGCGCCGGGCAGTTGCCAGTGCAGAGGTGCTGAGGCACAGCACAACAAGAACGCTAAGTGCCAGAATTTGAGTCAGCCGTTTTTTCATGATTGATCTTACCCTTTGTTAATGGAATCAATATCCGGCAGTCTGGAAGCCGATGCTTTGCGAGCGGGATTGACAAAATATCTGCAAAAACAGGAAAAAATTGAAAAGGCAATCGTAGGTTGCCTTGATGTAAACCGCTTGCGGTTTACATGATAAGGTTTGATGAAATAGAATTGGGATGAAAAACATGGAATTAAAAGAAAAACTTGTCGCTTTGCGAAAAGAGAAAGGGCTAACACAGTTAGCTGTTGCGGAGAAACTGGATGTTTCCAGACAAGCTATTTCACGGTGGGAATCGGGAGTGGCTTTGCCATCTACGGATAATCTTAAGTACTTGAGTTCTTTATATGAAGTACCTGTTGATTATTTGTTAAAAGAAGATTCCGAAATGAAGAACAATCCGGATAACGAGCCGACTCCGGATAAGATTCAAAGTAAGCGGAAAAAAGCGGTTATTATAGCCATTGCTTTTATAGGTATTTTAGCCGTTGGTATATTTGGGTATTTTCTGACGTGCAATAACGAGAAATGTATAGACGTAGCGGATGCAGAAAGTGATCAATGGAATGAGTCTCAAACGGAAATTGAGATTGATTGGTAATGCGTGATAGAAGGGAGGTGAGTGAAATGCAGTTGAAAAAGAAACTATCTCTCGTATTAGCTTGTGTAGTTTCAATTTGCTGCCTTAATATTGGCGCTGTGGCCGCAGAGACTCCATGGGATAACAATTTTATTGAAATTACGCAAGGTGCCATGCGTGCGACAAAAACTTTCGAAGTTACCGTAGGTGCCTATGGGAATGCAAATGCAAATGCCAAGGATTCCTTTTCAATGGAGGCTGGAGAAACAGTGCGTATCAGAGGGATATATTCTCCGGAGGACGCAAGTATGGACTTTGGCCTGATTGATTCGGCAGGGGTTTTCCATTACGTCAATGTAAAAGACGGGAGCATCGATCAGACGTTCAAAATTTCCGAGTCTGGTACTTATCGACTTGGAATTAGGAACAATTCTGGGAAGACTGTCACGGTATCTGGGTTTGTGAGGTATTAACTTAATTAGCTATTTAGCGGGAATCCCCATAATTTACTTAGACAGGAGAGATTAAGTATGAAGATCAAAAGTTCATTGGGGTTGGCTGTAGCAGGTGTGCTTGCGTGCACGTGTGTAGCAGGTGCAGTTAACACAGCAACATATAAAGATCCACCTATGACGAATATTATTCCACGCAGTGCTTCGTGGACGACTGACACGCTCACTGTTCCGGGAGGAAATAAGAGTAGTATCTCTGATGAATACAGTACAAAGGCAACAAATGTTTACAAAGCAACATTTAAGGCAACTAAGAAAACAAATAAGAGAAATTTCGATGCCCGTATTGTTAATTCGAACAATGCAGCTCGTTCAAGTTGGGCCAGAAACTTGGATATAGACAAGGTATACTATGCTTCTGAATACGAGTGGGTTGAAAAGGGTCACTATTACTATTGTGAAATAAGCTCGGATTTATTTACTTCTGGAGATACTGATGTGACCATTCAGTTTAGTGCAGATAAGATTGTTGAATAATATGTTATAACGACTGCATTGCAATAATTGTTAGGGGTGATGGTATGTGTCCATCACCCCTAACAATTACAAAATCCTTTTAGCATGGAGGAAAAAAGATTGATTAAGTTTGAAATGCGTCGCGCATTCGGAAAGACTTTTTTTATAGCATATCTAATAGGCTTTTTATCTGGATGTGGAGGTCTTATATCTTATTGGATACAAGTGCGGTGGACACCGGTTGAATCCATTTCTTGCTTTGATGCGTGGTTATATTGTTACTCAGTCGCTGAAAGCAGTGCATATAAAGTGATTTTTCCGCTTGTTATATGTTTACCGTATTTGACTACAATATATACTGATAGAAAAAGTGGCATGATTTTCAATATTGTGAGCAGGATGTCATATTCACAATATCTGATTTCTAAATTAGCTGTTGGAATTGTTGAAACGATTATAATGTCAGCCAGTGTACTCATGTCGTGGTTTGTTATATCTATTTCTCTTTTTCCTTTAAATATTCCAGATACAGATTTAAATGTATTTGTTACAGGCGCATTTTCTGAATTTTATACTGAGGCTCCACTAAAGTATATTTTAATACTTCTCTTATTAAACGTTGTCTTTTCTATAACATTTTTTGTATCGTGTGTATCCATTTCGTTTTTCCTAAATAGTAAATATCAGGTTGTTGTCGTCCCGTTTGCAATATATTTTGTTTTGGAATTTTGTGCGCAATATACAAATTACGCATATATTCACCCTATTGCCTATTATTTGCCTTTTGAATTTCTTCCATTGACGATAACACAGATTATTACAGGAATTGGAGTTATAATTGCAATTAACATAGTAGTTATTTGCGCTCAATGCAGAAAGAGAGATATATTGTAACCGTGAAAATAAATTATAGTTATTTTAAAGCACGTTTGCTATATGTGTTACAAACGCCTGCTTTTATATTTTTGTTCATATTATATTGCTTACAGTGCCTCGAGTGTCAAAAGGGAATCATTCGAATGAATGCAGGCATTAGAACGACATTAGCAGATGCTATTTTATACCAGTTCAATACATATTCTTTCGTACATTTAATGTTTATTCCCATATTTATTTGCACATTGTACCAATTTGTTCGAATGGGAAAATTTAATGAATTTATCTTATGCAGATACAACGGAAGAACCCAACTCGTGTTTGAAATGGAGAAAGAAGTTATATTATTTACTGGGTTGTATCGATGTATAGAGATTGTGGTAACATCGATTATTTTTATTGCAGCAAATAGTATTTCTAATATCCCAATATTTCCCATGCTTTCATTATCACCGGCAATAAAGGATACAATGTGCATTGATGCCAGTGGTACAAGCGGGGTCATTCTTGCTTGCGTTTCTTCCCAGGTGATTCTGCTATTGGTATATATTTTCTTTGCTCAAGCAGTTGTGTTAAGTGTTGAAAAAATTGGTTTACCTTTTTTAGCAGTTTGTATACCAATTAGCATAGATATTTTCTTACTTGCGCTAATTAAAGCGGATTATTGGTTTGAACAATCTGAGTTCAGAAGTTTGCTTCCACATAGAAAAATATATATGCGCTATATTTTTGATAGAGATGCGGTTAACTATAATCTGTTAAGTTTTGCTTACGCGTGCGCATATTGGATCGGTGTAATTTTTGTTCTTCTATATTATATAAAAAAAACTGTAGAAAAAAAGGATTATTTGTATCAGGAAGAAAATGGTGAATCCCATTAATGTATGTGGAATGACATGGGTTCTCAATAGAATTCTAATAACTTTACAATAAATAAAAGATGCTTGAAAGGAAGCGGGGCATGAACTGTATTGAAATAGCACACTTGTCAAAATCAATAAAGCAAAGGCAAGTCTTGAATGACATCAGTTTGAACATTGAGCGAAACAGTATTTGTGGATTTATTGGGCCAAATGGATCAGGAAAGACAATGCTATTTCGGGCAATTGCTGGTTTTTTAAATGTACCATTGGAAAGCATACAAAGAGATAAGAATATGTCAATGGGTGTTATTATCGAAAATCCAGCGTTCATAAATAATTTTACGGGTTTTGAAAATTTAGCATATTTAGCAAGTATTAAGCACTGTATTACGGAAAAACAAATTAAAAGCATTATGGAGCAGATTCAGTTAGACCCAGATGATCATCGTAGAGTTAAGGAATATTCATTGGGAATGAAGCAAAAATTAGCCGTTGTTCAAGCGGTTATGGAGAAACCTGAACTATTAATTTTAGACGAGCCAACAAGAGGCCTTGATGAGTCTGGCATCAATTGCGTCCATAGTATACTCAGAGAACAGCATAAAAATGGAGTAACTATTTTAATAGCAAGCCATGACAAGGCAGATATTAAGTCACTATGTCAACATGTATTTTATCTTGAGGAAGGAAGATTAGTTAAAACAGATTGATTTTAGGGTAGTATACAGACAGGTAGCCTCCGAAGATAAAAGATACAGGATCAAAGTGTATAACTTTGATCCTGTATCTTTTCAATAACGGTTTACCCGTTTATTCAGCGCACGGCTCAGAGCGTTTTCGGCAAGAGATTCCCGCATGGGGCCGCCGCAGCGATAATGTACAATAAGGGACCTGTTGACAAAGTGGCGCGCAGATCCTTTCTGTGGTAAAATAGTTATAGGAGGGATACAGCATGATGGGACACCAAAGCAGACAAATGGCAATGCTTTTCGTAGATATAGAGTCACTGATTCCAGAAACCCACCTGCTGCGGAAGATCGAGCGGATGGTATCCTTTGATTTCATCTATGATCTTCTGGCGCCATATTATCCGGCAACAGGCCGTCCATCTGTCGACCCTGTCAGTATGTTCAAAATGCTCTTGATCGGATACCTGTATGGCATCAAATCAGAGCGGCGGTTGGTGGAGGAAGTTCAGCTCAACATCGCCTACCGATGGTTTTGCGGATTTGAACTGGATGACACGATCCCAAATCACTCCACATTCAGCAAGACCAGAACACGAAAATGGCAGCAGAGCAGCCTTTTTCAGAAAGCCTTTTATGAAATAGTCAAGCAATGCATAGACAGCGGGCTGATTGACGGAGAAGCGATGGCTGCGGATGGAAGCTATATTCCGGCCAACGTATCAAGAGAAAGCTGGATCAATGTAGAAACAGAAGTTGAACAGAGTATGCAAAGCTATCTCGATTCTTTGGATGAAGAGCTTTCCAATCAGCCGGGCTTCAAAAAGCCGCCAACAAAAATTGTAAGGAAGTGCCGTATCACCAGCCAAACGGATCCAGACAGCGGTTATATCAATCACGGCAGCAAACGCGGCATCGGATATCTGATGGAAGCAACTGTGGATTGCAAACACGGCATTTTAACAGGCGTTGATGTATATTCTGCCAATGAGAAGGAAAGCGTCCTGATCTTGCGGCATTTGGAACGGCAAATCAATCTTGGCATCCCAATGAGCCGACTTGCTCTGGATCGCGGATATGAGACTGGTGCTGTTCACCGGGGGCTGGAGCTTCTGGGCATTACCGGATATATCCCCGCAATTCAATTCTCCAATCCACCTGAGAAATATGGATTCTCCTACGATCCACAGCTGGACGCATTCATCTGTCCGGAAGGAGTTCCTCTTACGTACCACAGGCTAAATTGCAGCAAATCGACGGGCAAATATCTGCGTTGCTACCAGGTCGAGGGCGATGCCTGTATGCGCTGTCCAAAACGGCCGGGCTGTTTTGACAAGGCTGGAATTCGGCGCAGAGTGTTGGCCAGCAGCTGCTATCCGGCATTTTTCAGAGGGCATCAGCGCGTGGGAACTCCTGAATATCTGTCCATGATGCGGCTTCGTAAAATCTGGGCCGAGGGCAGCTTCTCCGTCTTGAAACGGGAACACTGTATTTCAAGGATTCGAAAAAGGGGCATTCTTGCAGCTACGGAAGAATGCCTCCTTGCTGCCATGGCCCTAAATCTTAAGCGGATGGCAAAATGCCATCTTTCGCTATCTCCCAATTTATTATTCTGCTGGAATCACTGTGGGTTTCAGCAGTTTTTTGCTTTTGTCAACAGGTCCAAGCCAGTAGGGAAAATAGCTACCGCATTGATTTTCAGAACGATATACTGTTCAACTCACCCACGATGCGTAGCAACCTGAGTACAATTTCTGAAAGCCTCGATGAAGTTGTGTTTACTGTTGACGCTGGGGATGATACATTTACTGTCGGGTATTATTTAGGAGACGAAATATATTCCTTGGAAAAAATAATGCAGCAAATCGAGATAACTGTGGATGAAATCAATTCTGACGTTAAGACCGAGGCCCGAGTTTCGTCAAACAATCATATTTTGCTGAGTGATTTACAACTAAAGTATATTGTTGTTGATACTACCGCACCTGTTTCTGACATTGAACTATCCCTTTCTGGTGTGATGTCAAGTAGACGCATCTCCAAAACACCGACAGTGGAAGAAATCTCTGAGCACAAAGCAGTTGAGAATACCCTGAAACGAGTCAATACAATTGACGGCAGTTACCATCACCTTGAAGTAATTTGGGATCAGGCTTATACATATTGGTACAATCAACTAGCGGGGACGGATAATATGTGCTCGCCATCTATTTCCGCACCCCATGGTGGTGATGGGAACAATCGTTATGCGTCTGGATATCAATGGTTTCCAAATGAAGTTGATGTAAATTTCTATACAGATGTGGCTGAGAATGAAAATCGAACAAAACTGTGGTATAAATACGATCAAAGCACGTTGAATAATTTGAATGTTGATTCAAATGAAGCACTTGAGATGGAAGTTGTTTTCTATAACTACAACAAGTCGTCAACAAGTCAGAACGACAAAGGCAATGCGTTTCAATTGATAAAAAGCGGGTCAACATGGGCAACTAATCAGCCGAATAGTTACAGAGATACTAACTTTTTAGATAATAATCAGGAAGTGAGTTTTTGCGTTGGTGTGGATGACACGTCCGACTTGGTTGCCGGAAGATGGTATTATTGGTATATAAACGGAACAAAAGGAACTACTGCCAATAACTATCCCAATGATGGTCGATTCAAGGTGACTGCTCAAAGAGGATATCGTTTGCTTGGTAGCGGTACATGGAGCGTTTTTGCGGATGAACACGAAGCCATCCGCAGTCTTGGCATCCCATCAAATCTGAATTGGGTTCCAGCAGATGAAAACGCTTGGACTTATGCGGCTGCAAACGACGATTGGAATTTTGATTCATCGACAGACCCTGTTAAATAACATGGAGATCGGTTTATGTTCTTGGCGATTATTTCTTTGCTAATATATATTGTTCAAATATGTATTGCTGTCATGATTGCATCCGTAATACCCATCTTCGCTTTCAAAAAGTGGAGGCGAAAAAAAGTATTTATGCTATTGTTATTGCTCTGCTTATCAATAGAATTATTAGGTATTGCACACTTGGCGAATAACCCTTTTTTGATATGCCAAGAAGAATACCGCGAATTTGTCTCGGAAAAAGATAAACAAAATATCATTGCATTTAATTCGGGTATTTACAGCAAACAAATTCCGGTCATACCAGTTTGCATCGTGGTTAAGCACGCTGATGATATTTCAATTGTCGTCGAAACCTATTATTTGATATTTGGACACACTGAAATGCTTATCGGTGATGATGGTCCTACCTATTTGCGTACTCTATTTTAATCGAAATAGTGTTTTTAATTATTAGTGCAGATCATCAAACTGGTGCTTGGGTCATTCCATTTTGCCACAAATGAGCTGACCATCGTTGTAATAGCGAGGACTTGAAAGTCCTCGCTATTAGCATACATCGTCCTTCAAATTGTTCATTCAATTCCTTGATTTTGGTTTTAACTCTCCCCTTTGTTTCCTCGCTCCAGTTGATGCTGCTCATGATCTGATACATCATCGTACCAGATGCATTTTTCAGCTGCTTAGAAGGATCTCTGACTGCTGGGACATAAATCACTCGAATCTTATCCAGATCCCGTCGAGACGCATTTGTTCGATTGCCCTCTTCAATTTCAGCAAACTCCGGGCAAGTAATATAACTTATCTTGCTGTCAATCGAGCCGTCAATAGTATTGCTTTTTTCCCATGTGGCCTCAAGACGGATTCGTAGATACGGCAGCCCACCAGGATTATCAACAACAAAGTGTTGAAAAAAGATAGGTATAGCATATTCTCCACCATTGCTTCCTGACTGCAATTCTTCAAATTCAAATATTGCTTCTATATAAAGACTTTGCTGTTCCATTTCATCTGGGAGTATATTTTGGGGTAGATGAAAATCACTTCTGTGTAGAATACGATCATTACTGTTTTCAGAAAACATACAATTAATGGCTGACAGTGCAGCAGTTTTTCCCGTACTGTTATTTCCAATAAATGTTGTTAGTTGATCAATTAAGATGACCTGCTCTTCTGAGCCAAAGCACCTATAATTCTTCAATTTCAGTTTAGATAGCTTCATTCTTATCTACCAACCTTAACGAATTATTCCCCATGATATATCAATTATCGAGTCCATTAATTGAAAAACCTTATGCATATGACCACCCACCTTATTTAAGTATACCTCTATTCTTTTCGTTTGTCTATATTATACAAAATCATTGAAAATGCGCCAATTGTATTTATTAACATGTTTTTTGACTACTATTTAATTTGTAAGGTAAGCTGATTAAAAACAATTCGCACCACAAGTGATTATGGAATTATTCTTAATTCACTTTTCATGCTATCCTTGATTGGTAAAGGAGGATATCACCATGAAATATTCAAATGAAGAAAAGCTATCCATCATCACGCGCTATCAGCAAGGCGAAAGAATCACCGCTCTTTCCAATGAACTTGCTATCTCTCGTAGCACCCTGTACCGTTGGCTCAAATCGTTTCCTTCGGACAGCATTGGAAAGCCGTTGAAGTTTTCCTATCAAGAATACGCATCACTCCAACGCAAAGTTGAAAAATTGCAGAATATCATCACAATTCTGAAGTCTGCCGATTGTTTGGTATCTGCCCCATTGAAAGAGCGGCTGCATGCTTTAGAGCCGTTCTATGGAAAATATGAAGTCCATACGATCTGTGAAGCATTGGATGTTGACCGAGGTACATTTTATAACCACATACTGCGCAGCAAGCGCGGCAACGCCTGGTTTGATAAACGCCGTCAAGAATACTGCCAGATCATCCGTGATGTGTTTGACGAATATAGGCAGGTGTTGGGTGCAGAGAAAATTCGAACGATTCTCATTCAGCGTGGACACCAGGTCAGTGCGGAATATATTTCACAACTCATGCGTGAGATGGGCTTGAGCAGTGTTCGATCGACAGCAAAAAAGGAATATTTAAAGCTTCGTGAGACGGAACGAAAGAAGAATATATTGCAGCAGCAATTTACTGCTGATCAGCCAAATCAGCGGTGGGTCAGCGATGTCACCTGTTTTAAACTTAGGGATCACTACTTTTATATTTGTGTAATTATTGACCTTTTCTCGCGCAAAGTGATCGCACATAAAATTTCAAAAAGGAACAGTACTCAACTTATCACCGCAGCATTCAAAATGGCGTATGAGGAACGCCAGCCACCGTCTGGTCTTATTTTTCATAGTGACCGAGGCGCGCAGTATACCTCCCATCGACTCCAGCAGCTCTTACATAAGCACAATGTAGAGCAATCATTTTCACAACCGGGTAAACCGCATGATAACGCAGTCGCAGAATCTTTCTTCGCATCGCTGAAAAAAGAAGAGCTCTACCGAAAGGATCATCCTTCCGATAGAGCATTTCAAGCAAGTGTCGCTTCCTATATTGAGTTTTACAATACCAAACGACCTCATCGCACACTGAAGAATTTAACGCCTTGCCAGACGGAAGAAAACTTCAACAAGAACGCCAAATGAGATAGTGGGGTTCGAATCGCCTGACTTTTATGTTTTCTACTTCAATTTGAAGTGGTTTGAGTCTTTTCGTCTCAGATTTTCCGTGGTGCGTCAATCCCCAAAAACGCTGTCATGTCAAGGCTTTCAGAGTATAAAACAGCCCCACCAAATTCGCAAGTCTCATCGACTTGTTCGAATTGGGTGGGGTCATTCATCTTGGAGCGGGCTACGAGGCTCGAACTCGCTACCTCCACCTTGGCAAGGTGGCGCTCTACCAGATGAGCTAAGCCCGCGGAACAAGAAGTATTATAGCAAGACCTCCCTGTTCTGTCAAGCATTTTTTACATTTTTTTCAATAGTTTTTTCGATGTCTTTCAAAGAGCCTATCACGGCGCCTGTTCTGCTGAAGATGCCTCCGATTCCGTCGGAGCATCCGACTGCGCCGCAGCCGCCTGCTCTGCTTGATACGCCTGAATTTCTTCCTCCGTGGGCTTGAGCAGGAATTCGATGATCCCCACTGGGTCGGTTTCCGGATAGTAATGGACGATCCAGACCGCTTCCTCCCGGGCTCCCCGCTCCTGCCGCACCTGCTGAACCTCCTGCGCCACCTTCTCCCGGCTGTCTGCCTGCCAATAGCCCATGCGGACCACCAGCTCCGTCCGGCCACCGTCCAGCGCCGCTTCCAGCAAATCACCAAGCGCACTGACGCTGGAGGCGCTGACGATGGTCTGCATCTGCTCCGCCGTGCGCCGATATCCGATCTGAAGGTCCGCCTCAAAGCAGCTCCGCTGGGGCTGGCTGATATAGGTGATGTACTCCACGGCATAGGCTCCCAGCGGGGTCTCCTGCTGAACCTCCTGTGCCGCCTTTTCCAATTCCTCCAACGCAGTTTGTTCGTCCGGGAAATTATACAGCCGCAGCGACGCGGTTTCTGTGTGCTGACCGATGAGGATCAGCAGATCGTTGACCATATCCTGCCGGTTTTCCGCCCGCAGGGTAGCGGCGGCTTCACTTTCCCAGAACTTGCTGCTGTGAGGCTCTGATGTGGTATAGGAGCGCTCCAGAAGAGAGGCGCAGCCTGTCAGCAGGCCCAGCGCCAGTCCCGCCGCCGCCAGTCGATATGCCTTCATTCGCGCCCCTCCTTTTTTAAATCGCTTAATAGCCCAGATCCTGATCGATCAGGACCACTTCCATCTCCATGTTGGCTACGGCCTCCCACAAAACCACCAGGCCCCGGCAGATCCGCTCCGGGCTCTTGCAGTCATAGCAGCGATCTCCATGAACGGCGCAGGGCGTTTTCCGGCCCAGCCGCTGGGCATTCTTCGGCGCAGCAATGTTCCGCGCCCGCCAAAGGGCCTCCTCGTAGGTGGGGGCCAGCTTGTTCCGTCCCACGATGAACCAGACCTTCTTGTGGCCGTACAGGGACGATGCTACCCGGTTGCCGTTGCCGTCGATGTTGATCAGTTCGCCGGTCTCCGCAATGCCGTTGACAGAGGTGATATACATATCCGCCGTCATAGCCTCTCTGCGGGGGTCCTCCGCCGACTCCGGACGCCAGTGCCAGAACACCCGGTTGTGTCCGGACAATTTTTCGTAAAGGCCCATCTGCTCCGCCGTGACGGAGCCGCCGATGCCCACAGATACGCCGTCAATGGAGCGATCCAGATAGTCCGCGGCCTCCTCCGCCGTGGCAAACGCACTGACGCGGAACCGCTTGGATTCCAGATTTTTTTTGACCGTTGTAAAATCCGTCATGGAAACTGCCTCCTTATAATTCCTTCTGATACTCGCCGAAGCCCTCGCCCAGCACGTCATGGGCGTCGCAGACGATCAAAAATGCCGCCGGGTCCGCCTCATGGACGATCTCCTTGATCTCCACGATCTCCCGCTGGCGGAAGGCCACCATCAAAACGTGCTTTTCGCTGCCGCTGTACGCGCCGGTGGCATTGAGGATGGTCACGCCCCGGTCATAGGCCAGAATAGCGTCGGAGATCTTCTGCCAGTGATTCGAGATGATGTAGGCCACCTTGGACGCATTCAGGCCGTAGAGCACCGTGTCCATAACCTTGCTGGACACATACAGGGCCACCGCACCATAGAGAGCCGTTTCCAGCCGCTGAAAGGCGATGGCCGTCAATGCCAGTACCACACCATCCGGGATCAGTATCAGCTTGCCCATAGGAAGCCACGGAAATTTCAGCTTCAGCAGGCGGGCCACGATGTCCGTACCGCCGGTGGTAGCCCCCTGAGAAAAGACGATGCCCAGTCCCGCACCCATCATAGCGCCGCCGCAGATGGAGGCCAGCATGGGATCCATCGGGGAGAATGTACACAAAAGGGCGATGCCGTCCATCGCCAGTGAGCTGACCGTCATGGAAAACAGGGACGAGGCCAGCAGGTGAAAGCCGATGAACTTCCATCCGGCCAGAAACAGCGGGACATTCAGGAGGATCGTGCCGATACCTACGGAAAGAGCCGGGAACAGGACATTCAGCACTTGGGCCAGGCCGGTGATGCCGCCCATACCCACGGCGTTAGCGGCAAAAAACCAGTCGAAGGACAGTGCGAAGATCACAGAGCCCACTGTTATAATGCCATAGCTTCTCAGTTGTTTTTTCAAATGGATTTCTCCCTATCTTTATCTATTCGCCCGGAACATGGCCTTACAGCAGGCTGATCTGCTGGTCCTCGGAATCCTCTTCTTTGACCAAAGCGCCGGCGGCGGGAATGGCCCGCACCCGGTAGCGGGTCCGGTTGGTAATGGAGGTCTCCTCAGACAACAGCACCGTTTCCAGATGATACTTGGGCTTCAACGTCATCACCGCCACGCCCTGAGCGGAACGGGTGGTCTTGGGAGCCAACAGCGCCGTGTGGAAGATCAGACAGCGGGGCTCGTTGGAATATACAGCCAGCTCACAGTCCTCATCCAGACGGCGGATACAGGCCAGGGGCGACTTGTCGGAATAGGCGCCGGTGAGCTTCCGGCGGTTGGAGGCAGTCTGATACGCCTTCATCTCGATCCGGGCCGCCTTGCCGTTTTCATAGAAGAACAGCAGGCTTCCGGCGTAGTCCGCCCCCGGCAGCACCATGAAGATCACATTTTCTCCCGCATCCATTTTCAGCTTGGTGGGCAGGTAGTCACCCAGCACGCTGGCCTTGGCGTCATCAAACTCGCCCAGCCGGGTCTTGTAGACCTGGCAGTGGTCGGTGAAGAACATGGCCTCAGCGTTGGAAGTCGTCTCAAAGCTCTGGCGGAGAACATCTCCCTCCTTGAACTTCTGCTCGCTGTTCATCCGCAGGGAGGCAGGAGTGATCTTCTTGAAATACCCCTCCCGGGACAGGAACACAGTGACGGGATATTCCTCCTTCTGTTCCTCCTCCGGGGTGTAGCTGGTGATCTCGTGGGGATAGACGATGGAGGTACGGCGGGTCTCGCCGTATTTCTTAGCGGCGGCGTTCAGTTCCTCCACAATGACCTTCTTCACCCGCTTGGGGCTGTTCAGCAGGTCCTCCAGATCGTCGATCTCGTCCCGCAGGGCATCCGTCTCCCGGGTCCGCTTGAGAATGTACTCTTTATTGATGTTCCGCAGCTTGATCTCCGCCACATATTCCGCCTGGATCTGGTCGATGCCGAAGCCGATCATCAGGTTGGGGATGACCTCGGCTTCCTCCTCCGTCTCCCGGATGATGCGGATAGCCTTGTCAATATCCAGCAGGATGCGCTTCAGACCCTTCAGCAGGTGCAGCTTTTCCTTCTTCTTGCCCAGCACGAAGAAGATCCGCCGCTTCACACTGTCGGTGCGCCATGCCGTCCATTCCTCTAAAATCTGCCGGACGCCCAGCACCTTGGGGCTGCCGGCGATCAGCACATTGAAGTTGCAGGCAAAGGCATCCTCCAGCGGCGTCAGCTTGTAGAGCTTGGCCATCAGCTTGTCCGGGTCCACGCCCCGTTTCAGATCGATGGCCAGCTTCAGGCCGGAGAGGTCGGTCTCATCCCGCATATCCGAGATCTCTTTCGCCTTGCCCGCCTTGATCAGCTCCGCCACCTTGTCCAGAATGGCCTCCACTGTGGTGGAGTAGGGGATCTCGTAAATTTCCAGCAGGTTCTGATCCTTCACATAGCGGTACTTGGCCCGCACCCGGACGCTGCCCCGACCCGTATTGTAAATGTCCCGAATGGCATCTGTGTCAAAAATCAGCTCACCGCCGGTGGGAAAATCCGGGGCCAGCAGCGTCTCCGTCAGGTCGCAGTCCGGGTTTTTCAGATAGGCCACCGCGGTATCGCAGACCTCTTTCAGGTTAAAGCCGCAGAACTGGGAGGCCATGCCCACGGCGATGCCGCTGTTGGCGGATACCAGAATATTGGGGAAGGTGGTGGGCAGCAGCGCCGGCTCCTTCATGGTGTTGTCGTAGTTGTCCACAAAGTCCACGGTGTCGCTGTCGATGTCCTTGAAGATCTCACCGCAGATGGCGGAGAGCTTCGCCTCCGTATACCGGGGGGCAGCCCAGGACATATCCCTGGAATAGGACTTACCGAAGTTGCCCTTGGAGTCCACAAATGGCGTCAGCAAAGCGCCGTAGCCCTTGGAGAGACGCACCATCGTATCGTAGATGGCGGCGTCGCCGTGGGGATTCAGACGCATGGTCTGGCCCACGATGTTGGCGGACTTCGTCCGCGCTCCCGTCAGCAGACCCATTTTATACATGGTGTAGAGCAGCTTGCGGTGGGAGGGCTTGAAGCCGTCGATCTCCGGGATGGCCCGGGAGACGATGACGCTCATGGCGTAGGGCATATAGTTGGTCTCCAGCGTGTCGGTGATGGGCTGCTCCACCACCGCCGCCCGGAGGCCCATGACGTTGGGGGTATTGGCTGGATGCCGGGATCCTTCCGGCTGCTTCTTTTTCGGCATAATAAACGTTCCTTATTTTATCCACAAAAAAGTGGTGTTTTTGCCAGATAAATCGCTGAGCAACACGGCTTTGCCGTGCAGATGTCCCCTGTATGTTCCTTGCTTCACAAAGGAGCGTGGCGTTGCCGCACGGGGGAGCATGGTGATACCATGCAGAATTGAATCCCCATTTTCTTTTCCTCTTGCGGAAAAGAAAACGGCCATTCATGGTCAAAAGAAAAGACACTGAGGGATGATTTGACACTTCTGTGTCAAATCACCCGAAACGGGGGCTGGCTGTCACGGACTTCCGACCAAATCTGGAAGTCTCCTACCGGCTGTGCTAAACCTGTTCCGTCCGGCATTGCGTCCCCGCACCTGTAGGCACACCGCACATCAGGCTGCAAAACCGGACTGGCGTATTTCTGATCCCGCGCGTTCCGCTTCGCTACGCGCTGGCTGATTCCGCAAATGAGTATCAGCGGCAGCGGAAAGAGGGGCAGGGGGTGTCTTATTTGCACCCCGAAATCTGATGTTCCATCAGCACGGCGTACCGGATTAGAGATTTACCGCACCCCGCCCGTGATTTAGTATGCACGCCTTCACCTGCATAAAAGTTCTCACAGAACACGTTTCCCCAACCTTGCACATAAGTGAAAGGTTGGAACAAACATTTTTTCTTTTCCACCGTGCACGGCGCATTTTCTTTTTGATGTCTCAAAAAGAAAATGGGGGGTGCATTCCGGCAGGCGAAGCCTGTATCCCTGCGGCGGTTCGCCGCATCCCGACAGGAACTGTCCCTTTGCGGGAGCAGCGAGAATAGCGGCACATTTATGAAATATCCGCCAGATCCAAAAATCTTGCTCCGTTTTCCGCGATATGGTCCTTCCGGCCCTGGAGGTTATCCCCCAGCAGAAGGTCAAACACTTCCGCCGTCCGCTCCACATCCTCCGGCATGACCCGGATGAGCCGCCGGGTCTCCGGGTTCATGGTGGTGAGCCACATCATGTCGGGGTCGTTCTCACCAAGGCCCTTGGAGCGGTCGATCTTGTACTTCTTCCCCTCCAGAGACTTGACAATATCCGCCTTTTCCTTGTCGGAATAGGCGAACCACGTCTTATCCCCGCAGTTGATCTCGAAAAGCGGCGTTTCCGCGATATACACATACCCCTGCTGGATCAGGGTGGGGGTCAGGCGGTAGAGCATGGTGAGGATCAGCGTCCGGATCTGGAAACCGTCCACGTCGCCATCGGTGCAGATGACCACCTTGTTCCACCGAAGGTTGTTCAGATCAAAGGCCGCCAGATCCTTCACGTGCTTGTTCTGGATCTCTACGCCGCAGCCCAGCACCCGGATCAGATCGGTGATGATCTCGCTTTTGAAAATGCGAGCGTAGTCCGCCTTCAGGCAGTTCAAAATCTTGCCCCGGACGGGCATGATGCCCTGGTACTCCGCGTCCCGGCTCAGCTTGACGCTGCCCAATGCGGAGTCGCCCTCCACGATATAAATTTCCCGCTTCTCCACATCCTTGGAGCGGCAGTCCACAAATTTCTGGACCCGGTTGGAGATGTCAATATTGCCGGAGAGCTTTTTCTTGATATTCAGCCGCTGCTTCTCCGCACTTTCCCGGCTGCGCTTGTTCACCAGCACCTGCTCGGCGATCTTCTCCGCATCGAAGTGGTTCTCGATGAAGTAAATCTCCAGATTCGTCCGCAGGAACTCCGTCATGGCCTCCTGCACGAACTTGTTGGTGATGGATTTTTTCGTCTGGTTCTCGTAGCTGGTCTGGGTAGAGAAGTTGTTGGAGACGAAGATCAGGCAGTCCTCAATATCCTGCCATGTGATCTTGCTTTCGTTTTTCTGATATTTGTTTTGATCCCGCAGGTACTTATCTACTGCGGAGACAAAAGCGTTTTTTGTTGCCTTTTCCGGCGCGCCGCCATGCTCCAGCCAGGAGGAGTTGTGGTAGTGCTCGATGACCTGCACCTTGTTGGAAAAGCAGCAGGCGGCAGAGAGCTTCACCTTGTACTCCGGCTTGTCCGCCCGGTCCCGGCCCCGCTTTTCCGCCTGCCAGAACACCGGGGCGGTCAGTGCGCCCTCTCCGGCCAGCTCCGCCACATAGTCCTGGATGCCGTGCTCGTAAACGAAATCCTCCTCAGGCAGAGAGCCGTCCTCCTGCTGATCCCGGAACTTGAAGGTAATCCCCTCATTCACCACTGCTTGACGGCGCAGCACATCCGTGAAGTATTCCGCTGGAATGGCAATATCGGTAAACACATCCAGATCCGGCAGCCAGCGAGTGCGGGTGCCGGTCTTTCTCACCTGAGACTTGGGCAGGGGCGTCTTTTCCAGTTCACCCACAATCTCGCCCCGCTCAAAGTGGAGCTTGTACTCAAAGCCGTCCCGCCAGACGGTGACGTCCATGTAGCGGGAGGCGTACTGGGTGGCGCAGGCGCCCAGACCGTTGAGGCCCAGAGAGTATTCATAGTTGTCACCGGTGAGATTATCATACTTGCCGCCGGCGTACAGCTCGCAGTACACCAGCTCCCAGTTGTAGCGCTGTTCCTTTTCGTTCCAGTCCACAGGGCAGCCGCGGCCCATATCCTCCACCTGAATAGAGCGGTCATTGTACCGCGTCACGGTGATGACCCGGCCGTGGCCCTCCCGGGCCTCGTCGATGGAGTTGGAGAGAATCTCAAAAACCGCGTGTTCGCAGCCGTCCAGACCGTCGGAGCCAAAAATGACACCGGGCCGTTTCCGGACCCGGTCCGCGCCTTTCAGAGACGAGATGCTGTCATTGCCATAATCCTGTTTTTTAGTCGCCATAGTTCCTCCAAGAGGGCATTTCCCCGTTTATCAGGGAACATTCTGCCATTTTCATACTGTGTTGATTATAGCATATCCCCGTCCCGACTGCAAGCATCCCCCGCTGTTCCCCGTTTTTTTGTCAGAAAGAGTGCCGTTTCACCCAGAAAGGTTGTTACGTAACTTTTTATATAACAGCCCGTCACCCCGGATTTTCCCCGGTTCCAAAGGGTTCTTCACATTTTCCACAGCTTTTTCCACATCGTTATGTAACCCTGTTAAAGCGAAAAAAGTTCACAAATTTTACACAGCTTATACAAGGAAGAAGTCCTGATGATATGCCGCCTGTTTGTGGCCGCTTTCTTTCCACTCTTAAATATTGGGACGGTCTATCCAATTCTCTATTTGCACAAAAAAGCTCTGACGCGGCATAAAGCCGCGTCAGAGCCGACGATGTACCTTATAGATGTACTTTATAAAACAAATCAGACGTAGTTGCAGATACGGGCAATAGCGGTCTCAACAAAGCCCAGTGCTTCCGCCTTGGTCTGCTTGCCGCAGGCGGTCTCTACCACCATATTCAGCAGATCAGTACCCAGCTGCTCCACCGTCTTCTCCCCGTAGATTAGAGGAGCTGCGCAGAAGTCGATGTTATCCTCCATATTGGCAAAAGTGATCTTATTGCCCGTGACCTTCACCACAGGAGCAATGGGATGGCCCACCGGTGAACCCCGGCCGCTGGAGAACACAATGACCTGTGCACCGCCGGCCACCATGGCCGCCACGGAGGCGGGGTCATTGCCCGGCGTGTCCATGATGACCAGGCCCTGCTTGCTCTCGACCTGTTTGGCGTAATCATATACAGCATTGATGGGGCTGTGACCGCCCTTGTGGATGCAGCCCAGAGACTTCTCCTCCAGCGTGGTGATGCCGCCGGCCTTGTTGCCCGGAGAGGGGTTGCCCTGGCGGACATCTTCGCCGACAGCGTGGAAGTGCGCCTCAAAGCGGCTGGTGATCTCATAGATGCGATCGTGGACTTCCTTGTTGATAGCACGGCGGGCCAGAATGTGCTCAGCGCCAATGAACTCGGAGGTCTCGGAGAGAATGCTGGTACCGCCTGCCTGCACCACCAGATCGCTCATAGCGCCGATGGCGGGGTTGGCAGCAAGGCCGCTGGTAGGATCGGAGCCGCCGCATTCCGTGCCGACAATCAGTTCGGACAGGGGGAACTCCTCCTTCTGGAGCATGGAGGCTTCAGCCACCATCTCCTTGGCATAACGAACGGCGATCTCAACAGCCTTGAGGGTTCCGCCCACTTCCTGAATGATGACCTGCTTGAGGGGTTTGTTGGTGCGCTCCTCAATGGCCTTGACCACCAGGTCCATCTGGCAGTTTTCGCAGCCCAGAGACACCACCACAGTACCGTAGATATTGGGGTTGGCGGCATAGCCGGCCATTACATCCATAGTGAACTGCTGGTCAGGGGCCACCTGAGAGCAGCCCTGCTGGTTATTGAAGCTGATAGCGCCCTCGACCTGCTGTGCAATGATGCGGGCCGTGTCTGTGGCGCAAACGCTGGCGGGCAGGATCAGTACTCGGTTACGCACGCCAACCCGTCCGTCAGGACGGCGATATCCGTAAAAAGTCATATTCTGTATCCTCCCTTACTCCATCCCGCGGCGATCTTCTTTCATGCTCTCAACATTGTGAACATGAACATGAGCGCCCTCGGGGATCTGTTCCGTGGCCACACCGATGTGTTCGCCATACTTCACCACAGGCTCACCCTTTTCGATGGCCCGGGTAGCCAGCTTATGATAAATGGTAATATCTTCCGTGGCTTTCAGAGATACAGTCTTTCCCTCTTTGAGATAGGTAACGGTATCCCCTGCGGCAATCGGCTCAATGGCAACGGCCACATTGTCTTTGGGGTCAATAATCATTGCATTTTGCATGTATAATTCCTCCTTCATATTATGGGGCCGGGTATGCTTACAGGGGGATCACCAGGGCGCCGATCAGAGCCAGCACGAAAATGCACACAGAGGAGATAAAGGAGCCCAGGGTGTAGGTCTTCAGACCGCCGGTCACGGTCAGGCCGGACATATTGGTGGCCACCCAGAAGCCGGAGTCATTGACATGGCCGATGGAGTTGCCGCCGGACAGGCAGGCCAGCGCGATCCACACGGGATGGCAGCCGATGGCGGGAGCGATGGTTGCCATGATACCCATAGAGGTCATGCCGGCCACGGTGCCGGAGCCCTGCGCCACACGGAAGATCAGGCCAATGAAGTAGGCCAGAAACATGGCAGGGATGACGGAGGTAGTATCGGTGCCCAGCAGGCTCACGATGGCGTTGCCGATGCCGGTGGCGGTGATAACGGAGGAGAAGGAGCCGCCTGCACCGGTGATCAGCAGCACCACGCCGGCGCTCTTCAGAGCCTCACCAGCAGACTTCTCCAGATTCTCGCGGCCAATGTAAGGCAGGCTCACCAGATAAGCACCCAGAGTGCCCAGAGTCATGGCAACCAGCTTGTTGCCCAGAAAGCTGCAGATCAGAGGCTCCTCGTCAAACACAGCGGTGCCCAGAGTGCCGAACAGGATGCACACCACGGGGATCACAACGGGCAGCAGCGCCATGCCGAAGGAGGGGCGTGCCTTAGCGTCATTCTGGGCAGCGCGGGCAGCCACCAGCTCATTGACAACGTTGGAGCTGTGGTTCACGTCCTTTTCCTCATTCCAAATGCCGCGGTTGTGAATCTTGACATAGATGAAGTCGGACACCAGAACGGTGATAAAACCGACAACCAGACCGACGATCATCATGATGCCCAGATCAAAGCCAAAGATATCGGCGGCAGCCAGGGGGTTGGGCGTGGGAGGCACCACGCAGTGAGCGGTGGTGGCACCGATGGTCAGGCAGCCGGTGACATAGCACATCTTCATGTCGATCTTGGCGGCAATGGTAATGCCGATGGGGATCAGAATGATGAAGGTAACATCAAAGAACACAGGGATGGACAGCACGAAGCCGGCCAGGCTCAGGCCCCAGATGGAGCGCTTTTCAGGGAACGCGGAAACCAGCTTGTCAGCGATGATGTCAGCAGCGCCGCTGTCGCTCATCAGCTGGCCCAGAATGGTGCCGAAGCCGACAGGCAGGCCGATGCTGGTCATCATGCTGCCGAAGCCGGAGGAGATGGTGTCCATTGTGGTCATCAGGTCGAGGCCGCCGGCCACACCCATGAACAGGCTGGCCAGAACCATGCCGATGGAAGCGTTGAGTTTGAGGACAATGATGCAGAACAGGATGATCGCGATCGCGATCACCAGTGCTACGATCAGCATTGCGGGAGATACCATAGAGTCAGTTCCTTTCTTTTTTGCGTTTCTTGCACTACTATTTAAAACCAGAGCTTTCCGGCGGTCCGCCTGTTCACGGCAGGCCTCCGGCAGCTCGGATTTTTCAGAACAGGTTGCCGTTTTCGTCAAAGGGCAGGTCATAGGGCTCCGTGAGAACCTCAAAGTTGGGGTTGTTCTCCACCAAAGGCAGCATACCCTCAGAAATCTCGATGACACCGATATGGGCGGTGTTGGGGATGCGGATCATCTTCATGTGGTCATGATCCTCTGCCTCGGGGCAGCACATCAGGGCCAGCTGTAAAGCTTCCCGGTCATTGTCCATGATCATGGGGATCTTCATCAGATGCAGGAAGGTGTTGGTCACGCCGGTGGGATAGGTCATCTCCAGCTTCATCTTGTTGAACAGACGGCGGGTGGTGACCTCCGCCAGGCCGATGCCCTGTGCATTGCCGTGGGTCTCGTCGGTCAGGTCCAGGATGACGCACTTCTCCGCCTGAATACCGCCGGAGCAGTACTTGGGCTGGACAAAGCGGCCGGACACGTTGGGGTCCATGCCGTCGCCGGAGATGTTCTTGCCGATCTTATCCACCACCAGCACGTCGCATTTGTCAAACAGCAGGTGGGCGATGGTCTTGTAGGAGATCTCCTTGAGCTTGGGTTCCTCGCTGATGATCTCCTCCGGGCTCAGGCCCTTGATGAGATAGGTATCATCATAGGCATTTTCAATGATGGCGATGCCGCCCAGAACCGGTGCGTTTTCCAGGATCGTCCGGCCGTACTCCTCCACCAGCTCATGCATGATGGCAGGACTCTGATGATGGATGCTCTCAGCGCCCTTCTGCTTGCCAAGGCCGATGGCCATCATCTTCATCAGGCCGCTTTCATAGGGACCGCGGAAGGAGGTATGGGGCTTGATGCGGTTGAAGAGGATGATGCCGTCCGCCTCAGAGGCGTTCTTGTCCATGAACACCGGCTGGTGACGCATGCCGGAAATGCCGATCTGCACCGTCTCCATGGAACTCTTCACAGGGCAGCCCATGGCTTCCTCAGTGACGCCGTAGTCCTTGAGGATCTGGAGCTGGCCCTCGGCGGTAGCGCCGCCGTGGCTGCCCATAGCCGCCACAATGTAAGGCTCTGCGCCCTTGGACTTGACAAAGTCCACAATGGCACGGGCCATCACGGCATTGTGATTGATGCCGCGGCTGCCGCAGGTAATGGCGATCTTCTGACCAGGCTGGATCTTGCCGCCGATCTCAGGGCGATCCAGCTCCCGGGTGATGATGCCGGGAATATCGCTCTCAGGGATGCAGGTCTTGTCGAAGTTCTGGCGAACCTTGACCATCTTGGGGATCGGTGTGTCTTTGATCAGGTTGGTAATGGTTTCCATGTCTTGCTCCTCTCTCGCCGCCGCAGGCGGCATATCGTATCAACAAGTATACAGATTTTTAATTTGAAAACGGATGCCGTGGGCTGTTCCCCCCAACACCGTGCCCGTCAAGATCATAGCTGGCAGCACCCGATTCCAGTGCCCCGGGATACGCCAGGCTCTAGCGGCGATGCGTTCCATACTTGCTCTGTTGGTCTCCACTCGAGCTGTATATGTTTTTCCGTTCCGTGCACGTGCACGAGTCAATGTAAAAAGAAAAGCGAAACAATATCGCTCATTAACACTGTTAGTATAATCTGTGTCCGTTTTTTTTGCAATTATAAGATATGACAAAAAAATAACAATTTTTTGTAGAATTTGAAAAATGCCACGCAATACATCTACCGGTTCAGCTCTGCAAAAATTCAATGCAAGGCCGCAGGCTGCAGGGTCGGTCGCAGTTGTCACCTCCCGTTTTCAGGAAAGGCGAATCCGACGCACAGATTCGCCAAGACATCTCCACACCAAAGGAATCCGGTTCAGATACGCACTTTCCTCCCCGCCGATCATTTCAATAACATCAGGATCACGCCGTAGATCACCGATGCCAGCGTCCCAAAGGTGATGACCGGCCCGGCTACGGTGAACATCTTCGCCGCCATACCGGTGACGAATCCCTCGGACTTGAAATCCAGCGCTGGGGAGGTCACGGCGTTGGAAAAGCCGGTAATGGGCACCAGCGTTCCCGCGCCGCCGAAGCGGGCCAGCTTGTTGTAGAGATTCAGTCCCGTCAGCAATGCGGACAGGGTCACCAGTGTGCAGGAGGTGGCTGTGCCCGCGTCCTCCTCGGACAGGCCCAGAGATATCCAGCCGTCCAGAACGGCCTGTCCCAGAGCGCAGATGGCTCCGCCCACGAAAAAGGCCAGACATACGTCCTTCCCCAAGGGGGACTTTTTCATTTTCCGCTGCACATACTGTTGGTATTCCCGGGGCGTCATATCCATAGGGCGACCTCTTTTCACAAGTTTTCCATAGTTTCCCCATTCCGGCGAAAAGTATGTGAAATTTCTTGCAATGCAGTCTGAAAAGCGGTAAACTGTTGACCATGATTCCAAAAGGAGGGCATTTTTATGAAAACCGTCCGGCCGCTGGGGCTGTACATCCACATCCCCTTCTGCAAGGCCAAATGCGTCTACTGCGACTTCTACTCCCTGCCCCATGGCGAGGACCGCATGGACGCCTATACCGACGCCCTCTGCGCCCATTTGACAGAAGCCGCGCCGCTGGCCGCGTCTCACACAGTGGATACCGTATACTTCGGCGGCGGCACTCCCAGCTACTTAGGAGAAAAGCGCCTGTGCAAAATTTTAAAGGTCATCGAAAAGCGCTATCAAGTGGCCCGTGACGCGGAGATCACTCTGGAGGCCAACCCAGACTCCGCCGGGGATTGGAAAGCTCTCCGCGCCCTGCGGCGCTGCGGCTTCAACCGGATCTCCTTGGGGATGCAGTCCGCCTGCGACGAGGAACTGCGAACCATCGGCCGGGTCCACACCATGGAGCAGGTCCGACAGGCGGTGGAGGCTGCCCGGAAAGCCAAGATTCAAAATCTGTCGCTGGACCTCATTTATGGTCTGCCCCACCAGACGCAGGAGCGATGGCTGGAAAATCTCGCCGCTGCCGTAGCTCTGAACCCGGAGCATCTGAGCTGCTACGGCCTGAAGGTAGAGGAAGGGACCCCTCTCTTTGCCATGAAGGACACCGCCGGTCTGCCGGGAGACGAGGAGCAGGCGGATATGTACCTGCAAACCGTGGAATTTTTGAAGCAGTACGGCTATGAGCAGTACGAAATTTCCAACTTCGCCAAGCCGGGCCGGGAATCCCGGCATAACCTGAAATATTGGAAGCTTCAGGAATACGCCGGCTTTGGCCCCGGCGCCCACAGCGATTTCGGCGGCGTCCGGTATGCCTACGAAAAAGACTTGGACGCCTACATCGCCGCCGCACACGGCGGACAGTTCCGCTTTTCCGAAAACACCGTCATCCCTCCCAGAGACCGGGACGTGGAGTGGGTGATGCTGGGTGCGCGACTAATCTCCGGTCTGGATCCCAAGGATTACGAAGCCCAGTTCCGCCGCCGGTTTGATCCGATTTTCCTACCGTTTCTGCAAAAGTGCGAGGCCGCCGGCTATGCTGTGTCGGAAAACGGTGTGTGGCATCTGACCCCCAAGGGCTTTTTAGTATCCAATCAGATCATCGGCGGACTGCTGGATGCTCAGGCGGCGGAAAAGCAGCGCCGGGCAGACGCGGCGGCCCGGGGCGATTTCCGGGTCAATCTGGACTGACCCGCAGCCAAACGGCACTGCCGATCCTATGAAAGGATGATTTTCTATGTACGTTTACACGCCGGGGCAGTGGGCCCTGCTGTTCTTCTTCTATTGCTTCTGCGGCTGGGTCTGGGAATCCTGTTATGTCTCCGCCAAGCAGCGTCATTGGGTGAACCGGGGCTTTCTCCATGGGCCGCTGCTGCCGATCTATGGCTCCGGGGCCATCATCATTCTGTTTGCCACCCTGCCGGTGGCGGACAACTTCTGGCTGGTCTATTTTCTGGGTATGCTGGCCGCTACGGCGCTGGAATATGTGGTAGGCGCCGTAATGGAGCAGCTTTTCAAGGTCCGCTACTGGGATTACACCAAGCAGCCCTTTAACCTCCACGGCTACATCTGCCTGACCAGTTCGATCGCCTGGGGCTTTTTCTCCGATCTGCTGATCTATGTCATCCATCCCCCCATCGACAAGCTGCTCCATAAGCTCCCGGCCCTGCTGATGAATCCTCTGGCCGCAGTGATCGCCGTGCTGTTCATCATGGATACGGTAAAGTCCACCAAGGCCGCCATCGACCTGCGGGAGGTCCTTACCAAGCTTACCGAGGAAAACGCAGAGCTGCGGCGGCTGGCCAAAAAGGCCGAGGCCGCCCAGGCCCGCACTGCCGAGGAACTGCAGGCTTTCCGGGAAAAGACCTCTCTGGACAGATACCTGCTGCAGTCCTATCTGGCTGACGAGCTGGAAGCCCACCGCACCGCCAAGCAGGTCCGGAAGCAGCGCCGCCGGGCGGCTCTGGAAAACGCCTTCCGCCGCCGGGTGGAATCCAAGCTGGAAATCCTGGCCAATATCGCCCAGGCTTTGGAAAAGACCCGCGCCGCGCTGGACGATGGCATCGACGAACCCGGCGAGCAGGAGCTTGCCAAGCATCGGGAGGAGCTGGACGCCCTCATCGCTGCCGTCCGCCAGAGAGAAGCGCAGGTCCGCACCCGCTCCATCCAGCGCTATGAAACCGCTTTGCGGGTCCTCCGGGCCAACCCCTCCGCCAAGGCTAAGGCGGAACTGGGTGAAGCCTTTGACTCCCTGCGGAAGCTTTTGGAAAAATGAGCCAATATTTGACAGGCGTTCCCGGAGGGAACGCCTGTTTTTTATGTTCGCCGCCGTATAAAGTTCAGGTCCGGGGACATACTACCTGACGGCGTAAGCCAAAATTTTTCTCATGCAGGAGGAACGAATCATGAAGGACTGCACCAACGGCGGCTGCCAGTGCACCCCCAATCAGAGCATCAGCTGCACCGTCAACAACTGCGCGCACCACTGCCAGGACTCCAATTACTGCGGCCTGACCTCCATTCGGGTCGGCACTCACGAGGCTAACCCCACCGAGATCAAGTGCACCGACTGCCAGAGCTTTGAGCTGAAATAACGGCTCCCTCCCCCCCCGCCGCCGGGTCAAAAATCCTTTGACCCACCGGCGGAGGCCGTACATACGAGAAAGGAAGGTGGCGTGATGGCTTCAAAATGGCCCGCCCGGATCGCCGGCGGTGCAGCTGGTCTTGCCAACGGTCTGTTCGGCGGTGGCGGCGGTATGGTATTTCTCCCCATTCTCTCCCGTTGGGGCGGTCTGAAGTCCCGGCAGCTCTATGCCACCTGTGTGGCGGTCATTTTCCCGGTGTGCGCCGTGTCCGCCGCCATATACCTCTGGCGGGGCGGGATGAATTGGGCCTCCGCCCTGCCCTATCTGGTGGGTGGGCTGCTGGGGGGCTGGCTGGGCGGAAAGCTCTACGGCAGAGTGTCCACCAAAGTTTTGAAGTGGATCTTCGCCGCCTTTCTCTTTTACGCGGGGGTGAGGTATCTGCTGTGACGGACTGGCTGCTCCCCTTTCTCTGCGGGCTGGGGGCTGCGGTGATCTCCGCGTGGGGCGTGGGCGGCGGAACGCTGCTGCTGTTGGTGATGACACTGTTTTTAGGCGTGGACCAGCGAACGGCCCAGGGCATCAATCTGCTGTTCTTCCTGCCCACAGCCATTTCCGCCCTGCTGTGCCACTGGCGGGAGGGATATCTGGATGTGCCCACATGGAAGGCCGCCGTCCCCGTGGCTGTCCCGGCGGCACTTGCAGGGGCATGGATCGCCACAGCGGTGGATGTGGACCTGCTGCGCCGCCCCTTCGGTATCTACCTGCTGCTCTCCGGTCTTTCGCTGATTTTCCCCCAAAAGGATCATAAAACCCCCGGCGGCTGAGTACAGCCGCCGGGGGTCATTCGTTTCATTTAGAGGGGATCACTTTTCCACGGCCTCAGTCAGTTCCAGCGTCACCGTCAGGATCTCGCCGCGGCGCCAAAGGGTCAACGTCATCTCGTCTCCCACATGGTGCTGCCACCGAGCCCGCAGCAGATCCGCACTGCTGAGGGTCTCCTTGCCGTCCGCCGCCAGAAGATAATCCCCGGCCCGGACGCCGGCCCGATCCGCCGCGCCGCCCGCCGTGACCTCCTTCACCTGAATGCCCCACAGGTGCTCCGCCAGCTGGTCCGGCACTTGCAGAACGGAAACGCCCAGCAGCGGCTCCGGCTGAGGCTCGCCGTAGATCAGCAGATCATTGACCACCCGCTCCGCCTGCACGGAGGGAATGGCAAAGCCAAGACCCTCCACCGTGGAATATCGGGCATACAGCTTCATAAAGTTGATACCCACTACCTGCCCGTAACTGTCGATGAGCGGGCCGCCGGAGTTGCCGTTGTTCAGCGCCGCATTGGTCTGGATCAGCGGCATGGAGGTCCGGCTGGTAAGCTGGATCTCCCGGTTGACGGAGGAAACGATACCATCCGTGAAGGTGCCGCCCATCTCAATGTCCAGGGGCGTACCGATGGCGTACACAGGGTCGCCTACAGACAAAGCGTCGGAATTTCCGAATTCCGCAAAGGGAAGAGCCTCCTCCGCATTGATCTTCAGCACCGCCAGATCGTACCCGGCGTCGCTGGCGATATACTTCGCTGCATAGGGCCGTCCTCCGGACAGCAGCACCGTGCAGCTCTTGCCCCCGGCTACCACATGGTGGTTGGTGAGGATGTAGCCGTCTTCCCGGAAGATCACACCGGTTCCCACAGACATCCGGCCGCCGTCCAGATCTACCGCCACCGTGACCACGGCGCCGCTTACCTTCCGGTAAACCTCCTGAGCCGAAAGCGCATGGCTGCGGTCCTTCGCCAGTTCCAGACGAGCGTCTGCATCCGGTTCCACAGTGGGAATGGTAATGGGGGCATCCTCATCCTCCTGATCCTGATCGTAGTAGTAATAATCATCCTCGCCCCAGTCATCAGGCATTTGCAATTCCCATATCAGCCACCGCACTCCCGCCGCCAGCAAAGCGATCACCGCCGCTATGGCCAGAAGGATCAGCAGCCCCTTCCACACCCGTCGCTTTTTCCTCCGAGATCTGGGCGTTGGCTCTGTGGGTACAGGCTCCACGGCCCCCGGCAAAGGCCGGGAATAGGTCTCCACGATCTCCGCGGGGAAATCTCTGCTGTATTCCTCGATGACTTCTCCCCGCGTCTGCAGGGTCCTGCGCTCGCTCATAGTACCTCTTTACTCCACCCGCAGAGAAAACGTGAAGGTGGTCACGCCATTCTCGCTGGTGACATTGATTTCTTCCTTGTGCTGCTGCAAAATGGTCTTGACGATATACAGGCCCAAGCCATAGCCGTCCTTATCCTCACTGCGGGACTTGTCACTTTTGTGGAACCGCTCAAACAGCAGCGGCAGCTCCTCCGCCGGGATGGTCTCGCCCACGTTCCGGACAGTGATCCGGGCCTTGCCGTCCATCATGGCCACACCCAAATAGAGGGTGGAGCCCTCCCGCGCAAATTTGGCGGCATTTTCCAGCAGGTTGTAAATGACCTGGGTGATCATATCGTTGTCGCCCAGCACCAAAATCGGCTCATCGGGAATATCCGCTTCCACATCCAGATGCCGGTCATTGATCTTCTTCTCCATGGAGATCAGTACCCGGCGCATAGACTCGCACACATCGAAATGATTACCGTTGCGCAGGGGATCGATGGCCTGCAGCTGGCTGACGTCCAGCATCCGCCGCACAAGGCGGCTGAGACGGCGGCTCTCGTTGGCGATGATCCGCAGATACTGCTTTTCATTCTCAGGCGGGATGGTACCGTCCAAAATGCCATCCGTATACCCGGCGATGGTGGTCATAGGGGTTTTCAGCTCGTGGGAGATGTTGGCGATGAACTCCCGGCGCTGACGCTCCGTCTGCTGCAAGGACTCTGCCATATTATTAAAGGAAGCCGCCAGCTCGCCGATCTCGTCCTCCCGGCCGTAGTCATTCATGCGAACGTCAAAATCACCGTCGGCATACTGCCGGGTGGCGGCGGCCATCTCCCGGATGGGCTTGATCTGCCGCATGGTGGTGATGGAGGACGCCATAAAGGAGATCATCAGCACCACGAAGCCCGTCATCATCAGCAGTCCCGCAAAGGCCCGCCACAGATTATCAACGGAATCCGAGGCGCAGACGGTGAACACCGCCCCCAGGACCTCCCCGGTGGTTGGGTTCACCACGGACACGCCGCCCACAAACTGCTTGCTGGAATAAATCTGGTCCAGACGGCTCCGCCCGGCCCAGGTGCCGTCTGCGGAAACCTTGTCCATCACCGATGACGGAATGGTGACGGGCCGGCCCTCCATAGTGGCATCCGTGGACAGGAGGACATGGCCATCCATATCGCACACCAGAATATCCATTTCGGAGATCACGGCAGCAGTGGCTGCCAGCTGACGGAACTGCTCGTCCTTCTGCAATTCCTCCATAGAGAGATAGCGGCCGGTCTCCAGATACCGCACGGACAGCTTGCTCACCGCCATCGCCCGGACCATCAGCTCATCGGTTTTCTGCCCCCGGGCATAGGAATAGCTCAGGGAAAAAAAGGACACGCCCAACAGCACCAGCGTCAGGAACACCATGCCCACGGTGACGGCCATCTGCCGCCAATAAAGCCCGTGAAACCGCTCGCGGAACCAATCCTTCATATTACTTCGCCTTGTCTGCCGTCTGGCCGCCAACGGTCTCGAACTTATAGCCCACGCCCCAGACGGTTTTCAGCGCCCACTGGTCGCTGACGCCCTCTACCTTTTCTCGTAGGCGCTTGATATGCACGTCCACGGTGCGGCTGTCGCCAAAATAGTCGAAGCCCCACACCTCGTCCAAAAGCTGGTTGCGGGTGTAGACCCGGTTGGGGGTGGAGGCCAAATGGTACAGCAGTTCCAGCTCCTTGGGGGGCGTGTCGATCTTTTTGCCATCCACGATCAGCTCATAGGAATCCAGATCAATGGTCAGCTTGTCGAAATGGAGTTTCTTGCTGGTGTCGTTGGGGATCTCCGTCCGCCGCAGAACGGCATTGATCCGGGCGATCAGTTCCTTCATCTCAAAGGGCTTGACGATGTAATCATCCGCGCCCATTTCAAGGCCCTGGATCCGGTCAAAGACCTCGCTCTTGGCCGTCAGCATGATGATGGGCACCTTGCTGGTCTCCCGGATCTTGGCGCAGACCGCCCAGCCATCCATCACAGGCAGCATGATGTCCAACAGGATCAGGTCCGGCTCCTTCTTCTGGAACTCCTCCAGTGCTTTGCCGCCGTCCCCGGCGATGCGGACGTCAAAGCCTTCCTTTACCAGATACATGTGGATCAGGTCGGAGATATTCTTATCGTCTTCTACAACCAGAATGTTGCGTCCCATAGGGTCTCCTCCGTTCTGCGGGGCCTTCCGGTCCCGTTTCTTATGTTCTTCTCTACTTTATATTACCCTAAACTTCGTCAGGGTGTTGAACGTTTTGTAAATCTTGCGCCATTTCAGCCGCCGGTCAGCCGATTTCCGTCATCGCCCGGCAGTAGTGGCCCGCTCCCTGAGCGGAGATCACAAATTCCCGCAGGCCCGCGGCAGAGGCAGTGGTCCCCAGCCAGACAGACACATCCCCCCGCCGGGCCGACACCCGCTTCATCAGCGTGGAGGCGTTGGAGCTGCTTTCCAGCTTATAATCCGCCCGGTCCATCGAGGGTGTCAGGCACCGCCAGCCGACCTCCTCCAAGGCCTGCAGCTCCGCCTCCTCCGCATCCGGCACGTAGGCCAGCCGGGTCTTTCCCAGAGTGGCCCGGTACAGGGCTTCATTGCCCCGCCGCAGCTGCTCCGCCGTGTCCTCGCCGCTCTCCGCCAGAATGCCCACCGCATGACCGGAGGCAGTCATCCGCCGCAGCAGCTCGCCGTTGGACTCCAGGAAGTCCGGCGTGCAGTAGAAGGTGGCCCAGCCGTTGGCACGGTCCAAGGCGTCCAGCAGTCCGGAGGTCCGCTGATCCGCTTCCAGACACAGATGGATCCTAGCCCCCCGCGTCGGTGCGGAGGGTGTAACCGGTACATTGGGCGTGGTACTGGACGTGGCACCCTTGTTATACGCGTTGTAGCGCTCTTCCATATTGTAGGTCGCCGCATTGGCAAAATCTTTGGCGCTCATGCCGAAATCCGGAGACCGCAGCCACACCAGATAGCCGTTGGTCACATCTGTCACGGAATATTGCAGGCCGAAAAAGTTTGCGACGGTAGACGCCGGGACAAACACCAGTCCGCCGGACTGAATGACGCCGGGGGTGAACAGACTGCCGCTGCTGTCCTGCGCCGTACCTTTGGCCCAGTCAAACAGCATGGCCCGGCGGTCCTTTTCCAGCACCGTCATCTTTTTTGCGGTATTGTTGATGACAGAGATCCCCAGATTGGTGAATACAGAGGCCGGTACATACAGATAGCCGTTGGCCCAGAAGGGCATGGTGGCATCTGTCACCGGCAGAACACTTTCCTCTGCCGCCACGAAATACACACTGCCCGCCGCTTTGGCCGGAAAAGCCAATTGAAACAGCAGCAAGCAGCACAGCAGACCCATGGCCCATCGCTTTTTCATCAGCAGTTCCCCCTTTGCGGCAGTTTTTTAATAAAACATTTTACCACATTTGCTTCTGTCTTGTAAAGTCCGTGACTCAGCCGTTGAAGACCTCCACCGTCACACCGGTATAGTAGTGGGTCAGGATGGTCTGATAGTCCGCGCCGCTCTCCGCCATGGCGTCCGCGCCGTATTGACTGAGGCCCACGCCGTGGCCGTAGCCGGTGACGTAAAACGCAAAATTGCCGTCCTGCAATTCCCATTCAAAGCAGGCGGAACGCAGCCCCAGCGCGGCGCGCACCGTACCGCCCCGGACCGTCACGCCCCCCACCTCCACTGTCTCCACGCTGCCGGCGCTATCCCGGATAGGATCTTTCAGCCAGCTTTTCTTGTCCCCGGAGAGATCGGCAGAGGGGATCTTCGCCAGCAGCTTTTCCTTCAGCGCCGCCGGGGTAAAGTCTACGCGGCTGTAATAATTGGGGATGGTCTCCTTGGCTTCGGGGGAATCCACTGGCTTCAGGTAGGGCAGATCGTTCTGCCACACCTGTCCCGCAGCTCGGGTCAGCCCTGCGGAGCTGGAATGGAACACCGCCAGAATCGGAATGCCGCCATAGAGGATAGCCTCCCCATCGGTAGACGTCACCGCATCACGGACCTTTTTCTCATAAGCGTCCGCCTGTGCCCCCCAGTTGGCCCGGGCCTGCTCCATGGCGATATACGCCTGACAACAGGTAGAGTCTGTGCAGATGTCCGCCGTGTCCCCGTGGCTGCTGCCGGCTGTCAGCTTGTAAAGGGTATAGGTCCGGGCTGCCACCGCCTGAGCCTTCAGCGCCTCCTCTGCAAAGGACGCCGGCATCTCCGCCGCCGTGACGCCCACCAGATACTCCGCCAGCGTCATTTCCCGCACAGTCTCTCCGTCCAGCACCCGCAGGGTCCGGTCCGCGTCATAAACAGCCTTTACCGCAGGCTGGACCGGAGCCGTCTGCTCCGTCCGGGGTAATTCCGTATACTCCGGCACCTCCGCCGGTTCCCGGGCTACGGCCAAGGGCAGCAGAAACAGCCCCAGCAGCGCCGCCACCGAGGTCAAAGCCGTATTTTTCCAAAGCTGCATAGCGATTCCTCCTTTGCTTGTCCAATCTATGCAGTCAACTGCGGAAACATACCCCCAGATACGGTTTTCTGCACACAAAGACCGGCAGACGCTCCGCACGTCTGCCGGTTTTTCAAGGAAACCAATTATTTTTACTGTATGATTGCTGATACGGTATCCGCAGTCCCGTGCCGCCGCTCACTCCGCCATCAGGTTGTCATTTTCCATGATGAAGGGCCGGGTGGTATCCTGTCCCCAGGAGGTATCGTACTTTGCCATCAGATAATCGCGCAGTTCCGCCCGATTTTGTAACTTTACCAGCCGGTACGGTTCCTGGAAGGCAACCTTCTCGATCAGACAGAAGCTCCCGTCCTCCACAGGCAGCAGCACCCCAACATGCCCCACAAACAGCGTATTCTCCGTGTCCGAGAACCTGTCATGCAGGACAACGGAGATTAGCCGGGCGGGGCTGTCCGAGAATGCGACGCCCCGGGCGGCCCAGCCCGCCTGAAGCGTCTGGGCCTGCTCGTCCACATCCGTACTGTCTGCGGCGGGCACCGGCGCGAACAGCGCGCAGAACTTAGCGGTACTGTCTCCGCAGAGGACGGCGGGATCTTCGGTCAGCGTTTCCAAATCCAGGAAAAGTGTATCCTCTCCCTGAGTCTTCGGCTGATCCGCTCCGACGGTGACGAACTCACCGAACAGGCTGAATGCCGTAATGCGGCAGTTATAGCCGGGGAAGTCACCGTTTTTCTCCGCCCACAGATCCTGCATCTCATAGGGATCGTACTTGGTGTCGGTGGGGACAGCGCGCTCAAAGCCGTTCGTCAGCCATTCACTCTTAACACTGGCGTTGAACTGGTCCACCCGGTCAAAAAGGCCGCGGATCCGGGTCTCGTCTATGCCCGCGTTCTCAAGCAGCCGGGAGAGCAGAGCACGGGAATCCTCGTCCGTCAGATTGGCGTATTCGACAGGTTTCTGCGTCGGCTGCGGGACGTCCGGCTCTGTTTTTCCGCCGCAGCCGGCAAGGGAGGCAAGGATGAGGCTGACAGCCGCAAGGATCGCCAGCAGATGGTTTTTCCGATTCATAAATTACGTTACCTTTCCTGTGTTCGTCCATTCTGCGATGCAGAACAGAGTGCATCATACGTCTTTATACTATACACATATTGGCGAAAAATATCTATGCAGAATTCCGGGGGCCACCTTGACCGCTGCGGTTTCCTCCTGTTTTCCCATAAGATCTGCCGCATATGGACAGCGCATACCGCAAGCAGAATGTGCATAAAACTTCATGCACCATTTCCGGTTGCCCCGCAGGGGCGAGGAAGTGGCACATTTCTTATTTTGCTACACTTTTGCATAGCAAAAAAGGAACACCACCCTGACGGATGGTGTTCCTATTTGGTGCCGGTGGTGGGACTCGAACCCACACGGTATCGCTACCAACGGATTTTGAGTCCGTCACGTCTACCAATTCCATCACACCGGCATTAACGTTGTTCATTATATCGGATGAATGGCCAAAATTCAAGAGGAATTTATGTTTTCGCCGTAAAATCCCTGATTCTGCTGGAAGAATGGCGGTTCCCTCTTGTAAAGAACGAAAAATAGGAGTATTATGCTTATAATTGTACCAACAACACAAAGGACGGATCAAACTATGAGTTACACAAAAATCGCGAAAATTTTTGCAGACAGCGAAGCGCTCTCCGGCCAGACCGTTTCCGTGGGCGGCTGGGTCCGCACCATCCGGGATCTGAAGGGCTTCGGCTTCATCGAGCTGAATGACGGCTCCTGCTTCCGCAATCTTCAGGTGGTGATGGAGGCAGAGGCCCTCTCTAACTATAAGGACATCGCCGCCCAGAACGTAGGCGCGGCTCTGATCGTCACCGGCGTTGTGACCCTGACACCGGATGCCAAGCAGCCTCTGGAGTTGAAGGCCACCGAGATCGCCGTGGAGGGCATCTCCACTCCGGACTATCCCCTGCAGAAAAAGCGCCACAGCGTAGAGTTCCTGCGGACTATCCAGCACCTGCGTCCCCGGACGAACCTGTTCTCCGCCACCTTCCGGGTGCGGAGCGCGGCGGCCTACGCCATCCACAAGTTCTTCCAGGATCGCGGCTTTGTCTACGCCCAGACCCCCATCATCACCGCCAGCGACTGCGAGGGCGCCGGCGAGATGTTCCAGGTGACCACGCTGGACCTGAACAACGTCCCCAAGACGGAGGACGGTCAGGTGGATTACAGCCAGGACTTCTTCGGCAAGAAGACCAGCCTGACGGTGTCCGGCCAGCTGAACGCCGAGAACTTCGCCATGGCCTTCGGCAATGTCTATACCTTTGGTCCTACCTTCCGTGCGGAGAATTCCAACACCCAGCGTCACGCCGCTGAGTTCTGGATGGTGGAGCCTGAGATGGCCTTCACCGATTTGAACGGCTATATGGATACCGCCGAGGACATGATCAAGTATATCATCCGCTATGTGATGGAGCAGTGCCCTCAGGAGATGGACTTCTTCAACCAGTTCGTGGATAAGGGCCTGCGGGAGCGGCTGGAGCACGTGGCTTCCTCCGACTTCGGCCGGGTGAGCTACACGGAAGCGGTGGATCTGCTGAAAAAGAGCGGCGAGAAGTTCGACTATCCCGTGGAGTGGGGCATCGACCTGCAGACCGAGCATGAGCGCTATCTGACGGAGCACATCTTCAAGCGTCCTGTATTCGTCACCGACTATCCCAAGGACATCAAGGCTTTCTATATGCGCCTGAACGATGACGGCAAAACCGTGGCCGCGGCGGACTGCCTGGTGCCTGGCATTGGCGAGATCATCGGCGGTAGCCAGCGCGAGGAGCGTCTGGATGTGCTGGAAGCCCGCATCAAGGAGCTGGGCATGAATCCGGAGGATTACAAGTATTACTGCGACCTGCGGCGCTACGGCTCCTGCCGTCACGCAGGCTATGGCCTGGGCTTCGAGCGGATGGTGATGTATCTCACCGGCGTGAACAACATCCGCGACGTGGAACTGCATCCCCGCACTGTGGGCAACGCAGATTTCTGATCAACCGCATACCGAAAAGCGGTCTTTCCGAAAAGAGGGACCGCTTTTTTCTCCCGTATGCACAAATTTCTCTGGAAAACCTCAAATATTTCAGGCATTCCGCCATGCGCGGACAGTTGACATTCCGCGGCGCATATGATAGGATACGGCTATCTTCAACAACGGAATACCGGCAATGGAAGCCCATAGGAAAACGACGTAAGTCTACCGAAGGAGTAAAACTCTCAGGTGTCCGCCGTGCGGACAGGACTATGGGTGGATGCGGCTCTGGAGAATCCCGGCTCACCGGGTACCGAAGGTGAAAGGCGGCATGACCGCTGAATCTCTCAGGTAAAAGGACAGAGTGATCTGACGCAGCGGCAGGCAGGGCGGAGAGATCCGTCAGGCAGGCCGCAGGCTTCACCGTTTGCGGCGGGGCTGCGTCAATCTCCTGTACTGCGTTCTTCGGAGCGGCTGCATTGCCAGCCGCTCCGTTTTTTATCACCGCGGCAAAGATCCCGCCGTCGGTGAAACCGTGTGCAGGAGGAAAAAACTATGGAATCGATCGTCGCAAAACTGGACGCTGCGCTTTATCCCGCTGTATGCAGCGTCAACACGTACCTGTCCAACTACATTCTGGTCTTTCTGCTGGTGGCTGTCGGCCTGTGGTACAGCATCAAGACCCGCTTTGTTCAGGTCCGCTGCTTCGGTGAGGGTATGCGCAGAGTGTTCGGCAATCTGACCCTCAACGGCAAAAAGCATGACAGCGGCATGAGCTCCTTTCAGGCATTGGCCACCGCCATTGCCGCTCAGGTAGGCACCGGCAACATCGTAGGCGCCTCCGGCGCTATTCTGACCGGCGGCCCCGGCGCCATCTTCTGGATGTGGGTCATCGCCTTCTTCGGCATGGCCACCATCTATGCTGAAGCCACGCTGGCCATCAAGACCCGGATCAAGGCAGCAGACGGCACCATCCACGGCGGCCCTGTCTATTACATCACCACCGCGTTCAAAGGCGGCTTCGGCAAATTCCTGGCGACCCTTTTTGCAGTCGCCATCATTCTGGCTCTGGGCTTCATGGGCTGCATGGTGCAGTCCAACTCCATCGGCGAGTGCTTCCAGACCGCCTTTGGCATCCCTTCCTGGATCGTGGGTGTGGCGCTGGTCATCATCTGCGGCATCATTTTCCTGGGCGGCGTTCAGCGGCTGGCCGCCGTTACGGAAAAAATCGTCCCCATTATGGCGGCAATCTTCCTGCTGGGCGGTCTGGTCATCCTGATCTTCCGCATCCGGTACGTCCCCGCCACCTTCGGCATGATCTTCAAGTACGCCTTTGAGCCTCAGGCCATCGTGGGCGGTTCTTTCGGCTACGCCATCAAGCAGGCCATCTCTCAGGGCGCCAAGCGTGGTCTGTTCTCCAACGAGGCCGGTATGGGCTCTACCCCCCATGCCCACGCTCAGGCCAACGTGAAGGATCCTCACGAGCAGGGCGTTGTGGCGATGATCGGTGTGTTCATCGACACCTTCGTGGTGCTGACCCTCAATGCGCTGGTCATCATCTGCACCCTCTACACTGCTGACGGCCCTCTGGCGGGCGGCTATGTGGGCGATGTGACCTCCACCCTCAGCAAGACCAACCTGGCCCAGACCGCCTTCGGCTCCGTGATGGGTGCCGGCCTGGGCGCCAAGTTCGTGGCCATCTGCCTGTTCTTCTTCGCTTTCTCCACGGTTCTGAGCTGGAACCTGTTCGGCAAGATCAACGCCATCTGGCTTTTCGGCAAGAAGAACCCCAAGGCCTGCACCGTGATCTACACCCTCATCGCCCTGGTGTTCATCCTGATGGGCACCATGATGAGCAACGATCTGGTGTGGGAGCTGACGGATATGTTCAACAACCTCATGGTCATTCCCAACGTCATCGCCCTGTTCGCCCTGACCAAAATGGTAGTCGGCAGCGCGGAAAGCAAGCTCGCACAGTAAATGAGAGCGATCTGTATTGTGCTTATTTACTTTCAAAAAACGTTATAAAAAAAGAACCAGGACATTCATAAGAATGTCCTGGTTCTTTTGGCGGAGATGGAGGGATTTGAACCCCCGCACGCCTTGCGGCGCCTACCGGATTTCGAATCCGGACCCTTCAGCCACTTGGGTACATCTCCAAGCAACCCCATTTACCCGCCGCACACAGGCGGTCAAATCCAAACTCTGTGGGGACTGCGTTAGCTATTATGACATATTTTCACGGCTATTGCAAGAGAAATACTTGCGCAGCGAAGGAACACAGCATAGAATGGGCATATCTTACCTGTGCGGATGGCGAAGGAGGAAGTGCTATGGCCATGCGGGTCTATATTCTTGGTGATGCCGCAGCTTACCAAAACTATGCACTGGCGGTGGAACGTGCCGGAGGGATTCCCTGCTTCGGGAGCCGGCCGGCGGACTGCGACTGCTTGCTGCTGCCCGGCGGCGGGGACATGGAATCCTGGCGTTACGGCCAGAAAAACACAGCCTGCCGGGATCTGGAGCCGGAACGGGACGCGCTGGAACTGGATCTGCTGGCGGATTTTACGGCCCTTGGCAAGCCGGTCCTGGGTATATGCCGGGGAATGCAGACCATCAATGTGTTTTTCGGCGGCGATCTGGTGCAGGACTGGCCAGGACACAGCGCCATAGAAGGCGTTGACCGGCTCCACAGCGTTCAAAATGCACCGTCCTTTCTGCGGGAGCTATACGGAGAGCGCTGTGTGGTCAACAGCTGCCACCACCAGATCATTGGCCGCCTGGGAACCGGTTTGGAGGTTTTGCAACGGGCGGAGGACGGCGTAGTAGAGGCCTTCCGACACAAAACCTTGCCGGTTTGGGGGATCCAATGGCACCCGGAACGGCTGACAGCGGACTGCCAAACGGGCACGGTGGACGGACTGGCGGTATACCGGGCGTTTCTATCTCAGGCAGCCTTGTAAGAGCTCTGCCTGTTAACCGCAGGCCGTATCCGGATCGGACAGGAACTGTGCACCACGATCCACCAATACGCGGAAAATCCGGTCGCAAAGATTTTCTGTAAAGGGTAAGATGAAGGGTAAACACCATTTCAGCGCAGCAAAAAATCCCTCAAAGCCTTGCGGCTCTAAGGGATTTGTTTGGTGGACGATACAGGACTCGAACCTGTGACCCCCTGCACGTCAACCGACATTTGAAACTTTTTATAATATTTTTCGTTCGTTTATGGTCATTTCCGTTCCGTTTCATTTGATTTCCAGCACCTTTTAAGTCCACCGTTTCCACATATTCCACGCAGGTCTGTGGCTGTTTGTGTGGTCATTCATCTCTACATCCTAATAAAAAGCAGTAATAGTTAAGTCACACCGTCACAAACCGCTATTTAGGACTGTGTGGCTTATCCAGCATAGTCAACCAAATGGCGACACTCTCCACTAACGGGCCAAGATAACACAAGCCAAGCAAAAAGTAAAGAAGAATCGCAAGGCATTTCTTAACTTTCTTTTAAATTCTCTTATGTTGTCCAAGAAACGCAAGAATCTCTCTTGCGTTTCTAAACGAACTTTAGTTTGTGTCGCTTCTCCAGATTTCACCGCTTGCGTATTTTACTTTTGTGAATTCCACATTTTGATACGCTGTTATCAAAGAGAAGTGGGCTCAATATCTGATTAGAGACATAGCACAACACTTTATATGTCATCCAAAAATTTCAAGCCTCTATTCCGACCCGAGTGCTGCCATCGGCATCATTCCGGATACTTTTGCAGCCGGGTACATTTCAAAGGCGATCCCAAGAACTACGGAAAACAAAAACGCTCCAACCATGAGTGGTGTAAGATACTTCGCCGGTGCAGGTGATTATTGAGTGTACTTACGCTTTTTCTATTATTCAGGATACATTAACAAGTTCTATTACAAACGAGAGACTTGCACGAACCGGATGCTATAATCTATCCAGCAGGTACGAGTCTCTGCACTATACGATTGAACTGCCGTATAGGGAGCCCTTCGTACAGCGGTGTGAGAGGACGGGGCTAACCGCCCTTATCTCGATTAGGAAGCCCTTTCGGGTTCCTATCCGCAATGTTAGGCACTATTTTGCAACGTGCCCTTTTGGGAATATTGCAAAGTTGCGAGATTATACAGGCAGAGAATTAGCGCACCATTTTTCCAGCGCAGAAGCCGCCGTCAATGGGCAGATTCACACCAGTAATAAAGGCAGATTCATCCTCAAAGAAGAAGCACACACCATGTGCAATTTCCTCCGGCATACCAAATCTGCCGATAGGCATGTTATTACTATATGACTTATACTCCTCTGCATGCGTATATTTGATGGACTGAACCAACTCCGTTTCAATGGCACCAGGAGAAATACTGTTCACAGTGATGCCGTCCCTGACCACGTCAAAGCATGCATTTTTTGTTACACCAACAACGCCTGCCTTGGATGCTGCCAAAACAGCCATGCCGGGAGCGCCAATATTTGCTGCACCGGAAGCAATATTGACGATGCGACCGAAGCTATGCTCCCGCATAATCTTGATTTCTTCAATCATGCAGTAAATCAGGCCCTTCAAATTGATATCGATCATCATATCAATCTGATCGTCTGTGGTATCGTCAATTTGGGTGGAGGGAATCCCCGTACCGGCAACATTGCCTGCAAAGTCAAGCTTTCCGTATCTTTCTCGAATATACCCGAAAACATCAATCACATTTTGATGCTTTGTAATATCGCAGTTCTTATATTCAGCCTCGCCGCCCAGTTCTTTGCATTTGTTGATAACTTCCTGAGCCTTGGCATCATCTCTGCCGACAAAAATGACCCGTGCGCCACGCTTGACCAATTCATATACGGTAGCCTTACCGAGGCCGCTGGTTCCGCCAGAAATAAATGCAACCTTACCTTCAAACTGTTTGTTCATCTGATTTACCTCGATCCATTTAATTTGTATAGTATTCGAATTTGCAATCTTTTCTCATGAAAATCTGGTGAAACAAAATGCTTTTATATGTTATTTGCTTTCAGTTCCTCGCCGACATTCCAATTCTTTCACAATTTCCGCATGCTTTTTGCTGTCCATATCATAAAAAATCAGAAAGTTTAATGCAACAAGGAGAAGCAAGACTGCAGGGATGAAAGAAATACCCATATTCAGCGCATTGAGTACACTGGCATTCTGAGCCTGATTAGCTACATAGCCCAGGGAATCCAGCCAAACCAGCAACACAGCAGGACCTACGGCACCGCCAGCCTTCAGCATCATAGAGATAAAGGCGGAAAGAAACCCATCCACACGGATACCGTACTTATACTCGGCATAGTCAGCGTTATCGCCGTCACAGCCATACCGCAGGCCAAATGCCGCAGTACCAAGTGCTGTGGAAACAGCGTAGAAGACCCAGAACAGGACACCTTTTGCAGAAAGCCAGAACATAGGGATGGAGAGAATACCGGAGAGGCCAAATGCGGTACCCACAGCTCTGCCCTTATGCTGAATGACTTTGTACAGCCAAGGGCCGAGTAGTCCAGAACCAGCAATGCCGGTAAACAAGCCGATGATGCCGGTTATGGAATACAGGTTAAAATCACCTTCATAATAGGTGAAGTAGTAAGCCATAATTGTGTATCGGCCGTAGGTATAAAAACCGGCTACAAACTGACCGAACATACACCCCAGTGCATATTTATTCCCCAACAAGCACTTCATCTGAAGTCCTAGAGAAATTTTGCTTTTCTTTTCCATTTGCTGAGGTGGCGGTTGCACGCGTTCCTTGGACTTGACCGCACTCCAGAGGATAAACGGAAGACTGATCACAACACTGCATACCGCAGCTCCAAAATAACCCTGAGCGGTATTGCTGGTCCGGTTTGTACCAGATAACAGAAGAATTAGCGTTGCAGCAATCAGGTTGGTAAAGTTTGAACCTAGGCTAGAACACACCATTCGGGTATTTGACAGTTTAACGCGCCCTTCGTCATTTGATGTAATAACGCCACCAAGGGCATTAAAAGGCATAGCATAGCAGGTAGCTGCTACAGTGACCACAATGTAAACGATCCACATCCAGGCAATTTTAACACCCATAGACCAGGTCGGCTGCACGGCAAACATCAGTGCAATCATAAGACACATGACTGTTCCGCCAACGGCAACCCATGGTCTATAACGTCCGTATTTCGACTTAGTACGATCTGCAATGGAACCAATGATTGGATCATTAATTGCATCAAAAATGCGCACCACCAACAGCAATGCCGAAACAGACGCAGCTGGAACACCGACATAATCGGTAAAAAAGATGGTCATGAACGAGCTGACCCACATATAAGCGGAAGCATATCCAAAATCTGCAACACCATAACTGATCCGTTCACCAAGAGACGGCATTACATTGGAGGATTCATAAGTGTGTTCTTGCTGTTTGTTTTCCATACACTCCACCCTGATTAAAAAATGTTTCTAAGAAAAGAGCTTCCAGTGTTCTGCTTTTATTGTGCTTTTACCTGTCAGCATTCATTTTATAATGCGTAGATTTCATGAAGAACTTTCTGCAAAACATCCATCTTCGGCGGACAGGGATTATAAGCCAGGTTTTTGTCAGCTTTCAGGTTTTCGATGATTTCATCAACGTAGGACTCTTCTGCACCTAATTCCTTGATGTTCTTCATGCCGCACAGTTTGCGCAGATCGTCGTAAGCCTTCACGACCTGAACGGCAACTTCATCATAGGAAAGGCCATCCTGCTGGATGCCAAGACACTCTGCGTTCAGCCGGATCCATTCGGGATTCTCAGTAACATTGTAGTGTACGAAAGCAGTCATGCCAATGCTGCATCCAGCGCCATGAGGGGTATGGAACGTGTTGGAAATCTGGTTAGCGATTGGGTGGCCAAACGAGATCATGCGCAGGCAAAGTGCGAAACCACCCATCGTTGCCGCATAGGACATCCACTTACGGGCTTCCTTATTGGAGCCGTCCTGATAGGCAATTGGCAACCATTTGAATATGGTGCGGATGACCTCCATACAAACAAGGTCTGCAAAAGGATTCGGTATACTGGTACAGTTGCACAGCACCTCTGAAGCGTGGCACAGTGCATCAATACCGGTGTTGGCCGTAACGACGGGGGGTAGCTTATAAGTCAACACAGGGTCGACGATCGCACAGGTAACAGGCGTATTGGCAACACCGCCTTTTTTCCCGTCTTCTGTTGCACAGGTCAGGTAGGGCGTCAACTCAGCTCCGGTACCGGCAGTGGACGGAAGTGCAATGAGCGGACGAAATACAGTGTTTCCAATGCATGGATTATTCTGATAATCCCGCGTCTTACCGCCGTTCGCCAAGAGTTTTCCCACCATTTTGCCGGTGTCCATGGTGCTGCCCCCGCCGATGGCGACGATTGCATCAACAGACTTGTCCTTTGCGAAATCATAAGCCCGGTCAGACTTCTGGGCGGTGGGTTCACCTTCCTCAACCTGATAACAAACTACTTTGATATTAGCGTCATTGATAACTTTTTCGATCTCTCTTTGATAGCCAAACTGATCCATGGCCATATCGTAGAGAAGCAGCGCGGTGGTGGCTCCGTAGCTTTTCAACTTTTCCCCAACTGTCAAGCGAGAGTCTTCTCCAAATGTAATTCCACAGTTCACATTTAAATTCCAAATACTCATATTCAATTCTCCTTTAATACAAATATTGTTTCGTTCAGCTGAGGATTGGGGAATACGACACAAAGGCCCTGCACATATGAAACAGAGCCTTTGTGCCTGCGTGGCATACCGTGCCATCAAACAGATGGGAACCAAGTATACACTTGTCTCTCAACCGGGATGATATGCCACCAGCTTAAGTGTCTTTAATCAGTTTTCCTCATTCTTGACCAGGAACTGAGAAATGACCAGCACGATGATCGCAGCGACCATGGCAATCACAAAGGCAACCTTCAAGCCATCCACAATACCCTTGGCAGCAATCACCATGGAGTAAACTGCAGAGCCGATGGAGGAACCCAGTGCCATGGTTACTTGGATCATCGCATTGCCATAAGTGCGCTTGTCCGCTGCAAGCTGGATCTGCGGCGCAGTGGTCATCGTACAAACATGGGCGCTCTGGTAGAACCCGGCGATAATCATCAGCGCATAGATCACCATCAGGTCGGTACTGGGACTGAGGATGAAGATGAATGCGGCATGAACCACAACGCGAAGAATCATGCCAATTGTCAGAACACCCCTTGCACTGCCCTTATTGGCAATCATTCTGGAGTAAATGGGCCCCATGAACAGGCCGGGAATAGAGAGCAGTGTAGTGGTCAGGCCGGACTGCGTAGCGGAACCATTCAGCACATAAAGGATGTAAGAAGGAATAAAGAAGAAAATGGCAATCAGAGAGAAATTCATCAAGAAACTATTGATCGTCAGAATCAGGGTATTCCGATCCTTCAACACCGGCACAGGGATGATGCAATTGTTACCCTTCTTACGAATGGTGAGAATCAGCCCAACCAGACCAACCAGGCTTACAACCAAAAGGATATTGCTGGTGGTGCTGCCAAAGGGAATCAGAGAGGAGCCCAGTGCCAGGAAGAGGCTGATCGCACCCAGGAAAACGCTCAGAGAAATCGTACCGCTAAGATCAAAGGAACCCGTTTCAACAGCCAATTCCGCAGCATCTTCCTTGGTGACCTTCACGCCGGCCATGCCGAGCAATGCGCTGACCAGAGCAATGATCCAGATGATATGGCAAACAATTCTCCAACCCAGCATATCAATCATAACACCGGAAACAATAGGGCCGATCAAAGTGCCCAGGCTGTTCATGGTAACGACAAAGCCCAGATACTTTGCTGCAGTCTTTTGGTCATAAATATCTCGGATGATAGAATAGCCAATGACATAGAGACCGGAAGAAAACATACCGTGCAGAATGCCAGCTGCCACAATAATTGCCATATGCGTCGCAATTGCACGAAGGAAGATGCAAACCGCACCGGCTAAAGCAGACCAAATAAACAGGCTTCTCTTGCGAGAAGGATCCTTTGCGCCCAAATAGGCAAACATAGGCATCAGGACAGCCGCAGACACGGATGAAAAGGATTTTGCCAAAGCATAGTATTCGGTGCCACCGATCTCTGCGGCTGCCAGCGCCAGAATCACAGAGTCAGTACCGGACTGGAGCACAGAAGCAAACAGCATTACGAAGACAGCAATCAGGGTCAGGCGCTTCTTATTAGCGGGGGCTCTTTCAAAACAAGTCATACACGAATCTCCTTTATTTATGAACGTGAATTCTCTTTGGTTCATTTACTTTTCCCAGCAGGCACTCTCCATAGTAGAGTGCCTGCTGGTTGCTTGAAACTTGCAAGAATCACTTCATATAATCGGGAATCTCAAGACCACGCTGTTTCATGTACTTGGGATACAGCTCTTCATCCACCCACTTGCGGATCTTGGGGGCGTTTTCGAAGAGTTCCTCTGCTGCAGAACGAGAGCAATTCAGGAAGCCGAAGCTGCCATCGTAGAGGACGACCTTATCGGAGCCGGCAATCTCTGCTGCCTTCTTGATTGCATCAGGCAAGGTGTCTTCCAGCATGGTATACTTCCAGTTTTCGATACCTCTGTTGTTGGGGTCCTCAATCCACATGTCCAGCTGATCCTTGCCCACAAAAATGGTAGGAAGGGTCATCGGCCAGGTAACATTGATACCAACCCAGGTCTGGTTATACACAATGGCCTTCAAGCCTTCATTGGTGGGCAGCGCTCTGAGATCCAGCGCGCTGAATCGCTTATCAATATCGTAGTGGTCCTGCCAGCCAGCAGTATTGACACCGGCGATGATACCGGCAGCAGCGGTATAGTAGGGCCACCGGGAGCCGTCGCAAACAATGGAGTAATCCTTGAGGGAGATCAGCAGCTGATGCATGTAAGGATACCATTTCAGATTTTCGATCATCATGCGGTCATCGATGGCATACAGGTTATTATCTGCATCAATGCCGGAAACACCAGCGGGCGTTGTCCGCAAAATAGTGCCAAACACCCACTTGCTCTGAACGTAGTCAGAGTCATAGATCGCGGTGGGGACAATATTGGAAATAGGACCATGGCCGATAGCGGTACCGAAAGCATGATGATACAAGTTGCGGGTCTCAAAGCGGGCCATATCCATGGTAAATGCCTTGAATACGCGGCGGTAATACATACTGCAGTAGACCTCGCGGGGGTCGTCGTAGGCCGCAAAAATCATCTTGTCGGCATCGTAGCACTTCTCCAGGCCGTAAACCGTACCAACTCTGGTCTTGATGGGGACTGCCTTGTCATATGCAGCTACATACTCGACGTTGCCCTCAAATTCCTCCATCAGATTGTAGTATTCGACAACTTCTTTGCCTTCCATGGGGGTGCGGTACATCACGCATCTGAGGCGAACATTGTAGTTGCCGGTCCGCTCTTCCACGACCTTCTTGATGGTTTTCAGCATCTGGATATAGGGTCTGCCGCCAAAGATGTAGAAACCGTGCTCGCAGCCAATCAGGTTGACGGTGTCATCATGATGGATTTTGGACATGTCGACATTTTCAAGAGCCTTACGGGTAGCCAGTTCAACCAGTTTGGGATCGCTGTCATCACCTTCGTAAATGGCCTCAGGCATGTTGGGAAATAAGTCGCGCACATTGACAGAGACCATGCCCGGCAGTTCATATCCACGCATAGCAGGGGTATTGCCATACACGGAAGGCATACACTTGGGCGTTACTCTGGCAGGGTACATTTTTGCATTAGCCATTTTTCTTCTCGCTCCTTTCCTTTACCACTTTTCTGTAGGCATCTGCAGCCGCATTAAACACTTCGTCGCTGTACAGAGTGGTCTGCATTTCTCTCATTTTGAAGATCGGGTCAAAGTCCAGTGCTTCATCGGAGAAGTCCCACAGAGTCTGGGTGATAGGATGGTAGTTATCATCTTCGCGGGATTCCAGAGGACGTCCGCATGCCTCAAAAAGTCGGCTGATCTGGCCAACGCAATACATCGTGCAACCAGCTCTGGTACCGCTCTTGAGTGTCAGATCTGTCATGTCGCGTGCGCCATCCAGAATAGCGTTGACGATTTCCTCCGTGTTGGTAGGGCCGCACTTGCAGATGATCTGCATGGGCAGCAAGTGTGCCTTTCGGCAGATAGCGAGAATTTCTTCAGCACGCTCCATGGTATCAGGCAGAGGATACTGCAACGTTCTGCCCTCAGGCAGAGGCTCCATGGTAATGGCACCCTGGTCGCAATACTCCCAGCACATACCGCAGTCATAGCAGATGCTTTCGTCTACGGTTGCCTTACCCACGCAGCGGTAGCAGCGCTGGCTCTCTGTCTTGACCTGCTCCTCAGTAAGGCCCAAAGCGACCTCTTTGTTATTCTTAATGCGCTCTTCCCGGGGCAGATTGTGCATTCTGCTGACCAGCGCATTGCTCCAGCCAAATTCCTCTCTGGGAGGCAGTTCGATCTCCGCACCCTGATTGATGCCGGTGGGAGCCTTAAGATAGTTATTGATGTTAATTGCAGCCTGCTTACCGTCTGCAATGGCTTCAATAGCAGTGGCGGAACCACGGCTCACATCACCGCCGGCAAATACGCCGGGCAGGGTGGTCATGCGCTCCTCATCCAGAACCAGCTTGCCAAACTCTGTGAGCTCAACTTCGTCCTTATCGATGAAGGGGAAATCGGCGTACTGACTGACTGCCATGATAACAGTGTCTGCTTCCAGTTCAAATTCGGATCCCTCGATTGCGTGGGTGCTGAGGCGGCCGCGCTCGTCGGGCTCACCGATCTTCATACGGGAACACTTGATCTTTTCGACCTTGCCGTCGCCAACGATTTCGACAGGAGACACCAGCGTCTGCAGCTGAACGCCTTCTTCCAAAGCTTCAATGACCTCGCGCCGCTCTGCGGGCATATCACCCTCACGGCGTCTGTAAACAATGGTCACATTTTCGGCGCCCATACGAACAGCAGTGCGGGAAACATCGATTGCGGTGTTGCCGCCGCCAACGACCACCACGTTCTTTCCGATTTTGGGGGCATTCCCGTGGCTGATCTCTTTCAGGAAGTCCAGACCGTGATAAACACCAGCCTTATCCTCGCCGATGACACCTGCGGTTTTGCAGAACTGGGTGCCGGTAGCAATGTAGACAGCGTCATAATCACGGGTCAGATCCTCAAACTTGACATCCTCGCCAACCTTCGTGTTCAGATGAATCTTCACACCGGCCTCTTCAATGGCCTTGATATCTCGAGCCAGAACTTCCTTGGGCAGGCGATATTCCGGAATACCGAACAGCAGCACGCCGCCGGCAGTGCTCTCAGACTCAAACACATCAACCTCATAGCCGGTAAGTGCCAGATAATAACCGCAGGTCAGTCCGCTGGGACCGGCACCGATGATAGCGACACGCTTGCCGTTCTTGGGCCATACAGGCTCCTTTACAAACTTGCCGTCATATGCTTTATCCGCAACGAAGCGCTTCACATCGCGGATCGCCACCGAATCATCGTAACCGCCGCGGTTACAGGCGGACTCGCAAGGATGCGTGCAGACTCTGCCGCAAACAGAAGGGAAAGGATTGTCTCTGCGGATGAGACGATATGCACCTTCGTAGTCACCCTTTCCCGCAAGGGCTACGTAGCCAGGAACATTGATGCCAGCAGGGCAGGTGTTTTGGCAGGGGGCAACATACTTACAGTCACCCGCAGGTTTTACCTTGATGGCACCTGTGGGACAACGCCGCTCGCATCGTTTACAGCCGACACACTTGGACTTGTCCACTTTTGCTACTCTGTAGATATGGGTCAATTTAATTCCTCCTCCTTTTTCCTTTGGAACATTTGCAATACAATATCAATTACGCATTATGATGATAATGCATCATAACCCCAATCTTTTCCTTCAGTCGGGTCCTTAGAATTCTCGCCAGTTCACCTGCAAGAATCTCTTTACTCCAACCTTCGGAAATTCCCCGTACAACCGTGTCAATACAAACGGAAACCTCGTCATTGGGGCCAGGTAGGGCAATGAAGGTTGTTAACCCTAACTGTCCGACCGCTATGCGAATTCCGTCTTTGCTGTGGCGGCCATGTCCAACCTGGAACTTCGCTATGTAAGGTGTGCAAGCTTGTGGATCCAGCCGCAGAACCGCCTCTACACTGTGGTCCTTGTTTTCAGCACCGACACCGCCAGTGGTGATCGAAACGCTGTATCCCTTTTCTGCAGCACGCCACAGCTTCCGGGAAAACAGCTCTACATCGTCTTTCAGAATTTCACCCTTGTCAACCGAAAAGCCTGCCGCAGCGAATTTTCCCATGATAAGAGGGGTGTTGGTGTCTTCAATCTCTCCACGTTCCACTTCAGTTCCGGTTGGGAACACGATCACACGGTTGGAAATGCTTTCTTTGATTTGAGTCACCAGACTCTGCGACATTTCCATCGCCTGGAGGCCTTCTTCGATATCTGCATCATTGCCGACGATCCAGCCCAACATGCCATTGGAACTGATGTGGGCCTCTTCAGAAAGCGTAATTCCCTTCAAATCACGCAGGCGGCGAAGAATCCGTTCTTCTTTGGCAATAAACTTGGATGGATCCAGACGCTTTTGCAGAATATCCAACGCAACTGTGCCGTCGCGAACATCAATGACCAATACATCTTCGGCATTGATTCCGATTTCTTCTGCAACAACAACTGCCAGTTCCGTCAGATTTGTCTGGTTCAAGAAAATGCCCTCGATTTTTAATTCGCTTTTATCCAGCAAATCGTAGTCACCGTGGGCGTACAAAGGGTCTTCTGCCTTCGTTACTTCCAGACGCAGATCCATCAGGGGAGCATCTACGATGCTTCGTCCGACGCCAACAATATCCGCGCCGGCCTCTTTCAGTGCATCCAGATCGCCGTAGCGAACGCCTCCGCCAAAAGCGAATTCGACTTTCCGGTAATCGGCGGTTGCTTCCATCTCCTGAAGGACGGGCTTGAGGCTCTGGGTAATGCGCCTCAAATCATCAATTCTTCCGGTGTCCACATAGACGATATCCGCGCCGGCTGTAATTGCCGTCCATGCTTCACGAACAATATCGCCATTCTCAAAACGCCCTCTGACCTGAATGCACTTTTTGCGGTCATTGAACTGTGCGGCAGCAGTGAGACTTGCTTGAATTCCGCCAAACATAGCCACATAATTCTTATCAAGATAGACCATTGGATCGTCTGATATACGCACATGCGCTCCACCAGTTTCTATGGCCGTGCGCAGTTCGTTTTTTATGTTGGAGGACATTTTCTTCCAGGAACCGCAAACGATCCGCATATGATGGCCCGCCTTTTGAACAAAAGCCTTTGCTGCTGTTGCGACGCCGGAAAACTTAGAAATGTGACCGATGATCATATCCTCTGCAACTGCAATTTGCTTGGGTGTGCCGGAGATCTGCATAAGCAGATCTCCAGCCAGCACATCGGTTCCCTCAGAGACAGAAAAATCCACAATGAGGCCTATACGTTCTGCTTCGTTCAGAGCACTGGAGATGCCGGAGACAACACCGTCCATGTCTGTATACAGACATGCTGTGATTTTTTTGTGTTCTATTTTTTGAAACAGTTCATCTCTCAAATCTTTCATGTCCTTCACCTGATATGCGCACTTGGCGCCGATTGCTCCTGACCCAAATGATATGCAACCTCGAATGCCTGACATACCGGATTATAGAAATCGTCAGAATTCTGAATGGAATTGACTTCGTACACCGCAATATCCTTGCCGTAGTCAACCGGAACATGAGGCTTGCTTTGCTTCGAACCAAAAGACATCACAACACTGTCAGCGCGAATAAAATCTTTTTCCCCGGAATCGTCACAGGGTGCAAGGATCACCCCCTCATCTGTAATTTCGATCACCCTGCTGTTGGTGATGATCTCAATGTTCAGATGCTCTATGAAATCGCTTATCACCGTTTTGTAAGCCTGGGAGATAAAATTGCAGTCCAGGATCTTAGGAAGCGCTTCCAGGACCGTGACCTTCCGACCGGCCTGTGTCAGGCACGCGGCGGTTTCAAGCCCCATGATGCTGCCGCCAACAACAATCACTTTTTTGCCGATGTTTGAAATGTCTTTGATGGCACTCGCCGCGGGAATTGCCTTATCAGCACCTTTGATAGGGTCAGACACCGTGCTGCCCGCTCCGGTTGCAAGAATGACAGTATCAAATCCCGAAGACCGGATCTCCTCGACAGATATCTCTCGATTGAGATGGACGGAAATTCCCTGTTTCTCCAGTCTGCACAGCATCCATTCCTGAAGTTTGCGAATTTCACCATTCGAATCACATGCGCCAGATGGGATCATTTCCCCCCCCAGAGAGCTTTGCCGTTCAAACAGTTCAACCGTATGTCCGCATTCCGCAGCAGTAGAAGCCGCCTCCATGCCGGCGATACCGCCGCCAATCACTGCTATCTTCCTGTGGGAAGAAGCTTTTAGAGGATAAGTGAGCGATGTAACAGGATGATTCTTCATGTCACTCATATACAGACTGCTAATCAATTTTTTGCCATAGCCTGCTTCCACTTCTCCTGAAGCTCGTCGATCTGCTCGGGAGTATATCCCAATTCCCCGATGATCTCATGGTTCCATGCGCCAAAACCCTTGGTGGGAATATACTCAGGAGACATCTCGGAGAAACCAAAGGGACTGCTTACGATCCTACGGGCCTTTAGATCGGTCATTTCTTCGGGCATAGGAATATCAGTAAACCAACCAGCCTCATGATAATGTGGATCCTTGTCCACATCTTCATAACTGTATACCCGCGAACAAGGAACTCCGCCCTCCAGAAGCGCCTTCTCGATGTTGTCGATCGTACCCATTTTGTCGAACCATTCGTACATAATGGGTGCCAGGATCTTCTGGTGTTCAACACGTTTTACGTTGGTTTCAAAGCGGGGGTCGGAGATCAGATCCTCTCGGCCAATGACCCGGAAGAACTGGAATGCCAAAGCGTTATTGGACGCGGCTATAATGATCCAATTGCCATCCGGACATTTAAAGACACCGTAAGGGCACAGAAGGGGGGAACCCTGATTGCCCTGTTTCTCTGTCTTTTTGTGGAGGATACGCAGATCGTCCAGTTTTACAGACATAGATGCCAGGACTCTGACCAGAGAGATATCCACATGCTGCCCCAGGCCGGTTCTTTCGCGGTAGTACAGTGCGGCATTGACTGCAGCGAAGCCTGCCAAACCGCCGCACTGATCGCCAATTTCTGTAAAAATCTTTACAGGGCCAGTTTCTTCGTCACCGTTGTAATACATAATACTGGATGCACCCTGCGCAATGAGGTCATAACCAGGGCGGTGTGCATAGGGGCCGGTCTGCCCCCATGCCGAGACGGAGCAGTAAATCAGTCTGGGATTCAACTCATGCATAGCCTCATACCCCAGTCCCAATCGGTCCATGACACCGGGACGGGTGCTTTCCAGTACGATATCGGCGTCCTTGCAGAGCTCGCGGGCAATTTTGTTTCCATCCGGGTCTTTTAAATCAAGGATAACGGACTTTTTTCCGTGGTTCAGAGTACAATACTTGATGCTGATGCCGTTGACCAATGGCGGATATGCTCTGCTGTCATCACCGATGACGGGCCTTTCGATGTGGATAACCTCCGCACCGTATTCGGCAAGCCACTGTCCCACAGTCGGACCGGCAATATTGGTAGTAAATTCGACTACCTTCAGTCCCTCATACAGTTTCATAGTCATACTCCGGTCAGTTTCCCATGTCGAACGGTTCGAAGCTGTCCCATCCCTCATTCCACCAGGGCTTGGGGTTCTTGAGTTCCACAGACACTCTGGTCTTATTCATCAGGTGATAATACTGCAGATTCTCAGAGGGGAAACCGCCGCCCCAGGTACCGCAGCCAATGGTAATCGTCTTGCTGACACCATTGTTGTAGCCAGCAGTGGGCTGGTTGATGTGGAAGCGTCCCACCGGAATTCGTTTGGCAGTATACTCGATATGCTCCTGGTCGTGGCTCCAGATGCAGCTGCTATGACCTTTTCCCTCGACTTCCAGATTCTCGATTGCTCTGTCGACAGCGTCTTCGAACTTCTGATAAGTGGTATAGCGAATGATAGGGAACAGAATCTCACGGCAGAGAACGTCCCGAGTGCCCCAGGCCTGGTTCTTCACAAGCAGAATTTTTGTGTCTTCTGGAACCTCAATGCCCGCCATTACGCCAACTTCATGGGGCTGCTTACCGACAACCTTTCTGTTGATGCTGGTGCCTCCGCCGGGGAAAATCGCATCGCGCAGCTTGGCAATATCATCGTCATTGTCGACCAGGAAGCAGCCGTTCTTCTGCATGAAGCCGAGATACTTATCCAGAAGTTCTTCAGGAACATGAGCAGTCTGTTCACCGCCGCAGGGAACGCCATTGTCGACGGTTCTGTTCATAATAGCCAGTTTAACCAGGCGCTCATATTCTTCGTCTGTCATGCCGCGGTCGATGATCTCCTGGCAGTTACCCTGGCCGACGCCAAAAGCGGGCTTGCCGACAGAATAAACGGATTTCACCATTGCGGCACCGCCAGTTGCGACATTGCAGTCACACATGGACAAAGTTTGCATCGTCGCTTCAATACTTGCGTATTCACCGTCGATACACTGAACCAGGTCAGCTGGGGCACCGATTTCCTCCAGTGCCGCTCTCATAATGTCTACTGTCTTCATAGAGACCTTCACAGAAGCGGGGTGAGGCAAAATGATAATAGAGTTTCGGCACTTCAGAGCCATCATGGCATTGCCGATGATAGTAGCAATCGGATTTGTGCTGGGCATTACGGCACCAATTACACCCATGGGCTTGGGCAGATACTTGACGCCGGGTTCGCCGGGACAATCCTCGTACTCCACTGAATTTTTCCCGCGCATCTGGACCCACTGGAGCAGGGCCACATTCGTCAGCTTGGCAATCTTGCTTTCCACATTGCCCATACCGGTTTCGGCAAATGCCTCTTCACCTAAGGTTTTGCCATTGTCACACACAGCTTTGCCGATTGCTCTAACGACCTCATCGATCGGCCGCTGCTTGGTATAATCGCGTTCGAACTGTTTTTGTGCAACCTTGCTCTTTTCTACGAGCGTTTTCAGATATGCCTGCAGATCCTCATTGGACACTTTTTCGCGAACTTCCATCATTTTACCTCCTTGCATTTTGAAGCTGGATATGCGGTTTTATCCAATTTGCTTACATTTTCACTCTATCACACTGCCTCTTTTATGTGAAATGCCGGTTAATTATCAAAATGCGTGCCTTATCATTCGCTTTCGACATAGGGTGTCTGTCTTTTACAGCAAAAAAATGCTCGCCATCCAAGTTGGACAGCGAGCATGAATGCCTATTATTTATTTCTGCTTTTCAGAATTCTCTATCATACAGTTCACAAAGCGTTCCGCATTTCCGTTGGATGGATGATACACCGCGCAATAATCAGCAAAGTTAAAATCCATATCCGCGCAAGGGATCGCACGAATGCAATCCGCATAATAATCGAAATATTTAGATGAATATACTCCGTCCATGCCGATATATCTTCCAGTTGCGATTTGAAAGATCCTGGTGTTTGCAGATTCGCATTGTAGGGCGTTTTCAAGGAATACTCCTTTGGCTTCAAAGCTCTCACGTATGGAATCCGAAACCTGGCTTTTGGTTTTTGATATTGCAAACCGTTCTCCCACCAGATCAGAGCATGTTACATATTGCCTGTCCCATAGTTTGTGGCCTTTGGGAATTAAAATGACAGACTGGGCCTTTGCAATTACCTCAATAACAGAATCGTTTGTTTGAGGAATATCACCCCGGCAAAGGTAAGCGATATCTATTTGCCCATGTAAAAAGCTGTAAATCGCATATCGGGGAGACATAGACTGGAAGTCTGGCTCAATGTTGGGATAGGTTTCTCCCAACATATGCGCAGCATGCATGAGAGGTTCCATAAAACAATAAGAACTATATCCGATACGTACCTCGCCGTAAAAGCCATCACGGTGCTTTTCCATCTTCTGCTTTAAAGCTGCTTCTACATTGATGAGCTTTTTGGCATCCGAATAAAACAGTTTACCGCCTTCTGTGAGCTGCAAGCCACCGTTTGCGCGATCCAATAGTTTTACGCCCAGTTCATCTTCTAACGCGAGGATGCGTCGGCTCAGCGCCGGTTGAGAAATATAGAGGTCTTCTGCGGCCTTAGTAAAGCTGTGCAGTTCACAAACGCGCAGAAAGCAGACAATACTTTTATAGTCCATAAAAGCCCTCCCACACAATGATCGCGGCAATTCAATCAGGTTTTATGCTGTTAATTTCAGGTTATTACAAAAAACTATGCTTGGCAAGAGGAAATTTGAAAACCAGCCCCTTGTTAATACTCCACAAAGTCATAAGGCACATGCCATATCTCTATGCAAAAAAAGTATAAACAAACCTTCAAAACAATCAGAAACCGGTATTTCACAACATTTCTTGCGAAAGATATAATTGAAATAACCCATCACGTAATAAACACAGCGCAACTGGATGCCCTATCATTACAAAAGACATTTTACTGGGAGGCGGAAGTATGTACGAGAATCATCATCCTAATACACCGGAAGTGACACAGGAAGACATGAACCAACTGTTTACCCCATTCAACATTGGCAAGGTCCAAATCAAAAATCGCTTCTGCATGGGGCCAATGGGCATTTCCGGTATTCAGGGTTCCTTGCAAGATTGGAATGATGTTGTCCAAGAGTATTTTTTGGAGCGGGCCAAAGGCGGCTTTGGCCTCATTACCACTGGCGTTCTCTTCACGGATACGGAGATCGATTATTTTGACCCCAAAAGCATGAAGAGCCCACTGTATAATCCGACTGTTTTTCGCAGGGGTGCAGAACGGTTGGTAGAGCGCCTGGGGGCGTATGATACAAAACTGTTTTGCCAGGCATCGATGGGTGTAGGAAGAACAGCGCCAGGATTTAAGACCCCTTCTCCGCTGCCTATTTACAGCATCCCATCTATGACTTCTACCGCGCTTACAACAGATGAAGTCAAGAGGAAAATTGAACTGATGGTCAAGACTGCTGAACTTTATAAAAAGTCAGGTGTTCACGGCATTGAACTGCATGCTGTGCACTGGGGCTATCTGCTGGATCAGTTTGTCATGGCCATGACCAATCAGCGCACGGATGAATATGGCGGCACATTGGAAAACCGTATGCGTGTTGTCAAAGAAATTATCGAGGGAATTCATCAAACCTGTGGTGATGATTATCCGATTTCTGTTCGCCTGGGCTTGAAGAGCTACGTTAAGGCGTTCAACAAGGCTTCTCTGACGGGAGAAAACGAGGCGGGGCGTACATTGGAAGAGGGCATCGAAATCTGCAAGATGTTGGAGTCCTATGGAGTTAATGCGCTGAGTGTAGATGTCGGTACATACGATTCCTTTTATTATGCATGCCCCCCCGCCTATATGCCGAAGGGGCATGGATTGGAACTGTATGCTAAGGCGAAAGAAGCTGTCAAGATCCCCATTCTGGCTGGTTCTCGTATGGGTGATCCCTGGATTTGTGCCAAAGCACTGAGAGACGGACAAGCGGATGCCTTCGTTCTTTCCCGCCCTTCTTTGGCTGATCCTGAATTCCCCAAGAAGACAGAGTTGGGCATGCCTGAAAAGATTCGCCCGTGCATCGGCTGTAACTTTGGCTGTATTGGCCGCGTTGAAGACCAGGGCCTCCCTCCCGCATGCGCTGTGAATCCCAGAGCAATGAGAGAATCGTTCTATCCGCCCCGGAAGGCAACGACTCCCAAGAACATTATGGTTGTAGGCGGAGGCGTGGCAGGTATGGAAGCGACTCGTGCGGCGATTCAAGCGGGACATACAGTCACACTGTATGAGAAGTCTGACCACCTTGGCGGCGAACTGCTGGCGGCAGGCAACCGTCCCTTAAAGGGCGAGGTCACAGATTTGAATCTGTGGTATCAGCGTGAACTTAAGGAACTGAATGCGAATATTGTCCTGAATAAGGAAATTACCCATAGGGATATTATTTCCGCGCATCCCGATGTAGTTATCTTGACTGTTGGTGCATCTTCTGTTATGCCGCGCAGCATTCCCGGAATTGATCATCCCAAGAGCGTTTCCGCTATCGATGCGTTGGAAGGGCATAAACCTGTTGGTGAAACGGTGGTTGTTGTTGGCGGCGGTGAGATTGGCTGTGAGACTGCTATGCATTTTGCATTGCAGGGGAAAAAGGTTTCAGTTGTGGAAGCCATGCCCAATCTCATGAGCCTGGAATTTGTCCCCAACCAGTGCAAGTCCATGCTTGAAGATCTGATGGAGCACTACCATGTTCCCGTCTATACTGGAAATCGGCTGTTGGAGATCAATGATGCGGGAGCAGTGATTCAGTCTGCGGATGGGGAAAGTAAAACACTTGAGGCGGATACGGTCGTGATGTCCATTGGTATGCGTTCCAATCTGTCCATGAAAGAAGCTCTGATTGGCACTGGTATCGAGGTATATGAGATCGGCTCTTGCAAGAAACCTGCAAATATTTTTAAGGCTGTGCATGACGCCTTTGAACTTATTTACAACATGTAATAGAATTTTTAGAAATGACAGGACCGCATGAAAGCATATGGTCCTGTCATTTCCCTGACCGAGAAACCCACGGGTTCGGGTGGAGCTAAGGAACTTGTGGAGATGAAAATACGTGGAATAAATTATAGATCATGAAAAGAAAGCATGCAATTCCTCCCTTTTTACAATTACTTTCGACTTGATTAATGTATGCGTATTTAGAATTGCTTTTCCGAAATTTCTATAAAAAAGGAGAATTTCACATTTTTGCGTAATTATGTTATGCTTTTTGCGTAGAAAAAAATGATTGTTGCAGATATTCAAACTATAGGTGTATTCGCTAAAACTGCGATAATTTGCGTAATACTGGCTTTGTAAAAGTTTGGGTTTCTACATATCTCACTGAAGATAATCTTTTCAAAATAGACGGGATAGCCTGTAGAGAAAAGGAGAACGCTCGTTGCCATATCCTGTTGGTTTCACCTCCCAATGGGATATACTCTCTCCCAGTATGGGTAGCAATTTTACAATTGCTACCCATACTGCATATTCAATCTGAGAGGGAACGTAGCCGCACGAAACTACATGCGTCCATATTGTGAGAAATTCTGACATTCCTGATTTATTGGGAAATCAAAGCGAAAGAAAAGAAAATGTATATATCTGCCGAATGGAAACAGAAAGGGATGAAGAAAGGTTTATGAGCAGATTAGAAGTCAAGATGCCTGGTCAGGCACAGGCTGTGGTGGAGCAGCTGTACCGGAACATGGAACGGCGGATCGCCGCCAGCCCTCCGGGCCTGTGCCCTGTGGATATGGCGCTGAATTTCCTGAACCTGTGCCAGGCCCAGACCTGCGGCAAGTGCGTGCCCTGCCGCATCGGACTGACCCAGCTTTCCAACATGATCCGGGAGGTGCTGGAGGGCGAGCCCGAGCTGAAGATCCTGGACCGGATCGAGGCCACTGCCCAGGTCATCGTGGACACGGCGGACTGCGCCATCGGCATTGACGCCGCCAATCTGGTGCTGATGGGCCTGAAGGGTTTCCGGGATGACTATGAGGAGCACATTCTCCACCACCGCTGCCTGGGCAGCCTGAAGAACCCGGTGCCCTGCGTGGCTCTGTGCCCCGCCGGCGTGGATATCCCCGGTTACATCTCCCTGGTGAACGAGGGCCGCTGCGCCGATGCCGTGCGGCTTATCCGGAAGGACAATCCCTTCCCCACCGCCTGCGCCTACATCTGCGAGCATCCCTGCGAGGCCCGCTGCCGCCGGAACATGGTGGACGACGCCCTGAACATCCGTGGGCTGAAGCGCTACGCTGTGGACCACGCCGGCAATGTGCCCCAGCCCAAGAAGGCTCCCGCTACCGGCAAGTCCGTTGCCATCATCGGCGGCGGTCCCGGCGGTCTCTCCGCCGCCTACTACCTGGCCCTCATGGGCCACAAGGTCACGGTCTACGAGCAGCAGACCAAGCTGGGCGGCATGATGCGCTACGGCATCCCCAGCTACCGCTTCCCCCGGGAGAAGCTGGACGCGGAGATCGACTCCATCCTGTCCCTGGGCATTGAAGTCAAGACCGGCGTGAAGGTAGGCCAGGATGTCACCTTCGACCAGCTCCGGAAGGAGCATGACTGCCTGTACATCTCCATCGGCGCCCATACCGACAAAAAGACCGGCATTGAGGGCGAGGACAGCCAGGGCGTCATCTCCGCCGTGGAGATGCTGCGCCGCATCGGCGACGAGGAGATGCCTGACTTCACCGGCCAGAACGTGGCAGTTATCGGCGGCGGCAACGTGGCCATGGACGTGACCCGCAGCGCCATCCGCCTGGGTGCCGCCAAGGTCACCTGTGTCTACCGCCGCCGCCAGGAGGATATGACGGCTCAGCAGGAGGAAGTGGAGGGCGCCATTGCCGAGGGCGCCGAGGTCCTGACCCTCCAGGCGCCGCTGAAGATCGAGGCGGACGAGAACGGCCACGTGACGGCCCTCTGGACCCAGCCCCAGATCATCGGCGAGATGGACAAGGCCGGCCGTCCCCGGCCCAACACCGCCTCCGTGGAGCCTCTGCGGATCCCCGCCGACACGGTCATCGTGGCCATCGGCCAGGGCATCGAGTCCCGGGGCCTGGAGGAGAGCGGCATCAAGATCCAGCGCGGCGGCAACGTGGACGCTAACACCAGCACCCAAATCCCCGATATGGAGGGCGTGTTCGCCGGCGGCGACTGCGTCACCGGTCCTGCCACCGTTATTCGTGCCATTGCGGCTGGCAAGGCTGCGGCTGCCAACATCGACGAATATCTGGGCTTCAACCATGAGATCAAGGTGGATGTCACGGTGCCCGCAGCCTGGAGCAAGGGAATCCATCCCCATGGCCGCGTGAATTCCAGTGAGCGCGACGCCAGTGAGCGCAAGTGCGACTTCCAGTGCATTGAGTGCGGCATGACGGACGAAGAGGCCGCCCAGGAGTCTGCCCGCTGCCTGCGGTGCGATCACTTTGGCTACGGAAACTTCAAGGGAGGACGTGTGGAGAAATGGTAAACTTCAAGATCAATGACCGGGAGATGTCCGTCGCGGCGGGCACCACCATCCTGGAAGCCGCCGAGAAGGCCGGCATCCCCATTCCTCACCTGTGTTTTCTGAAGGAGATCAACGAGATCGCCGCCTGCCGTATGTGTATGGTGGAGATCGAGGGCGTCAACCGCCTGGTCCCCGCCTGCAACACCGAGGTGGCGGAGGGCATGGTGATCCAGACCAACTCTCCCCGGGTCCGGCAGGCCCGGAAGACCAATCTGCGGCTGATCCTCAGCCAGCACAACTCCAATTGCACGGTCTGCGTCCGCAGCGGCAACTGCCAGCTGCAGAAGCTTTCCAATGACCTGAATATCCACTACCAGCCCTATGCGGTGCAGCCAGAGCGCTCCAATGTGGACCTGAGCGTTCCCATCGTCCGGGAGGCCAGCAAATGCATCAAGTGCATGCGCTGCATCCAGGTCTGCGACAAGATCCAGGGCATGCACATCTGGGACGTGGCGGGCACCGGCTCCCGCACCACCGTGGATGTCAGCTACAACCGCTATCTGAAAAACACCGCCTGCGTGTTCTGCGGCCAGTGCGTCACCCACTGTCCCACCGGCGCCCTGACAGCCCGGGATGACACCAACAAGGTTCTGTGGGCCCTGGCGGACCCGGAGATCACCACCGTGGTCCAGGTGGCCCCGGCGGTCCGGGTGGCTTGGGCAGAGGAATTCGGCATGAGCCCCCGGCAGGGGACTACAGGCCGTATGGTGGCCGCCCTGAAGCGCCTGGGCTTCGACTATGTGTTCGACACCAACTTCTCTGCCGACCTGACCATCATGGAGGAGGGCAGTGAGTTCATCGAGCGCTTCACCCACCGTGGGAAGTACCGCTGGCCCATGTTCACATCCTGCTGCCCCGGCTGGGTGCGGTTCCTGAAGACGGAGTTCCCCGACTATACGGAGAACCTGTCCACCGCCAAGTCCCCCCAGCAGATGTTCGGTGCCGTGGCCAAGAGCTACTTCGCGGAGAAGAAGGGCATCGACCCCCACAAGCTGTTTGTGGTGTCCATCATGCCCTGCTCTGCCAAGAAGGCGGAGAGCGAGCTGCCCACCATGAAGGACGCCTGCGGCGACCCGGATGTGGACATGGTGTTGACCACCCGGGAGATGGTGCGCCTGTTCCGCAGTGACTGCATCGTGCCCGCTGAGCTGGAGGAGGCGGAGTTCGACAGCCCCCTGGGCAGCGGCACCGGCGCGGCGGTGGTCTTCGGCGCCACCGGCGGCGTCATGGACGCGGCCCTGCGCAGCGCCTACTATCTGGTGACCGGCAAGAACCCCGACCCGGATACGTTCGAGCAGGTGCGGGGCAGCAAGCCCTGGAAGGAAGCCGCCTTTGAGATCCCCGGCGCCGGAAAGGTCCGGGTGGCGGTGGTCAGCGGATTGGCCAACACCCGCAGGCTGATGGAGGCCGTGGACAGCGGCGAGGTGGACTACGACTTCGTGGAAGTTATGGCCTGCCCCGGCGGCTGCGCCGGCGGCGGCGGTCAGCCCATCCACGAGGGTGTGGAGATGGCGGCCTCCCGCGGCAGTCAGCTGTGGAAGCTGGATTCCAAGGCCGATATCCGCTTCTCTCACGAGAACCCAGATATCCAGGAGCTGTACCGGACTTACCTGAAAAAGCCCCTGGGGGAGAAGGCCCATCATCTGCTGCACACAGACTACCAAATTTAGCATATTAAATCTGCGTTATAGGAGCTGTTTTTGCTTATGCATTTTTAGCGCAGAAGTCGTACGAGTCTTATCGTTCCGTTATCAAATAAAAGAACTGATGAAGCAAAAATACCAGGAAGATATTTGCCCTCTCGAAGGGGGCAGATATCTTCCTGTTGTCTTTTTAGGGGTGCAATATACAGTTATCGGTTTTTTTGAACAAAATCCATGATGGACAGTGCCTTTTCCAGCGGGGTGGATTCATCCCTTCTGGTCTGGGCGGCTATGAAATATGGCCGGGACTGGTGTGCCTGCTACATCCATCCTGCATTTCAACCCACATGTGAATTGGAGGACTGCCAAGAACGTCGCCATTCAATGCAAAATGCCCCCAACCGTGATTGAGGCAGACATATTTCAGTATCCGGAAGTAGTAGTCAATCTCGCAAACCGATGTTATTACTACTGTTTTGGTGTGGTTCAGAACAATACTGGTAGCTGTGGAGGGCAGGTAAACGAATTCCTGAATATGTGCGGGTAGGGGATAGGCGTTTTCTATGAATCTCAGCTTGGAAAAAACGATTTTGCTGATAGATTCCTGCGTTGCATGAGATCGGGTAATTCTCATTCATAATGAGAATTGTCCAAAATTAGCTGCCTGCTTATAATATAAAATGACCAAATTGTCTGGTATTGGAGGTTGAGGATGAACAAGGACATCGATCAGAGTATTTTTGAGGATATGCCTGTGCCAAAGGCTCTGGCAGCTATGGCCCTGCCTACGATTTTGAGCCAGCTAATCACCACGGTCTACAATCTGGCAGATGCCTTTTTCATCGGAAAAACAAACGACCCATATAAAGTAGCGGCACTATCACTGGCGTTTGTTCTCCACTTATTCTTGACGGCAATCGCAAACCTATTTGGCATTGGCGGCGGGAGCCTGATATCCAGATTGCTTGGAAAGTTCGAGAAAGAAAGTGCCAGGCATATTTGTGCGTTTAGTGTGTATGGGGCTCTCTTGCTGTCACTTGTGTATTCTGCGGGGGTATTCATGTTCATGGAGCCATTGCTGAGAATTATGGGGGCCAGTAATGATACTTTGCCATATGCACAGCAATACGCCGTATGGGCAATTATTGTAGGTGGCGTCCCTACGGTACTCAGCATAACTGCCGCCCATATTCTTCGGAGCGTAGGCTATGCGAGGCAAGCAAGTCTTGGGATCGGTCTGGGTGGAATTCTGAATATCATTCTGGACCCTGTTTTTATGTTTGGACTTTTGCCTCCCGGAATGGAAGTGACAGGTGCGGCGGTTGCCACGATGCTGTCAAATGTGTTTTCAACGCTTTTTTTAATGATCTGCTTTTTCCACCTGAAAAACAGGACAGTTCTTTGCCTTTCGCTGAAAGGAATATTCCAAAGCAAGAAACATATCCTCTCGGTTTTGGTAGTAGGCATTCCAACTGCATTGGGCACGATGCTGACCTGTGTATCGAATACTATTGTGAACCGGATGGCAGCTGACTATGGGGATATTCCGTTGGCAGCAGCGGGTATTATAAAGCGCGTATATCAATTTCCATACAGCGCGGCCATTGGAATAGGTCAAGGAATGTTGCCGCTTGTGGCTTATAATTATGCGTCAGGAAATTATTCGCGCATGAGACAAACAATTCGGTGTGCAATGATTTTCAGCATGGCTTTTGCCAGTGTATTAATCACTGTTTATGAATTGTTACCATCGCAGATTATTCGACTATTCATTAATGAACGCACTACCATAGTACTTGCGGCGGATTTTTTAAGGATCGTTTGCACTGCGATGCCTTTTGTTATTTTCAATTTTCAGATATGTTATGTGTTTCAGGCTATGGGTATGGGAAAAGAAGCTCTGATTATTTCTGCCTGTCGGCAGGGTATCATTTATATTCCAATGATTCTTCTCATGAATGCAGTTTTTAAAATGTATGGTGTTATTTGGGCACAGACTATTACAGATATGCTTGCCCTTCTTATTTCTGTAGTACTTTATATGAAAACAAACAGGAATCTGAGAATGCAGGAGAGCAGTAAAATTGGGTAGGACTTGGAATAAATGACATTCCTATGCGGAATTAAAAACTGTAAAATCCATGCAAAATCAGCATTTTGTTTTTGTTTTATCCCATGCTATACTTAACATATCAAGAAACTTTGACGATATTCTACGAAACAGGAAGCGTGGTGCAACTGCATGAAAATACTTGTCATTGATGGACAGGGGGGTGGACTTGGGCGTCAACTGGTGTCTGCATTAAAAGCTGCTTTCCCAGAGTCTGAGATTATTGCGGTTGGCACGAATGCATTAGCAACGAGTGCTATGCTCAAAGCCGGTGCAGAACATGCCGCCACTGGTGAAAATGCTGTTGTTGTGAATTGCCGCAAGGCGGATATTATTGTCGGCGCTTCTGGCATCGCCATCGCGGATTCCATGTACGGAGAGATTACGCCAACGATGGCGCTTGCTGTTGGACAAAGTTCCGCAAAGCGCATTTTTGTTCCCGTGAATCTTTGCGACAACTATATTGCCGGCGTTCCTGAACAGTCGATGTCCAAATTGGTGGAAAGCGCTGTGTTAGTGGTGCGATCCATTGTTCAGTTACATCCTTACAGACTTAGAATCCGGCAGAAGCCGGATGAATCGGCAGAAGCTGTATAAGTCTTACCGTTCCATTATCAAATAAAAGAACTGACGAAACTAAATGCCAGGAAGGTATTTGCCCTCTCAAAGGGGGCAGATACCTTCCTATTGTCTTTTTTAGGGGTGCAATATGCAGTTATCAGATTTTTTTGAGCAAAATCCGCGCGGGGCAGTGGCCTATTCCGGCGGAGTGGATTCGTCCCTTCTGGTCTGGGCGGCCATGAAATATGGCCGGGACTGGCGTGCCTATTATGTCCATTCCGCATTCCAGCCCGCATTTGAACTGGAAGACGCCAAGCAGGTCGCTGCACAATGCGGCATGCCACTGACTGTGATTGAGGCAGACATCTTTCAGCATCCGGAAGTGATAGCTAACCCTGCGAACCGATGCTATTACTGCAAGCACAGGATATTTGCTGCCATCCTCCGGCAGGGCGCGTCCGATGGGTATTCCCTGGTCATTGATGGCACCAATGCCTCGGATGACGCGGGTGACCGCCCCGGCATGAAGGCCCTGCGGGAGTTAGAGGTCCGCTCTCCCCTTCGGGAGTGCGGCCTGACCAAAGGCGATGTCCGTGCGCTGTGCAGGGAGGCCGGCCTGTTCGTCTGGAACAAGCCCTCCTACGCCTGCCTTGCCACCCGCATCCCCGCCGGGACTCCCATCACAGAGGAAGCTCTGCGGAAGGTGGAGCAGGGAGAGGACCTTCTTGCCTCCATGGGCTTCCGGGATTTCCGCATCAGGCTCCGCGGAGGCGCGGCAGTTATTCAGGTAACGGAAGACCAGCAGGATGATGCCTGGGCAATGCGCCATGAGATCCGCTCCGGGCTGGGCCCCATCTTCCCGTTGTTCTCTCTGGATCTAACGGCCCGAAAAAACAGCGACTGAAAGGAGTGACAGACGTGGCAAGCAAGCACGATATTCTCTCTGTCCTACAGGATGTGCAGTCCGGTGCGCTGACGCCGGAGGATGCCCTTCTGCACCTGAAGCTGGCCCCCTTTGAGGACCTGGGTTACGCCAAGGTGGATTACCACCGCGCCGTCCGTCAGGGCGTGCCGGAGGTGATCTACGGCCAGTCCAAGACCAAAGAGCAGATCGGCGGCATACTGGCCGCCATGGAGAAACGGGGAAGCCGCAATATTCTGGTGACCCGCATTGGGCAGGAGGTGGCGGACTACCTGGCGGAGCAGTTCCCGCTGCGGTATGAGCCTCTCGCCAAATTGGCGGTGGCCCTTCCAGAGCCGGTGAAAGGACATGGTTCCATCGTAGTGGCCACCGGCGGTACCAGTGACATGGGCGTGGCTGAGGAGGCCGCCATTACCGCCGAGACACTGGGTAACCGAGTCACCCGGCTTTACGATGTGGGCGTGGCAGGCCTGCACAGGCTGCTGGGCAACTTGGAGCCGCTGATGAGCGCCCGGGTGGTCATCGCCGTGGCGGGCATGGAAGGCGCCCTCGCCAGCGTGGTGGGCGGCCTTGTAGACTGCCCCGTCATCGCGGTCCCCACCAGTGTGGGCTACGGCGCGTCCCTGGGCGGCATCTCCGCCCTGCTGTCCATGCTGAACTCCTGCGCCAGCGGGACCAGCGTGGTGAATATCGACAACGGCTTCGGCGCGGGCTTCTTGGCCGGCCGGATCAATCAGATGGAGAGTGCGAAAGAATGAAGACATTATATCTGGAATGCAACATGGGCGCCGCCGGCGATATGCTGATGGCGGCGCTGTATGAGCTGATGAGCGAATCCGAAAAGCAGGATTTTCTGGAGACCATGAACCGCCTGTTCCCCGGCGTGGAGATTCAGCCCCGGCAGGCTGTTACCTGCGGCATCACCGGCACCCACATGGACGTCACCGTCCGCGGCGAGGAGGAGCACAGCCACGATGTGGCTCTGGGCTGCGGCCATGACCACGACCATATCCATGAACACCATCATGAGCACGACCACAGCCATGCGCATGACCATCATCACGACCATGACCATGACCATGGCCATACCCACCATCACACCGCTCCGGCGGACATCGCCGCCCTGCTGGATGCCCTGGATGCCCCGGCGGAGGTAAAGGATGCCGCCAAGTCCATCTATGCCCGCATTGCGGACGCCGAGGCCAAGGCCCACGGGATGCCGGTGGAGAAGATCCACTTCCATGAGGTGGGCGCTCTGGACGCGGTGGCGGACGTCACCGGCGCCTGCCTGGCGGTCCATATGCTGCGCCCCGACCACATCACGGCATCCCCCGTCCATCTGGGCAGCGGCCAAGTCCGCTGCGCCCACGGCATCGTTCCGGTGCCCGCTCCCGCCACCGCCCACCTGCTGGAGGGCGTCCTCTGCTACACCGGGGACATCCGGGGAGAGCTGTGTACCCCCACCGGCGCCGCCCTGCTGACCCACTTTGCTGAGAGCTTCGGCCCCATGCCTGTCATGTCTCTGGAGAAGACCGGCTACGGCGTGGGCAAAAAGGAATTCCCCGCCGCCAACTGTGTCCGGGCCTTTTGGGGTGAAAGCGGCGCCCCCCAGCAGGCGGAGATCGTGGAGCTGTGCTGCCATATCGACGACATGACGGCGGAGGCCCTGGCCTTTGCCGGAGAGCAACTGCTGGCCCAGGGCGCTCTGGACATCTCCTGCGCGCCCCTGACCATGAAAAAGGGTCGGGCCGGCGTCAGCTTCACCGTGCTCTGCAAGCCCAGGGACGAAGGGCGCATCGCCCACGCCATCCTGCGGGAGACCACCACCAACGGCGTCCGCACCCGCCGTTGCGGAAAGTACATTCTGACGCCCTCTGTCAAAACCGTGGAGACCGCCTACGGCCCCATCCGCGTCAAGTGCGCCGACGGCGAGGGCATCCACCGGAAAAAGCCGGAATACGAGGATGTGGCCTCTGCCGCCAGAACTGCCGGGCTGCCCTTCCAGAAGGTCTGGGAGGACGTGCTGTCCGCCATCCGCGGGGAGGTATCGCAGAATGGATAAGGCTATGTGGGAAAAGGCGGTGGCATTCCATGGCCATGAATGTCCTGGTCTGGCTTTGGGCGTCCGCCTGTGCGAGTTTGTACGGCTACGTCTGGGCCGGACGTCCGCCCACGATGAGGAGTTGGTCTGCATCGCTGAGACTGACGCCTGCCCCGGCGATGCAATTCAGGCTCTGCTGGGCTGTACTCTGGGCAAGGGGAATTTTATCTACCACTGCACTGGAAAAACCGCCTATACCTTCTTTGACCGTGCCACTGGTGAAGGTTTCCGGGTAATTGCCAAGCGGAATCAGACACCCCTTAGCCGTGAGGAACGTAAGCAGCAGATTTATACTGCACCATTAGAAGAGCTATTCAGCGTGACTGTGCCCAAAGAGCCTCTGCCTGAAAAAGCCCGCATCTTCACCACACTCACTTGTGCCTGCTGTGGTGAGGGCGTAGCAGAGCACATGGCCCGTCTGCAGGACGGCAAGGTGGTCTGCCTGCACTGTTTCCATCCCTACGACCGATAAAGGAGAATCACTTTTATGAAAAAAATAGTTTCCGCCCTATTATTCTGCGCCCTGCTGCTGTCTCTGGCCGCCTGCAGCCAAAAATCCCCCACCGCCCAAGAAACCGAGCCAGAGTCTTCTGCTGCCCGCACTGTCACTGACAGTTTCGGCCGTGAGGTTACCATTCCCGCTGAAGTTAAAGCAATCGTGTGCACCGGCTCCGGTGCCCTGCGTATGGTGACCTATCTGCAATGCACTGACCGGCTGGTGGGCGTAGAAGACTGTGACAAGGAATATGCGGATTCCACCCTCCGGGATTATGCCTACGTTTATCACGATACCTTTGACGCCTTGCCCTCCATCGGCAAGGGCGGCGGCACCGCCAACACCGCCTACGTGGAGGAGTTGATCCGCCTGCAGCCGGACGTCATTCTGTCCGGCTATACCCAGGAGGCGCTGGAAGATCTGGCGCAGTCCACCGGGATTCCCTGCGTGTCCATCCGGGCCAAGAGCATCAACTTCATCGACGACAGCTTTTACACCGCCATGCGGGTGGCCGCCGAGGTGCTGGGGGTTCAGGAGCGGTGCGAGGAAGTCCTGCAGTACATCGACGGCTGCAAGGCTGACCTGGACGCCCGGACGGCGGACATCCCTGACGAAGGCAAGCCTGCCGTTTACGCCGGCGCCGTGACCTTCTCCGGCGCTCACGGCTTTACCGGGACTTACTCCAACTTCGGCCCCCTTATGGCCATCCACGCTAACAACGTGGCGGACGAGATGGGCGAGACCGGCTACTTTGACGCTGACCCGGAGCAGGTGGTGGCTTGGGACCCGGAGCTGATTTTCCTGGACCCCGGCAACATGAGCCTTGTTCGGGACGAATACCAGACCAATCCCGGCTTCTTTGACTCCCTGACTGCGGTCCGGGAGGGCAACCTTTACGCCTGCGTCTCCTTCAACAACTATTCCACCAACGTGGGTTACGCCCTGGCTGACGCCTACTATGCCGGCAGCGTCATCTATCCTGAGCGCTTTGATGACGTGAATATTGCCGAAAAGGCCGACGATATCCTGGAATTCCTGCTGGGACGCCGCTATTACAACGACATGAAGGCCAACGGCCTCACCTTTGGAGTGATTGAACTTGGATCTGCACAGTGAACAGCTTCATACGGCGACACCTGACAGCTACCGCCTGTTTCTCCGGCGGAAGCGGCTTGTGACCCTTGTTCTGCTGGCGGCGGTATTGGCGGCAGCCCTGCTGTCCCTGACCACAGGCTCCGCCGGGCTTTCCCTTGCGGAGCTGGCGGACACTCTGGCAGGCGGCGGCACAGCCCAGAGCCGAGCCATCGTATTCCACGTCCGTCTGCCTCGCATCACTGTGGCTATCGTGGTGGGCGCCGCCCTAGCGTTGTCCGGTTGCGTGATGCAGAACGTTCTTCGCAATCCACTGGCCGCTGCTTCCACGCTGGGCGTATCCCAGGGCGCCGCCTTCGGCGCGGCCCTCGCCATCATCGCCCTGGATGCCGGCGCCCAAAATGCCGCCAACGCGGGTACTGCCGTCACCATCAGCTCCCCCGGCACCGTGACCCTCTGTGCTTTTCTGGGGGGGCTTGCCACAACGGCGGTCATTCTTATCCTGTGCCGCCTGCGGTCTGCCTCTCCCTCCTCCATGATTTTGGCAGGCGTGGCCCTCAGTTCTCTCTTTTCCGGGGCCACCACCCTGCTGCAATACTTCGCCGATGACGTGCAGCTGTCCACCGTGGTCTACTGGACCTTCGGCGACCTGGGCCGTCCTGGCTGGTCGGAAATTCGGCTGATGTACGCGGTCACCTTGGCGGCTCTGGTCTACTTCCTCTGGAACCGCTGGAATTACAACGCGCTGAGCAGCGGCGTCCAAACCGCCAAGAGTCTGGGAGTAAGCGTGGATCTTTTGAGCTATATCAGCATGGGCCTTTGCACCCTGATCGCCTCGGTGGCGGTGGCTTTCGTGGGCATTGTCAGCTTTGTGGGCCTCATCGCCCCCCACATCGTCCGCCGGTTCGTGGGCAGCGATTATCGGTTTCTCCTGCCCTGTTCCGCTCTGGCAGGCAGCACCTTGCTCCTCCTGGGCGACCTGGCAGCGAAGGTCATCCTGCCGCCCGCCATTCTGCCCATCGGCGCCATCACGTCCCTCCTGGGGGCGCCGCTGTTCCTGCTGCTGATTTTCAGAGGGGAGGCGCTACGATGATAGAAGTTCAAAACCTCTCCTTTGCCTATGGCTCCCGCCCCATTTTGCAGAACGTGAGTTTTTCTCTGGAGCAGGGCGAGTGCGTGGCGGTGCTGGGCAACAACGGTGCGGGAAAGTCCACGCTGATCTCCTGTATCAGCCGTCTCCGCCGCCCCTCGTCAGGCAGCGTCCTGATTGACGGCACCCCTGTCACTCAAATGACCCGAGGCCAGCAGGCACAGCAGATCTCCTATGTAGCCCAGAAAAATGAGCTGGCCCATACCACGGTGTTCGACGCGGTGCTGCTGGGCCGCAAGCCCCACATGAAATGGGGCCCCTCCGACATTGACTATGATGTGGCGGAGCACGCCCTGCGGGCCGTTGGAATGGAAAACTGCCGCCTGCGGTATGTAAACCAGCTCTCCGGCGGCGAACAGCAGAAGGTGATGCTGGCCCGGGCCATCGCCCAGGAGCCGAAGCTGATGCTGCTGGACGAGCCCACAAGCAGCCTGGACCCCCGCAACCAATACGAGTCCATGGAGCTCATCCGCCACTGCGCCCACGGCCACCATATCGCCGTGCTGGTTGTTATCCACGACCTGAACCTGGCCCTGCGGTTCTGCGACCGTTTCCTGTTTTTGAAGGACGGCACCGTGTATGCCTCCGGTGGCCGGGAAGCGGTGACGTCCGAGAACATCCGGGCCGTCTACGGTATGGATGCCGCTGTGGAGCAGTTTGACGGGATTCCCATGGTCATTCCACACTTTCACGCGCATAGTTCTCCCTATTAGTATCCTCCGGATAAGGAATTTCTGTTCTTCCGGAGGTTTTGATCCCCGTAAACCATCGACTTGTAAAAATCCCGATCAAGGGGGTCAATCCAACTTCTTTTGGCATCTACTATAAATCCATACAAGACAACCCTTCATTGAAAGCGTTCATCACCGAGGCAAAATCTGTATTCTCACACTAAAACTTTCCAAAATTATTATCAGCAGTGCTAAGTGCGCCAGATCTTCATGATATCGAAAATCATGTGGAGTGCTTGTCTGAGCCGCAATATTTCGATTTCAGAGCAAATGAATTTGGGGAAAGCCGAGCTTTTTATTTCAGAGACCCGGATGGCATTATCCTTGAAATGATGCAGCCGCTCTGATAATTCGGGGAGAACCGTATGGAGAAAACACAAGAAAAAATCCAGTTGCTGTTGCGAATCGTACATCGACTGAACGAGGCAGGTGTCGAATGGGCCTTGGGTGCATCCATGCTGCTGTATTTCAAGGGCATCACCTCCGACTTCCACGACATTGATTTAATGGTCACTGACTGTGATGCGGAATGCGTCCGCACAATTTTATCGGAAATGGGTGAAAGTTTTCCATCTGCTTCAATTCCAAACCCTATGTACCGGGCAAAAACCTTTATGGAGTTCTTTATTGATTCTGTCGAGGTCGATGTGATGGCTGGTTTTGCAATCGTGAAGGATGGAAAGGTTTATGATTGTGCTCTACGCAAAGAGTAAATCGTGGAGAAAATGCCGCTGGAAACAGAAGTTATCCCGCTACAATCACCGTCGTTATGGTGCAAATACTATCTCGGCTGATGGGAAGGGCTGAAAAAACTGAGATGATTGAGAAGGCAATAGAAAGATAACAATTCCAGTTTGTCGGGCAACAGAAAGGGATTCACTAACTTACAAGCGAATCCCTTTCCGTTATTTTGACGAACGATTTTCCGAAAGCTTAACACCAACACATGAAAAGGAATCTTTTATTGTCTCAACCAACTTGAACGCATTTTTACGAGCCTATGCTGAACCTGCTCAGGATCGCGGCCACCTGTGCGCGGGTAGCTGTTCCGTGTGGGAGCAGGCAGCCGCCGCTCCCCGTCAGAATCTGATTTTCCACCGCCCAGCTCATAGCCTTCTTCGCATAGGAGGAAACCTGTGCCGCATCCGAAAAACCGGAAAGGTCTTGGACAGACGTCGGCTCCCCAGCGAAACGCCAGAGAAGCATGACCAGCTGCTGTCGGGAAAGCGTACCTGTGGGATCAGAACCGTCAGACACCCCGGCCCGGATCGCCCAGGATCTGGCGGCGCTGTATACGCCGCTTCCGGACAATTTCTCCCCCGCCATACGGCCCAGCACCGTCCAAAGCTGCTGCCGGGTCATATTCTGATAGGGTGAAAAAGTCGTGGCAGAAGTACCGGAGAATATCCCGTTTTGATACACATACAGGAGAGAATCATAGTACCACGCCCCTTCCGGCACATCGGAAAAAGGCAGCGATTCCGGCTGAAACAGCTCCATTGTCAGCGGCAGCATCTCAGAATACCAGCGTTTTTCCACTCTGTCGTAGAATTTTGTATCCGAGTTTACCGCAAAGGGGATACTGGCATCTTCCAGTGCCTGCGCCACGAAGGAGGCGAATGCCAGCTGTTCATCCAGCGTATAGTCATTTCCGTCGTTGTAATTTCCCGGCATCCAGGCGCCCACCCAGGTGGGGATGCCCGTTTCCCTCTGCCATTGGAGCGCCTTGTCGATCTTACTCTGTACCAACTGCCGTTCTGCCGGAGTGCCTGTGGTCCACAGTTTTTTCTCATTGGTCTTGGACGGACCTGCCGCATAGAAATGCCATTCCGCCATCAGGTATCCGTTGGCATCAGATGGGATCTCCAAATCAGATAGATAGGCCGAATCGGACCGCAGGCGGGGGGAGATCATCAGGATGCGGTCATGATTGGATTTCCGGACCACGGACACCAACTGCTCGTAAATATCATTCAGAAGTTCGGGCTTATCGTTCAGAGCGTTCGTCACCTCAATGACGAGGTCGAAGGACAACCGATAGGACTTATCCCGATACCGTTCGGCCACGGTCTGCCACCAGTCGGCCACCCGGTCGATGTTTTTCTGTGTGGGCTGGTTTTTCATGTCATCCGCCTGATAAGCCAGCACCGGAATGACGCCGCAGTCCAGGCAGTCATCGATTACCCGGTCCAGAACGGAAAAGAGCTGTTCGTCGGCATCATCCTTCACGCGGATGCGCACATGGGAGAGCCCCATATCCCGGAAATTCTCCACAATCTGCCGGTCATACGTCTCCATGCCCTGTCTGGTCTTGCACCAGTCTACATCCATTCCACGGCCCAGAAGACTTTGATACGTCCAAGGGTCGATGGGGTTATTTCTTTCTGCCGCAAACGCAGAACTGGACAGGCAGGCCAGCAGCATCGCCGTCAGCAATAAACTTAGTATCCGCTTTATCAAAATTCCTCCTCGCAGTCGATTTACTTTAATCCGCCTTGGCAGCATCCGCCAGCGTCAGATAGTCGCCGGACTGCATATCCACAGTCAGGTCATTGGAGATAATGGCCTTTCCGGTAACAGCGGCCAAATCTTCCACCACTTCGGCATCAGCGGGATTGCTGTAAACGCCGTCCGAGCAGACCAGCCGCACATATTCCGTCTCCGCTCCACCGCCGCTGCGCTGGAGGATGGGCTCATGGGCACCGTTGGTCGTGGTATCGCTGACGATGATGGGAGTTCTGATCAGCGTGAAGGACTGGGAGACCGTCATACCCGCGTAAGGGATCAGCCACATTCCGGAATCGCCGCCGCTGCCGCTGGTGTAAGGCCCCACAGCTACGGCGAAGATTTCGTTGCTGCCGTCGCCATTCAGGTCCACATAGTTGTAGTAGGTCAATTGTTTTCGCTATCTTAATAATGCGATACTGTTGACAAAGAAAGCTCTTTTCTGGTCTCAACTCCATTCAATGCATTGGCACCAGTGAAATCGCACGGTCCACCATGTGTCTGGCTCGGCGGAGCTTCCATGCCATGCTGTCCAGACACCATTCCCGCAGTTTTTTCAGCGCTTGTTTCTTCGCCTTCTCCACGCCGTCCTCCCGCAGTCTGTTTCGGATGGCGATCTCCCGCAGGTCTGTCTTTGAGTAACCAAAAACGCCGAAGCTCCTGCCCAGAATATCCTGTTCCCGCTTGGATAGGCTTTGGAACTGCTCATGCAGAGACTTCATCGTAAGCGCCCGAAGGACAATCTCCTCCGCAGATGCAGACAGCAGATCAGACATGAGGTACTCAAAAATATCTCCGTCCTCCTCCGGGATTGGCAAGTCATAAACAGAGAAGAAATGCGTGGGATAGGCTACCGCCCTGGCTACTTCCGCTAAAGAAACACCCAACTCCCCTGCGATTTCGCTCATCTCTTTTCCATCCCGGTGATAGAGCATCTGCGCCTTGCGTACCAGCCCCATGCTGTCCCGGTCCAGGGAAAGGGTACCCATGCTGGCTTCCAGGTGCCGCCGCATCGCGCCGTCCAGAAATGGTACGTTGTATGTTCCGAAAACTCCCTTGGAGCTATCATAGCCGCCATTCATGGCGCATTCGATCAGCGTCAGCATCCCAACGCTCTCCAATTCGGAGAGCGTTTCTTTCGTATAGTCGCTCCAACCTCCGTGACTGCCGGGGCGCAGACAATTGTATTGTCGGGCGATCCACTGCGCACGTTTCCGAATCAATTCAGCATACCTATCACACAGTTCCGTCAGCGCGGCCTGATCTCCCTGCGCGATTCGATCCAGCAATTCTTGGTCGCTCATGCGTCCCCACCACCCTTTCGGGGACGCCCTCTGGGTTTCGCCTTCCGGGTAACACCGCAGTATGGGTAAAGTCTCTCACTGGAGATGGACCGCTCAAAGTCCGCGTTAGAGACATCTGCCTTGTTGAGCGCATTGAACAGCATGTCCCGGACCGTATCCTTCAGCCGCCGTGCTTCCTCCGCCGTGATAACGTCGCGCTTTTGGTCCTGCCGTATCCGTTCAAAAGCGGCGAGCTTCGCTTGGAGCTTCGGCACATCCCGAGCCAGTTCCTTCTGCACTTCGTAGGTTCCGAACTGTCGGCAGGTATACTGGGGCGCATGGGGACATGCTCCCTCACAATATAGTGCATGAGCGCCGCCCTTCACCAGAAAGTATTTTTTGCAGACAACACACTGGCGGATGTTGTGTCCGGCATTCAGTGCCGTCATGTAATCCGCCTTCAGCAGCATCTGCAAGCTGTCGGTGGTGTGCTCCTGGCAAATGGCGAAGCGCTTGTCCGGCAGCTCCCGCGGCACATAGCTCACGACGCAGTGGTCATATTTCTGATAAAACGGCTGCTCCAGGCTTCTGGGATTGACGATCAGCTTCTCCACCAGCCGCTCATCGTTGTAGAGCTGATAGAGGGAGGCGGCATAGTTCTCCGGGGAGTTATGCTCCAGCTTGGCGAGGAGGAAGTGGATGAAGTTATGGATGGTAGGATTGAAGCACGCGACGTCGCCCAGATAGCGTTCATAGCGCTTCATCTGCTTCCGATAATAACTCCACTTCGTTTTCCGCCCTCCGGGAATAATCAGAAGCGGAACTGGGATCTGGCCGGTTGTCTCCGCCTGCTCCGCCATGTCTCCCCATTGCTCTATGGAAAAATCCTCATAGTCCAGATCTTCTTCCGGCAGCAAGGAGCGGAACTCGGTGTACTGCTGGGTCTCGTCGAAAAATTTGCTGTCATCCCGAAGCAGGATCTGAAACACCCGGAACTCCATCATCCGCTTACGCAAAGCCACGAACTGGTGGTTGAGCTTCCACCAAAATTCCCGGTCCTGGGTTCGCTCGTACTGCTCCGCAAGGTCCTTCATGCACTGGACGTTTTTATGGATGCACTGATAGTCCTTCAGTGACAGGTTCAAAATATCCGCTGTCAGTTCGCCTGTGGAAAATAATTCCCCACCGTACTCGATCGTATCACCGTGGATATAGAAAACGATATCCCCATCCATGCGCTCGCCTCCCTCGAAATAAATTGTCCCCCCTGGAAAATAATTCGTCCCAACTTTTTATTATCTTATCAAAATCTCCGACACAATACAAGCAGAAGGGCATCAGCGTCGCCGCTGATGCCTTTACTTTCTGCAAAGGAGAAATCGAAAATGAAACAGTCACAGTACAACTCTTACGATGACCTGCCTCTGTTCCTCAACGCCGACATAGTGGCGAAGGTGCTGGGGGTATCGTCCTCCACCAGCTATGAGCTGATGCATGAGCCGGACTTCCCGGTGCTGAATGTCGGCAGCAGGATGGTGGTTCCCAAGGAAGCGTTCATCCAGTGGGTCACCAAGCACACGGAAGGAGGTGTCCGCGAATGACTGCGCTCACCTATCAGAAAGACGCGAAAGCGTATCGGTTCTCGCTGCCCAACAAAATTTGGGGGCTGAAACTTCCGCCCCCCGCCTTCAGTATCCTCGCCTATCTCTGCTATCTCAACAGCCACCATAGGGGTGGCGCCGTTCCAAGTGTGGATGAGATTGCAGCGCTGCTCCACATGAGTCCAGACATGGCAGAAAAGCAGTTGGATACTCTGGTCAAACGAAATCTGATCTCGCCGCAGATGGTTCCGGTATTCAGTCGCAAACACGCAGGAAAGTTTTTCTCCCTCCCTAACGAAATCTTTTCCCTGGACCTGGGGCATGGCGCGATCACCGTCTACGCCTACCTGCTCTACTGCGAAGACCGCAGCAGCCATCAATGCCATCCCAGTTACAACACCATCTCCGCCACTGTGGGGCTGGCCGTGAACACGGTGATGAAACACATCGCCAAACTGGAGGACAGGCAGTTTATCACAGTAGAGCGCACCAGCTATTTCGACCGCCAGGGAATGAAGTGGAACGGCAACAACTGCTACACCATCCTGCCGATCCAGGAAGCCGTCGACCATTCCTACGAGCGGCAGATGGTGAAACTGGAGGAAGTCACGGAGCGTCAGCGGGTAGCAGAGGAACTGCAAAAACAAGGCCGTGTTCGCCCCTGTGAGCCGCTGTGTGCGGCTTTGCCGGGAGCAGCGAGAACAGATACCGGCCAGGCCTATTCGAACGGATTTGGGTCGCCTTTCGAGAGCTGACGGAGGACAAAATAAGGGCTCCCGCCGAAACCCAGCGAAGCGGGTTCGGTGGGAAAAGGAGGAGCAGCGAAATGAACGAGTTTTCGCCCATTTGGGTGGAAGCGAGGGATATGGAGACAGCGATGACGTGAAGCAGGATAAACACCAGGCGTCAAGTGCGACGCTCTGTTCGGTCACTTCTGCCCGCAGTGCGGGCAGTTACGGGGTTTTCAGGGAGTTCCAAAGTGGGGTCAAAATCGAAGGGGTGCTATCACTTCTGCGGTCGTTATCCCTGAAAGCCTACACCCACAAGAAAAAAGTAGGGGTCATACCCCGGAAAGGAGCTCATTTTGAGCAAGAAAGAAAAATTTGCCCTCTATCTCACTCCTGAGAAAAAGGCACGCTTGGAGCGACGATATCAGGAGGATGGCAGCCGCAGCATCACCGGATTCATTGAGCGGGCCATCGATTTCTACCTGGACTATCTCAGTGCCAACAACGCTGGGCTGTTCCTCCCCACCTCCATCCAGTCCTATCTGGACGGTCGGGTGGGGCAAACGGAAAACAAAATGGCATCGCTGGCTTACAAGCAGGCGGTGGAGTTGGATATGCTGTCCGGGATCATTGCGGACAGTTTTCAGTTCAGTGAAGAGGACCTGCGCCGACGCCGTGCGGAGAGCGTCCGAAATGTGAAACAGACCAATGGCCGCATCTCGTTCGAAAGACGGGTGCGGGAATCCTGGGAGGACGATGACGGATGGCAAGACTGATCGTCAAAAGCCCGTACATCAAGTGCGGAGGCGGCAACTCAGCAGGCGGATACATGAGATACATCGCCACCCGTGAGCGGGTCGAGTTGATCCAGAATGACCGTCCGCCAACAAGGAAGCAGGAACAGCTTATCGCAAAACTGGTGAAGGATTTTCCTGACGCAAAGGAGATGGGTGAGTACGGTGACTACCAAGAACACCCCACCAAGGCCAACGCTTCGGCGTTCATCTCTCAGGCGTTGGAGGAAAACTGGAGCGATGTTCAGAAATCGGATGGCTACATGAAGTACATCGCAACACGGCCAAGGGCAGAACGGCTGGGCTCCCATGGTCTCTTCGGTGACAAAGATGGCGTGGAGCTGGACAAGGCCATGGCGGAACTGGAGAGCTACACAGGTAACGTGTGGACACACATCATCTCCCTGAAGCGAGAGGACGCAGAACGGTTGGGCTACGACAATGCCAGGGCGTGGAGGAATCTCCTCCGCGCCCACCGCAACGACATCGCCGCCGCTATGAATATCCCGCCCCAGGACTTCCGCTGGTATGCTGCCTTCCATGATGAGGGCGACCATCCCCATGTGCACATGATGGCATGGTCCGTAAAGCCGGGACAGGCGTATCTATCTCAGGACGGCATCCGCCAAATCAAATCCAAGCTCACCAACGATATCTTCCAGCAAGAAATGCTCCACCTCTATGAGCAGAAAACGGTTTCCCGTGACCAGTTGGTGCGGGAAGTGCGGCAGGCCATGCGGGAGTTGGTCCAGCAGATGCGAACCAGGATCTGCGACCACCCCGAGGCGGAGCGGCTCATGCAAGAGCTTGCACTTCAATTGGAAACGGTCAAGGGAAAGAAGTCCTATGGCTATCTTCCGAAGAAGCAAAAGGCGCTGGTAGATGAGATTGTGGACCAGATGGAGCAGCTCCCGACCGTGGCCGAATGCTACGAACAGTGGTGGCAGCTGCAAGGTCAGGTGGAAGATTTCTATTCTGAGAAGGAGCGGCACCGCCCGCCGCTGTCCCGGCAGAAGGAGTTTCGCCAAATCAAGAATGCGGTCATCCAAGAGGCGGAGACGATCCGGCTGGGGAAAATCACCTTTGAGGACGAAACCTTGGACCTGCGTCAGGGCGATGAGGTGGACAACGGCAAAGATGTGTCTTGGGACTTCCGGACGCTTCGTATGGACGTTCAGGATGAATACTCGTCACTGGCAGAACGGGATGATGCCGTGGAAAGTATGCGGGAACTTGCGGAGAACGGTGACATCCATGCGCAGTATTTTATGGGAGAACTGTATCGGGACGGCCCGCTGCTGCCGCCGGACTGGGTGATGGCCCGATACTGGTTTGACAAAGCGGCAAAGCAGGGATATGTAGCGGCTCAGTATGCTTTGGGAAAATTATATCTCTCTGATGATGCCAGCGTCCATGATCCCGAGCTTGGCATCCAGTGGCTGGAGTACGCTGCCTACAACGGAAACCACGATGCATCCTACCGCCTTGGCAAGGAATATCTGAAGGGAGAATCAGTAAGAAGAGATACCCGCAAGGCTATGGATCACATCTATACCTCCGCTCAGGCCGGCAATCTCCATGCGCAGTATCTGTTGGGAAAGCTGCTGCTCCAAGGGAAGGCGGTCGAGCGTGACAAAGAGGCGGGCATCCAATGGCTGTCTCAGGCGGCGGAGCAAGGACACAGTTACGCGCAGTGCCTTCTGGAAAGGCAGAGTGCTTCGACAGCGCCGGAGGTGTTCCTTGCAGTGACGAGACTGCTCCATCACATGGCAAATATCTTCCAGGACAACTCCCTGCCGCAGAGCGGCACGGGGCTCACCCACATCGACCGCAAGCGCCGTCAAGAGCTGCGGGAGAAGCGTCTCGTCCATGGCCACAAAGAGGACGATCATGAGGAGCAGCAGTATGGCAGTTGGAATATGACGATGCATTAGAGCTGCGTGCTTTCGCAAAAGTCTGAAAACGTCGAATCCTTTAGTGCCTTTCTTTCTGGGTCCTTTACATGTTGTGTTTGCAAAAAATCATCAAAGCAACTCAACAATCATGAAAGGAGGAAGCCTGATAAGGCAAAAAAGATAGCTCTCCTGCTGGGAGAGCTATCTACAATTTCAGTTGATTAAAAACGCCATTCTCAAAAGAGCTTTCTTGCTGAGCGAAGAGCACGGTCAGTCCATCACATCATCGTGTTGAACGTAAGTCCAGGGCCTATAGCCGCCTCTTGCACCCTTCGTTCTAACTCGTCGATAGACGGGCTTTGCTTCAGCTGACAGGCCTCCTCCTTAAGGCGCAGTCGAAGGATAGATCGTTGCATATCCTGAAGTTCCTCATCAGGCCAAGGTCTGTTCCAATATTGACGTAATACTTCGGATGGACACTCCGCAGTCCCACAGCTATCGTAAATTTTTGTCGGTGTTCTATCCCAAATGGTAATTCCGGAAATCACAGGATGCCCATTTTGCTCACGCCTCAATACCAGCGTAAAATTTACGAGCAAAATCAAACTGCGTTTCGATCTGATCCAATTCGGCCTCAGTATCCGCACCCAGGATGCTGCTCTTGGCGTTCCATACCAAACCGTAAACAACATTAACTGGATCTTTTTTGTCAGAGGGAGAAATATGGTTATTCCTTGCAAAATGAAAAAGTGACCCGAGAATGTCGGCCCCCTTTTCAAGCAGGACTTCCTGTCTGAGGGAAAACTCATAATTGCTCACACGAAAGACCTCCCCGCTCGATCTGTAAATACAGTATATGCACTATACGATAGCATCGTACTGGAAATCAGCGTTCCTATCTTTGGAGATCATTGTAGCATACCACAAACAGAGTTGCAAATCAAAATGGGAATCGACCGTTGCGGCGCAAAACAATCGTGAAAGCACCCCTTCCGAATTGTCAGCTGGGTACGGATATACCCCCACGGCTTCGGCTCCAACCTGACGGTGTTCACCGTCACGACCCCCGATAGAATTCCCGAAAAGGCTGTATCGAACTGGGAGAACTCTCCCGGCCATCTGGCAACGATGATTGACCCGAATTGCGATACCGTTGGCGTCGGCGTTACCATCGATAACGGTAGAGCCTTCTGTTACATGTTCGTAGGCAATCCGACAGCGCATAATCCCTATGCATAAGAGGAGTTCAGATGGGCCGCATCCGAAATTGGATGCGGCCCATTGCAGTTCACTCTGAACTTGATAATTTTCTGATAATTGTTGTCATTTGGGATGGCTATTCAGCAGTGGTTGCGGTATTGTGTGTCGTTGACAGGAGGTGGCACACCATGCATGACTACATGAAAGCCCTTTACCACAGGTTTGAGGCAGAAGACGAGTCAGGCCTGCGAAAAGTTTTCACAGAGAAAAAGCAGCTAACAATACCGTCAAAAACTGCGATGGTGTAAACAAAGAAGAGTTCCTACAGAGGAGGCGATTCAAATGAGTAAACGCAGGCCGTCCGGTGACGGCATGGTGCGCAAAAAGGACGATGGCCGTTGGGAGGGCCGCATCGTGATCGGCCATAAGGAAAACGGCGACAGCATCTTCCGCTACATCTACGCACCCACGCAAAAAGAGTTGACCGCAAAGCTCCGCCAGGAGATCATCGCCTACCAGGGCGTTGACCTGACCGAGGACAGCAAGCTCACCCTGAACGAATGGATGGACTACTGGCTGGATGCGATCATGGCCGGAACCATCCGGCCCAGCACACTGAACGGATACCGCAGGTACGCGGATCTCTATATCAAGCCATACCTCGGAGATAAGCAGATTTCAAAAATCACCCCGACGGATGTACAGAAGATGTACGAAGTTCTGAAAGCACGGGGGCGTGTCAAGGAACACGCTCAATACGGTCACCAGCTATCCGGCAGTATGGTACACAGCATCCACACCATGTTCCACGAAGCCATGAAAGCGGCGAAGGAATCCCATATCATTGCCAAAAATCCCACCGAGAATATCCCGGTTCCTAAAGCAAATCCCAAACCCAAGCAGATCCTGAATGATGACCAGCTGGAACAGTTCATGGAGGCAATCAAACACGACGCCGTCTGGCACGACTTCTTCTACACAGAGCTGACCACCGGTCTGCGGCGGGGTGAGCTCTGCGGACTCATGTGGGCGGACTTCGATGAAGCAGCCGGAACACTGGCAGTAAGGCGGACCATCCACACGGAGAAAGGCGGCAGGCTGGTGGCCGGTGCCACCAAGACCGGGCGAGGGACCCGAAATATCCTGCTGCCGGCAAGTACTGCCCAGCTTCTGTCGGAACGCAAAAAGCATTCCTGGTCAGAGTGGATCTTCCCGAATCCGCTGAAGCCCGAATCCCCTACCAATCCCCGCTCCGCATACGGCCACCTGAAGGCCTTGCTGGACTCCGCTGGCCTGCCCAACATTCGGTTCCACGACTTGCGGCATACCTTCGCCACCCATGCCCTGGCCTCCGGCGTGGACGCCAAGACGTTGTCCGGCATTCTGGGCCATACAAAGGCATCCTTCACGCTGGATACCTACACCCATGTCACTGGAGATATGCAGCGCACCGCCGCCGAAATCGTCGGAGATTTTATGACAGAAATCCTGGGAGAGGAGATGAAACCTTGGCAAAACGCAGAAAACGAGGGGACGGGAGCGTCCATCTGAGAAAAGACGGCCGCTGGGAGGGCCGGGTAGTCATTGGCTATGATGACAACGGCTATCCCAAGACAAAGAATGTGCTGGCAAAAAACAAGAAAGAGTGCCTACAAAAGCTGAAAGTCCTGAAAGACAGCCTGAAGAAAGTAGAGCTGGAACGACTGTCATCCGATATGTGTTTTGGAGCATGGCTGGATCACTGGTACCAGAACCAATGCAAGCCTACGATTGGAGCAAAGACACAAACGGACTACGAGAACCGCATCTACCGGCACATCATCCCGGAAATCGGCCAAATCCCGCTGAACAGGCTTACCGCAGCAGACCTTCAACAGTTCTACCGCCAACTCAAGCAGGGTGGCCGCCTCCAGGCTGTGGAGCAATATGGCTCCGGACTCTCTGACCGTATGGTGAAGTGCTGCCATGTGACCTGCCGGGCGGCGCTGGATCAGGCGGTAAAACAGGGCCTCATCCTGAAAAATCCCGCCGATGCCTGTAAGACGCCGACGCTCCGTCCGAAGGAGATGCAGGTATTGTCTCCGGAGGAGATTCGGCGTCTGCTGATACAGGCCCGTGAGAACGACTGCTATGAGCTTCTGCTATTAGAACTCTCTACTGGTCTGCGCCGGGGCGAGATCCTGGCCCTCCAATGGGATGACTTGGATCTCTGCACAGGAGTACTGCGGATCGAACGGCAGGTCCAGCGGGTACGCAGGGAACTGGTGATCTCCGCCCCTAAGACAAAGAGCTCTTGTCGGAGCATCATCCTGCCAGCCCCCATTCTGGGTGTCCTGCGAGACTACCGGCAGAGCATCCGTTCCAGGTGGATGTTCCCTTCTCCGAAAAAGGAGGACTCCCCACTGGACCCGGCCGCCGTCCGGAAGAAGCTGGCCAAGGTTCTGAATCGGGCGGACTGCAAGCACATCCGCTTTCACGACTTGCGGCATACCTTCGCCACCAACGCGCTGGAACATGGCATGGACATCAAGACGCTGTCCACCATCATCGGCCATGTGACGTCCGCCACCACACTGAACGTCTATGCCCATGTCACCGACACCATGCGGGAGAATGCCGCCGCCAGCATCGATCGGGGGATCGCCGGGATCGAACCACCGCGTCGGGCATCCTCCCCGGCTAAGCCAAAAGTCGCAAAAACGGACTTCCAGCCGGTGAAGAGGAAATACCGGAAGCCGGGAACGGGTTGTGTCAGTCAAATCAGCGAACACCTCTGGGAGGGCCGCTACTCCCCGAAAATCAACGGGAAACGAATGGCACGCAACGTCTACGCCCATACAGAGGCGGAGTGCGAAGAGAAGCTGGCCCATATGATCCGGGAGATGAAAGCAGAAATCGCCTCTAAGAAAGAGCGGCGGAAGCAGGCAGGACTGACAGGTTGAACAAACGGGTCCCCGAGGGCGAATCGCCCTTGGAGGCCTAAATTTTTTCTGACTGTGGCTGGCCGTGTGGTCAGGGGCGCAGCAAGGTTACATAACTCTCGAGTAAATTGCATAAAAAGTTACGAAAAAGCACCGTTTTCATCAGAAAACGGTGCTTTTTGTGGTGGACGATACAGGACTCGAACCTGTGACCCCCTGCACGTCAAGCAGGTGCTCTAGCCAGCTGAGCTAATCGTCCGAAGCGGAACGTGTATATATTACATGAGTTCCGCCGCTTTGTCAAGCCTTTTTTCGTTTTTTCTCAAAAAGTTTTCCAAGGTGCTTTATGTCGGCAAATTTTTCCGACAGGCAACTCCCTTTCAGCGCTTATTCCACGTTGAACTGCCGCAGGCCCGCCAGGTCTGTGACCGGCAGAGAGAACGCCAGCGCCTGGGCCTCGGTCTGCATTCCGGCCTTTTCCATAATGGCCTTCATGATGGGCTTCCGGGTCTCCGCCGAGGCGAGAATAAAGATCAGTTCCTTCTCCGACGCCAGCGACACGCCGAAGAATTTCTTCGCCAGCTCCGTTCCGGTCCCCTTTGCGTGGACCGCCGTGCCGCCGGTAGCCCCAGCCGCCCGGGCTGCGTCCATAACCTGATCCGTAGCGCCCTGATTGGCGATCACAACGATCAGCTCGTGGGTCAATTTCTTTTCCATGCGGTCCTCCGCCTCCCCCTGTAACAAATAATTTTTGGCAGACGCGCCGCCGATGCTGGACACCGGCACCGCCATCATAACGCCTCGGCCCGGAACATCCAGCCAGAGGTCCTTGGCTGCTTTCCGGAGCAGCCCCTTCCGGCTGGGCAGCATACACAGCAGCACTGCCTTTTCCGTAGCTTCCAGCCCCAGACAGTCTAAAACCTCCGTGGTGGCGGTGCCACGGCCAAGAGCCGTGAGCACCAGCGTTGCCCCCTGTTCCCGGAACCAAGCGGAGAAGTCTCCGCCCCGGCTCCGGTCCGTGATGGTAAGGATCAGATCAGCAGACATATAACTTCCCCCCTTACAGTTCGATGATCTCGTCGTCCGCCGCCGGCATCTCCGGTGCAGGCGCGGCAGGTGCTTCCGCCGCGGCCTTCTTCAGCTTGATCTGATAGACAAGGCCCAGCAGTTGGATGGTGATAAGCGGCGTCATGGCCACCATGGCCACTACGCCGAAAGCGTCTGTTACCACATTGCCGCCCAGAGTCTCACAGGCCCCCATAGCAAAGGGCAGCAGAAACGTGGCCGTCATGGGACCAGAGGCCACGCCGCCGGAGTCGAAGGCGATGGCAGTGAAGATCTTCGGCACCACGAAGGATAAGCCGATGGCGCACAGGTATCCCGGCACCAGCAGGGCAAAAATAGAAACGCCCGTCAGGACACGCAGCATGGCGAGACCAATGGACACCGCCACGCCGATGGACAGGCTGGTGCTCATAGCCTTGCCGGGGATAGCCCCGGAGGTCAGCTCCTCCACCTGCCGGTTCAGCACATGGACGGCAGGCTCCGCCTGCACGATGAACCAGCCCATCAGCATACCGATGGGGATCAAGACCCAGCTTTGCTCCAAAGCCGCGATCTGGCGGCCCAAATAGCTGCCGGCGGGTAAAAAGCCCACATTCACGCCGGTCATAAACAGAACCAAACCGATATAAGTATACAGGAGTCCCACGGTGATTTTCAACACATTTTTTCGAGGCAAATGCAGAGACGTCACCTGAAACACGGCGAAAAAGGCCGCAATTGGCGCCAGCGCCGCCCCCATTTCCTTTGCGTAGACCGGAAGGCCCTGAGCGAACAGCCGCCACAGCTCCCGGCTGTCCCCGGCCTCCGGCACTACGGAGGGCACATAGCTTCCCGCTGCCGGGTATGCCAGTGCCAGCGTCAGCACCGCCAGCACCGGCCCCACGGAGCACAGCGCCACCAGACCGAAGCTGTCCTCGCCGGCCTTGCCGTCGCTTCGGGTGGAGGACACGCCCAAGCCCAGCGCCATGATGAAAGGCACGGTCATAGGCCCGGTGGTCACGCCGCCGGAGTCAAATGCCACCGCCAGAAAATCCTTAGGGGCAAAGGCCGCCAGAGTAAAGATCACGATGTAGGACGCGATGAGCAGGCCGTTCAGCGGGATCTGGAACAGGATACGCAGCAGTGCTACCACCAGAAAGATCCCTACGCCCACGGCCACCGCCCCGATCAGGACGGCGTTAGGGATCCCCGGCACCTGCCCCGCCAAAACCTGAAGATCCGGCTCGGAAATAGTGACGATGATGCCGATAAGCAAGCTGACACACACCACCACCCACAGCTTCCGGGATTTGGTCATCTGCGCGCCCACTCGTTCACCAATGGGGAGCATAGCGGTATCCGCCCCCAGGGTAAACAAGCCCATGCCCACGATCAACAGCACAGCGCCTACCAAGAACGCCAGCAGCACGTCCGTTGGGACCGGAGCCGCGGTAAAACACAAGATCAGCACGATCAGGGTAATGGGCACCACGGAGGCCAGCGCCTCCCTCACCTTTTCACCCAATATCGTTTTCGTCTGGCCGATCTGGTCCCGCCACTTCTTCCGCAGTCCTGCAAACAAACGCACCGCCTCCTTCTCTGATGATCACTTGATGGATTTATCATACCATTTTTCACCTTAGCATCGCAACTTTTTGTCTGAATCTTTTCAAATTATTAACAATATATGGAAAAAGTGCTGTGCACGCCCTTGTGATTCCGCAAAAACTGCCCGGCTGTTGCCGGGCAGTTCCCTACTTGCTTCGTTCCTCCAGCGTTTTTGCCAGCTCTGCCGCAAACAGGCGGGCGGCCAGCTCCGCCTCCTCTGGGGCGTTTCCGGCGGTCCCCACCTCCACCAGCAGAGAACCTGTGGTGGCGTGTTGATTGTACCGGGAATTCCGCAGAAGCAGAGGCCGCATCAGCGTGGGATAGTCCGTCAGCGCCTGCTCCTGCACCGCCACCGCCAGCCGCAGATTCTCCATCCAGTCGGGATGGCTCAGTCCGCCGCCGTCGCTGCCCATGATGAGGGAGAGTTGCGCCGCCGTCCCCTGTCCCTCGATCTCCGACACCACTTTCACCTGACTGCCGTCGGACGCCTCGATAGCGTCCCGGTGGACATCCAGCACGAAGCGGATAGATGGGTACTCTTTCAAATACCGGTCGATCCCCGCCAGAGAGCGGTCATAGGCCCCGGCGTACTCCGGATAGTCATACAGGGTCCGGTCATGGAGCACGGAGATCCCCGCCTGAGCAAATACCTCTGCCATGGCGTCCCCCATGCGAACCACATTGTACCGGGAGTCCGTGGTGCGGTGGTCCCCGGACCAGACGATGCCGTCATCCACCGCCGGGGTATAGCCCTCGCTGCCGTGGCTGTGCAGAATCAGGATCTGCGGCGCTTCGCCGGTCAGCTCCGCCGCGAAGGGCTTCAGCAGCTCCTCGTTGGAGAGGGTATATTGGGTGGTGTTTCGGATGTAGACCTTCCCGCAGACGGTATAGCCGCTGGGGTCTGTGGGGATCAGGGTCTTTGCCGTCACGCCGTTGTCTGCCCCAGCTGTCACCGGAGCGGGCTGGGACTCCTCCCGCACCGGCTGGGTCACAGGGGCGGGGCGTTCGTCCTCCGGTTCCTCCGCCGCCTGACGCCGCAGGTCGGAGATCTCCCCGCGGGCGGAAAGCAAGATCGGCGCCTGACTCAGCATCATCACGGACGGCGCCGAAAGGCCGTCCCTCTGCCCCATGTCCCCTAACTGCCACTGGAGCAGCGCCAGTGGCAATTCCCTCTTCACGGCCATCCACGCTCCGGCGGCGTCAACGCTGCCCGCCGTGGCATAGACGGTCCACAGTGTCGCGCCCGCCAGCAGCAGCGCGCCCAACCGCTGAGAGAGCCTTGCAAACCTCTTTCGTTCCATTTGCTTCACCTCTTGGGACAACCTTATGCGCCACGGGTCCGAAAAATGACCATCCAATGAAAAAACGCCCGACACATTTGTGTCGGACGTTCCTCTATCTCAATACCATTTATCCAAATTCATTCCGTGAGGCTTCGCATCAGGGCGATCTCTTTGGCATAGCCGGGCAGCTCATTGGGTGTTTCCAGGCAGAAGGGTAGATTTTTCAGCGCCGGATGATTCACCACCCGGGCCAGCGCTTCCTGTCCAATGCAGCCCTCCCCGATCCGGGCGTGGCGGTCCTTGTGGGCGCCGCAGAGATTCAGACTGTCATTCAAATGAATGGCCCGCAGCCGCTCCAGTCCGATGGCCCGGTCAAATTCCGTCAAAACGCCGTCCAGATCGTGAATGATGTCATACCCGGCGTCGGAAACGTGGCAGGTGTCCAGACAGACGCCCATCTTCCCCGTCAGTTCCACCCGATCCAGAATCTCCCGTAGCTCCTCAAAGCGACCGCCTACCTCGCTGCCCTTCCCGGCCATGGTCTCCAGCAATACCGTTGTAGACTGTTCCGGGGTCAGGATGGCGTTGAGTCCTTCCGCGATATAGGTGATCCCGGCTTCGGTCCCCTGTCCCACATGGCTGCCGGGGTGGAAATTGTAAAGCTGCCCCGGTATGTGCTCCATACGGCGCAGATCGTCCGCCATGGTGTCCCGTGCGAAAAGACGGTTTTGTTCCTCCGCGCCACAGAGATTCAGGGTGTACGGGGCATGGGCGATGATCGGTGCGAAGCAGTGATCCTTCATGAGCGCCACCAGCGCCGCCGCGTCCGCAGGGTCCAGTTCCTTGGCCTTGCTCCCCCTGGGATTCCGGGTGAAAAACTGAAAGGTGTCCGCCCCCAGTTCCAATGCCTGCCGGCCCATAGCCAGAAAGCCCTTGGAGGATGATAAATGACAGCCGATGTGCAGCATAGAAACCTCCCGAAAAATAGTTTCTTCATTATAGCACACCGGCTGCCGCCTGTCACGGGTCTTATTTACGGAGTCTCCGCCTCTATCTCACCGTCCTGCGGCGTATCGGACAGAAACAGTTCCTCCGCCTGCCGCTGAACGGCGATCAGGTCCTCCCGGAGCTGTCGGAGCGTTTCTTCGGTATCTGTCAATGCGTTGAACAGAAGCAGGTATTCTTTCGTCAGTGTATGGTTCATATAGTATCCTTTCTTTTCCGAATGAATTGCAATTTCGGAATACGGCTCTATCATACAAAATTTCCGGCTGCTTTTATGTCGCATTTTGTCGAAGAGATTGTATTTTTTTGTCATCAAAGGGCATTATTTTCCCAAGCAAGCGGAATCTTGTCCCAAAAAGCGGTTGCAGGTCCAGATGTCGGATGCTATGATAATAGGGCAAACGATCGTGCAAGGAGGCACTTATGAGTCCTGCGTCTACCGAACAATTCCTTTTGGAACAATATATCGGGCATCCCGCGTCCCAGCTTCAGGATCTGCGCAAAGCCCTCTACCAAAGCGTCTTTGGCTGCGGACACCTGATCACGGATACCTCTGCCGCCGCAGAAGGTATCCGGAGGGAGGCCGCGGAAGCCGGACCGTGCAGCCGGGGGATTGAAGCACTGGACGGTCCCTGGTCCCGGGTGCATCTGGGCGTTCTGGCAGACGGCCTGACCCCCGAAACGCTATCTCGCATGTTTGCCCGGTCTGCCGCTATGCCCCATGGGGATGCGGATGCCTTGCAGGAAAAGCTAACGGTCCTGCGGCGGCTGATTCACTCCGGCGCTCTGCCCTATTCCACGGCAGAGGCCGATGCGGAGTTGGATGACTGGCGAAAAAACGGTTTTCCCGCCTGCCGCCACTCCGAGGAATACCGGGCCGCCTACCGTCCAGCTTACCGGGTGCTGCACCGCACTTATGTCCGCCTGCTGCCGCTTCTGGCGGCCATTGACCGGGCCTTGGCGGAAAACCCTCGGGTCCTGCTGGCCATTGAGGGCGGCGCCGCCAGCGGCAAAAGCACTCTGGCAGATCTGCTGACGGCGATTTATCCCGATACGGCGCTGTTCCATGCCGACGATTTCTTCCTCCGTCCGGAGCAACGGACCGCCGCGCGCTACGCCCAGCCCGGCGGCAATCTGGACCGGGAGCGGTTGGAATCGGAGATTCTGATTCCTATCAGTCGGAACAAAGCCGCCGTTTACCGTCCCTTCAACTGCCGCACCCTGTCCCTCCGGGAGCCGGTGACCGTCCTGCCGGGGCGGCTGAATATCGTGGAAGGCAGCTACAGCTTTCACCCGGAATTGGCCCGTTATTACGATCTGTCCGTCTTTTTGGACATTTCCCCGGAAACCCAGCGGAGCCGGATACTGAAGCGCAACGGTCCGGAGTGGGGTCAGCAGTTTTTTGACCGTTGGGTCCCCTTGGAGCAAACTTATTTTCACGAAACAGACACGCAGGGCCGCTGTACGCTGGCTTTAAAGGAGGAAATACGATGAAGCTCGTTGTGATCGACGGCCAGAGCGGCCGCACAGGGGCGCTGCTGGTAGAACGGATCCGGGCGGCGGGACTTCCCTTGGAGCTGTTGGCGGTAGGTACCAATGCCATCGCCACTGCCGCCATGATGAAGGCTGGGGCCCAGCGGGGCGCCACCGGAGAAAACCCGGTTCTGGTGGCCTGCCGGGATGCGGACATCATCGCCGGTCCCATCGGTATTCTGATGGCGGATGCCCTTATGGGGGAGATCACCCCCGCTATGGCGGTGGCCGTGGGCCAGAGCCGGGCCCAGAAGGTACTGCTGCCGGTGAATTCCAACTGCGGCAAGATCGTGGTCGGCGTCCGTGACCTGGCCCTCTCCCAGATCATGGATGAGGCGGTGGAAGTCCTGCGGAAACTGTGCGGTCTGTCCGCGCAGCCGCTCTGAACAAAGAACGCAAAAAAGTGCCTGAGATTTGAAATCTCAGGCACTTTTTCATCTTTTACACACCGCCGAACCGGAACACCACGCCTACCGCTGCAGAAAGGCCGATGAACACAATGGGATGCCACTTTTTCGTGAACTTCACCCAGTTAGTCAGCACCAGCAGCACCGCCGCCAGCGCCAGACCCATCCAGCTTACCGTACCGTCCCAGGAAAACCGCATAAAAAGAGAATCCGGGACTGCAGTGCTGGTGACGCGCAGAAGCACCTGTAAGACAACGCCGGCACAAGCCGCACCGATCAGGCCGCTGGAGGCGGGCCGCAGGCCGTAAAAGGCGTTCTCCACATAGTTACTGTTCCTGAACTTGGTCAGCATGGCCGCCACGATCAAGATGACGATGATAGAGGGCGTCACCTCACCGATGGTGGCGATGACCGCTCCGGGGATGCCCGCCACGGTGAAGCCCACATAGGTGGCCATGTTGATGCCGATGGGGCCGGGAGTGGACTCGGAGACCGCCAGCATATTCATCAGGTCCGTCTGGCTGTACCAGCCAGTAGCAAGGCCGATGTTTTTCAGGAAGGGCACGGTGGCCATACCGCCGCCCACGGCGAACAGCCCCGTCTTGAAAAATTCCCAGAAAAGACGCAGATAGGTCATTTCGCAGCCCTCCCTTCCAGGTTTTTCAGCAAAATCCCCGCCACAGCGGAGACCACCACAAACCACACCGGAGAAATATGCAGGAACAAGCTTCCCGCCATGACGATCAGGAAAATGGCCGCCGTCCGCTTATCCACCACAGATTTTTTCAGCAGCTTCAGCACGGCGTTGAAGATCAGGACACACACGCATACCTGGATCCCGGCAAAGGCGTTCTGCACCCAGGCCAAATGGGAGAAATTCGTGATCAATCCCGCCAGGATCGAAATAATGACCAAAGAAGGAAACACCACGCCCAGCGTGGCCACGATGCCTCCTAACCAGCCCCGGTGCTTCTGACCGATAAAGGTGGCGGTGTTGACGGCGATGACGCCGGGGGTGCACTGGCCGATGGCGAAGTAATCCATCAGCTCCTCCTCTGTAGCCCAGCCCTTATGCTCCACCACCTCCCGCTGGAGAATGGGCAGCATGGCATATCCTCCGCCGAAGGTCATCACGCCCACCTTGGCAAAGGTTCCGAACAAATCCAGATATTCGTTCATTCAGTTCTCCTCTTTCCAACATCAAATTGGAGTTTTATTATACTCTTTCTGAGCAAAAAAACAAGCCCGGCCCCCATGTGATACTTCACAAAGGGACCGGGACAAGGAAGGCCGAAAATCAGGGAAGCTGAATATGCGTCCGCTTCAGGGACCGCCGCAGAGCCACGCACAGCGGGGGCGCCAGAATGATGGCCACCGCGCCGTTGAACAGGGAAGCGGGGATCTTCAGAGGCAGAGCCGCCGCCGCCACGGAAGCGGTAAGGCCACCCATCAGCAGGCCGTCATACGCAAAGGACTTGAAGAAATAGAGAATGTAGTAGGCCACGCAGCCCAGAGCCGCGGAGACGGTGCAGCGCCCGTAAGCAGGCGTCTCCCGGTCCTTCATGGCTAGGCCGGCTACCATACCCATAACGCCTTTGGTGAGGAAGGTGATCCAGCACTCCGGAGCGTAGGCCGGGTTGGTCAGGTCATAGATGGCGGAACCCAAGCCGGAGGCAAAACCGCCCACAGGCCCCAGCAGCAAGCCGGACAGGCAGCACATGATGTTGGCCAGAGTAAAGGAGGTGCGGCCGCCGATGGCGATGGGCATGGTGATCCGCAGATAGTTGCTGACAAACACCAATGCCGTCATCATGCCCAGCATGGTCAGCTTATTGACATTCTTCTCATTCCGATTCATAAAAAGCACTCCTAAGTTGTTTGTTGAAGCTATCATAGCATGCAATTGACTTTGTGGCAAATGCCAGTTCTTATAAATTTGATAAGGTCAGTTTTGACAAGAGCAGTCCCGCGGCTTTTGGGCCGCGGGACTGCTTTGCTTCACTGTTTATGCCTTGGGTTCTTCGGACTCGAACACGGTCTTGGCGCTGGCCGCCAGACCCGCCAAGCCCTGCAATTCACTGGGGATAATGATCTTGGTAGCCTTGCCGTCCGCCACCTTGGTCATGGTCTCCAACGCCTTCAGTTTCACCACCTGATCGTTGGGCGCAGCCTCGTTCAGCAGCTTCAGGGCATCCGCCGTGGCCTGCTGGACCTTCATAATGGCCTCGCTCTCTGCCTCGGCCGCCAGAATTTTCGCGGTCTTTTCCGCCTCGGCCTCCATGATCTTCGCCTGCTTGGCGGCGTCGGCCCGCAGGATGGCAGACTGCTTCTCGCCCTCCGCCACCAGAATCTGGCTCTGCTTCTGGCCCTCGGCCTGAAGGATGGATTCACGACGCTCCCGCTCCGCTTTCATCTGCTTTTCCATGGCGTTCTGGATCTCCTTGGGCGGGATGATGTTTTTCAGCTCCACCCGGTTGACCTTGATGCCCCAGGGGTCCGTGGCCTCGTCCAGAATGGAGCGCATCCGGGAGTTGATGGTATCACGACTGGTAAGGGACTGGTCCAACTCCATATCGCCGATGATGTTTCGCAGGGTGGTGGCCGTCAGATTCTCGATGGCGTTCATGGGGTGCTCCACACCGTAGGTGTAGAGCTTGGGATCGGTGATCTGGAAGTAGATGACCGTGTCGATCTGCATGGTGACATTATCTTTGGTGATCACAGGCTGGGGGGCAAAGTCCGCCACCTGCTCCTTCAAGCTCACCTTTTTGGCAACGCGCTCGATAAAAGGCACTTTCAGATGCAGGCCTACATTCCAAACGGTGCGGAACGCGCCCAGCCGTTCCACCACGTAGGCGCGGGACTGCTGAACAATGACGATATTGCTGACAACCAGGATCAGGAGCAGCGCAACGAGGATAGGAACAATGATCCACTTCATAATGAGTACCTCCACTTTTACAACGGTTTCCAAGGGGCTTGCTGATTGGCTTCATCTTACTCTATTTTAACCGTCAGCGCAAGCGTCATTTCCGCTTTCGTTCCAAATTGCAGAAAAAAGAAAGAGAAACGCGGACAGTCCAATGGACTGTCCGCGCTCCCCTTTCCAAAACAGAAAGCATGTATAAGAGAAGAGAAAATGGATAATTACTTTGCAGCGGCCTTCTTCTTGCCGGTGATAGCGTCCATGAAGACAGCGATAGCGCCGTCGCCAGTGACGTTGCAAGCAGTACCGAAGCTATCCTGGGCGATGTACAGAGCGATCATCAGGCCGCACATGGTCTCATCGAAGCCCAGCATGGACTGCAGGATACCCAGAGCAGCCATGACAGCGCCGCCGGGGACGCCGGGGGCAGCAACCATGGTCACGCCCAGCATCAGAATGAAGGGGAACATCTTGCCGAAGCCGATGGACTGGTTGGTCATCACCATAACAGCCATAGCGCAGCTGGTCAGGGTGATGGTGGAACCAGACAGGTGAATGGTAGCGCACAGGGGGCACACGAACTCAGCCATACCGTCAGAGACACCGTTATTCTTGGTGCACTGGGTGGTAACAGGGATAGTAGCGGCAGAGGACTGGGTGCCGATAGCGGTGGTGTAAGCGGGCAGCATGTTCTTGATCAGAGCGAAGGGATTCTTCTTGGCAGCGCTGCCGGCCACGGTGTACTGGAACACGATGATGACCCAGTGCAGAACGAGGATCATAGCGAACACCTTGATGAAGGAGCCCATGATCTCCACGATGGTACCGGCATAAGCCAGCTTAGCGAAGATACCGTACACATGGAAGGGCAGCAGGGGGATGACGATGTTGCTGACCAGCTTGTCGATGATCTCAGCAAACTCGTTCATCACGGTCTTCATGGTGCTGCCCTTGATGACAGCCATGCCCAGGCCCAGGATGAAGGCCATCAGCAGAGCGGTCATAACGCCCATGATGGCGGGCATCTCAATGGTGAAGTAGCCGGAGAGCACAGTCTCCTCAGCGTTGGCGGCGTTCTCCATGAACATGCCAGCGTGGACCATGTGGGGATACAGCAGGGAAGCCACAACGAAGGCCAGAGTACCGGAGATGATGGTGGAACCGTAAGCCACACCGGTGGTAGCGGCCAGGGTCTTACCAGCGCCGGCGCCCAGGTCAGCAATACCGGGGGCGACGAAGCCAATGATGATCAGAGGGATCACGAAGTTCAGGAAGTTGCCGAAGATGCTGTTGTAGGTAGCGCCGATGCGGATGATGACCTCACCGAAGGCACCCATACCGGGGGTCACGAAACCGACCACGATACCGAGTACGATGGCGATGACCAGTTTGAGCAACAGGCTCATCTTTTTCTTTTCTTTCATTTCTCTCGTCCGTGTGATCTCACACGGACATCCTCCTTTTCTGATTTTCCTTTTTTCTCTTCTTTTATATCCAGCTGCTGCCGCTTACGCGTCCAGCAGAGAATATCCCTTTGCAGTCAACTCATCCTTGATCTTCTGCACGTGATCGGCGTTCCGGGTCTCCAGGACCATGGACACCACGCATGCGTTGACCTCGGAGTTCACATCCTCACGCTCGTGATGGATGCGGACCACGTTGGCGCCGGTGCCGCCGACAACGTTCAGCAGGTTGGCCAAGCTGCCGGCACGGTCAGCCAGCTTGGTGGTGATGGTAGCGAGACGGCCGCCGTAGGTCAGGCCGCGGGTGATGACGCGGGACAGGGTGGTCACGTCCACGTTGCCGCCGGAAACCACGCACACAGTCTTCTTGGTGGTGTCGACCTTGCCGGACATGCAGGCAGCCACAGGAGTAGCGCCAGCGCCCTCGGCAACAGTCTTCTGGACCTCCAGCAGAGCCAGGATGGCAGCGGCGATCTCGTCCTCGCTGACGGTGACGATCTCGTCCACATACTTCTGGCACATCTCAAAGGTCAGGCTGCCGGGAGTCAGCACATGGATGCCGTCAGCCAGGGTCGCGGCATCGGGCACGGTGGTGACCTTACCGGCCTGACGGGAAGCATACATGGAAGCCACAACGCCGGCCTGCACACCGATGACCTTGCAGGAGGGCTTGAGCTGCTTGATGGCGAAAGCCACGCCGGAGATCAGACCGCCGCCGCCGATGGGGACCACGACCTGCTCCACTTCGGGGAGCTGCTCCAGGATCTCCAGACCGATGGTGCCCTGACCGGCAATAACATACGGATCGTTGAAGGGATGTGCGAAGGTGTAGCCGTGCTCCTTGGACAGACGCTCGGCCTCGCGGGCGGCGTCATCGTAAACGCCGGGGACCAGAACCACTTCAGCGCCGTAGTTGCGGGTGGCCTCCACCTTGGAGATGGGAGCGCCCTCGGGCATGCAGATCACGGACTTGATGCCCAGTTTCGTGGCGGACAGAGCAATGCCCTGAGCATGGTTGCCGGCGGAGCAGGCGATGACGCCGTGAGAAGCTTCCTCCGGAGTCAGGGAACGGATCTTGTTGTAGGCGCCGCGAATCTTGAAAGCGCCGGTGAGCTGCAGGTTCTCAGACTTGATGTAAATGTTTTCGCCCAGCCGATTGGCATTTTCCAGCGGAGTCTTGCGGGCAATGCCCTTCAGAGACTCCTGGGCTTCCTGAATCATCTGTAAAGTTACCATAATAATCCCCCTATTTGTCTATGATTCAAAAACCACAATTAACTATACTGTCATTGTATGACGGACAGCGTTTGTTTTCAATACACATTTCCGCCAAATGTTCTTTCAATAAACACGCATTTTGCACAATATTGGCCTGATTATGGCCCTTTTTGGTTTCATTTTTGGCAAGAATGGCGTTCACTGGTGGACATTTGTGCATCATATCAAAAAGTAGGGAGGAAAATTCAAGTTACATCGTGCACTTTTTCAAATGCACTTTCTTGATAATGCAGGGAGAATTAGCGGGATTTTAAGGCGGCCAAGCCATCGGCACAGCTGACTGCCGGACAACTCAAGTATGACTGATCCATTATATCAAAAAAACGGCACACTTATGTGTGCCGCTTTTCTGGTGACCCGGCGGGGATTCGAACCCCGGACCCACTGCTTAAAAGGCAGTTGCTCTGCCGACTGAGCTACCGGATCAGAGTAAAACACTTATTACCTATAAATCACAGGCCGAGAGGCCGTATTCATGGTCAATGGCAGGGACGGCTGGACTCGAACCAGCGAATGAGGGAGTCAAAGTCCCTTGCCTTACCACTTGGCTACGCCCCTAAGTGGAAAAAAGAAGGGACCGGGGATACCCCGGCCCCCTCATGTCTGGGGTGGGTGATGGGACTCGAACCCACAACACCTGGAACCACAATCCAGTGCTCTGCCAATTGAACTACACCCACCACATATAAAAACCGTTCAAGCCGACGCCGCCCAGAGAGCTGGTACGCCAGGAGGGACTCGAACCCCCGGCCCACTGCTTAGAAGGCAGTTGCTCTATCCAGCTGAGCTACTGGCGCAAATCTGGAGCAGGTGACGGGAATCGAACCCGCATCCCCAGCTTGGAAGGCTGGTGCCCTGACCATTGTGCTACACCTGCATTGCCCTCCGAGTAAATCGTCAGCTTGGTAAGGATACCACGGAAAGGCTTGATTGTCAAGCACTTGACGGCAATTTCTTGCGATATTTGAAAGAATTATTCAGTCAGAGAGACGATAAGCATTGCTTATGGGTTGGATAAAGGACATTACACACAGCGTTTCATTCAGCTGCTACCGGCTGTCGCAGGCTGCGTTTGGTTGCCAAAAGTTGCCACGGATTCAGAATTATGTAAACCGGTTTTGATGTGCCGAAAATATTCAGCAGAGCTACCTCAGTCCATAATAGCCTGTCTCTCTTTCGCAGACATCTGTTTCTGTTGCGAGTGACAGCAAAGTATGCTATACTACATTATTATATTATATCGGATAAGACATCCGCAGCCACGGTATTCTTTTGGAAGGGGTGGGGCTGATATGAAAAAGAGGATCGTTCTGTGTCTGCTGGCGCTGGCACTGCTGTCCGCGATGACAGGGTGCGGAAAGGAAAAGGACGCAGACCCGCTGACCGTAACGCTGTGGCATGTCTACGGCGGTGAGGTGGATTCCCCGCTGAACGGTTTGATTGAGCAGTTCAACAGCACCATCGGCGCAGAGCAGAATATCCGGGTGAAGGTAGAGCTGGTCAGCAACAGCGGCAGCATCCATAAAAGCGTGCTGGCCGCCGCCAACAGTGACCCAGGCGCCCCTTCCCTGCCGGATATGTTCGTGTCCTACCCCAAAACGGTGCTGGCTCTCCCGGATCAGGACATGATCGTGGACTACCGGGACTATTTCAGTCCGGAGGAACTGGGAACATTTATCCCCGCCTTTATGGAGGAGGGGCAGATCGGCGGACGGCAGGCCATCCTGCCCCTGGCCAAATCCACTGAGGTACTGTTCGTCAACCGGACGCTGTTTGACCGCTGGGCAGCCACCTCCGGGGCCAGTTATGACGATCTGACCACCTGGGAAGGCATTTACGCCTTAGCGGAGCGGTATGCCGCGGACACCTCTTGTCAACGACTACCACTTCAACTACTTTCAGGTAGGGGTGGAGTCGCTGGGAGAGAACTTTTTCCAAAATGACGGTGTCCGCTTCGGCCCAGCCTTTGAGCGGGCATGGGAGCCTTACGCCCACGCGGCGCTGGAGGGCGGTGTGTGGTTACAGGACGGCTACGCCACGGAATCTCTCCGCACCGGCGATACCATTGTCTCCGTAGCGTCCTCTGCCAGTGTACTCTATTACTCCGACACGGTGACTTACCCTGACAACACCTCGGAGCAGGTGACCATCGCCTCCATGCCCTACCCGGTGTTTGAGGGCGGTGAGAAGCTGGTCATGCAGCGGGGCGTGGGAATGTGCACAACAAAATCCACCCCGGAGCGGGAAAAAGCGTGTATTACCTTTCTTAAATGGCTGACGTCGCCGGAGCGAAACGTGGAATTTGTCACCAGCCTCGGCTATATGCCGGTGACGCAGGAGGCATTTGATGCCTACCTTCCCGCCGCTGTGGAGCAGCTCAGCAACCCCATGTATGTCTCTCTGTATGAAACCTATCTCAAGATGCGGGAATCCTACACCTTCTATTACGCGCCGCAGATGGAGAACTATCTGGATCTGGAAACACGGTTTGAAAATCTGTCCCGGCTGAAGCTGATGGCTGGCCGTGCCCAATATCAGGAGGGCTCCGGTACGGCGGAGGAGTTGGTTTGGGACACGCTGGACAGCTTTAAGTTAGATTACGGTACATAAGAGAGGGAGCGCCAATGCGGCCAATCAGGGAAGCAATTCAAAAAAAGCGTGCAGCCGGTTCCAGTATGGGGCTGCGGCTGCTGCTGTACTGGTTCACCATGGTGCTGCTGCTGATGGCGGCGATTTTGTCTACCCTGATGGCCACCGGCGTACTGTCCCATCCCGCGCATCAGCTGTCCGGAACGCTGGATATTCAGCAGAGGAACACTTACGCCGCTCTGGACTCCCAGATGGACGCACTGACAGCGCAAAGCATGGCTATGTCGGAAAAGCTGGGAAAAGAGCTGGACGCTTTTCTTGCCGCCAAGGGCATCGCCTTTGACGAGCTGAACAACAATCCGGATACCATTGCGGGGTTGGAAAAGCGCCTGTATGCGCCTTTAAGCAACACTCTGGGCGCAGCCTCGTGCAGTGGGATCTTCTTCGGTCTGAACGTCACCGCCAACACCTCTCTGCCAAATGCAGAGGATTTCCGGGCGGGGTTATACCTCCGCTATTCCGGCTTACAGCCAACGGTGGCCTCCGAGCAGGATGTGATCTGCTTCCGGGGTGCGGCGGAAACGGCCCGGAGCTTGCAGCTTCAAATGCACAACCGCTGGAATCCGGAGCTGAACGCCGCTCTGATCCCCGGCAGCGATCAGGTCACCGCCTATCAGGGGGCCCGACTGGCAGATGGCTGCCTGTGGACAAAACGCACAGAGCTGCCGGACACTTGGGAGCAGGTCATGCTGCTGTGCGTACCCATTTTGGATGGCGGCGGTACCGTAAGGGGCTTTTGCGGTGCGGAGATCAGCGATCTTTATTTCAGTCTTTCCCATAATACAGTCCCCAGCGCCTTCGGCAATATGCTGACGCTGGCAGCCCCCATAGACGGCGACAGCCTGCTTCTCTCCGGGGCCATGCTGGGTGCCACTGACGGCTCCCGCCTGACGGCCAACGGCATTCTGCACATCAGCGACGGAAAATACTACACCACTTACAGCGATGGGAAGAACACCTATCTGGGGCGGCACCAGCTTCTGGATGCTGCCACGTGGGACGGCATCCCCCCTGCCGCTGTGACGCTGGTGCCGGACGGGACCTTCCGCAGCTATGAAAAGGGGTCCCAGATCGCATGGTTCTTAGGAGCGGTTCTCTTTCTGCTGGCCATGCTGGTGGTGGCAACGGTGCTGTCCCGCCAATTCGTAAAGCCCATCAACAAAAGTCTGGCGGCAGTCCGGGGCGGTGCAGAGATGGTCGCTTCCGGTATCCCGGAGATCGACGAGCTGCTTGCCGCCATCCGTGAAAGGCCAACGGGAACGCTGCCGCCGGATGTGGAGGCAAGGCTGCGAGGCTTTGCAGAGCGGGCCAGTACGCTGACCGGCACGGAACGTACCATCCTGCAATATTATATGGACGGCTATACCGTTAAGGATATCCCGGAGCTGGCGTGTATCAGCGCCAGCACGGTCAAGACCCACAATCGCAACCTTTACCGAAAGCTGGATGTGGATTCCTTTGACGAACTGAAGGTATATATCGAATTGTTTGCAAGCTGCGGCCGCAGCAGTGAACTGCTGAACAAGTAAATATTTTAATGAGCAGAGTGCACAATCCGATTTGCAGCGGGTTGTGCACTCTGTCTGCGCCTAAGGGTGATCTTTGAGTTTCCAGGCAAAATTCACCCTTATCGAGGAGATCCCAAAACCTACTATAACTGTTTGGATCAACTATGCAAACGCGTAAAAAATGTGAAGGAGCAGACCGCAGGTACGGTCTTGCACACCGACCAAGGCGCAGTCTACTCCTCCAGAGCTTTCTCAAGGACTCATTCTAATTATAACATAATTCGCTCAATGTCAAGAGCCGGAACACCTACGGACAACCCAATTATCGAATCTCTGAACGGATGGATGAAGGCCGAATTGATTCTGGATTTTGGTATCAGTAAAGTTTCCAACCTCAAAAAGACACTGGATCAATATGTCCTATACTTTAACTCCGAACGTTTTGCCGCTGCCTTGGATTACAAAACCCCAATCCAGTACAAAACTGAATTGGGATTCTGATGCTATGACTTTTTATTCGTGTCTACTTTTACTTGACAGATACACTTCGTAAAGAAGCCTCCCCCTTTTGGTTTTTCACATTCCATTCGTTATCCTGTTAAACAAGACAGATCGGCTGCTAACCGAAGTTTGCAGCCGCTCTGTCTTAATAATAAGCATAATAAGCATTTGAACGTCTGTGTTTGAGGTGTTTCACGCCTTGGATTCGTCAATATAGCTGTACAGCGTGTACTTGGAGATGCCGAAGAACTTGCATACCCGGTCGCCGCTCTTGGTGATGAGGAAGGCTCCGGTCTCATTGAGAAACTGCACCGCCTTGACCTTATCCTCCTTGTTCATCAGGGCCACCGGCTTACCCACCACCTTCACGCTCTGCTCGATCAGCTCATCCAGCAGGTCAGAGACATTCCGGGCAATCGGCTCCGGCTCCTTCTCGTCCTTTTCAGTGGCGGTAAACTGCTTGATCGCATTCTCCATGGCCAGCATCAGGGTGATATCGTAGTTGATGCCGAAGATGCCAATGGGGGCACCGTCGTCATCTCGGATATAGATGGTGGTGGATTTCAGGATCTTCCCATCCTTGGTCCGGGTCAGGTAGGACAGGTGATCGTGGAGCTGTTCGGGATTCCCCCGCAGGGCTTCCAGAACCACATGGGAGGGCCCGTCCCCCACCTTGCGTCCGGTGACGTGTCCGTTTTCAATGGCAACGATGGACCGTTCCGGGTCATTGGTGGCAAGATCGTGGACCACCACCTCGCAGTTGGGGCCGAATTGACTGGCGATCCCCTTTGCCAGCGTCAAGAGAAATTGCAGCGTAGATGCATTCGGCACGTAAATGCCCTCCTTTTCCGGTCCGCAGCAGAAACGCCCCAAAAAGAACAGGGCAAACTATGGAATACATGGTCTGATCCGTTGCCGCTGACAGACCTGCTATGATTATTCCATTATTGTATCATAATTTTAGTGAGTTTCAACCATTTTTTTGAGACCTAAAAATTTTTAATTTTCTCATTAAAGTGTATGGGCCGTCAAGCAGATTGCAGCAGGAGCGATATATCTGAAAACAAGTCAGATCTCCCTCCACTCACGAAGTGGCCTTCCGTAAAAAGCAAGGGCACTTCCAAACCTTCCATACATGGAAAGCCGGGGAAATATCCCTGCTGCGGAGGCCCGATTTTTGGAAAAAAACAGCCTTGCGCGCAGGTTCCGCAAGAGGAACCAAAAAAAGTTTTAGCTTTACAGCATTTTTTTGAGTTTTTCTGCTTGACAACCGAAGAACACATGCTATGATGGTTTCAGAAAGCTAAATAAATTTTGCCATGAAGTAAAAAGATTTTGGAGGCGAGTATTCCATGAAAGATCAGCTCAAATGGGTCCTCAATCATATGCCGAAGAGTGACGATCAGCATCTGGATGTGATGTCCCTGCCCAATGTGGCCAAGGCCCGCTCCTTCCACGGGTCCTTCCCCCAGTACTCCATCACCCCTCTGGCGCAGCTGGACGGTATGGCACAGTATCTGGGGCTGGCGGGTGTGTATGTGAAGGATGAGTCCTACCGGTTTGGTCTCAACGCCTTCAAGGTGCTGGGCGGCTCCTTCGCCATGGCCCGGTACATCGCCGGCGAAATGGGCCGGGACGTGTCCGAAATGAATTACAACTACCTGACCAGCGAAGCCTTCCGTAAGGAATTCGGTCAGGCCACCTTCTTCACCGCCACCGATGGCAACCATGGCCGCGGCGTGGCATGGGCGGCCAACAAGCTGGGCCAGAAGTCGGTGGTGCACATGCCCAAGGGCAGCAGCAAGTCCCGCTTTGACAATATCGCCAAGGAGGGCGCCAAGGTCACCATCGAGGAAGTCAACTACGATGACTGTGTGCGTATGGCTGCTGCGGAAGCCGCACAGACGGAACACGGCGTCATCGTGCAGGATACCGCCTGGGACGGCTACGAGGAGATCCCCTCCTGGATCATGCAGGGCTACGGCACCATGGCTAATGAGGCCGCCGACCAGCTTCGTCAGTGCAGCGTAAACCGTCCCACCCACGTGTTCGTCCAGGCCGGCGTCGGCTCTCTGGCCGGTGCGGTGGTGGGCTACTTCGCAAACCTGTTCCCCAACGATCCTCCCAAGTTCGTGGTGATGGAGGCCGGGGCGGCTGACTGCCTGTATCAGGGCGCGCTGGCCAATGACGGCAAGCCCCGCATCGTCACCGGTGATCTGAAAACCATCATGGCCGGTCTGGCCTGCGGCGAACCCAACACGATCTCCTGGGACATTCTGCGGAACCATGTGTCCGCCTTCATCTCCTGCCCCGATTGGGTCAGCGCCAAGGGTATGCGGATGCTGAGTTCCCCCGTCAAGGGCGACCCCCGCGTGGTGTCCGGCGAATCCGGCGCTGTTGGTATGGGCGTTCTGGACGCCATCATGTGTGATGACACCTACAAGGAGCTGCGGGACGCTTTGGAGCTGGACCGGCACAGCCGGGTGCTCATGTTCTCCACTGAGGGCAACACCGATCCCGAAAAGTATCGCCGGGTGGTGTGGGATGGCGAGTATCCCACCGATGACACCCCGCAGAAGCCCTGCTGAACGCACGGTCCAGAAGCGAACCCGATCAAAATTTGAGAAATAGAATTGGAGGTTACTACCATGGATTTTGAGAAGATCAAAGCAGCTGCTCAGGCCTATCAGGCCGATATGACCCGTTTCCTGCGGGACATGATCTCCCACCCCAGCGAAAGCTGTGAGGAGCGTGAGGTTGTTCACTGCATCAAGGCCGAGATGGAAAAGCTGGGCTATGACAAGGTGGAGATCGACGGTCTTGGCAACGTCATCGGCTGGATGGGTGACGGTGACAAGATCATCGCCATCGACTCCCACATCGACACCGTGGGCGTGGGCAACATCGACAACTGGACCCATGACCCCTACCAGGGCTACGAGGATGATCAGGTCATCTACGGCCGCGGCGGCTCCGACCAGGAGGGCGGTATGGCCTCTGCCACTTACGGCGCCAAAATCATGAAGGATCTGGGCCTGATCCCTGCCGGCTATAAGATCATGGTGGTTGGTTCTGTGCAGGAGGAGGACTGCGACGGTATGTGCTGGCAGTACATCGTCAACAAGTACTTCCCCGCCAACGGCATCAAAAAGGAGCAGGTGGAATTCGTTATCTCCACCGAGCCCACCGACGGCGGCATCTACCGCGGCCACCGCGGCCGCATGGAGATCCGTGTGGATGTGAAGGGCGTTTCCTGCCACGGTTCCGCGCCCGAGCGTGGTGACAACGCCATTTACAAGATGGCCGACATTCTTCAGGAAGTCCGCGCGCTCAACGAGAACGGCGACGGCCCCTCCAACGAGATCAAGGGCCTCGTGAAGATGCTGAATCCCGCATTCAACCCCGAGCATTACGAGGACGCTCAGTTCCTGGGCCGTGGCACCTGCACCACCTCCCAGATCTTCTACACCTCTCCCTCCCGCTGCGCTGTGGCTGACTCCTGCTCCATCTCCATCGACCGCCGCATGACTGCCGGCGAGACCTGGGACTCCTGCCTGGAGGAGATCCGCCAGCTGCCCAGCGTAAAGAAGTACGGTGACGATGTGAAGGTCTCCATGTATATGTATGACCGGCCCTCCTGGACCGGCGAGGTCTACGAGACCGAGTGCTACTTCCCCACCTGGATCAACAAAGAAAGCGCCGCCCACGTGCAGGCTCTGGTGGATGCCCACCACGCGCTGTACGGTGAGGAGCGCATTGGCCCCGACGGCGCAATGCACCTGCGTCATCGTCCCCTGATCGACAAGTGGACCTTCTCCACCAATGGCGTAGCCATTCAGGGACGTTACGGCATCCCCTGCGTTGGCTTCGGCCCCGGTGCGGAATCTCAGGCCCACGCCCCCAATGAGATCACCTGGAAGCAGGATCTTGTGACCTGCGCTGCCCTGTACGCCGCCGTGCCCGGTCTGTACAAAGAGGAGAACAAGACTGCCGATGTTTCCCAGTTCCGGGCCGGCAAGACCAACAACGACATTCAGTAATTCGCACAGAAACCGTTTCAGACCTTTTCTCACAAATTACAAAATATAGATTTATAAAGGAGCCAATTATCATGGACGCTACTCTGCAGAAATATATCGACAAGCTGAACGCCCTGAACTTCAAAGAGATGTACGAGGGTGACTTCTTCCTGACCTGGGACAAGTCCGATGACGAGCTGGAAGCCGTCTTTACCGTGGCGGATGCCCTGCGCTATATGCGCGAGAACAACATCTCCACCAAGATCTTCGAGTCCGGTCTGGGCATTTCCCTGTTCCGGGACAACTCTACCCGCACCCGTTTCTCCTTTGCCTCCGCCTGCAACCTGCTGGGCCTGGAGGTCCAGGATCTGGACGAGGGCAAGAGCCAGATCGCTCACGGCGAGACTGTCCGCGAGACTGCCAACATGATCTCTTTCATGGCTGACGTCATCGGCATCCGTGACGATATGTACATTGGCAAGGGCCACACCTATCAGAAGGAAGTGGCTGAGGCCGTGACCCAGGGCCACAAGGACGGCGTTCTGGAGCAGAAGCCCACCCTGGTCAACCTGCAGTGCGATATCGACCACCCCACCCAGTGCATGGCCGACATGCTGCACATCATTCACCACTTTGGCGGCGTGGAGAACCTGAAGGGCAAGAAGATCGCTATGACCTGGGCTTACAGCCCCTCCTACGGCAAGCCCCTCTCCGTGCCTCAGGGCGTCATCGGCCTGATGAGCCGTTTCGGCATGGACGTGGTGCTGGCTCACCCCGAGGGATACGAGGTCATGCCCGAGGTGGAGGAGGTTGCCAAGGCCAACGCCGCCAAGACCGGCGGTTCCTTCACCAAGACCAACTCCATGGCCGAGGCCTTCAAGGACGCTGATATCGTCTATCCCAAGAGCTGGGCTCCCTTCGCCGCTATGGAGAAGCGCACTAATCTGTACGCTGAGGGCGACGCCGACGGCATCAAGGCTCTGGAGAAGGAACTGCTGGCCCAGAACGCCGATCACAAGGATTGGTGCTGCACCGAAGAGCTGATGAAGACCACCAAGGACGGCAAGGCCCTGTATCTCCACTGCCTGCCCGCCGACATCAACGATGTTTCCTGCAAGGACGGCGAGGTTGAGGCCTCCGTGTTTGACCGCTACCGCACCCCCCTGTATAAGGAAGCTTCCTACAAGCCCTATATCATCGCCGCCATGATCTTTCTGGCTAAGGTGAGGGATCCTCAGGCCACGCTGAAGGCTCTGGAGGAGCGCGGGATCGCCCGTTGGTTCCAGAAGTAAATCTTCTCAGAACACGCTGAATTTTACAGGCTTTCCGCCTGACATCCCTTTTCCATTCCGGAGGCCCGTCTGCATAGGTCAACCTGCCTGTATCTGTGCGGACGGGCTCCATCATTTTCACCGGCGGCCATGACAGCCGTCTCAGCGGCACCCCCGCAACACGGGGCATCTATTGCCGTTTTTGCTCCAAAATGTATAGAATCTAAACAAATTGAGGTGTTTTTCATGGGTAAGCGTATTGTGATCGCGCTGGGCGGCAATGCTCTGGGCAGCAATCTCCCTGAGCAGATGATCGCTGTGAAGCAGACTGCCAAGGCCATCGTCGACCTGATTGAAGAAGGACATGAGGTCATCATCGCCCACGGAAACGGCCCCCAGGTGGGCATGATCCAGAAGGCCATGGCCGAACTGACCCGCTCCGAGCCGGAGAAGTACATTCCCTGTCCTCTGTCCGTATGCGTGGCCATGAGCCAGGGCTACATCGGTTATGACCTGCAAAACGCGCTGCGGGAAGAACTGCTGGACCGCGGCATCCAAAAGGGTGTAGCCACCGTGCTTACTCAGGTTGAGGTGGACCCGAATGATGAGGCGTTCCACAACCCCACCAAACCTATCGGTGCTTTCATGACCAAGGAGGAAGCCGACAAGATGGTGTCCGAACGCGGCTACAACGTCATCGAAGATGCCGGCCGTGGTTACCGTCGAGTGGTCGCCTCTCCCAGACCTCAATCGATCATTGAGATCCAGTCCATCCGTGATATGGTAGAGGCTGGGCTGGTGGTGGTGGCCTGCGGCGGCGGCGGAATTCCCGTCTACAAGACTGAGGGGCACCATCTGAAGGGCGCCGCCGCTGTTATCGACAAGGACTTCGCCTCCTGCGTACTGGCTCAGCAGGTGGAAGCCGACACCCTTATCATCCTCACTGCCGTAGAAAAGGTTGCCATCAACTTCGGCAAGCCCGATGAAAAGTGGCTGGATTCCCTGACTCCTGACGAGGCCCGCAAGTACATCGGTGAGGGGCACTTTGCCCCCGGTTCCATGCTGCCCAAGGTGGAGGCCGCCGTGGAGTTTGCCGAAAGTGCCCCTGGCCGCTCCGCCCTCATCACGCTGCTGGAAAAGGCCAAGGACGGCGTAGCCGGCAAAACCGGCACCGCCATCCACCAGTAAACGCACACAAAACCGAGGCTGTTGCAGCAACAGCCTCGGTTTTTATCAAAAACTGCGGGCACTTCTGTTCAATTTCGTCCCGAAATTCCTTTTGCCAAAATTTTGTGTTAATACTTGTATTTCCCTGTTTATGCGGCTATAATATAAATCAGAGATGTTGAGAGAAGCGTATGACGGGAGCGTCATGCGCTTTTATTATTACGTGTAAGGAGAGAATCATATGAAACGCCCACTTTTGCTTGCGCACCGCGGTTTTTCCGGCAATTACCCGGAGAACAGCCCTCTGGCCTTCCGGATGGCAGTGGAAAAGACCGCTGCCGACGGTTTTGAAAGTGACGTCCACATCACCAAAGACGGCAAGCTGGTGATTTTTCATGATGCCTCTGTGGAGCGCACCTCCAACGGCACCGGCTTCATCAAGGACATGACCTATGATGAGCTGCTCTCGCTGGATATCGGTGCTTGGAAGTCTCCGGAATTTGCAGGTCAGCATATCTGGACCTTTGGCCAGCTGCTGGACTTCTGTAAGGAGACCAAGATGCTGCTGAACATGGAACTGAAAAACTACGAGGTGTTTTACGAGAATCTGGAGCAACGGGTGATCGACGAAATCTGCAAACGCCAGATGCAGGAGCAGGTGTTCGTTTCCTCCTTCAACCATATCTCCATGCAGCATTTCAAGGAGCTGTGCCCGGACATTGAAACCGGCCTTCTGTATGATAAGCCCTATCTGGACATGGAACATTATGTCCAGCGCTCCAATGCCGACAATATGCATCCCCGGTATATGCTTCTGCAATATCAGCCGGAGCTGATGGAACTGTTCCACGGCCGGGGCATGAAGGTCAACACCTGGACGGTAAATGACGAGGAGAACATGAAAGATATGATCGCCCGGGGCGTAGACTGCATCATCTCCAACCACCCCGATGTGCTGTGCCGCGTAGCGGATGATGTCTGCGACTGAAAAACACTCCTGCATTGCATTTTGCAATGCGGGAGCTCTTCTTGATCCCAGATTTATCTTTATAACGAAAAACACCTGAAATCCGAAGATTTCAGGTGTTGTTCTGCCATGTGTTGGCAAAAAAGATGTAGGCACAAATCATTGTCTCGCAGCGCTTTTGTAATTTCAAGTGCGTGAAATCAGTTAGCGGTTTTGGAAACGCTTTACCTCTGCAATTCCAGGCCTTTGTAATAAATCAAAAAATTCGTTAATCGCGTTGTGTCTTTGCATAGGGCACTTCATGCCAGATCGTTTTTTGCAAAATGTAAATGTAACAGACGCCTTTGCACGTGATAGCGCCACAAAAAATGTACATCTATCCTCATCTGGTTGATTTCTAAAATTCCAAAAAGCGGAATCCTCTAATCCAATAAAATATACAGCATTGTATTCTAATCCCTTACTTTTATGAATTGTCATGATAGGAACGGAATGATCTCCGCGAAAGTTTTCAATCGCTAAGTTCCATACTCCGTGTGCGGCTACATATTCCTCAAAAAAGAGACTTTCAAATTGGTTGATTACATTCATAAAGTAAGTACCTTGTTTATACGCCGGGAATTTCGCCTTTATATTTCCAATGCCAAAAAAATCAATAATACTATTCAAAGTACTGTGCCATTGCTCTGTATCAAGCTTTTGCTGAATATTCTTCTTAACAACGTTCACTACAGCAGACAGTTTCCTCTGCATTTCATCAAAAGTATCATTTTCCCGCATCCCGCTAATTCCCCAAAGCTCAACCAGTAACTCTTCTATAAAAGTCCATTCATTTGGGTGTTTTCTGCTGTCAGCGCATATCATGAATTTGATAAACAAATCTACTATTGGTTCTTTGATAAGATCCTGATAGCCAGTTTCAATGCGCGCCCGTACACCGTGTTTCTCCAACTCCTCAATAACCGCCGAAGCGTAGTCCTGCGGCTTTTGCTTGCAGAGAATACAAATATCGTGTGGTTCTACACCATTTGAGATTTTCAATAGTATATCCTTCGATACAGCAGCAGCCTCCAGTTGTTCATTGTCTGCAATAAAAAGTGCAATGTTCCCATCATCCTCGGCCCAGTTGCCAGAAGCACATACTTCTGTTGCCTTTTCTTTTAAAGATTCATACATTGCCTTTTGCAATGCAACTAATCTGGGTGCAGAACGATGATTCATTATCAAGCGTATACATTTCGGATTCAGTTCTCTATAAAAGTCATTAAATATCGTTTTTACTGCCCCGGCCCATACCATGATTCTCTGCTTGTTATCTCCCACAGATGTTACCTTAGTACCAGAATTCCAAAAACACTCCTTTACAAACGCATACTGAATTGCCGTTGTGTCCTGAAATTCATCAAGGAACACAAATGAATACGTCATCTGTAAGGCTTGCTTAATATACGGGTTCGTTTCAATAATATACATGGCAAGCATCATGATCATCTTAAATGTCAAAGTCGCTTTATTTCCGTTGAATCCCTTTAACAATAGTGGCCACACTTTATGCCCTAATCCATCTCCTGTTAAAGGAAGACTAATTCGTGACAGAATATCATCATATTCAGTTTTCAGCCTAGACTGCGTGAAGCCATTAGGGTTTTTGAATCCCGCACAATGAAACGCTGCATCAATTATATCGGGATCATTCACCAGATAATCGGTGGCCGGGCGAAGTTCATCAGGCAGTGCATATAGAAAGTGGTCAAGAATATTTTTGGCAAATGCATCGTATGTCATTGATACAAATCTACCTTTTATATCTGTGCCACATCGCTTTTCCACGCGTTCTTTCAAATTCTGTGCAGCATCCGTCTTGAAACTGATAGCAAGTATCTTTTGAGGCTCTCTGCACTGATTTGTCTGAAATAGAAATGCTGCTTTTTGCGCCAACAATTCCGTTTTTCCTGCGCCTGGCCCCGCAACAACCAGTACATGTCTGTCACTGCAGCGAACGGCTGTATCCGCAGCTTCCTCTAACGAGATCCCGTCGCAAGGCAACCATTTATCAGGATGCACAATTTTCATTCTTATCACCTTTTAGAATGTGATCAGCAGTTTCAATTAAACGTTGCAAAACCGGCGGTACATTTTCTTTTAACTCCTCGTCACTTAATTGAGATAGTGCTGCAATATGTGTAGACGGTTTTCCTCTGTTCAAGAAGAAATATGTGTACCATACCATGAGTTTTTGCTGTTCGGGCGAGTAGGTATGTCCATCACCGCCTTCTTCTTTTAGTGTGTTTTTTATGTCTTTTAAGATTCGAGTTTCATACTCCGAGTGTATTTCACCATCATTTTCAATTTTTGTAATACGTTCTTTCTTTCCACTCTGGGCAATATCAATACAAGGTCCTTCTCTCGTATCCAAAGTTGCCTTATACATATCTCCCATCTGTTCCAGCATCATAAAATCGATATCCAACGGTGCGGAAAAGAAAACATTATATTTTTCAAGCCATGCTATCCAAGTCTGCATTGCTGTTATAGCAGATACATTCCAGCCCGCCATTCCTTCGAACTCGGCATCAGTTAGAATCCCGCTATCAGTGGTGTTGAGTAGTACATTTCTGTCGTATCCATTTGCAATGAGCTGCTTAAGCACATATTGGATACGTCCCCAACCACCACCATCTCGTTCCCGATCCAAATCGAGCAATGTTATATATGGGATTTCCAAGTCATTCAGCAATCTCCAGAAGTGGTTGACATGCCGACCTCCAAGTGGAACTATCGATATTCCACTAACATCTGTGTTCCCATGTATGGCTTCCCAATACTTCGGCAGGATAATTTCTTCACTATCGCCCTCTCCCAGAATAACGAGTTTTGCAAAATACAGTTCCGGATAGGCTCTCACCGCTTCCTTGATATATTTATATTGATCCTGCATACGTTCTTCATCCGGCAGAGTAATGCATCTTACTTTTGATGCCAGCAACTCCCTGTCTAATCTAAAGTATCTGAGATTCTCCGGATCAATCCGCTTAACAATCGAGGGCGAATGGGATGTCATAATTGCCTGCGCATTGTTTTTTTCTGCAATATCCTTCAAATTCCCCACCAATTTCCCCAGCAGATGTGGAGCGATGTGATTTTCAGGCTCTTCAAGTGCTACAATTGTCAAAATAGGTGGTTTCCTATTAAAAGAGGTATGTTCTGGATCTGTCTCTATTTCTCTCACCATTTGCCCTTCAACATCTAATATGCTGTCAACCAGAGATATATAGAATAGGGAGCGCAACCCATCTCCCATCTGGTCTATCGTATATTCTTTTCCCGTTTCTGTCGGTTCAAAAACAACCTCTGTTTTTCTAATAGATGTTTCAATATCGGTGCTGTTGAATCTTAAGCTGGCTGTCGAATATCGCTCATCAGAATCATAGGTTTTCCACTGTTTTCCCAGCGACGTGCCAAACATGGAAACGCCTTTTTCTCCGATGAATATTGTCAAGACGGTTTTTCAAATGAAACTGTAAACACTTTGCAAACAAGCCGAATTTGCAAGGATTTTCAGGCAAAACAGACTTGAAATCAGGCAGTGAAAATCAATGCTTGCCTGATTCGTGAAGTATCTGCTGTCTGCGCGTATGGATTGCACCGTTCCGCGATTCACGGCACAGTACAGCCGGTGCGTAGTTTCGCGTGACCTTTTGCGGTTTAGCTGGTTATCGTCCGATTCCGTGAAGCGCAAAGGTGCGTCCTGCGTACAGGGCATCGAATATCCCGCCTAAAACCGCTGAAAACGCAAAAACACCCCGCACCATGCGTTCTGTAAACGCACGGTGCGGGGTGTTCGTTCAATTATGCGGCTTTCGTCAGATACACGATCCCGGCAGCTAAATCTACGCGGTCAACGTCATATCCTGCGTTGTAGATGGTATTGGAAAGCGGTCTGTCCTGCGCCGGATACCAATAGGAAGCGTACTTGTACGCCGACTTGCAAAGCGGCTTGCCGGTCAGTTCCTCCACCTTGGAGAACGGCAGCGCAATCGCTTCTTCGCCCTGCGCGGAGAGGTAGTCCCCGATGGGCGCAAAGCTGGAATTGCTGGCAACGTGAAGCGTTTTGGGGGCTTCCGGCGCGGCTTCCGTTTCTTCCTCCGGCAGCGTCACCTTGCCGATGAAATTGAAGTAAATCTCGATTCTCTGGTCGTACTGATAGCGGTTGATCTTCCTGCGCTCGTAGACGATCACTTTGTCGATAAACTCATTGAGCATGGGCGTGGTCAGCTCGGTGAAGTCCGTATAGCGGTCTACCAGCTCCATGAAGCGGTCAACATTGACGCTTTCTTCCTGTTCTGCGTTCATCTGCTCCATCAGCTCGGCGCTGCGCTGCTCAAGCTGTGCCTGTTCCGCTTCATACTGCGCGGAGAGCTTTGCGTGCCGCTTCTCCGGCAAGCGTCCGAGGGCATAGTCCTCATAGAGCTTTTGCAGCAGCGTGTCCAGCTCGTTTGTGCGGCGCATGATACGGTCAAGCTCCGTCCTGCCGCTTTGCAGACTGCGCTTTCTCGCGTCGGAGGTGGTCTGCATCACAAGCTGCTCAAAATCCTCCTTGTTGGCTCTGGCATAGGTTGCTACATTCCGCAGCGCGTCCAGAATCAGGTCACGGACGATTTCCGAGCGGATAAAGTGAATGGTGCAGGAGGTCGTTTTCTTGCGGTAGGAAGCACAAACGTAGTTATCCTTCGGGGTCTTGTGGTATGCGTCCCCATCGCTGCGCTCGTTATACATTTTAGCGCCGCACTCGCCGCAGTAGAGCAGCCCGGTCAGCGGGTTCGGCTCTTTATTGCGGTCACCGCGCCGGATCGTCCTGCGGAGCTTTTGCGCGGTTTCCCATGTGGTCTTGTCAATGATTGCTTCATGGGTATTCTCAAAGATTTTCCAGTCCTCTTTGGGAGCCTGCTTGCGGTGCTTGTCCCGGTAGCAGGTCTTAAAGGTTTTGAAATTGACGGTATGCCCCATGTACTCCATGCGGGCGAGAATGTAGCTCACCGTCGTACCCCACCAGCGATAGGGATCTTCAAACTTGTTGTTCCTGCGGTTGCCGACACCCTTTGCGGCAAGGTAGGCAGACGGGCAAAGTACCTTTTCCTCGGACAGAATATCCGCGATCTGGTACACACCCTTGCCGTCAATGACCATACGGAAGATGCGGCACACAACGGCGGCAGCTTCCTCGTCGATAATCCAGCGCTGCTTGTTCTCCGGGTCTTTCAGATACCCGTAGATGGGATGATTGCCGGTGTGTTCGCCCTTGTTGCCCTTTGCCCGATAGACGGCGCTGACCTTCTTGCTTGTATCACGAGCGTAAAAATCGTTCATGATATTGAGAAAGGGTGCAAAGTCGTTTTCAGACTGATTGGCGCTGTCCACGCCATTGTTGACGGCAATGAAGCGAACGCCGTTCTGCGGGAAGGTGACCTCCGTATAGAAGCCCACACGGAGATAGTCACGACCCACGCGACTGAGGTCTTTTACAAGGACAATGCCCACCTTACCAGCTTCAATGTCGGCAATCAGGCGTTTCCAGTCTGGACGCTCAAAATTCGTACCGCTCCAACCGTCGTCAGAATAAACCAATACATTCGGAAAATTCCGTTCACGGGCATAGCGCGTGAGCATATCCTTCTGATGAATGATGGAATTACTGTCCCCGGCAAGATCATCGTCGCGGCTCAGGCGGCAATAGATGGCGGTGATTTTTTCCTGTGACTGTCTGTTGTTCATAACGATACCTCTTTCAGACAGCCAGCTCATTTGTGGCAATTACAGTATAGCCGATTTCTAAGCCGCAGTAAAGCGGACAATGTAAATATTTCCGGGTTTTCATCGTAATTCCTCGCTTTCTCAACCTTCGCAGCCCATTTTGATCAGCCGCTTGATTTTATCGTTCATATCCTCCTTGCCGTTTTCTTTGAAGTGCAGCGTCACGCGGTAGGTGGTGTTGCCCACCCTGCGGGTCATCCTTCCGGCAGAGGAAGGAGCGGCAGGTGCGGGACGGCGCACGGTTTCTTTTGCGGTCGCGGTGGCGGTATTGTTCATAGGCACTCCTTCTCCTTTATTATCGTTTTTAATTTATCCAGCTTACTTTGCGCGGTCTGTCTGCGGAAGTTCGTCCCGGTGAACAGGATCGGGGCGCACATTTCCAGCAGCCGGTCATAAATACGGGCGTGGGGTGTATCCTGCGGATGCTGCAATTCGTCAAGGCTCAGATTGGTGGTGACGATCAGGGGCTTGCCGCTGCGGTAGCGGCTGTCTATCACGTTGTAGACCTGTTCCAGCCCGTAATCCGTTCCGCGCTCCATGCCGAAATCGTCCAGAATCAGCAGCGGATAGCGGCACAGGCGGGCAATGTACGCATTTCTGCCCTCAAAGCTGCCGGACAGGTCATTGAGGACGGCGGCAAAGTTCGTCATGCGGACAGGGATTTCTTTCTCCATCAGGGCGTTGGCGATACAGGCGGCGAAAAAGCTCTTGCCCGTCCCGACGCTGCCCCAGAGCAGATAGCCGATATTATCAAGGAGCATCGTATCAAAATTGTCGGCGTAAAATCTCGCGTGCTTCATCTGCGGATTTGCACCGTTGTCCTGTGCGAAGCACCAGTCCCGCAGCTTCGGCGTGTCAAAGCAGTCCTTTTTCAGCTCCTTTACGGTGTCCTCATGCTTGCGCTGCTGGTCAGCCAGCCGCTTTTCATCCATGCGTTTTTGCTGACAGGCGCAGTTCGTGGGATGCCGGTCACGTCCGAACAGGGTGGCATGACCATCTTCAAAATAGGCTTCCTTCGGCGTATGGCACTTGCCGCAGTACAGCAAGCCGTCCTTGCCGGTATAATCGCCCTCGTCGGGGCGGACTTCCATCGCTTTGGAAACAATATCGATAAAATCGTTCATAGGCTTTCTCCCTCCTTACAGGTGTAATCAGGGATGCCCTGCTTTGGGACACCCTTTGTTTTATCGTTCTCTGCCCACCGTCTGATGGTGGCAGCGTGATTCTGATAGCTTCTGCCCGTGGATTCCATGTAGGAGGACAGTTCGGAAATAAGCCTGTCCAGCCTGTCGGGAAAATCCCGCAGCAGCTCGGCATATTCACTCTCTGTCAGGAAAACATTCTCATACCGCCCGTATGTGGCGGGCGCTTCACTCTCTCTACTCAGGTGGTTCTGATTCAGGTTGTTACTACTCAGGTTGTTAGGGGACAGTTTTCTTTCCATCATAGGGACAATTTTCTGTCCATCAGTCGGACAGTTTTCTGTCCCAATAGAGGAAGGCTTTCTGTCTGTCACTTGGAAAGTTTTCTGTCCGTCTGGCGGCATCTTCACATAGATGCGGTTCGGCTTGGAAAAGCCGCTCCTGCGCCGCTTGATCAGCCCCGCGTCCTCCAACTCGGAAAGAGCGGTTTTCACGGTCATGGTGCTTCTGTCCAGCGCGGCGGCAATCTTCTCTATGGGGAACACAAGATAAATCCTGCCGCCCTCGTCCAGCCAGCCGTTTGCCTGTGAGAGCGTTGCCCGGTCAAGCAGCAGCGCGTACAGCAGCTTCGCCGTTTGGGTCAGGTCTGCTTGCAGCAGGAAACGGGGATATGGCAGATACGGCGGCAGCCGGGTATCCGCTCTCATGTACTCAGTGATGGAATGTCACCTCCTTCGCGGGAAATGGGGTATAACGAATCGTGACAGCCCTCAGTCTGGCGGTTTCCAGCGTTTTGACCAGTAATGCGGGCAAAGAACAACGATTGCCCTGAAACTCTGCTTGCAGCCGTGGATGCACCCACGGCAAAGGGGATTGTAGGAAATGCGGTTTCGGTGGTCGAGGAAGAACGACCATTCCAAACGCCGCTGCTTGCTCATTCTCGGCATTTTCACGCTCCTATCTGTCGCCAAAGTGTTACGCTCCGGCAGACGGTCAAACTGTAAATCTCGGTATCAATTTCGGGATATTTTCGCTCTGTAAGCTCCGTTTGGAGAACGGGCGGTATTGCGGTATGGGTAAGTCCCTTCGGCGCGTTCTGTGCGCTTTCGGGAGGGGGCATTTACTCCATTTCTGGATTTGAAAATAAATTGTATCTTTCTCGTGCGCTGTATTGTATTTCTCGTGCAGATAGCGTATAATGATAGTGCCAGTAGAAAGGGGATGATTTCATGGCTGGAACTACAACAAACATCAGCATCCGAATGGACAGCGACCTGAAAGCACAGGCTGACGCTTTGTTTTCGGAGCTTGGCATGAATCTCACAACGGCTTTCAATATTTTCGTGCGTCAGTCGATCCGGGAGGGCGGGATTCCGTTTGAAATCTCCATCAATCAGCCTAACAAGGAGACGATTGCCGCCATGCTGGAAGCGGAAAGGATTGCGAAAGACCCGTCTGTAAAGGGCTATAACGACCTTGACGAGCTTTTTGCCGATCTGAAAAAGTGAGAAAGACAAAGCTGACCGTCAAGCCGACCACGGCGTTCAAGAAGGATTACAAGCTGGCAATCAAGCGCGGACTGCAAATTGAGCTTCTTGAAACCGTGATTGAAACGCTTGCAATGGGAAACGCGCTGCCGCCTGAGAACAGAGATCATGACCTGACCGGCAACTGGCGTGGACACCGGGAGTGCCACATTCAGCCCGACTGGCTTCTGATCTACCGCATCGAGGGTGATGTTCTGGTGCTGACACTTTCCAGAACCGGAACGCACAGCGATCTGTTCGGGAAATGAGCATTGTGCCGCATGGGGAAACCTGTGCGGCATTTTGCTTTTTATAACTCCTGCTCATGTTTCCGTCCGTGTTTCGGCTGCTGCGGCTGTATCGCCATCTGATAGTTGCGCTGCATGGTCATCAGCTCATGCAGCCGGTCGCTTTTCTCGCGGTAATCGTTGTAGCACTCGTTTTTCTGGGATACGAGAGACTGAATCTCCGCAATGACATCCTTGCGCTTCGGAAGCTGCTTGGGAGCGCCCAGCTTATCAAGCTGACGCTTGGCAGCGTCGTTGATGATAAAATCTGCTTCATGTGCGGCATAGAACTTCTGCTTGTCCTTTTCCTTGCGGATCGCACGATACTCCTTAATGACGGGATAGGTGTTGCGGTAATTGTCCATCGCTTCCAGCATTGCCTTTTTATCCGTCACCTTGGCAGCGGCAGCATCGTAGCGGCTGCGGGCTTTCCTCGCTTTCGTACCGGCAGCATCCACGGCGGCGCTCAGCTTATCCGGGGATAGAAGGTCATGCTCCTGCAAATACATGAAGGTTTTCGACCATGCCTTGAGGTTGTGCATTGACGCCCAGCGGTCATAGCCGATGCCCTTGCCCTCGGCGCGTTTTGCTTCACGGTCAACCATGCGTCCAACGGAGGGGGCTTGCGGTGCGCTCTGCTTCGGGACAGTCTTGCCGGAAGCACCCTCGATTGAGAATAGGGTGCGGTCAAGCAGAATACCATCATTTGAAGTGAGGGTATGCTCAGAACGCAGGGCGTTCTGTTCCAAAGCGGCAAGTACGGCAGCTTTGTCAAAGCTGTCGCCCAGCTTCCGCGCCGTGATGGGCTTTGTACGGTCAGGGGTGAGATAAGAAAACCGTCCTCGGCTCTCCTTGACGGTTACGCCGTATTGCAGCAGCTTTTGCGCAAAATCCTCGACGGTGAACGATTCGTTCAGTGTTTTTCGGATGATCTGACGCAGCTTTTCCTTGTCCGTTTCAAAGCGTGGCGGCTTGGTGGGCTTGCCCTCTGTGGCAAGGGCGGCGTTTTCCTGATCCAGCGCAGCCTGTCCCTTTTTCCTCGCCCAATACTCACGCTCGGTGACACGGTTTGCGCTGCCGTTCAGAAGGTCGATCTGATAAAGACCGGCTTCGTGGCACAGCTCCATGACCTCGGATTTGAAATATTCCATCGCCGCGTCGGTGCAGCGGTGCTTGCATCCGGCTTTTGTGTCCGCTGGTCTGTCCATATAGGGCAGCAGCGGCACATTTTCAATCCGCAGACTGTTGATGACGATATGCACATGGATGTTGCCGGACTGGTTATGCCCGTCCGGGTGGGTGCAGATGATTGCCTGATGACCGGGAAACTGCTCCCGGCAGAACCGCTCACCAAGCTCCTGCGCCTTGTCCACGGTCAGCCCGTTATCCGGGCCGTCCCGTGGGTCAAAGCTGATGATGTAATGGTGGCTCTTGACGTCCTCGCGCTTCTGATTCTTGCCATAGCGGAGGTTGGAACGCATACAGGCAACCGCGAAATCATCCTCGCCGCAGTTCAGGGTGGAAATGCGGTAATCCTCTCTCGGCACAAGCCGCCCGTCTGCGTCCAGCGTGGGCTTCATGGTGAACTCGTCGTGTGCAAAGGTCAGGTATTTTTCTGCGTCGCCGTAGTTGACGTTTTTAGAGCTGATATGTTTGAACGTTGCCAACGGCTTCACCTACCTTTTCCAGAACCTCAAACTTCAAGGCGGCGAGATTGGAAGCCGCCGCCCGTACCTCTGCCGCAAGCTGGGGATAGGGATTGTGCCAGTCATTGATAGCACGGGCGATCTGATTGAGGTTGTTTCCGATGCGCCCGTATTCGGCGGTCAGCTTCCCAAGCGCGGCAAGCAGCTCGTCGTTGACCGGGGAAACCGTGACAACGGGGCGAATGCTTGCGCCCTGAATGGCTCTGCGGATAAACTCGGATTGACTGATGCCGTAGGGTGCAAGGCGGGCAGCAAAATCGGCGTATTCTTCCTCGGTCATGCGGGTCTTGACAACACGGCTGCGGTGCGGCGTGTCATACTTTTTGCGGGGCATGGGCTTCATCTCCTTTCACTTATCGCCGTTTTCGGGGCGAATTTGCACCCTATTACTGGCTCAAACTCACAAGGGTTTTCCAGAGCGGAAAGCCCTTTACTTTATAACTTCTGCTTTACAGACTGCCTGACGTTCTCGGCACTCGCTTCACGCCCGCAATTAACTCATGCGGCCTTTCATCGGATGGTCTGCGACGGTTGTTATCACGCTCGGACGATCCCGAATGGGGAGTAGCTGCCCTCTGCTGTCATCGCCCACCGGGAACGACCCGGCTTTCCCGAAGCTGGCGTTTCTCGCTCACTCCCACGCGGGAGGTCATGGCGCACCCTTCGGTTTGGCTATCACAGAGAGCTTGTTGTCTGAAAAAGCTATTCACTTGTCAAGGAACACCGTGCCGCCGGGGTCAAACTGTTACCGGCTCCGGCGCGGGAAGGACTTTCCGATTTGGAAGCCCCTCAATTTACAACGGACATTTTTTCTCGAAAACTTGGTACTGTCAGAGAAAAATTTCTGAAAACCTCTCCACCTTACTAAGTGAATCAGCCTCCGGTTTTGTTCCATGTTTTGCCCTTTCTACTTTTCAACGGACAGAAATCTGCCGTTTGTTGAGTATGCCGGTGAGAAAAATTCTTCTGTGCTGGCTGCGGGAGCTGGTTGCAGTTCGAGCGGTTTTCAAAACCTTGCGCGGCGATGGAGCTTGCAAAGCTCTGTCGCTGGGCGAGGTTGCCGCAGCCGTCAGGCTGCGTATAGCAGGGTTTGGGGAAGGCACTCCCCAACAAGATTCCGATGGGACAGAATGAGCGAAATGCGAAATCTGGCACCTCGGTAGAATCTTGCTCTCTGCTGCTCCAAGCCTCCCTTCACTTTACAACGGACATCTTTCCGGCAAAAAGCAGGGTGCGTATTTGTAAACATTTTGTGAACGAGTTGCCATCGCCCGCCGTTCGTTGCTGCGACTTTTTTTCTGTTTTTATGGCATCGCAGCAGCGGGATTACGACATACCAATGGTGACATTGGCGTTACCATTAGTAAGGCTCGACCGGAGCGTTTTTTCTCCTCTACCCTTACTACAATCTCAAAAACGCTTTTTGGCAAAGTCTCAGATAGTATTTTGATAAGGGACGACCTAAAATAAAGAAGCAAGCCGAAAAATCAGCTTGCTTCCTATATGGTACAGAGGTTACCTGCGCATTCACAAAATTGTTACAACTTATTCTTGAATTATGGGTTGTCTCTGCCCTAAAAACGTGGTATACTTATTATGCAGATAGACTATCTGTCTGACATACTATGATTAGGAGGTTACGCCATGTATCGTTTTCATGATGCACAGTCCGGCTTTATTCGAATGCGGCATTGGTGCGTTCCCCAGGTATGGAGAGGTCGTATCAAAATCGTTTCTGTTGGCGCATAAGATAGACTGTTAATCGGTCTGCTTATGCGCTTTTTTTCAAATATTACAAGTTGGATCAATAAAGCGAAAGGAGCTATAAAATGAAAAGGCCGTGTGCTTTAATTTCTTTGACTTTGATTTTTGCCCTTATGCTGTCGCTTAGTGCAACTGCACATGCAAACGAGAGTATTTCCGATTACGATAGCCCAAAAGCCAGTAGGGAAAATAGCTACCGCATTGATTTTCAGAACGATATACTGTTCAACTCACCCACGATGCGTAGCAACCTGAGTACAATTTCTGAAAGCCTCGATGAAGTTGTGTTTACTGTTGACGCTGGGGATGATACATTTACTGTCGGGTATTATTTAGGAGACGAAATATATTCCTTGGAAAAAATAATGCAGCAAATCGAGATAACTGTGGATGAAATCAATTCTGACGTTAAGACCGAGGCCCGAGTTTCGTCAAACAATCATATTTTGCTGAGTGATTTACAACTAAAGTATATTGTTGTTGATACTACCGCACCTGTTTCTGACATTGAACTATCCCTTTCTGGTGTGATGTCAAGTAGACGCATCTCCAAAACACCGACAGTGGAAGAAATCTCTGAGCACAAAGCAGTTGAGAATACCCTGAAACGAGTCAATACAATTGACGGCAGTTACCATCACCTTGAAGTAATTTGGGATCAGGCTTATACATATTGGTACAATCAACTAGCGGGGACGGATAATATGTGCTCGCCATCTATTTCCGCACCCCATGGTGGTGATGGGAACAATCGTTATGCGTCTGGATATCAATGGTTTCCAAATGAAGTTGATGTAAATTTCTATACAGATGTGGCTGAGAATGAAAATCGAACAAAACTGTGGTATAAATACGATCAAAGCACGTTGAATAATTTGAATGTTGATTCAAATGAAGCACTTGAGATGGAAGTTGTTTTCTATAACTACAACAAGTCGTCAACAAGTCAGAACGACAAAGGCAATGCGTTTCAATTGATAAAAAGCGGGTCAACATGGGCAACTAATCAGCCGAATAGTTACAGAGATACTAACTTTTTAGATAATAATCAGGAAGTGAGTTTTTGCGTTGGTGTGGATGACACGTCCGACTTGGTTGCCGGAAGATGGTATTATTGGTATATAAACGGAACAAAAGGAACTACTGCCAATAACTATCCCAATGATGGTCGATTCAAGGTGACTGCTCAAAGAGGATATCGTTTGCTTGGTAGCGGTACATGGAGCGTTTTTGCGGATGAACACGAAGCCATCCGCAGTCTTGGCATCCCATCAAATCTGAATTGGGTTCCAGCAGATGAAAACGCTTGGACTTATGCGGCTGCAAACGACGATTGGAATTTTGATTCATCGACAGACCCTGTTAAATAACATGGAGATCGGTTTATGTTCTTGGCGATTATTTCTTTGCTAATATATATTGTTCAAATATGTATTGCTGTCATGATTGCATCCGTAATACCCATCTTCGCTTTCAAAAAGTGGAGGCGAAAAAAAGTATTTATGCTATTGTTATTGCTCTGCTTATCAATAGAATTATTAGGTATTGCACACTTGGCGAATAACCCTTTTTTGATATGCCAAGAAGAATACCGCGAATTTGTCTCGGAAAAAGATAAACAAAATATCATTGCATTTAATTCGGGTATTTACAGCAAACAAATTCCGGTCATACCAGTTTGCATCGTGGTTAAGCACGCTGATGATATTTCAATTGTCGTCGAAACCTATTATTTGATATTTGGACACACTGAAATGCTTATCGGTGATGATGGTCCTACCTATTTGCGTACTCTATTTTAATCGAAATAGTGTTTTTAATTATTAGTGCAGATCATCAAACTGGTGCTTGGGTCATTCCATTTTGCCACAAATGAGCTGACCATCGTTGTAATAGCGAGGACTTGAAAGTCCTCGCTATTAGCATACATCGTC